>Ga0209023_10001789_pt1 | contig 28042 bp, 28 predicted proteins | sample LakOneMetagenome_FD_187468 | JGI IMG/M metagenome (GOLD analysis project Ga0209023, IMG submission 187468) | Freshwater and sediment microbial communities from Lake Erie, Canada (SPAdes) (version 2) | ecosystem: Environmental > Aquatic > Freshwater > Lentic | place: Lake Erie, Canada...
CCAGAACTGCGGGTGGATCAGGTCGATGCCGTGATCGAAGACATTGCCCCACTTGGACGAGGTCAGGGTCACCCGGGCCAGCTTGCCGTCGACGGTGTCGAGGAAGGTCATGATCCAGGCGCAAACCAGACCCCAGCCATACTGGCCGGTCCAGAACAGCCAGAAGGCGGCCAGCACCATGAGGAAGCTGGCGAAGGTCACCATGTTGGGCGTCAACTTGGCCAGCGCGCACCAGCGGGTGACCACCCGGGCCGGCGCCGGCCAGACATATTTCGTCACCAGGTCCGTGACGCCCTTGTACGAGCCCTTGAACAACCGCTTCTCAACGGCGTCGACCGTCTCGGGCGTCAGGCGCTCCAGCACCGGCGGCTCGCGCTTGCGCAGCTCGCTGTTATAGGCCGAGCCCAGCTCCATGGCCGTCAGGCGCGGCGCGTCGCCGACCACGGCGGAAAGATCCTCGCCGACCGCAAGCGCGCGTTCGGCCGGCAGGTTGAACGCCACGACGCGTCCGGTCTCGTCGACCAGCGCCACGCCGGGACGTCCGGCCAGGGCGCGGATCAGCGACTCATCGAACACCCAGCCGGCGTCGACCACCACCACATCACCCCCGGCGGGCGCGGCCTCGCGGGTGACTTCGTTCAGGCCCACGCGGCCATAGATTCGCGACAGGCGCTGGGCCGAGGTCATGCCCCAGATACGCGTGGACGCCTGGCCGACCGTGATCGCCGCCTGCCTGGCGTCGCCGCCCTGATTACTTCCGCCGGTCAATGTGCGAGAACCCCTTGAAACCCGAGGCGATTGATAAGCAGCTTCGCGGCCCTATGACCAGAATCCGCGACCCAGACTTGTCTATATTCCGCATCGCCCATCTGTCCGACCCGCATTTGCCGCCGCCCAAGGGCGCCTTTGGCCTTCGGGACATCGTGTCCAAGCGCCTGCTGAGTCGGATCGCCTGGCGTCGCAAGCACAAGGAACACCAGCCGGACGTGCTGGCCGCCCTGGTCGCCGACATCAAGGCCTATGCGCCCGACCACATCGCCGTCACCGGCGATCTGACCAATTTCGCCTCCGTCGTCGAGGTCGAGGCCGCGCGCCAGTGGCTGAGCGGTCTTGGCGCGCCGGACAGCATCACCCTCAGCCCCGGCAATCATGACGCCCTGGTCGGGGTCAGGGCGCCCGAGCGATTCGCGGCCTGGTCGGACTGGCTGGGCGACGGCGACGAACCGGCCTTTCCCCGGCTCCGGATCCGCGACGGCGTGGCGATCATCAATCTGTGCTCGGCCATCCCCACCGCGCCGCATCTGGCCACCGGCCGGCTTGGCCGGGCGCAACTGGCCCGGCTGGAGGCCCTGCTGGCCGATCCGGCCCATCGCGACCTGTTCCGGGTGGTCCTGATCCACCATCCGCCGATCCCCGGCGCGGTCTCCCGGCGCAAGTCGCTGGACGACCAGGACGACCTGCGGGCCATCCTGGCGCTGCACGGCGTCGACCTGGTGCTGCACGGCCATGCGCACGAAGGCCTGGTGGCGACCACCCCGGGCCCGAACGGCGCGGCGACCCCGGTGCTGGGCGTGCCCTCGGCCTCGGCCCTGGGACGCGGAAAGCATCCGGCCGCGCGCTGGCACGCCATCGAGATCCTGCGCGACGACGCCGGCGCGGCCTCCGTTCGCGTCATCGCGCGGGGACTGGATCCGGAAACCGGTCATGTGGCGGAGCTTGGCCGATACATGCTGGCCTAGCGCTGGTAGCGCATCTTGACCCGCAGCGCGTTCTCGCCCGGCTTGACGGCGAAACGCACGGCGTCGAACGACGGCAGGCCAAACCGCGTCGGCGCATCATTCGAAAACCCGAAGCCCTCGACGGGCATGCCGACGCGGTTGCGGTCGAAGTCCTGGTTGGCGTTGGCGTCGTGATAGACCGCCACCGCATAGACGTCGGGTCCTGGCAGGTTGAAGCAGACCCGCGTCGCGGGGGTCGTCGTCTTGACCCTCAGCCGCAGCAGCTTGCCGCGCGGGGCCAGAAAACGACGCGGATCGGACGGATAGACCGTGACGACCACCTCGCCGGCGGCCGAGGAAAGCTGCGAAACCTGCACGGCCAGCGTGGTGTCGCCGCCTTGCCCGGCGCAGTCTTCAGCCGCCGTCGCGGGCGAGGCCGCAACGATCAGGCCGGCCACGGCCGCGACAAACAACGCTGATCGCACTTCCATGAAAAAGGCCGGGTCCCTATTGTGAATCGGCGGCGCTCGACGCCACGAGGCGAGCGTGCACATGACCAATCCAACCGCCGTGAACTTTGGCTACCCCGACACCAAGGTGGCCGAAACCGACTACTGGCTTGTTCTGGTTCGCCCCAAGCAGCCAACACTTGGGGCCTTGGTCCTGATATGCAAGGAAACGGCGGAAGCCTTCTCTCAGCTCAGCCCGGCCGCCTTCGCTGATTTGAAGGTGGCGATCGATGGAATCGAGCGATTGCTGGGCAAGTTCGTGGCGTACGAGAAGATCAACTATCTGATGCTGATGATGGTCGACCGCGACGTGCACTTCCACGTCATCCCCCGATACGAAGGCGCCCGTGTCCACGAGGGTCGCACCTTCACTGACGCCGGCTGGCCCGCCGCCCCGGCTCTGGGCGCGACGGTGGATCTGGATCCGCCCGCCGCCGCCGCCCTGGCGACCCGGCTGGCCAGGGACTGGTCGGCCGCGTGATCCATATGCGCCTGATCGACCGATACATGCTCAAGCTGGTGGCCTGGCCGATGGTCGGCTGCCTGGGCGTCACCGTCGTGGCCCTGTTGCTCGAGCGGGTCCTGCGCCTGCTCGACGCCCTGTCGCAGAGCAGCGCGCGCTTTGGCTATGTCACCGAACTGGCCGCCAATCTGGTGCCGCACTATCTGGGCCTGGCCCTGCCTGTGGCCTTTTTCGTGGCCCTGTTCATCGTCATCACCAAGCTGTCGGACGGCTCGGAGATCGACGCCCTGCTGGCCAGCGGACAGTCGCTGAGCCGCATCGCCATTCCCTTCGTCTGCGTAGGCCTGTTTCTCAGCCTCTTCAGCGTGGCCCTGTTCGGCTACAGCCAGCCCTATAGCCGCTACGCCTATCGCTCGGTGATGCACGCCGCCGTCAACGCAGGCTGGAACGGACGCCTGTCGGGCGGCGCCTTCATCGACGAGGACAACCTGCTGATGACGGCCGACGGCGCCGATCCGGCCGGCCAGAGCCTGACCCGCATCTTCATCCGCCGTCTGGACGACAAGGGCCGCGAGGAGGTCATCACCGCCCAGACCGCCACGCTCAGCGCCAGCCCGGGCGGCGACAAGGTCACCCTGCTGCTGCGACGCGGCCAGCGGATCGGCCTGGACGCGGCCGGCGGTTATCGCACCCTGGCCTTCGACCAGTTCAGCACAGAGATGCCCCTGGCCGGCGCCGCCACCCTGCTGCGCGCGCGCGGCGGCGACGAGCGCGAGCTGACCCTCAACGAGCTGGCCCGGCAGGCCGCGTCGAACACGTCTGTGCTGCCCAAGCCGACCCTGCTGGCCGAGCTCTACGGACGGCTGGCCCGGGCCGCCTTCCTGCCCTTCCTGCCGCTGCTGGCCTTCCCGCTGGGCCTGGCCGCCAAGCGCGGCAACCGCACGCCGGGCCTGATCGTGGCGGGCGTGCTGCTGCTGGCCTTCCAGCATTCGCTGCTGCTGGGCCAGAGCCTGGCCGAAGCCGGCAAGGCCAGCCCGCTGCTGGCCATCTGGGGGCCGTTCCTGATCTTCACCAGCTTCAGCGTCTGGATGTTCATGGGCAGCCGCAAGCGGCCGGGCGACACACCCATCAGCCGGGTGGTTCGCCGCATCGGCGAAACGATCGACCGCGCCGTGCGCATGGTCGCTCCCCGCCGTCAGGCCGCGTCATGAGACTTCAGCGCTATGTTCTGGGCGTCGCGGCCAGCCGCATCCTCGCCGCCGCCGCCGTGCTGATGGGCATCCTGCAGGTCCTGGACCTGCTGGAGGTGACCACCGACATCCTCGACCGGGGCATGGGCGTGGGCGGCGTGCTGTACTACGCCGCCCTGCGCACGCCGCGCCTGATCGAGCAGATCGCGCCGATCAGCGTGCTGGCCGGCGGCCTGTTCGCCTTCTCGCAGCTGGCCCGCGAGAGCGCCATCATCGCCATGCGCGCGGCCGGCATCTCGGCCTATCGCATCGTGGCCATGGCCGCGCCGGCGGCGGTGGCGATGATGCTGCTGGACTTCACCTGCGCCCAGGTGATCGCCCCGCGCACGGACCCGATCCTCGACGCCTGGTGGGAGGCCCACACCCCCGCTGCCGACCGCAAGGCCACCGGCCCCGTCAGCTTCCGGGTCGGCGACGACCTGGTGATCGCCGCCAACGCCACGGCAAACGGCCGGGCCCTCGAGACGGTCAAGATCTATCGCCGCGACCAGACCGGCCGTCTGATCGAGCGGATCGACGCACCCGCCGCGACCTTTGCCGGCAAGACCTGGAACCTGTCCAAAGCGGTGACAACCCGCTTCTCAGGCCAACGGGTCGACACCGTCAGCGCCAGTCAGATGACCTGGCCCTCGGCGCTGCGGCCCGTGGACGTCCAGGCCCTGTTCTCGGACAATCCGGCCCCGTCGGCGGGCTCGGCCCGGCGCGCCCTGCTCAATGGCGGCACCGATCGGCCACCCAGCTACTACGAGACCCGCCTGCTGGGAGCCTATGCCGGGCCGTTCGGGACGCTGATCATGCTGCTGCTGAGCGCGCCTGTCGCCCTGGCCAATTTCCGCAGCCGGCAGGGCGCCGTGCTGCTGACGGTAGGCCTGGCCTCGGGCCTGGTGTTCCTGGTCGTCGACGGCCTGCTCTCAGCCTTGGGTGAAAGCGGCGCGATCTCGCCGATCCTGGCCGTCTGGGGCGGTCCGGTGATCTTCGGCGCCCTGGCGATCAACGCCCTGATCAATCTGGAGGGCTGATGCCGTTCGACTCCCAAGACGCCGACCTTCGGGTCATTCCGGTTCGCACCCCGGACGAGCTGGACCGGTTCATCAAGCTGCCCGCGCGCCTCAACGCCGGCGATCCCAACTGGATCACGCCCCTGATGATGGAGCGGTCCGAAGCCCTGTCGCCCAAGACCAACCCGTTCTTCGAGCACGCCGAGGTGCAGCTGTTCCTGGCCGTGCGCGAGGGGCGCGACGTCGGCCGGATCAGCGCCCAGATCGACGCCCTGGCGCCGCAGGCGGAAGGCCAGAAGACCGGCAATTTCGGCCTGATCGCCGCCGAGGATGACCCCGCCGTCTTCAAGGTGCTGTTCCGCGCCGCCGAGGACTGGCTGCGCGACCGCGCCTGCACCACGGCCCTGGGCCCCTTCAACCTGTCGATCAACGAGGAGGTCGGCCTGCTGGTCGACGGCTTCGACACACCGCCCATGGTGATGATGGGCCATGACCCGGCCTATACCGGCGGCCGCGTCGAGGAGCAGGGCTACGCCAAGGCCAAGGACGTCTACGCCTATGTTTGCGACCCGACCGCCGACCTGCCGGCTGTCGTGGTGCGCCGGGTCAAGCGCGGCCTGCCAGACGGTGTGGTGCTGCGCGAGCTGGACATGAGCCGCTATGACGAGGAGGTCGTCTCGCTGACGGCGATCCTCAACGACGCCTGGGCCGGCAACTGGGGCTTCGTGCCCACCACCGAGGCCGAGACCCGCCAGCTGGCCAAGGCCCTCAAACCCGTCATCGAGAAGAAGATGACCCTGTTCGCCGAAATCGACGGCGAGCCCGCGGGCTTCATCGTGCTGCTGCCAAACGTCAACGAGGCCATCCGCGACCTGAAGGGCAAGCTGTTGCCGTTCGGCTGGGCCAAGCTGCTATGGCGGCTGAAGGTCAGGGGCGTGAAGTCGGCGCGGGTGCCGCTGATGGGCGTGAAGCGCAAGTTCGCCGACACGATGCGCGGCCAGTTGCTGCCGTTCCACCTGATGAACGCGGGCCGCAACGCCTCGCTGGCCCTGGGCTATACCAAGTTCGAGTTCTCGTGGGTGCTGGAGGAGAATATGCCCATGCGGCGGATTTCCGAAGCCATGGGCGCGACGATCTACAAGACCTATCGCCTCTACGAGAAGGCGCTTTGAGCTTCCAGGCGCTCGTCCTCGCGGGATCGCGCGGCGGGATCGATCCGGTCGCCGACTATGCCGGCGTCAGCCACAAGGGCCTGATCGTGCTGGGCGGCGAGACCCTGCTGACCCGGGTGCTGCGGGCTCTCGACCAGGCCGGCGCGACGCGGATCGGGGTCTCGACCTCGGATATCGCGCTGGTGGAGGCGCTGGCAGGCGTCGCAAACGCGTCTCCCCTGCCCGCCGCCGGCGGTCCCAGCCAGAGCGTGCATGACGGCGCCAGCATCATGGGCACGCCGCTGCTGGTCACCACGGTGGACCATGCCCTGCTGCAACCCGAGTGGATCACCGAGTTTCTGGCCAATGTCCCCAGCGATGCCGACATCGCCGTCCTGATGGCGCCGGAGGCTGTTGTCCGCGCGGCGGCGCCGGAGACCAAGCGCACCTACTGGCGGTTCAGGGACGGCGGCTATTCGGGCTGCAACCTCTTCCTCCTGAAGAACGAGACCGCCCTGAACGCCGTGGCCTTCTGGCGCAAGGCCGAGGCCCTCCGCAAGCAACCCTGGAAGATCGCCGCCCTGCTCGGCCCGGTCATGCTGGGCCGCTACGTGCTGGGCCTGATGACCATCGACGAGACGCTGGAGCGTCTGGGCCGGGCCGCCGGCGTCAAGGCCGCCATCGTGCGCTCGTCCTACGGTCTTGCGGCGGTGGACGTCGACAAGCCGTCGGACCTGGATCTGGTCAGGACGATCGTCGAGCGCTGAACGTCTCGAACCTTGGGAGGACCACAGTGACTGACCTGCCCCAACTCCACCCCGCCGCCGCCAAGAGCCTGTCGGCCTGGCATGCGATGGTCGCCAAGGGCGACCTCGGCGACCTGCGCTCCATCGTCCATCCCGACGCGACGTTCCGCTCGCCGGTAGCCTTCAAGCCCTACAGGAGCGCCGACGCCGTGGTGCTGGCGCTGAGCACGGTGCTGACCGTGTTCGCCGACTTCGCCTATCACCGGCAGGCCACGACCGACGACGGGCTGAACGTCGTGCTCGAGTTCAGCGCCAGGGTGGGCGACAAGGCGGTCAAGGGGATCGACTTCGTCCGCTTCGACGCAGACGGCCAGATCGTCGATTTCGAGGTCATGATGCGACCGCTGAACGGCGTGCAGGCCCTGGCCGAGGAAATGGGCAAGCGCCTGGGCGGGATCATTCCGGCCTACAAATAGGCCGGAGCGACCTTACGCCTCCACCAGCTCCGCCACCCACGAGGCCGCCAGCTCGCGATTGCGCGGCAGGTCTTCGGGGAAGTCCATCTCGGCCCAGTCCAGGCCCTGGATCGACTGCACCCGGACCACGTCGTACTCCTGGGCGATATGGTTGATGACGCTGAGATACCAGCGCTTCAGGCCTTCAGGCGTGCGCAGGGCGGCGTCGACGATCGAGGTGAACAGGGCCGCGCCCTCGGCGTCGAAGCGCAGGAAGCCGATCGACTCGGCGTCATAGGTCTCGATGGTCTTGCCGATGGCGCGCAGGGACAGGCCCTCGGTCGCCACCTTCATGTCGTCGGCGTCGTAGCCGCCCTTGCGGTCGATGGTGACGGTGATCGGGGCCGGCGGGGCGGCGATCAGGCGCTCGGCGATGGCGGGCTCGAACAGGGTGTCGCCGTTCAGCAGCAGGAAGTCGCCGACCATCTCGCCGCGCGCCAGCCAGCAGGTGGCCAGGTTGTCGGTCAGGCCGAAGAACGGGTTGAACAGGGTGCGCACGGCCATGCCGGGCAGGTCCAGGCCCGCGATCTCGGCCTCGACGGTGTCGGCCGCGAAGCCGGTGACGACGACCACCTCGGTGATCCCGGCTTGGCGCAGATGGCGCAGCTGCCAGTGCAGCACGGTGCGGCCGGACAGCTCGACCAGGCACTTGGGGCGCGTGTCGGTCAGGGGGGACAGACGCTTGCCCTGGCCGGCGCTGAGAATGATGGCTTTGGTCGGAGGCGCCACGGAGACTCGATTCAATTCTGGCCGCACGGGTCGGCGTCTGATTCAGGGCGGGAAGCTACAGGATACAGCAGCCCCCATATAGGGCCAGCGCGCTCGCCCGGCGAGAGGCGCAACGCCGCAGCCGCGACAGCCATGAAGAGGTCGGTGCAAGGCGCGACAAGCCAGCTCGCGCCCTTGATCCGCATACAGATTTCTACATCGCCGAGTGTCGTAAAACCTTGATATAGTTCGACAGAACATGTTTGAACGCCGCGCGTTCTCCCGTCTGACCTCGCAGAATCCGGATCGATCACCATGACCAAGCTTCTTGGAGCCGCCGCCGCCCTCGCGCTGCTGGCCGCCGCCGACACCGCCTATGCCGCGCGCGACTATGTGTGGGCCGCAGGCTCCTCGACCGTCTTCCCGTTCTCGACCCGCGTGGCCGAGAACTACGCCAAGAAGACCGGCAAGAAGTCGCCCAAGGTCGAAAGCCTGGGCACGGGCGGCGGCATCAAGATGTTCTGCGGCGGCATGGGCGAAAAATATCCCGACGTCGCCAACGCCTCGCGTCCGATGAAGAAGTCCGAGTTCGAGGCCTGCAAGAAGGCCGGCGTCAAGGACATCGTCGAGCTGAAGATCGGCTTCGACGGCATCGTCGTGGCGATGGACAAGAAGTCGCCCGACTACAATTTCAAGCTCGAGCACCTGTACCTGGGCCTGGCCGACCAGACCCTGCGCGGCGGCCAGCTGGTCAAGAACCCCTACAAATCGTGGAGCGAGGTCGGTCAGGGCCTGCCCAAGACCCGCATCCTGGTCTATGGCCCGCCGCCCACCTCGGGCACCCGCGACGCCTGGGTCGAGCTGGGCATCGAGGGCGGCGCCGGCAAGCTGCCGGTCCTGGCCAAGCTGAAGGCCGATGACGAGAAGGCCTTCAAGGCCAAGGTCGCGCCGATGCGCACCGATGGCGGCTGGGTCGACGCCGGCGAGAACGACAACGCCATCATCGGCACCATCCAGAAGACCCCCAACGCCCTGGGCGTCTTCGGCTATTCGTTCCTCGAGCAGAACGCCAACAGCATCAAGGCCGCCAGCATCAACGGCGTGAAGCCGACGATCCAGACGATCACCAGCGGCGCCTATCCGATCTCGCGCTCGCTCTACATCTACGTGAAGAAGGGCCAGATCGGCGTGACGCCGGGCCTCAAGGAATTCGTCAACGAGTTCGTCTCGGACGCGGCCACCGGCCGGGGCGGATATCTGCAATCGCGCGGCCTGATCCCGCTGCCGGTCCAGCAGCATGACGCCAACAAGGCCAAGTCCAAGAGCCTGCCGGTCATGGCGGCCCCGAAGTCCTGATCTGGCGCGTCATCCCGGAAACTCGGGGCCGGAGCCACGCTCCGGGATGACGCCGCCCACCGGGCTTAAGATTGTGCAATCGCACCCAAAGGCTTGACCGACCGCGGTGTTGCGCGCCCCATGCGGGCCTGTCACCGCGGAGCGCCTCATGGCTGAACGTGTCGAAGAACGCCTGCAGGATCTGGAGCGGCTGGTGATCAAGCAGGCCGAGCGGATCGAAGATCTGGAACAGCAACTGCTGACCATCACGCGCTTGGCGCATCTGGCGGCGCAAAGGGTGCGGCCGCCTGAGAGCGAAGCGGCCTGATCCCGAAAAAGCGCTAGTTGGTCGGCTGGTCCGGCGTCGCGCGCGAGGTCATGCCCGCGGCCGCGGCGTCGTCGGCCATCTGGCTGTCGACCGGCGGCGTCTGACGGACTGGCGTTTCAACCGAAGGCGGCGGTACGGCGGCGACGGGCGCCTCGGCCTTGCCGGACGCCGGCGTGGCGGGGCCAGCGTTCAGCGCTGCTGCAGCCGCATCGTCGGCGGCGGTGCGCATCTCGTCGGAGCCTTCGTCATAGCCGCCCAGGCCGGCGGTCAGGAACAGGATGACGCCGAAGGTGGCGATGACGCCGACGACAAATCCCAGGAAGATCCATCCAAACGGATTGCCGCGACGCTCAGCGCTCATTCCAGGCTCCCTGCCCTCGCGGGCCTAACTTCCCTGCCAGCGCCGGAACGGCCCGACATCGACATGCACGAACTTGCTGTCCGGATAATAACCGACCCCGCCCCGCTTCAGATCCAGCGCCGCGGCGCGGAGGTGATTGAGGGCGACATCCTCCAGATAGATGTCCATGGCCTTGCCGTCCATGTGCAGGCTGCGCTTTGCGACCTCACCGCTGCGCTCCGACAACAGTCGGTTGCTGGCGGGCGAGCGATAGCCCGAGATGATCTGGAAGGCGGTCTTGGTCTCGGTCTTGCGATGGATGTCGGTCAGCAGGTCGAACAGCTGGACATTCATCGGGGCGACCTCGCCGGTGCGATGGTCGCGCAGCACCTTGTTCAGGGCCTGCAGGGCGTCGGGAACATAGGTTCCGTTCTCCCAATAGACGGCCTGCAACTTTTCATCGGTGTGGAGGTTGTACAGCGAGACCCACTTGGGCGCGGCCTCGACGACGGGTTTGATCGCGGCGACGGGAGCTGCGGTGAGCGGCGTCTGGGCTTCCAGAAGCGCGCCGATGATATCGTCCTGAGCGTGGGCCGACGGGCCTATCGCCGCTGCGCCAAGCGCGCTGAAACCCAGCTGAAAAAGCCTACGCCGTGCGATCATCACGCTATCCCCGACACCGTACTGGCGTCAGGACACCCCATGCCGACCGGAAGGTCAAGCTGAGCCGGAGAGGGCTGCGGCGATACGCTGCACCAGCAGCTTGTCCCAGCCATAGGGATCCTCGCGGAAATTGACCTGGCCGTCCGGCGTCACATAGGCCGTCCAGTACAGCAGGAAGACCGCGATCTGCTGGGGCAGCTGGGCCCGGACCGTCTTGCCGCCGGCGATCGTCTCGTCGATCACTTCGGGCGTCCAGGTCGCGTCGCCTTCCATCACCGCGCGGGCCAGATCGACCGGTTTTTCGACGCGCACGCAGCCGTGGCTGGCCAGGCGGCTGAAGCTGGCGAAGCGCGCGCGGCTGGGCGTGTCGTGCAGATAGACGCCGTAGGGGTTGTTGAAGTCGAACTTGATCAGGCCCAGCGCCGCCTTGGGTCCGGCCTTCTGCTGCAGGCGCGAGCCGCCGCCTTCGGTCGGGATGACGATGAAGTCGTTGCGGGCGAAATAGCCCGGATTGGCGCGCTCCTTGGGCCACAGCTCCTTGGCGGCGATCGAGGACGGCACGTTCCAGGGCGGATTGAGCACGATGCTGTGGATGTTCGACTGCAGCATCGGCGTCTCGTCGCCGGGACGGCCGGTGACGGCGCGCATGGTCAGGGTCGGGGCGTCGTGGTGGAATACCGACAGCACGGCGGCGGCGATATTGACCTGGATGCGGTCGGCCGGCAGCACCTGCGGCAACCACCGCCAGCGCTCCATGTTGGCGAGGATCTGGTCCAGGCGCAGCTCGACCGGCGTGTTGAGGCTGCTCAGCGTCTTCTTGTCGAGCACACCCGTGGGATTGAGCCCGAAACGCTTCTGGGCCCGCATCAGGGCCTGGGTCAGGGCCTCGTCGAAGAGCGCCACGCCATCGACGGCCACAGTCGGATCCTCGACGGCCAGCCGGGCTTCCAGGGCCACGACGCGGGGATCGGTCGAGCCCTGCTTCAGATCCGGTCCCGCCGGCAGCATGGCCCAGCCGCCCCGCGCGGCGATGTCGCGATAGGTGACGAGGCCCCGGCGCAGGGTCTGATAGCCCGTATAGGGCGGCGGCAGGGTGTCCAGCCACGGCCCCAGGCGATCCTGGGCCACGGCCTGGACGAATTCGAGGCTGGGATCATAGACCGCCGGGCGCAGGCCCCAGTCGGTGCGGAAGCTGGTCAGCGGCAAACGGCCCGAACGCACGGCCTTGGCATAGGCCAGGGTCAGGCCGATCAGCTGGCCCTGCCCCGTCCGGCGCGCGTTGACGTCGCGCGAGGCCAGCAGCGCCAGGGCCTGGTCCGGCGAATAGGCGCCCGGCTCGAAGCCATGGGTGGGCGCTTCGGCCAGAACGCGGCCCAGCAGTTCCATCTGGTCGGCGCGCAGGGTCACGGCATAGGGGTTGGCGGGGAACGCCAGAGGCTGCTGCAGTGCGGCCTGGGGCTGCCGTGCGCCAGACAGAGAAGGGTTCTGGGATTGGGCCTGGGCCGCGCCGCTCGCCAGGAGCCACAGCGCCCCCGCCGCCAGAGCGCATGATAGTCTCGACAAGCCGCTCACCGCCAATGGATCTCGTAACACCTTGCCGCGCGAAGGATCCGCGCGGTCCCAGATGGCCGTTTGCACCCACCTCCGTCAACGCGAGTATCGTGAAAGGCGAACCCTCGGACGCTCGCCAGGGTTCTTTTCGCGCCGCAGGAACCGGGAAGCCACACAGATGGTTTCCGTTGTGTCGTCAGGCCGACCCTAGGTCTCGCCACAGTCCGGAGACCGCGTGCCCCAAAACCCAACGCCCCAGAATCCAGCACTTCAGAACCTTGACCTGTTTCCCATCGGCAACTGCGCTGTCAGCGCCCTGATCGACCGCAGCGGACGGTTCGTCTGGGCCTGCGCGCCGCGCGTCGATTCCGATCCGGTGTTCAGCGCCCTGCTCAGCGACGTTGATCCGAAGAGCGGCGCCGCAACCGGGGTCTGGGATGTGGATGTCGACGGCGCGGTGTCGACCACCCAGGCCTATCTGCGCAACACCCCCATCCTGCGCACCGAAATCACCGACGCCGACGGCGCGCGGATCGAGATCATCGATTTTGCCCCGCGCTACCAGCAGTTTGGCCGCATCTTCCGGCCCACGGCCTTCATACGCCTGATACGCCCGGTCGCCGGCACGGCGCGGATCACGGTGCGGGTGCGACCCACGGCCCAATGGGGGGCGCGGCCGGCCGAGATCACCTCGGGCTCCAACCACATCCGCTATCTGTGTTCCGACCTGACGATGCGGCTGACCACCGATTGCCCGGTGTCGCACATCCTGGAGGAGCGCACCTTTCGGCTGGAGCAGCCGATCGCGCTGTTCCTGGGTCCCGACGAAAGCTTCGACGCCGATATCGGTTCGACCTGCGAGCGCATGCTGCGCGAGACCACCGCCTACTGGATGACCTGGGTGCGAGGCCTGGCCATTCCGCTGGACTGGCAGGCGGCGGTGATCCGCGCGGCCATCACCCTGAAGCTGTGCGTCCACGAGGAAACCGGCGCCATCGTCGCGGCCCTGACCACCTCGATCCCCGAACACGCCGACAGCGGCCGCAACTGGGACTATCGCTACTGCTGGATGCGCGACGCCTACTATGTGGTCCAGGCCCTCAACCGCCTGGGCGCGGTGGATATTCTCGAGAACTATCTGGGCTATCTGCGCAACATCGTCGACCGCGCGGCCGGCGGCCACATCCAGCCGCTGTTCGGCGTCGGGTTCGAGCCGCAACTGACAGAGCGCTTCGCCCCCGCCCTGCCCGGCTATCGCGGCATGGGGCCGGTCCGTATCGGCAACCAGGCTTTCGAGCACCAGCAGCACGACGTCTATGGCCAGATCGTGCTGTCCAGCACCCAGGCCTTCTTCGACGAGCGCCTGCTGCGGCAGGCCACGGTCGCCGATTTCGAAGCCCTGGAGCCGGTGGGCGAGCGCGCCTTCCAGCTGCACGACAAGCCCGACGCCAGCCTGTGGGAGTTTCGCGGCCGGGCCAATGTCCACACCTATTCGTCGGTGATGTGCTGGGCCGCCTGCGACCGCCTGGGCAACGCCGCCGAGAAGCTGGGCCTGACCGATCGCGCCCGGTTCTGGAACGGTCGCGCCGCTATGGTGCGCGCCACCATCGACGCCGCCGCCTGGAACCCCGAGCTTGGCCGCTTCGCGGCGACCTTCGGCGGCGACGAGCTGGACGCCAGCCTGCTGCAGCTGGTCGATCTGCGCTTCATCAGCGCCAACGACCCGCGCAACATCGCCACCGTGGCGGCGGTCGAGGCCGGCCTGCGCAAGGGCTCCTACCTGCTGCGCTACGCGATCCCGGATGACTTCGGCGAGCCCAAGACCGCCTTCAACATCTGCACCTTCTGGCTGATCGAGGCCATGCATCTGGCCGGCCGCGCCGACGAGGCCCGCGCCCTGTTCGAGGACATGCTGGCCCGCCGCACCGCCGCGGGCCTGCTGTCCGAGGACATCGGGTTTTCGGACGGCGAGCTGTGGGGCAATTATCCGCAGACCTATTCCCTGGTCGGTCTGATCAATTGCGCGGTGCTGCTGAGCCGGCCGTGGACGTCGGTGCGATAGGCGGCGCGCAAGCAGGGCCGCGGTTATGGCGGATCGAAATCCCGGTCTTGGCGTTGATTGGGTCATGTACCGCTTTGAAGAGGGGCGTCTGGTGATGACCACAACCGGGTCAAACGCGAGACAGAGACCCCATGACCTTCCCGCCCCGCCGGCGTTCCCGCCGGCTTCAGCCGCACTGTTTCTGGATCTGGACGGCACCCTGGCGCCGATCATGCCCCGCCCCGAGCAGGTGGGGCCCGACAAGCGCCGGGCCATGCTGATCAAGCGCCTCACCGCAACCCTGAACGGGCGAGTGGCCATCGTCAGCGGCCGGGCGCTCGATGATCTGGACCGCATCCTGGCGCGCGGCGTCACGCCGATCGCGGCCGTGCATGGCCTTGTGCGGCGCGACGCCGCCGGTCACGTGATCAGCGCTTCGCCTCATGCCGGCATCGCGGACGCCCGACTGCTGTTGAGGGATCTGGCCCGTTGCGACCGGGGCCTGCAGTTCGAGGACAAGGGCGTCAGCGTCGCCCTCCACTATCGCAACGCCCCCGACGCCGCCGAAGCCGTGATCGAGGCCGCCGACCGCATCGCCCGCACTACCGGTCTTGTCCTGCAGCTGGGCGACATGGTCGTCGAACTGCGCACTCCGGGCCAGGACAAGGGCCAGTCGGTCGCGGCCTTCCTGCGCGAGCAACCCTTCATGGGCTCGACCCCGATCTTCGTGGGCGATGACCTCACCGACGAGGACGGCTTCGCCGCCGCCGCGCGGCTGGGCGGCTATGGCGTGCTGGTGGGCGACATGCGCCCGACCGCCGCCAGCTACCGGCTGAAGGACACCGCCGCCGTCTCGGCCTGGCTGGAGGGCGTCGTGACGCTGATGCCCGCATGAGCCGGCTGATCGTCGTTTCCAACCGGGTCAACCCGCCCCCCAGCCCGGAAAAGGGCGACGGCGAGGGCAGCGTCGGCGGCCTGGCCATGGCCCTGGCCGCGGCCCTGCGTGAGTATTCCGGCATCTGGTTTGGCTGGAGCGGCAAGACCACGCCGCAGTTCACCGGCCAGCTGGCCATGCAGCGGGTCGACGGCGTCACCACCGCCACGGTCGATCTCGAGGAAGGCGACTATCAGGAATATTACAACGGCTACGCCAACAAGACCCTGTGGCCGCTGTTCCACTACCGCGTCGACCTGACCGCCTATGACCGCTCGTTCGGCGAGGGCTATGACCGGGTCAACAAGCGCTTCGCCGAAACCCTGCGGCCGCTGATCGAGCCCGACGACGTGATCTGGGTTCACGACTACCACCTGATCCCGATGGCGCGGGAGCTGCGGCGGATGGGCGTGACCAACCGCATCGGCTTCTTCCTGCACATCCCCTGGCCGGCCCATCAGCTGGTGGTCACCCTGCCCCGCCACCGGCCTCTGGTGGAGGCGATGTTCGACTATGACCTGATCGGGTTCCAGACCGAGGAATCCCGCCACGCCTTCGAAGGCTATGTCACTTCCGAGGTCGGCGGCTCGGTCGCCGCCAACGGCGACCTGACGGCGTTTGGCAAGACCACCCGGGCCGCCGCCTTCCCGATCGGCATCGACGCCGAGGACTTCGCCCGCATCACCCAAAGCCCGCGCGCCCGCAAGGTCTATGACCGCATGCTGGCCCACAGCGTGTTTCGCAAGATGGTCGTGGGCGTCGACCGCCTGGACTATTCCAAGGGCCTGGAAGAGCGCCTGATCGGCTTCGAGCGCTTCCTGCACGACAATCCGGACATGCGCCGCGAGGTCATGCTGCTGCAGATCGCGCCGCTGTCGCGCGACGAGGTCGAGGCCTATCAGGATCTGCGCTCGCGCCTGGACGGCCTGATCGGCCGGATCAACGGCGCCTATGCCGAGATGGACTTCACCCCCATCCGCTATGTGAACAAGTCCTACCGGCGCGATGAGCTGGCCGGCATCTATCGCGCCGCCAAGGTGGGGCTGGTGACGCCCCTGCGGGACGGCATGAACTTGGTGGCCAAGGAATATGTCGCCGCCCAGGACCCTGAAGACCCCGGCGTGCTGATCCTGTCGCGCTTCGCCGGCGCCGCCCGGCAGATGGGCGACGCCCTGATCGTCAATCCCAACAGCCCCGAGGAAATCTCCGACGCCCTGAGCCGGGCCCTGGCGATGGATCTGCCCGAGCGCAAGCGGCGCTGGGAGGCCCTGTTCGACAATGTCCAGCGCAAGGACGTCACCGCCTGGCGGGACGACTTCGTCGGCGCCCTGACCGCGTCGTCGCAAGAGATCCAGCCGGTTCCGCCGCCCAGGTCGCTGCAGGAAGCCTCCACTGAGGCTCAGGCCGAAATGGAGGCCTCGCCGGCCCTGGTGCAGATCCGCGCGGACGACGGACCTAGGTCGGCGACGCCCGAAGCACGCCGCTGCGGATGATCGGCAGCAGGAAGGTCGCCAGCAGGATCAGGTTCGGGATGGCGTTCATCCCATAGCCCGTGGCGATCGACATCGGGGTGTCGATCACGAACCAGACCAGCACGCCCGCGACCAGCCCGCGCCAGACGGGCGCGGCGCGCTCGCCCAGCAGGATCGCCGCCTGGATCGTCGCCGCCGCCGTCACGGCCCAGCCGATGGTCACCGCGCCCATGACCGCCAGGCTGAAGCGCATCTGGGCGTTCAGATCCAGCGGCTCCGGGCCATCCAGGATACCAAAGATCAGACGGGCCGGCCCGCTTGTGGCCTCAAGGCCGCCTCCGACCAGAACGGCGCCAAACACGCCGACCGCCCAACACCATACCGTCAACCAGTTTCGCCAGAAGCCTGACATCGCCGTCTCCCAAGTTTTGCCTGACGCAAACTAGGAGGGCTGGCCGACGCCGCACAATTACCTTTCAGGTCATGGCGCGTGGTGCTCGGGACTCAGGGCTCGAGGGCCAGGGACATCCGCGCATAGACCACGACCTCGGGCCAGGCCACCGGCGCGGCCTCGGGCTTCGGCGGCCCTTCGGGCTGCGATGACCAGGCGCCGACGGCGGCGGTCAGGCTCATCACCATCACCAGGGCTCCGCCCATGGCCGAGCGATGCAGGGTCGGCTGGGGTCGTGTCAGCATGATCACCCGCTCTTCCAGCGGATGAGGAGCGGCGGCCGGCCAGTGGCAGCCCAGCGGCAGGGCGCGGGCGCCCAGCTGGGTCTTCAGCAGGGTGCGGGCATACAGGCCCCGTTCGCGCGACAGGCGGCCCATGACCCGGGCGTCACAAGCCAGCTCCTGATCTAGGCGCGCCTCGCGCACCGCCAGATGGATCAGCGGATTGAACCAGCCCAGGCACTGGATCAGCGCCATCAGCGCATTGACGCGCGGATCCAGCCGCTCGATGTGCGCGCGCTCATGCGCCCGGATCACCCCGCGCTCGGCCTCGGTGAACTTGGTCTCATAGTCGTCGGGCACCACCATGCGTGGGGCCAGCACCCCGACCACGGCCGGGCCGGCCTGGCCTGAGCGGGCGCGCTGCATGAACCGCGACTGGCTCCAGACCAGCAGCGCCAGGGCCAGCGACACCCCGATCAGCCAGACGCCGCCCAGGATCGCGGCATGGTCGCCCGACATGATGAAGCGACGGGCGGCCGCCGCGCCGGGCTCGGCGGCGCGGGCGGGCAGCAGGGCCGCCAGACCCGCCGCCACGGGCAGCAGCCACAGCAGATAGGCGACCTCGGCCCCGAACAGGGCGCGGGTGGGACGGCGCAGGCTCAGGACCAGCAGGATGGCCAGACCGGCGGCCAGATTGCAGAAGACCAGATGGGTGAGGACCTCAGTCGCCATGTTCCAGATCCTCGATCAGGCGCTTGAGGCGCGCGATCTCCTCGGCCTTCAGCGCGCGATGCTGGGCGAAGTGACTGATCATCGGGGCCAGCTGGCCTTCGAACAGGCGGTCCAGAAGCCCCTGGCTCTCGGCCTGGACATAGACGCTGCGGGCGACGAGGGGCCGATAGCCGTGCTTGCCCTCGGCGCGCTCGGACTTGATGGCCTTCTTCTTCAGCAGCCGGTTGATCAGCGTCTTGACCGTGGCTTCGCCCCACGACTGGCTGGCGCCGACCTCGGCCACCAGTTCGTCGGCCGTCAGCGGCTCACGCCGCCACAGCGCTTCCATGACATGACTTTCGGCCGAGGTGATGTGCATGACTCATTACATCCGTAATACTGCCTGACGCTATACCCGTCGCGCCGCCTGTCAAGCGATGGAGCGCATCAGGCCGCAGGTTCGGCCGGCCGCGTGGCGCAAAACCCGGAAAGCACGACGCAGCATCGTCCTGTCCACCGGTGTCTCGTCCCCTCATTGTCAATGACACCGGTTTCCATTAGAGACGTCGCAGACCCGTGAAACGGGCTATCGGGTTATAGTAGGGAGGATTAGCGGCGTGACCGTTTCTGCGGCCGAGAGCGATGTGTTCGCACCGGCGTCCATAGCTCCCCAATTCGTCAAGGCGCGCCTCGCGGGCGTCAGCGTCCCCGGTTATCCCGGCGGCGTGCTCCCTGTCACCATGGCCGACGGCTACGCCGTTCAGGACCTGGCCATCGATTCCTGGCCCGATGAACTGGTCGGCTGGAAGGTGGGCTATGTTCCGCCGCAACATCAGGACCGCCTGGGCGCCGAGCGCCTGGCCGGCTGCATCTTCAAGAAGAACCTGTGGGAAGCCGCCGACGCGCCGACCCCGTTCCGCGCCATCGATGGCGGCTTCACCGCCGTCGAGGCCGAGTTCATCGTCCGCCTGGGCAAGGACGCCCCCGAGGACAAGACCCAGTGGACCGCCGAGGAAGCCGCCGAATATGTGGGCGAGCTGATCCTGGGCGTCGAGATCGCCGGCAGCCCGCTGAAGACGATCAATGTCCTGGGCCCGCCCATCGTGGCCTCGGACTTCGGCAACAATGACGGCCAGATCCTGGGTCCCGTGCTGGAAAACTGGCGCGACATCGCCTGGGAAGACATGGCCGTCGAGACCACGATCAACGGCGTCGTCGTCGGCAAGGGTACGGCGGCCTCGATCCCCGGCTCGCCGCTGGCGGCCCTGGCCTTCCTGCTGGGCCACGTCGCCTCGCGCGGCCGCCCGCTGAAGAAGGGCATGCTGGTCACCACCGGCGCCAGCACCGGCATCCACGACGTGGTTGCGGGCGACGCGGCAACGGTTAGCTTCGGCGCCTTCGGACAGGTGCGCTGCGTCGCTGTTCCGGCCAGATAAGAAAACGACAACTCAGGGTAAGGAAGACGTATCCATGGTCATTCCCAAGGCCCCCGAACCCTCCGAAAAGATCGGTCGGTATCGGTGGGTGATCGTCAGCCTGCTGTTTGCGGCGATGGTCATCAACTATGTCGATCGGCAGACGATCGGCATTCTGAAGTCGGACCTCTCCAAGGAGTTCGGCTGGAGCGAGGGCGACTATGCCGACCTCGTCTTCTATTTCCAGCTGTCCTACGCCGTGGCCTATCTGGTCTGGGGCAAGATCATGGACAAGATCGGAGCCCGCTGGGGCTTCGGCATCGCCTTCCTGATCTGGCAGGTCGCCCACATCGCCCACGCCGGCGCGCGCGGCCTGAACGGCTTCATCTTCGCCCGCATGGGCCTGGGCATCGGTGAGGCCGGCGGCTTCCCCGGCGGCATCAAGGCCGTGGCCGAGTGGTTCCCCAAGAAGGAACGCGCCTTCGCCACCGGCATCTTCAACGCCGGCACCAATATCGGCGCGATCGTCACCCCGCTGGTGGTGCCGGGCATCGTGCTGGCCTGGGGCTGGCAGATGGCCTTCATCGTCACCGGCGTGGCCGGGCTGATCTGGCTGCCCATCTGGCTGATCCTGTATCGCACGCCCCGCCAGCACAAGAAGATCAGCGCCGCCGAACTGGCGCACATCGAGCAGGACGAAGCCGATCCGGTGGAGAAAATCCCCTGGGTCAAGCTGCTGACCAAGCGCGAGACCTGGGCCTACGCCCTGGGCAAGTTCCTGATCGACCCGATCTGGTGGATGTTCCTGTTCTGGCTGCCGGACTTCCTGGGCAAGCGCTATGGCCTTGATCTCAAGACCTTTGGCCCGCCGCTGATCGCCATCTACCTGCTGTCGGACGTCGGCAGCGTGGGCGGCGGCTGGATGTCGTCGAAGTTCATGAGCATGGGCTGGAGCATCAACAAGGCCCGCAAGATCACCATGCTGATCTGCGCCCTGCTGGCCGTGCCGGTCATGTTCGCCTCCTATGCGGACAGCGTCTGGCTGGCCGTGCTGATCATCGGCGTCGCCACCGCGGCCCACCAGGGCTTCTCGGCCAACCTCTACACCCTGCCGTCGGACGTGTTCCCGCGCGGCGCGGTCGGCTCGGTGGTCGGCATCGGCGGCATGCTGGGCGCCGTGGGCGGCATGGTGTTCTCCAAGTACATCGGTCAGGTCCTGGAGAAGATCGGCACCTACACCCCGATCTTCATCGTGGCCGGCAGCGCCTATCTGATCGCCCTGCTGGTGGTTCACCTGCTGACCCCGAAGATGGAGCCGGTGAAGATCTAGGTCTTCAGCGCCTTCCGAAAGATCAGCCCCCGGCGCCCAGAGCGTCGGGGGCTTTTTTCTGGCCCAAGGCCTGACCAGGGCCTATTTCCAGCGACGGTTTTCGAGGAGTCGCCCATGTCCCCCGCCCCGCTCAAGGTCGCCCTGGTCGGCTATGGCTTCGTCGGCAAGACCTTTCACGCGCCGCTGATCGCCGCCACGCCGGGCCTGGAGCTGCACACGGTGGTGTCCAGCGACGCGGCCAAGGTGCGGGCCGACTTTCCGGAGCTGGCGGTCGTCAACGCCGATCTGGTCCGGGCCGTGGCCGATCCGGCCATCGACCTGGTGGTCATCGCCACCCCCGACGCCCTGCACGCCAGCCAGGCCCACATTGCCCTCGACGCCGGCAAGCACGTGGTGATCGACAAGCCCTTCGCCGTCACCCTGGACGAGGCCCGCGCCATCGCCGACCACGGCCGGCGCGTAGGCCGCCTGGTCAGCGTGTTCCAGAACCGCCGCTGGGACAGCGACTTCCTGACCCTGCAGGCCCTGATCGACCGGGGCCATCTGGGCGAGATCGTCCAGTACGAAAGCCATTTCGACCGCTACCGCCCGCTGGTTCGCGACCGCTGGCGTGAAAAGCCGGGCGCCGGGGTGTTGCTGGACCTGGGCCCTCACCTGATCGACCAGGCCCTGGTGCTGTTTGGCAAACCGCAGGCGGTCTATGCCGACATCGCGGTCCAGAAGGACGGCGGCGTGGCCGGCGACTATTTCCACCTGCTGCTGCGCTATCCCCGCCTGCGGGTGCTGCTGCACGCCAGCCAGATGACCCAGGCCACCAACCTGCGCATGGCCGTGCACGGTACGAACGGCAGCTTCATCAAGAGCGGCCTCGACACCCAGGAGGACCATCTGAAGGCAGGGCTAAGGCCCGGCGCGCCCGGCTATGGCGACGATCCCCGTCTGGGCGTCCTGATCCAGATGGAGGACGGCGAACCGGTCAGCACGCCTGTGCAGCCCCTGCCCGGCGACTATCGCGCCTACTATGCCGGAATCCGCGACGCGATCACCGGCGGCGCGCCCAGCCCCGTGCCGGTGGAAGAAGCCCTGCTGGTCATGGAAGTGATCGACGCCGCCCAGCGCAGCGCCGTGGAGCGTCGCGAGATCGCGCTCTAGCTAGTGACTGATCGAAGAGCTCTCGCGGCGGCCTGACAACGCCAGGCCGGCGTCCAGGCCGCGCCGCCACAGCAGCTCGGCGTCATACAGAACCATGCCGTCCTGCAGGGTCAGGCGCAGCAGCAGGCGGGTGGGCAGCAGCAAGGTCCGCCGCATCGCCACCCGCGCGCCAAAGGCTGTCAGGTCCATGACCGCCACGGGCTCGGCGCGCCCCTGGCCCGTGACCAGATCGCCGCGCAACAGACAGGCCCGGCGGCTTTCGGCGCGCCGCTCGAGAGGCTGTTGAAGGAAGGATTCGACGTTCGACATGCCGCGAAACTAGGCCGCGAGGTCTCTAGGAACAGTTCCCTAGGGTGGTAAGCGAAGGGTGAATCCGGGCTTAGCCTTGTTGGGTGTTAGGGACCCCCCGGGCAAGCGCCGAGACGCCCCCTCCGTCACGCTGCGTATTCGCAGCGCGCCACCTCCCCCGCACGCTACGCTACGGGGCAGGAGGGTGACGCTGCTCTTCTCCTGCCCCGCTTGCGGGGGAGGTGGCGCGGCGCCGATAGGCGACGTGACGGAGGGGGCGCTGCTGAGCCAGACACTCCACCTCACCCGTCCCGCAGATCCTTCTTCGTCGTCCTATAGGCCTTCTGCAGCGTCAGCTGCCGGCGGCGTTCGGCGTCCTTGGCGATCCGCTCGGCCTTGCTCTCCACGGCCGCCAGCTCCAGCCCCAGCTTCTGGAACGAGGCCCAGCGGTCGCGGTCGAGCGCGCCGCTCTCCAGCGCGCCGCGCACCGCGCAGCCGGGTTCATTGGCGTGGCCACAGTCACGGAACCGGCATTGCTCGGCCAGGCGCTCGATGTCGTCGAACACCACGCCCAGCCCCTCCTCGGCGTCGATCAGCCCCACTTCCCGGATGCCGGGCGTATCGAGGATCAGCCCGCCGCCAGGCAGCAGGATCAGCTCGCGATGGCTGGTGGTGTGGCGGCCCCGGGCGTCGGTCTCGCGGATCTTCTGGGTGGCCATCAGCTCCTCGCCCGACAGCACATTGACCAGGGTGGACTTGCCGACGCCCGACGAGCCGATCAGCACGCAGGTCTCGCCCGGCGCGATCTGGCCGCGCAGGGCGTCCAGGCCCACACCCTGTCGCGCCGAGACGGCGATCACCGGGCAGCCCGCCGCCAGGGCCGCGACCTCATCAGCCAGGGCCTGGGGCGCGTCGGACAGGTCGGACTTGGTGAGCAGCACCACGGGCCGGGCGCCGCTCTGCCAGGCGGCGGCGAGATAGCGCTCCAGCCGGCGCGGATTGAAGTCGGCGTTCATCGAGGTGACCACGAAGGCCACATCGATATTGGCGGCGATCACCTGCAGGGTCTGAACGCTGTCGGCCGCCCGGCGGACGAAGGCGGTGCGGCGCGGCAGGATGGCGTGGATCGTGGCCGAGCGCTCGGCCAGGTTCATGGTCAGGGCGACCCAATCGCCGACGACGGGCGCGCCCGCCTCGCGGGCCTCGTGCAGCAGGCGGCCGGACGGCTTGGCGCGCAGCTCGCCCTCGTCGGTGGCCACGACATAGGCCCCGCGCCGCTGCACGATGATGCGCCCCGGGGCGTGGCCGGCGCGGGCGTGCGGTTCAAAGTCCCGCGCCAACGCGTCGGACCAGCCATATTGATCGATCAAGGGCGGCGTCTTTCAACTCGAAGCAGGCAGTCTAGCACCCCGCACCGGGCAAGGCTTCATCCGGCCCGCATCCGGCGTCGATCTTGTATCCACCCTGCTACCCGCGCCTAACCCGCTGAAATCACTGGCCCAGGTCACCCAAACTCCCCCGACATGCGCACCGCCGTATACTGTCTTCACCTCAAGGCGATGGGGAGGGCGCGCGGCCAGCGACCTTCGCGGCCCTGGGGTGTGGTCGAGCGGAGAGCGCTCGTCGACGGCGTTGCCCCTCCGTGTGGGGATCAACGCAACTCTGCATTCCTCTGGCGGCGGTCGGCCTTGCAGCACAGAAACGACGTGGGATGTACGGGGTTGGCGAGAGCGGCAGGCGGGCGGAAACGTTCGCGGTCCGGGACGGGGCTTGCTGGCCCTGCCCGCCGTCGGCGGCTGAGACTGGTTCGGCGTCAATAGCGCCCAGGAACCGATCGCCGTCGGAAAAAGCGATCACGCGGAGCGTCTGATCTGCGTCGAAACGGTATTTTTTCACATCTCCGGGCGCGGCCCGGACGCTCCGCTTCCCTCCCCGATCTTCGCAGCGAAAGCGCGAGGCCGAGAAGCCGTGCCTGATCAAGATGCTCCCCCTCTGGGGGAGCTGTCGGCGAGGCCGACTGAGGGGGCCTTCTCGGCATCGACCCAGCTAGCCCCCTCCGGCCCTCCGGGCCACCTCCCCCGAGAGGGGAGGATCTCGTCTGACCGAAAGGAACCTCCACCATGCCGCGCAGCAAAACCCGCGCCCTGATGCACCCTCGTCTCGCGCCAGAAGAGCACTGGGCCTCAAAGGCTCTCAGGGCGCGGGTGAAACGCCTGAGCTTCGCGATCACAAAGCGCCACATCGCGGAAGCGGCTGCACGCCAGCGAGCCCTGGCCGCCGCTCACGAAAAAGCCCCCGATCTTTCGACCGGGGACTTCAACGATCTTGTCATCCCGGCAGAAGAGCCGAGACCGCCGCGGATGCGGCGCCTGGACTAGCGGATGACCCGCGCGCCCTTGCCCTTCATCACGGCCTCGACCTCCGCCTGGCGCACCATCGAGGTGTCGCCCGGGGTGGTCATGGCCAGGGCGCCGTGAGCCGCGCCGTACTCGACGGCGGCCTGGGGGCCCTTGCCTTCCATGAAGCCGAAAGCGAGACCGGAGGCGAAGCCGTCGCCGCCGCCGACGCGGTCATAGATCTCGAGGTTCTCGCGCATCATCGAGGCATAGAACTCGCCGCCGGCGTACAGGATCGCCGACCAGTCATTGACCGAGGCGGTCTTGGCGTTGCGCAGGGTGGTGGCGGCAACCTTGAAGTTCGGGAACTGCTTTACGGCGGTCTCGATCATCTTCTTGAAGTTGGCCGGGTCGATCGAGCTGATGTGCTCGTCCAGGCCTTCGACTTCAAAGCCCAGGCAGGCGGTGAAGTCTTCTTCGTTGCCGATCATCACGTCCACGTACTGGGCGATGTGGCGGTTGACCTTCTGGGCCCCTTCCTTGCCGCCCTGCGACTTCCACAGCGAGGCGCGGTAGTTCAGGTCGTAGGAGATCACGGTGCCGTACTTGCGGGCCACTTCGACCGCTTCGATCACGGCTTCGGCGGTGTTGCTGGCCAGGGCCGCGAAGATGCCGCCGGTGTGGAACCAGCGCACGCCTTCTTCGCCGAACAGCTTTTCCCAGTTCACTTCGCCGGGACGGATCTGCGAGGCGGCCGAGTGACCCCGGTCGCTGCAGCCCAGGGCCGGACGAACGCCGAAGCCCTTCTCGGTGAAGTTAAGGCCCACGCGGGTGTTGCGGCCCAGGCCGTCAAAGTCGCGCCAGATGATGTGGGAGGTGTCGACACCGCCCTGCATCATCAGGTCCTCAACCAGCCAGCCCAGATCGTTCACCGGCAGGGCGGTGACGGCGGTCGAGCGCTTGCCCCAGCACTTCTTGAAAGCGCGGGCGACGTTGTATTCGCCGCCGCCTTCCCAGACGTTGAACTGGCGGGCGTTGCGAACCCGGCCGAAACCGGGGTCGAAGCGCAGCATCACTTCACCGAAGGACGCACAATCCCACTTCGTTTCCGAAGCCGGGCGGATGTTGAGGATGTTGTCAGTCATTTAGGCCTTCCCACGAACCTTCTTGATCAGATCCACCGTCTCGCGGACCTTCTTGGTGATGCCGGCATAGTCACCGGCGTCGAGCATTTCCTGGGTGATCAGCTTGGAGCCCATGCCGGCGGCGACGATGCCCGCGCCGAACCACTTCTTGACCGAGGCTTCGTCGGGATCGACGCCGCCCGTCGGCATGATGCGGGTCCAGGGCATCGGGCCCAGCACCGCCTTGACGAAGTCGGGGCCGCCGACCGACGAGCCGGGGAACACCTTGACGATCTCGCAGCCCAGTTCCTCGGCGTACGAGATTTCCGAGGCCGAACCGCAGCCCGGCGAATACGGGATCTTGCGGCGGTTGCAGACCTTGGCGACGTCGGCGTTCAGTATCGGGCCGACCACGAACTTGGCGCCGTTGGCGATGTAGATGCCGGCGGTCGGCGCATCGACGATCGAGCCCACGCCCATGATCACGCGCTCGTCGGCCGTGGCGAAGTGCTTGGTCACTTCGTAGAAGACGTGGCTGGCGAAGTCGCCGCGGTTGGTGAATTCGATGCAGGGCGCGCCGCCGTCGGCGCAGGCCTGGATCACCTTCTTACAGACCTCGGCGTCGGGGTGATAGAAAACCGGGATCACACCCTGGTCCATCATAGCGGTCAGAACCGCCATACGATCTTTCACCATCACATAGTCCTCCAAAAGGATCGTTCTTGCGCCAGCCCCGCCATGCGGGGCCGTCACGTGGAAGATTTCGCCGGTATTGGCTCAGGGCGATCGTTTAGACCGCGTCGCTCGCGGACGCCACTGCGTGGCTGCCGCTGCGTCAAACAAAGGCGCGTTCGCGCCGCCTTGTTTCCTTCCCCAAAATCCCTTCGGTCACCCGCCCTCGTAAAAGTGAGGGCGTCGAGTCAGACTCGACGCCCCGAAGTTTGCGCAGGAGCGAGCTCAAAAGAGCCGCAACGAGACGGGCCGACGACGTCGTTCCGAACCGTAATGATACCGGTGTCATTTCGAGACTGGCTCGTGGCGCCACCGGTGTCATTGCGCAGATAATCAGAAACCCGTGGTTTAGGCAAGCGTCCTGAAGCGCTTGCGAGAACTCCCTAGATCCTTGAAATCGTGAAGAATTCAGCGCTCGGTGATTAACCGGTGTTGCGCAGGCCCGCGGCGATCCCGGCCACGGTCAGCTGAATCGCCAGCCGAACCGCCTCATCCTGGTCTCCGCCCCGCCGCCGCGACAGCAGTTCCAGCTGCAGGTGGTTGAGCGGATCGACCGAAAGGCCGGCCAGGGCGACGGACTCGGCCAGCTCCGGCTGATTGTCCAGCAGGCTGGTTCCACCCCGGATGGTCAGGGCCAGACGCCGGGCCGCCTCATGCTCGGCCTTGATGGTCTCGAAGATCCGGGTCGCATTGGCCGGATCAGACGACAGCGCCACATAGCGTGCGGCGATGTCCATGTGGCTCTGGGCCAGGGCCAGCTCCATGTTCGACAGCAGGGACGCGAAGAAGTCGAAACCGCCGGCCAGGTCCTGCAGCTGGCCGACCGAAAGCCCTGCCCGCTCGACGCCCGAGGCAAAGCCGTACCAGCCCGGCAGCATGAACCGCGACTGCGACCAGGAAAACACCCAGGGAATGGCCCGCAGGTCCTCGATCTTGCGGCTGGCGGTGCGCGACGCGGGACGCGAACCGATGTTGAGGCCGACGATCTCGCCGATCGGCGTGGCCGACCAGAAGAAGTCCTCAAAGGCCGGATCGTCATAGACCAGCGCCCGATAGCCCTCGAACGAGGCCTGGGCCAGGGCGGTCATCGCCGCCTCGACCTTCGGATCAGGACGCACGACCGGGCGGTCGCTGGCCATCAGCACGGCGGCGGCCAGGCCGTCCAGATTGCGGCGGGCCGTGGGCTGGTCGCCGAACCGACGGGCGATCATCTCGCCCTGCTCGGTCATGCGGATACGGCCCTGAACCGTGCCGGCCGGCTGGGCCATCACCGCCTCGGCGGCGGGCCCCCCGCCCCGTCCGACGCTGCCGCCCCGGCCGTGGAACAGCTGCAGGCCAACGCCCATCCGATCGGCCTCGAACGCCAGGGCCGACGCGCCCCGCGCCACGCCGCGCCGCGAGGCGACATAGCCGCCGTCCTTGTTGCTGTCGGAATAGCCGAGCATGATTTCCTGCACCGGCTTGTCGCCCAGGATGGTGCGGCTGATCGGCAGTTCCAGCCACTGGCGCAGGACGCGAGGGCCCTGCTCCAGATCCTCGATGGTCTCGAACAGCGGGCTG
>Ga0209023_10001790_pt1 | contig 28014 bp, 28 predicted proteins | sample LakOneMetagenome_FD_187468 | JGI IMG/M metagenome (GOLD analysis project Ga0209023, IMG submission 187468) | Freshwater and sediment microbial communities from Lake Erie, Canada (SPAdes) (version 2) | ecosystem: Environmental > Aquatic > Freshwater > Lentic | place: Lake Erie, Canada...
GGTCGCGAAGAAGCACGTCGAGTTCCGCGAAGCCAAGATCAAGTAATTCCGTCAACGACCTGTTGAACGAAAACGGGGCCTTTCGGCCCCGTTTTTTGTTTTGGCGATATACGTCTGGCCCGCGCGCTCCCCCATCAATGGGACAGCAGCACCCAGCACGGGGGATTCGCCAGAATCGAGCGCGTGGCGCCGCCGAGAATGAACTCCCGCAGCCTGGAATGGCCGTAGGCGCCCATCACCAGAAGATCGACATCGCGGGATGCCACATACGCCTCCATGAAGCTGCCGATTGAATGCTGGTCGGTCTTCTTGACGTCCTCGTGGATCGCTTCAATTCCAAAGCCTGCCAGGTATTCGATGAACTGCTGCGCCTGAGCGAACGACAACGGCTTGTCGTCCGTCGCCGTGAACGCCCTCACCGTCTTTGCACGCCGCAGAAACGGCAACGCATCCGCCACGGCGCGCGTGGCCTGACGGCTTCCGTCCCACGCAACAGCAACGGTCTGGATGGACGTCGCCAGCGGCCGCACCGGCTCCTCCGGAAAAATCAGGACTGGACGGCCCGACTCGAAGATGAGTTTCTCGGCAAGATCGAACTGATCTTCGGTATCCTTCCGAAGCGGCTGAACGGTGACATGATGCAGCCGCGCCGCCTCCACCAGATTCCGCGTCATGTCATACGGCGTTCTGCGTTCGAGCCGGCATCGATGCGTCACGTTGTGATGCGCGGCGGCCTCTTCGAAACTCTGGACGAGTTGCTGCGCATTGGCCGCGCTCTTTCGCGTCTCCCGTTCGAGGAATTCGCCCATATGCGCGCCCTCGAAATAAAGGCCGGTCTCGATTTCGATCTCGTACACCACCGCGGACACGCGCTGCGTAATCGTCGCATGGTTTCCGTTCCGGTTTGCTGACGACAGGAGGCTTTCGCTCAGGCGAAACACCGCCTCGATTGCAGCCTTTGTCGTCGGCTTCGGATAGCTGACAAGCGGAAGCAAGAAATCCCTGATGGCCATGACGATCTCCTTTGAACAGAGCCTATCGGGCACCATCGGTTCCTGGCTTGATATGGCTCAAAACCGCGAGACCACACCGCCGATTGACGTGCATCAAGGTGTTTGGAGGAGAAATAGTCAGACTGGGTTCATGATGGCCCGTTCGGGCACATCACAACGCCGTCTGAACCCAAAGGTGACCGCATGAAAGCGCATCACATCATGACCCGCAAAGTCATCAAGGTTGCGCCCGGCGACTCGATCACCGATGCGGCGCGGCTCATGCTCCAGAACCATGTCAGCGGCCTTCCGGTGGTCGATTTGAAAGGCGCGCTGGTCGGCATTGTCACTGAGCGCGACCTGTTGCGCCGGCGGGAAATCGGCACACAGCGCAAGAGACCGCGCTGGCTCGATTTCATTCTCGGGCCAGGACGTCAGGCCGAGGAGTATGTCCAGACCGCGGGACGCCGCGTCGATGAGATCATGACACGGGATGTTCGCACCGTCACCGAGGACACGCCTCTCTCCGACGTTGTCGCGATGATGGAGAAGCATGGCGTCAAGCGCATCCCCGTCATGAACGGCAACAGGCTGACCGGAATCATCAGCCGCCAGAATTTCGTCCGTGCCGTCGCCGGTCTCGCACGCGATGTCCCCGATCCCACCGCAGACGACGCGCATATCCACGCCCGCATTCTCGCGGAGATCGGACGGCACGATTGGGGGCCATCCGGACTGGATGTCTTTGTCCGGAACGGTGTCGTCGATATTTGCGGCGTCATCACGGACGAACGCACACGGCGAGCGATTGTCGTCGCCGCGGAGAATGTCGCTGGCGTCAAACAGGTGCACGATCACCTGTGCTGGGTCGATCCGGCGAGCGGCACATATTTCGAGTCGGAAGAAGACCAGACGAAAGCGGGTTAAGCCGCCGCAGCGACCACACGGTTGCGGCCATCGTGCTTGGCGCGATACAGCGCCTGATCGGCGCGCTTGAGGACAGCGCTGATCGGCTCACCCTTTGTTTCCAGGGTAGAGATGCCGATTGAGATCGTCACTTCGATGCGCTTGGCGCCCTTCTCGATCGCGAACGGCTCTCCGGCAATGGAGCGGCGCAGGCGCTCGGCGACCATGCCAGCTACATGGAGGTCGGTCTCGGGCATCACGATTACGAACTCCTCGCCGCCGAAGCGGCAAGCGAGATCGATGCCGCGGATCGACTTGCGGATACGGACCGCGAACTCGCGCAGCACGTCGTCACCAGCATCGTGGCCGTAGTTATCGTTGATCGACTTGAAGTAGTCGATGTCCAGCATCATCAGCGCCAGCGGCTTGGCGCGCATCGCCGCCTGCTCCGCCAGCGTGGCAAGATGGCTTTCCATGTAGCGGCGATTGTGCAGCCCGGTCAGCGGATCGGTGATCGCCATTTCGATGGAGTTCTGCACATTATCGCGCAGATGGTCGGTATAGCGGCGCTTGCGGATCTGGGTGCGAGCCCGCGCCAGCAATTCGTTCTTATCGACCGGGCGCAGCAGATAGTCATTCACGCCGATCTCGAGCCCGCGCAGCAACCGCGCATTGTTGTCGGCATCGGCGATCGCGAGGATCGGGATGCTGCGTGTCCGCTCCAGTGAACGCGCCTGGCTGCACAGCCGCAGCCCATCGAAGTTCTCAAGTCCCAGCGAGACAATCAGAAGATCGTAATTTCCATCGGCGGCATGAAACAGCGCTTCGGATGGATTGGGCTCCACATCCACATGATGCTCGGATGCCAGCACGGGAGCGAGGCGCTCGTAGGATGACGGCCGGTCATCCACAAGAAGAACGCGCCCACCCTTCCCGGTATCGGCAACAGCCTCGCGCTCCGGCGCATTGACGCCGATCTCGAGCGAGGTGATCGCACGCATGCGCAGTTCGTCGGTCATCATCTTCAGCCGTGTCAGCGACCGCACGCGGGCAATCATGACGACATCGGAGACCGGCTTGGTGAGGAAATCGTCGGCGCCGGCATCGAGGCCGCGCACCCGATCCGACGGGCTGTCGAGCGCCGTCACCATGATGACCGGAATGAAGTGGGTTTTGGGATTCGACTTCAGGCGACGGCAAACCTCAAAGCCGTCGATATCGGGCATCATCACGTCGAGCAGCACGATGTCGCATTCCGCACGCTCACAAATCTCAAGCGCCTGCGTTCCGCAATTCGCCGTCACCACGTCGAAGTATTCCGCGGACAGCCGCGCTTCGAGCAGCTTTACGTTGGCGAGAACGTCGTCAACGACCAGAACGCGCGCGGACATCAAACTCTCCTAGTGTCCCGTATCCGACGTTCGCCTTACTCTGCAGCACCCTCCGAGCGAACGTCGGATACGAAAGGACACTAGCAAGCTTAAATTCTAGTGATCTTCCGGTTCTGACATTCGTAAAAGTGCCTGCGAAAGATACATACGAATGTCAGAACCGAGATCACTAGCCGACGAACCGTCGAACCGTCTCAATAAATTTCCCAACCGATATCGGCTTGGACAAATACGCTTCGCACCCGCCCTCGCGGATACGTTCTTCATCGCCTTTCATCGCAAACGCCGTCACGGCGACCACGGGGATCGCACGCAATTCGACATCCGCCTTGATCCAGCGTGTCACGTCGAGGCCGGAAACCTCAGGTAACTGGATATCCATGAGAATGAGATCGGGCCGGTGCATACGGGCGAGATCGAGTGCTTCCACCCCATTGCGCGTGCCGACTGTCTGATACCCATGAGCCTCCAGTAAATCGCGGAAGAGCTTCATGTTGAGCTCGTTGTCTTCCACGATCAGGACGGTTTTGGCCATCCTGGCCCTCCAATTCCCGCAAAATGCCCGTACGTGCTGAAACCATTGAATTCGCCACGCCGCGGTGACTCGGGCATGATGGCGCAAAATAGAGACGATAAGTTACGGAAAGGCAAACACGATCAATGACAAAGGGCCCTAAAAACCCTCAGGAAGTGGCTGAATTTGTTGCTATTCAGGCGCTTTCCTTCCTGGCTTCGGACCCCGAGCGCCTGGGGTCATTCCTGACCGAGAGCGGTATCGGACCACAGACCCTGCGGACAGCGGCAGCAGACCCGAAATTCCTCGCCGGTGTGCTCGATTTCATCGTGCGCGATGACGCAACCGTGAAGGCCTTCGCCGACGCCTCGCAACTGACGCCGGAAGCCGTCACCAATGCGCGCGAGGTGCTGGATCCGCGCTGGGAGTGATCGTTGAGCGACCCCACGTCCGCCAACTCTCCGGGTTTCTGCCGCGACTGCCTGTCGGATGCGGCGGGAAAGGCCATGCGTTGCGCGGACTGCGGCTCGCCCCGTCTGGTTCGCCACCGCACGCTTGGCGCGCTGGCCCTCGCGCATATCGATTGTGATGCATTCTATGCAACCGTCGAAAAGCGAGACAATCCCGACATTGCCGATAAGCCGGTCATTATCGGTGGTGGCAAGCGCGGCGTGGTGTCTGCCGCCTGTTACATCGCCCGCACCTATGGCGTGCGCTCGGCCATGCCGATGTTCAAGGCACTCGACCTTTGCCCCTCCGCCGTTGTGGTGCGGCCCGACATGGCGAAGTACGTCCGCGTCGGACGCGAAGTGCGCCAGGCGATGATGGCGCTCACCCCGCTTGTCGAGCCCCTCTCCATCGACGAAGCATTCCTTGACCTGCGCGGCACGGAACTGGTCCACGGCATGATCCCGGCTAAGGTCCTCGCGCGGTTCGCCTCGATGGTGGAACGCGACCTCGGGATCACCGTGTCGGTCGGCCTGTCGGTGAACAAGTTTCTCGCCAAGATCGCATCCGACCTCGACAAGCCGCGCGGCTTTGCGGCGCTGGATCAGGACGAGGCGCGCGAGATGCTGGCCGAGCGGCCCGTTGGTTTCATCTATGGCGTGGGACCCGCCTCGCAGGAGAAACTTTCGCAGCGCGGCTTCCGGCTGATCAAGGATTTGCAGCGTGCGGACGAGACCGACCTGATGAAACAGTTCGGCCCCGAAGGGCGGCGGCTCTGGCGGCTGGCGCGTGGCGTGGACGACCGCAAAGTCATCGCCGATCGCGGCGCCAAGACCATTTCAAACGAGACCACGCTCGAAACCGACGTCCGGGATTTTCCGACGCTGGAGAAAATCCTCTGGCGGCTATGCGAACGCGTCTCAGCCCGCCTCAAGAGCGGCGACCTTTCCGGCTCGACCATCACGCTGAAACTGAAAACGGCGGATTTCCGCCAGCGCACCCGCTCGCAATCGCTGCGAGTGCCGACCCAACTGGCAACGCGCATTTTCTCAACCGTGCGCGAAATGCTCAGCCGCGAGATCGACGGCACTGCGTTTCGCCTGATCGGCGCAGGCGTCAGCGCCCTAAAACCGGGCGCGGAAGCCGACGACCAGGATTTGCTGGACCGGCGCTCGGCCCATGCCGAACGCGCGATGGACAATGTCCGCAAAAAATTCGGCAATGCCGCTGTGATGCGCGGCATTGCCTATGATGGACCAGCGAAGGCAGAGTAAAGCCCGCGCCTATTTGCAGGGCTTGGTTTCCTTGACGTCGATCTTGCCCATTGCCCCGGCGATGACGAAATCGTTGTAGTCCAGCGACAGCGCGCGGGACACACCATCTTCGTAAAGTTCGAATGACATCGCATAGACCGGAGTCTGTTCGCCGGCATTCGCCTTGGTTGCCTGATCGTAATAGCTGACCGTGACAGGCCAACGGGTCTGCGACTTGAACTTGTCGTTGTTGGTCGTCGGGTCCGGCTTCACCGGGGCCTTGGTGCCCGGAATCGGCTGACCAATCACGGTGAGCGTGTTGTAGACCTTCTCGCCATCGTCAGAACCATCATAGACAACGAGTTCGAGGAGCGACTTGCCTTCGCGCGCCGCCTCGATAATCAGCCGAACCTGCTCGGTCGGAAACACCGCACCTTCGATGGTGAAGGTCTTGGCTTTCGGCTTTTTCAGCTTGACCTTGACAGTCTTGCCTTCACGCTCGGCAATGCCGTCGACCGATGTCGTGTCCGCATCGTTCATCCGGGTATCGATCTTGAAACGATAGGTCTTGCCGTCGCCGTCTTCCCAGCTGGTGGAGCGAAGATCGCTCACCGTGACCTTGTTTTCGCCCGCATCGAGCTGGGACACCTGCCGGAATTCGGTGGTGTAGCCTTCGCAGGCGCTGCCGGTGAAGTTGTAAAGGATGCGGCCGGTCGCATTATTGACGCCGGCATTGCCGCGCGACGTTTTCAAGCTGAGATCGTAGACGGCCTGATGCGCGAGAAAGGCGACGCTGGGTGCGGCCAGAGCGCCGCTCGCGGAAGGCGCGATAAAGGCGGCTGAAAGTAACAGGGCAAGCGATCGAGGACCTGAAAACCGGCGCCGCATGGCGTCTCCTTGCAATATGAGAATCGAAAAATAATAGCCGCAACATTGCGCCGCAACCGGGGCAAAGTCGCGCAATAGCCTAAAAATTCTGACCAAAATCGCGCGCCCGACGCGCTTGCATGTAACAGCATGATGGGTGAAACATGGCCCGCCCGCGCCATTGGCGCGATAGCGCCGGGTCTTGTCTGCGGGCAAACATCACAAGCATATCGGGGGAAACCATGGCTGGAACGGTCGAGCAAAAATTGAGCGAGTTGGGCATCACACTGCATTCGCCCAATCCTCCGATCGCCAACTATGTCGGCTTCGTGCGAACCGGAAACCTGCTGTTCGTCTCCGGCCAGGTTTGCAACACGCCGGAAGGCAAGCTTATCGCCAAGGGCAAGCTCGGCGCAGGCGTGACGGTCGAGCAAGGCGCGGCTGCGGCGCGTGGCTGTGCGATCAACCTGCTGGCGCAGGTGAAGATGGCGCTCGGCGATCTCGACAAGGTCACGCGCGTTGTGCGTCTCGGCGGCTTCGTCAACGCGATGCCGGACTTTCTCGACGGGCCAAAGGTTCTCAACGGCGCTTCGGACCTGATGGTGGCCGCATTCGGCGACAAGGGCCGTCATGCGCGCACCACGGTGGGCGTGGCCGCCCTGCCCGCGGATGCTGCGGTCGAAGTCGAAGGCATCTTCGAAGTCGCCTGAGCCATTCTATGTCGCGCGCACCCGCATGGCTGACGGCACGGCCGATCGCGCATCGCGGCCTGCACGATCGCGCGCGCGGCATCATCGAGAACATGCCGTCCGCCATTGATGCTACCGTTGCTGGAAACTTCGCCATCGAAGTCGACCTGCAGCCCAGCGCCGACGGCGAAGCGATGGTGCATCATGACTATGCGCTGGGCCGCCTCACCGAAGGCACCGGCGAACTTCTCTCTCTGACATCCGAACAGCTCAAGCAGGTTGTCTTCAAGAATACCTCCGATCGGATGATGACGCTCAGTGATCTTTGCGCCCGCGTCGCAGGGCGGGTGCCGCTGGTGCTGGAAATCAAAAGCCGGTTCAATGGCGACCGGCGGCTGGTGACACGCATGGCGGAAGTGCTCGCATCATACAGCGGGCCGGTGGCGGCGATGTCGTTCGATCCCGATCAGGTGACCGCAGTTCGCGAGCGAATGCCGGACCTGACGCGCGGCATTGTCGCTGAACGGCACTACACCGACGGCGAATGGAAACAATTGCCGCCTCAGAAAATTCACGAAATGACCGCGCTGCGCCATGCCTTCCGCACCCAGCCGCATTTCGTCAGCTACAGCGTCAACGATCTGCCCGCCCCTGCGCCATGGATCGCACGCAACATCTTCGGATGCGCACTGATCACATGGACGGTGCGGACACCGGAACAGCAGGCAAAGACCTACCGCTATGCCGACCAGATGACATTCGAAGGTTTCATTCCGGAATAGGTCCAAAGACGCGCTCCCGGAGACTTGAAGTCATCCGCGCAAGAACCGATTTATACTGCTGAACGCTCTCAGTTTCTCACGGCCACGGTGCGCTTCCCATTTGACGGATTCTCCCGAGATCACCCTTGAAGCGGTGTCCTCGACCGGCCAGATTGCAGCCGGCGACTGGGATGCCTGTGCCAACGCGGATGGGGCCTACAATCCGTTCGTGACGCACGCCTTCTTCGCTGCCTTGGAAACATCCGGTTCGGCGGTTGCCCGCAGCGGCTGGGCGGCGCGACATCTCATTGCGCGCATCGCGGGTCAGGTCGTCGGTGTCGTGCCGTGCTATCTAAAGAACCACTCGCAGGGCGAATATGTCTTCGACCACGGCTGGGCCGATGCCTATGCGCGCGCGGGCGGCAGCTACTATCCCAAGCTGCAGGCGAGCGTGCCATTTACGCCAGCGACCGGCCCTCGGCTGCTGGTGCGGCCGGGCGACGATGCGGAGCGCGTGCGCGAACACCTTGCGGCCGGGTTGATCGCGCTCTGCCACGCGACCCAGGCCTCGTCCGTTCACGTCACCTTTGCGCACAAGGACGAATGGGCCTTCCTTGCCAAGCAGGGATTTCTTCAACGGACCGACCAGCAGTTTCACTGGCACAATGACGGTTACGGCACGTTCGAGGATTTTCTTGCCACCCTCGCCTCGCGCCATCGCAAGGCGATCCGCCGCGAACGCCGCGATGCGCTTGCCAACGGTATCACCATTCACGCCCTGACCGGCGACGACATCACGCCCGACGCATGGGATGCGTTCTTCGAATTCTACATGGAGACCGGCTCGCGCAAATGGGGACGGCCCTATCTCACCCGCTCGTTTTACGACGAGATCGGCGCGACCATGGCAAAGGACGTTCTGCTGGTAATGGCAAAGCGCGACGGACGATGGATCGCAGGCGCGATCAATTTCATCGGCTCCGATACGCTGTTCGGCCGCCACTGGGGCGCGGTCGAGCATCATCCCTTCCTGCATTTCGAGGTCTGCTATTATCAGGCCATCGACTTCGCGATCCGGCGCGGGCTGAAGAACGTCGAGGCCGGCGCACAGGGCGAGCACAAGATCGCGCGCGGCTACCTGCCCCAAACCACCTACTCCGCGCATTACATCGCCGATCCGGGATTGCGCCGCGCGATCCGCGACTATCTGGCCCGCGAGCGGAGCTATGTGCAGGAAGCTGTCCGCGAGCTGACCGAGGCCGGACCGTTTCGCAAAAACGGCGTGGATAGCTAAACCGGCCAGCCGTTGTGATTGCTCTGCAGGCGGCCTAACCTGACCGGCGTCACGATGCCGCCGCAGGACACGCCTTGAGTTCGATCTCCGACCGCATCCGCGAATTCCTGATCCGGCGCGCCCCTGAATTGCGCCAGACCTTCCGCGTCGCCATTGCCACCGGCGCGGCCTATGCCGCCTACAAGGCGCTCGGTCTGCCGCAGGGATATTGGGCCGTCTTCACCGTGATGATCGTGATGCAGGGATCGATCGGCGGCACGCTGGGCGCTGCGACCGAACGGATGATGGGCACACTGGCAGGCGCGCTCGTGGGTGGCCTCGCGGCGGCATTTCATTCGCACACAACACTCGGCGTCGGCATCGCGCTCGTGCTGGTCACCTGCGCCACGGTGTGGGCCGCGGCGATCCGGCCCCAGTTGCGCGTGGCGCCGGTCACGGCGGCGATCATGCTGCTGACCGATCCGGCCGGTGCACCGGTCGAACAGTTTGTTCTGGACCGCATCATTGAAATCGGCCTCGGCGGCCTGATCGGCGTGCTGGCGATGGTGCTGATCTTTCCGGCGCGATCCCATACCCTCGTTGTCTCCCGCTCCGTTGCGGTCCTGAACCGCATCCAGCGGCTACTGCTGTCGGAAGCCGATGCGCTGGAACGCGGCGAGGCTCTCGTCCCCTCCACCGAACATCCGGCGCTGCGGCAGGCGCTCGCCGCCGTCGAGCAGGCCTTGAAGGACGCCGACAGGGAGCGCGCCTCGAAGCTTGCCGATCACCGCATTCCTGCGGCGATCCCGCGCACGCTCTGGCGCGTACGCAACGATCTCGTCGGCATCGGGACAGTGCTGCGCGAGCCTCTTCCTGCCCAGATCGCATCGACACTGGCGCCTGCGGCGGCGCGTCTGCTGCGAGCGCAGGCCGAACTGACCCGGCGATGCGCGACCGCGCTTGACGCGGTCACTGTTGTTTCACGCAATGATGTTTCCGCCGCGCATCTGGCCTTCACGGAGACCTTCACGGGATTGCGCCAGTCCGGTGTGATGCGCGCGCTGGACTTCAATGCGGTGGGCCGCGCTTTCGGCCTGGCCTTCACGCTGGACGGGCTGCACCGCGACCTGATCGATCTTGCCGACCGCATCGACGAAATCGCAACCGGTATTCCCGAACGCACGGCAGAGGCATGACACGCATGTCGGCCCGACAAGCGCTTGACCCCGCCGTACCGGGCGGCGATGGTGCGCCATCAAATCTCCGGGACACACCATGAGCACTTACGACACCAACAACATCTTTGCGAAAATCCTGCGCGGCGAAATCCCCTGCCACAAGGTCTATGAGGACGAACACACCTTTGCCTTCATGGACATCATGCCACGCTGTCCCGGCCATACGCTGGTGATCCCGAAGCAGCCCGCTCGCAACATTCTGGACATCTCACCCGACAGTTTGGCCCATGTCGCGCGAACGGCGAAGAAGATCGCCGTTGCGGGGATGAAGGCGTTCAATGCTGACGGCATCACCCTGCAGCAGTTCAGCGAACATGCAGGCGGCCAGGTCGTCTTTCATCTTCATGTCCATGTGATGCCGCGGGTCGAAGGCGTCGCACTGCTTCCCCCGGCCAGCCGCAAGGAAGACGTCAAGGTTCTGGAAGATCATGCTACGCGGCTGATTGCTGCGCTGAACGGCTGAACTGCAAGACGGCTCAGCCCAGCCACCACTTCCCCGCCAACACGACAACTTCACCGGCGACCACGCCGGCGAAAACCGATTTGCGCGTCGTCAGAAACACGGCGACGCCCACTGCAACCGCGCCATAGCGCACCACACCGGGGACCGTCGCCAGCGCGCCGGGCGGCGAAATCAGGATCTGGGCAATGACGCCGGCAAGGATCGCAGCGGCAACCGCCCTCACCCAAATCAGAAACTCCGAATTCTCGTCAACGCCACCGCCGATGGCGAGGCCAAGCACCCGCCAGACTTCGTTCGACAGGAAACCCGCGAACAGCAGCAGCGCGATAGCGTGACTGTCGCCGAAAAGGGCGGTCATGCGCGCCTCCGCAGGCGATCCACGCCGTAGGCGATGGTGCCCGCCATCAGGCCGCAGATCATGATATCGACGCCGGTTTGCAGCAGTTGCACCAGCGGATACAGCGCAAGACCAAGGGCGAGCGCGACCTTGTCTACCAGCTTGTGCGCATTGCGCGCGGTGGACAGCAGGAATGTCAGCGGCGTCAGCGCGAGAATTCCCGCGGCAAGCAGCGGCGGGAGGTTTGCAGCTAGTCCATAGCCGAGAATGGTCGCCGCGCAACTCAGGATCACCAGCCCGCCGCCAAGCCCGTTGATAAAAGCGATCCGCCGTTCGCGCGGCACATGCGGCAACAGGCGAAAGCTTTCGACCCACACGGTGACCGCGACAAAATGCGATGGCAAAATGAGCTGGCGTACCTTCGTCTGCGGCGTCCGCAGCATCGGCAGCACCGACACCACCATCGGCAGCAGCCGGATCGCGCTGATGGTAACAGCCAGCGCCGACTCGAGCAGCGTGGCGCCCGCATGGGAGGTCGAGATCAGGATGATCTGCGCCGGCCCGGCCCAGACCAGAACCGTGGTGGCCACCGCCCAGCCCAGCGTGAAACCGGTATCATGCGCGAATGCACCGACGCCGATGAAGGTGCCGAACAGCACCAGCGCAAGGATGGACGACAGCGCAGATTTCACCCCGAACGCGAAGGCCGCGGCGGAGCTTTGCCATTTCGGGGAATCAAGGGCGGGAAGCGCCAAGGGGTACAATACCGGATGAATCGTTTGATTCATCTCGCGTGTGAAATGCCCTTCCCGTCAAGGGCACCGGACCGCCATTCCAGAATATCAGTCCGTCATTTGCTTCATCGAGGCGCGTCGCTGAAACGTCTCGCACCTCCGCATGACATCATCCCGCTTTCCATCTCCATGAGGCATCACCGCAAAGCGAGGACCTCGAAGTGGCGACGGGCGAGATTAAGAATCAGATCGACGGTTCGCGTATGGACGACGACAGCGAGCCGAGAACACACAAGGTCGCGAATGCAATTCCGATAATTCCAAACGTCAGCATGATGGCCTCCCCTCCAATGCCGCGAATGACTTTCGCTGCACGCCATCAGGTGATTGGAAAACGGTTTCGCAAAACTTAAAGCAAAATTGCTGGCGTCGCGTTAGCATTTCATTGAGCATAGTATTTTTCGCACTGATTCAAGAAATGCCTGCAATTATTGGGTTTCTTTCTGCAAGCAATTGCGCAGCGACATTAACCGTTCCGAGAGATTTCCGGCTACGCTCCGCGCGATCCCCGGTTAACCATGCTGCTCCGCGTTCTTGAGCACGATGCACGCCTGCCTTGCGCGCTTGATGCGGTCGCATAATTCATTCGCGGCCGCCCGCGTGTCCGTCCCGACCCGCACCTGATAGAACGGCCGCGTCCCACGGCTGCGGAACACCGAACTCAACAGGCTCGGATCGCGGTCGCCGATGATCGCGCTCAAACGCGATACTGCGCGGGCATACATCGCAAGCGCCTTGTCGCGCGAAAATCCGGCGGCAAGCTGCACGCCCCACGGCATCGCCGCGCCAAGCCTGACGCGCTGCTCGAGCCCGGTGACGAACGGGTTCGGCGCCCGCTGCAGCAGCGCCATCAACTCGCGGCAACCGGCTGGCGGCGCGCGATCCCTGATCGAGCCGCCCTTGCCTGCGGCAGCCCAGTCATCGACCGATGTGCCGGTAATCGCATAGACATAGTTGCGCGTTTCGGACGGCATATAGCCTGTGCCGGCAAGCCATTCCTGGACCCGGCGCGGCCCCGCGTTGTAAGCCGCCGCAGCCAGTCCGAGATTGCCGAACTGTTCGCGCAGATCCTGCAGGAATTCGGCGGATTTGGGCAGCGCCTGTACCGGATCGAACGGATCGAGCAGACGGCGCTCGCTCGCGGTGCCGGGCATGAACTGCGCGACGCCCTGCGCGCGCTGGCCGCTGCGTGTCACCGGCCCCACCGCATCCGGCTGGAAGCGGCTCTCTTGCCAGATCACACGGGCGAAGAACTCCAGTGGCAGACCATGCGCGGACGCGGCGGACTCGATCATCAGGCACATCGCCTCGCGTGCATTGGCATCCTTCGTCCCTGGCGGCGCATCCGCCGCTGCGGGCATTGCGTCCTCCTGCGGCGTGACCTTTTCTCCTGTTTGCGGAGCGTGCGATGTCGCTTCTTGCGCGGAAGATGGCGGAGGACTTCCTGATCCGGATTGCGCCTCCGGCGCCAGCTTCCCCTGTCCCGCCGCAGGCGCCGGAACATCATCAGCGCGCACGGTTGCCGGAACCGCACACAGCGTCAGACCGATCATCAGACATGCGAGCCGCTTCATCGCAGATCCATCTCACGCAAGGATGTCGAAAAGCGGATCGCACGAGCCGCATCTCACCATTCTGAAAACCTGCACGGTGCCCTGTGGTTGCGTGATGGAGATGACCCATCGCGCGAACAGGATATGCGGTTTCAATCGCGAAAAACCGCAGGCATTTACGTTAACAGAACCTTTCGGTTCGCCGCCATCGCCTCGCCCGATCCGCTCCCGTAAATTGATCGCGATTGAAATGCCGGGATTGAAACGTGGCTACGCTCAATGAACTCGATACCGCGCCAGACAGCGCAGCGTGCTGCGATACGCCGGTAGACGCACCTCACCTCAATCCCGCATCCGGCGAAGACATCGCAGCCGATAATGACGATGGCGGCGAGAGCGACGATATCGCCGACGCGGTCCAACAGCCCGATCTCCTGTTTCCCACTGCAAAACGCAGCGACAGCAAGATCAGGCAGGTTGTTCGCGGACTGTTGAAGCCTCTGCTCGCCGTGGCAACAGCGCAATATGCACTCGTCACCGCGCTCGCCGGGATCACTGCCTATGCCGTCGCGTCAAACGCATCGAAATTCGTCAACGCAAGCCTTGAACCCATCATCGCAGCGTTGAAGCGGCTCCAATAACCTCAGCCTCCAAACAAAAACCCGGCAATCGCGAGATTGCCGGGTTGTCTATTGTTGCTGACAGCGTTGCTCAAACCTTCATGAGCGGCGGCTTCGCCGGTCCTTTCGGGCCATCCCCGCCGCCCTTCGGCTTGCGGGGCGTGGTGCGCTTGCGCGCGCCCGGCAGCTTCTCGGGTTTCGGCGTGACCGGGCCTTCGATAAACTCGAAGCCGATCTTGTCGAGGCCCTGCTCGTCCTTCACAAGCACGACGCGCACATGGCCGCCGCCCTTGAGTTTGCCGAACAGGACTTCGTCCGCCAGCGGCTTCTTGATGTATTCCTGGATAACGCGTGCCATCGGTCGCGCACCCATCTGCTCGTCGTAGCCTTCCTTCACCAGCCAGGCCTTGGCAGGCTCGGACAGTTCGATGGTGACGTCACGATCCGCAAGCTGGGCTTCGAGCTGCAGCACGAACTTCTCGACCACCATGCCGATCACATCGGTGTTCAGGTGGCCGAACGACACGATGGCGTCGAGACGGTTGCGGAACTCCGGCGCGAACTGCCGGTTGATCGCTTCCTGATCGTCGCCTTCCCGCTTGTTGCGCGTGAAGCCGAACGCCTGACGTGCGAGGTCAGCCGCGCCCGCATTGGTCGTCATGATGAGAATGACGTTGCGGAAATTGACCTGCTTGCCGTTGTGGTCGGTCAGCTTGCCGTGATCCATGATCTGCAGCAGCACGTTGTAGAGATCCGGATGCGCCTTCTCGATTTCGTCGAGCAGCACCACGCAATGCGGATGCTGGTCCACGCCATCGGTCAGGAGGCCGCCCTGATCGAAGCCGACATAGCCCGGAGGCGCGCCGATCAGCCGCGATACGGTGTGACGCTCCATGTATTCCGACATGTCGAAGCGGATCAGCTCGACGCCGAGCGAGGCCGCAAGCTGCTTCGCCACTTCGGTCTTGCCAACGCCGGTCGGTCCCGAGAACAGATAGGAGCCGATGGGCTTCTCCGGTTCACGAAGGCCCGCGCGGGCGAGCTTGATCGACGCGGCCAAAGCCTCAATGGCCTTGTCCTGTCCGAACACCGTGCGCTTGAGCGTTGTCTCGAGATGCTTGAGCACCTCGGCATCGTCCTTGGAGACGGACTTCGGCGGAATGCGCGCCATCGTCGCGATGGTCGTCTCGATTTCCTTGATGCCGATGGTCTTCTTGCGCTTGTTCTCCGGCACCAGCATTTGCGCCGCGCCCGACTCGTCGATCACGTCGATCGCCTTGTCCGGCAGCTTACGGTCGTGGATGTAGCGCGCGGAGAGGTTCACCGCTGCCTCGATGGCGTCGTTGGTGTATTTCAGCTTGTGATAATCCTCGAAGTACGGCTTGAGGCCCTTAAGAATGCCGATGGCGTCCTCAACGGTCGGCTCGTTGACATCGATCTTCTGGAATCGGCGCACCAGTGCACGGTCCTTCTCGAAGTGCTGCCGGTATTCCTTGTAGGTGGTCGACCCCATGCAGCGGATCGTGCCGGAGGCCAGCGCGGGCTTCAGCAGATTGGACGCGTCCATGGCGCCGCCGGAGGTCGCGCCAGCACCGATCACCGTATGGATTTCATCGATGAACAGGATTGCATTGGGATGCGCTTCCAGTTCCTTGATGACCTGCTTCAGCCGCTCTTCGAAATCGCCGCGATAGCGCGTACCGGCGAGCAGCGTGCCCATGTCCAGCGAGAACACGGTCGCGGCGGACAACACTTCGGGCACTTCGCTGTCGACGATGCGCTTGGCAAGGCCCTCGGCGATCGCGGTCTTACCGACACCGGCCTCGCCGACGAACAGCGGATTGTTCTTCTGGCGGCGGCACAGCACCTGAATAGCGCGGTTGATCTCGGCATTGCGGCCGATCACAGGATCGATCTTGCCGTCGCGCGCCTTCTTGTTGAGGTTGACGCAATAGGTCTCGAGCGCCTCCCCCTTCTTCTTGGAGTCGTCGTTGCCCTTGGCGTCGGCTTCTTCATCGACGCCGCGCACCGGCCGCGCCTCGGACACACCGGGACGCTTGGCAATGCCATGGCTGATGTAGTTCACCGCGTCGTAGCGGGTCATGTCCTGCTCCTGCAGGAAATACGCCGCATGGCTCTCGCGCTCCGCGAAGATCGCGATCAGCACGTTGGCGCCGGTGACTTCCTCACGGCCGGACGACTGCACATGGATCACCGCGCGCTGCACGACGCGCTGGAATCCGGCGGTCGGCTTGGCATCGTCCGAGCCTTCGGCCACCAGGTTCTCGAATTCGGTTTCGAGATAATTCACCAGGCTGCCGCGCAGCTTGTCGAGGTCCACGCTGCAGGCGCGCATCACCGCGGCGGCATCGGAGTCGTCGATCAACGAAAGCAGGAGATGTTCGAGCGTCGCATACTGATGGTGCCGCTCATTGGCGATCGCCAACGCACGGTGCAGGGATTGTTCAAGGCTCTGAGAAAAAGTCGGCATTCGCGTCCCTTATGGCCCCCGCCACTTCAACTTGATCGTTTGTCGTCCGGTCCGGCTTGATCAGTTCCTGCAACCTGCTTGTGCTCTCGTCATCTCCTCCGGTTCCCTGCCGGACGAGACTCAAATGCTACTTCTTTTCCATCACGCATTGCAAAGGATGCTGGTGTTTTCGCGCGAAGTCCATCACCTGCGTCACTTTGGTTTCCGCGATCTCATACGTAAAAACGCCACACTCCCCGATGCCGTGATGATGAACATGCAACATGATCGTGGTGGCGGCTTCAACGTCCTTGTTGAAGAATTTCTCCAGAACGTGAACCACGAACTCCATCGGCGTGTAGTCGTCGTTCAGGATCAGCACCCGATAGAGGTTCGGGCGCTTGGTCTTCGGCTTGACCTTGGTGATGACGGACGTCCCCGGCCCTCCACGTCCCTCGTTACCGTTATCGTCCTTGCTCATGTGCGGACGGACGCTGGCGAGGTATGCGCCGGTTGGTTCGGGCGCGGTGGCTGGTTCCGGATATGACGACGCGTGCAGCATGGCTTGAGAGTTCGAAATTCCCGCAAAAGCGACCTTCCGGCGACGAAACGCCCCGCCGGATCGCATGAATGACATTAACAATATGGGTCGGCGACCGTCTGCCCGCAAGCACACTGTTACCGGCTGAAATCAGGCGGGGAAAACTGCGCGCCGTCATCTCGGCGGCGGTCCTTGGTTAATGCGAATCGCGGAAATTCGCGCCGAATTCGGCGCCGCCTGTTGAGACGATATTGACAATACGCACCGAATAAGGGGCTGAAACGGCCAATTTATGGGGCTTTTTACGTAAGTCAGCGTCGGCTTTTACCGCCCCTTCACGGCGCGCTTCTACGACATGGCAGAACCCATTTCTGGTGATCGCCATGAGCATTGCATCTGTTTTCAAGCGTTCCCGCTCTCCGCGCCCCGCCTTCGCGGCACAAGAATCGTTAAAATTCGAACGAAGCGGGATACCCGGTCTTCACCCTGAAACCGATCCGATCCCCTCGCCGGCCGCGTTCTCCTCAGGTGTACCCGTTATTCAGCGCAGCACTTTACTACCTCTTCACGCCTGCAGCCTATCCCGCGTTCCAGAACCTCAATTGTCTGGTGACGTCATGACCGATGCATCGATTTTCAGCCGTATCCGCGGATCGCTCACGCGCTTCCGCCACGCACAGGGCGGCAACGTCGCCGTGCTGTTCGGCATCGCGATCATCCCGATCCTGGGTTTTGTCGGCGCTGCGGTCGATTACACCCGCGTCAACAATGCCCGGACGGCCATGCAGGCGGCCCTCGATACCGCAGCCCTGATGATTTCGAGGGATGCGGCCGGCCTGACCGCCGCGCAGATCACCCAGAAGGCAACCGATTACTTCAACGCGCTCTACAAGCACCCGGAAGCACTGAACGTCGCCATCACGGCCACATATACCAACAGCGCCGCGGCAGGCTCCAAGATCGTCCTGACCGGCTCGGGCACCATGAAGACCGACTTCATGAAGATGGTCGGGTATCCGAACCTCGATTTCGGCACCAGTTCGACAACCGTCTGGGGCACCACCAAGCTGCGCGTCGCGCTGGCGCTCGACAACACGGGATCAATGGCCAGCGCAGGCAAGATGACCGCACTGAAATCAGCCGCGAAGAGCCTGATCGATCAGATGCAGACCGCGGCAAAAACAAACGGCGACGTCTATATTTCCATTGTCCCCTTCGCCAAGGACGTCAACGTCAGCAGCATCGCCACCACCAGCACGAAGTGGCTGCGCTGGGATCTGGGACAATGCACCAAGTCCAATGGATGGTACGGTTCAACGACGCTGGGTTTCATGACCCAGACCGACTGCACCAATCAGGGCGGTGACAACTGGAACCAGGCAACGAAGACCGGCTGGACCGGCTGCGTCTCGGACCGCTACGACACGCCCACAGCCTACGACACTATGAGCACTGAGCCGTACAGCACGACTCAGACCGCCAGCAACGCGTCGAACCGCAACACCCAGTTCCCGGCAGAAAACTATTCCGACTGCCCGACGTCGATCTTGCCATTGACCTACGACTGGACTGCGCTGAAGAACAAGGTCGATGCGATGCAGCCGCAGGGCAACACCAACCAGGGCATCGGCATGGCATGGGCGTGGTTGTCCCTGCTGCAGCAGAATCCGTTCAATGCCCCTGCGGAGGATTCCAACTACAAGTATACGAAGGCGATCATCCTGCTGTCGGACGGCGACAACACGCAGAACCGCAACAGTTCCAGTGTGTCGGCGATCGATGCCCGCCAGCGCCTGCTCTGCGACAATGCAAAGGCAGCCGGCATCACGATCTATACGATCCAGGTGAACACCAACAACGACAACACGTCGAGCGTCATGTCGTATTGCGCAAGCAGCACCAGCAACTACTTCGCAACGACCAGCGCCAGCGGCATCAACACCGCATTCAGTTCGATCGGCTCTGCGCTATCGAAACTGCGCATCGCCAAATAACTGGCGGCGCACCGCACCACACAATAAAAAAGCCCGGCGTTAAGCCGGGCTTTTTCGTTGCCGAGAACCGCGAATTAGTGAGCGGTCGGCGAAACCTTGGCGACCAGGCCTTCGAACGGCTTGAAAGCCTGCTTGGCGAGATCGGCATAAAGCTCGCCGATCTTCTGCGACTCGGCGACGAACGTCTCATAGGACGTCTTGGCGTATTCGGTCTGCAGTTCGATCGCCTTTTCGAACGACTTCACGCCCGACAGCTTCTCAACGAAGCTCTTGGTGTCTTCGAACGACTTCTTGGCGTAGTCGCCGTAGGCGCTCGCGATCGACTGAAGGCCGCTCGAGAACGTGTTGGCGGATGCAACCGCTGCGTCGAACTGCTCTTTGCCGAACTGCTGAAACTCTTCAACCTTGACCATTACGGAGTGTCCTTTTCCCAGACTGTTGACCTGCACGCGCCGGGAAGTACCCGGCTCCCAATCACGACCTTAGTAGTACTGCATCGCACAAATAAGTCAACAATTTTTGTGCGTCGCACAATCTTCTTAAATCCGAGACAAATCCGGCAAACGCCGGAAACATTTGCTTAACCCTTTCGAAACCGTCGCGACCTAATTTGATTCCCTGTGGCTTTTTTGCGTTTTTGCAGGAACGGAAAAAGCAATGCGGTTCCAGTGACTTATCCGGACCCCTCGCTATCGGGCGCCGGATCCTGGCAGCCGCAGCTTCGCATGGACGACGCAGCCCGAAGATTGGCGGCGGCCGGACCAAATTTGGCCTCAGAACGAGGCGAATAGACTGGGAATCGGACGGGGAAATTCATGCTTGGGGTCAAATCGTCAGCGTCGCTCCGCGCGCTTGGTCTTTGCCTTCTCGGCGTCGCCACTGTGTCCGTGGCCGTCACCTTCACCGTCGACACGGCGGATGCCCGCCGGCGTCACAGGCACCGCAGCCACGCCGTTTCCAGCTACAGCCCCGCCTTTTCCTCCATCATCGTCGATGCGAACTCCGGCAGCACGCTCCAGGCCACCAGCGCCGACAGCCTGCGCCATCCCGCGTCGCTCACCAAGATCATGACGCTCTACATGCTGTTCGAGCAGCTCGAGAGCGGCAAACTCAAGCTTGATTCACAGATGGAAGTCTCGGCCCACGCATCCCAGCAGGCGCCGACCAAGCTCGGCCTGCGGCCCGGCCAGACCATCCGTGTCGAAGACGCGATCAAGGGCCTCGTGACCCGCTCGGCCAACGACGCAGCGGTCGTGATCTCCGAAGCAATTGCCGGTGACGAAGACGACTTCGCCAAGGCCATGACGCGCAAGGCGCGCGCTCTCGGCATGAGCAAGACGGTCTACAAGAATGCGTCGGGCCTTCCGGACGACTCCCAGGTCACCACCGCGCGCGATCAGGCCACCCTCGGCCGCGCCATTCAGGATCGCTTCCCGAAATACTATCGCTACTTCGCCACCGAAGCGTTCAACTACAAGGGTCGCTCGATCCGCAACCACAACAAGCTGCTCGGCCGCGTCGAGGGCGTTGACGGCATCAAGACCGGCTACACCCGCGCATCCGGATTCAACCTCGTGACGTCGATGAAGCGCGGCAACCGCTACGTCGTCGGCGTGGTGATGGGCGGCCGCAGCGGCGGCGCCCGCGACGCTATCATGCGCAACCTGCTCGCTGAACATCTCGACGAAGCCGCAACCCGGCGCACCGTGGCCGCGATCACCGAACGCGGCGGCAACAGCCAGGTCGCCAGCGCGGCAGACGATAGCGATGAGGCAGAGACAAGAGTCGAAGTGAAGGGCCGCGCAGCAGCGCCGGTCGTTCAGGTTCAGGGCGCCATCAAGGTCGCATCCACGCCGCCAGAGCCCGTTCCGCTTCCTGCTCCGCGTGCACCGGCAACTCCCGCGAAGATGGCGGCTGAAGCCTCCGAGAAGCAGGACAAGCCGGCACCCGCTCCGCTCACCAGCGGCGTGATTGCCTCGCAGACGCTGGCAGCCATTCCCGGCTCCGCCGAACCGATGACGCCGGTACGCGTCAAGACGGTTCAAGTCCGCATGGGCCAAACCAAGGTGGCGTCTGCAGCACCGGTTGCTCCTGCTCCGATTGCCACCAGTGCGCTTCCTCCGGTTCGGAGTGCCGATGTCGCCGAAACCTCGAAGGCGGTGGTGGCCAGGGCTGAAGTCAAACCCGAGATCAAGGCCACCGACCGCCGCGCAGAGCCATGGCCCGTCGCCAGCGCGCAGCCCGCCAGCGACTTCCCGGCGCCGCTTCCCGCTCAGCCCAAGACAAACAACGGCATCGGACAGGGCATCATCGGCTCGGTCCCCGCGCCGGCGTCAAACCCGCACGTCCAGACGGCGGCTTACTCGGATCCGTCCCGCGGCGCGCCGCCCACAACCCTCGGCGCACAGGCCGTCGCCCTTCAGACATCTTCGATCCCGCAGCAGCAGCCCGCGCCTCAGCCGGTTCAGCAAGCTGCGCTGGCTGCGCCTGCGCCGCAGCCGACGCAAACCATTCAGCACAACGGCGCGATCAAGACCACCGCCCGCTCCGGCTGGATCATTCAGGTCGGCGCGCTCGAAACCGAAAGCGAAGCCCGCCAGCGCCTCAGCGCCGCGCGCGGCAGCGCCAGCAAGCTGCTCGGCGATGCCGAGCAGTTCACCGAAACCGTGTCGAAAGGCAACAAGACGCTCTACCGCGCGCGCTTTGCCGGCCTCAATCAGGACTCCGCCGAAGCCGCATGCCGCACCTTGAAGCGCTCCGACATCTCCTGCATCGCGATCCGGAACTGATCGCAAGTCCGATCGGATAACAGTTCTAGCAAAAAGCCCGCGGCTCACGCCGCGGGCTTTTTCTTTGCATTCGGGATCGCACACATCGAACTGTGTGCTTGCAAACCGCGAGATACGAAACGGGGGGCGCGCGGCGATAACTTTTTATGCAACCGGGATCGCATTCAACGAATTTTCAAGACTTGGTCTCTAAAACATTAACCACGGGATCGATCACGCCGGTCAACGGCGGGCATCCACAGGGGCATTGAACAGAAGGACGAAGGCTCGCTCGGCTTGTGGCGTGATGTTGCGTGCTGGAGTCAGCGATGGTTGCGAAGAAGAGTGTCCTTGGCCTCGTTCACACGGGCAGCGAGGTACGTCGAACCCCCCTGGTCGGGATGGAGTTTCTTCATGAGTCCACGGTGCGCACGGCTGATCTCATCGCGCCCCGCACCCGGCTTCAGGCCAAGGATCTGATAAGCCTCCTCCGCCGTCATTTTGCTTCCCGGCGCCGCACGGCGATCCTCGCCGCCACGCCCGCCTGCCCCCTCGCCCTGCGCGTGCTCACGCCAGGCGGGAAACCGGCGATCCAGATAACTTTCCAGAAGAGCCCAGCTCTCAGCATCGAACCCCCGCGCGAGAACAATGAGCTGGTCGAGCGTGAAGTCGTCGAGTACGCGCCCCGCTTCGGGGCCGGCGGTCAACACACCGCCAAGCGCTCCGGTGTCGTGGTCGAGCGTCATCTCTATAAACTGGGATCGTACCTTGGATTGCTGCCCGTGTGATTTCCACGCGCCGGGACCGTAATTCCCCCACGCCGAACCGAGCTGGGCGCCGAACGGCGACCAGCCAAGCAGCCCCGCTCCGAAAATCCCGAGCGGAATGGCCACCGCAATCTCGCCCCTCGCACCGACGAACAACGCCGCGGCGAGCGTGACGATGCCGCCGCCGGTGCGGACGACTTTCGCCAGCCACTTTGGGTCAGCGCCCTTGATGACGTTGAGGGCGACGTAAAGCAGCGCGACGGCAACAATGCCTGCGATCAGGGTGGGCATGGATCAATTCATTCTTCGCATTCACATCCGGTCCCGCATGTGCGGCGCCGGTATCGATTCATGTATGTGTCTAGCGTGCTTTGAGGAGCGCGGACATCTGCGAATTTTTGCCGCTATTTCATCTGTCCGAGCAGCGCCGCCGCCCCCGACGTATTCCTGGCCAGGCGCATCAGCGCATCGCGCCCGCCTGCTGCATAGGCTGCGGCGGCACGAAGCAGTTCGCGCAACTGCGCCGCCGAACCCATGTCGAAGCGGCACCACGCGCCGCCGGTCAGCCGCGCAATCTCGCGGAAGGCAGCCTCCGCAGCCGGGTCTTTGCCTTCCTGGAACATGAAGCACGGCACTTTCAGCAAGCCGAGTTCGCCAGCCGTCACGCACAGCGCATCGACATTCTCCTCCATCGCATCGCCGACAAAGACGATGGCACGCACGCCCGATGCAACAGCTTCACGCCGTGCATCCGACAGCACGCGCCCCAACTGGGTCTGCCCGCCCCGGCAGTCAATCTTTCCCATCAGTCTGGCGAGATGCGCAGTGTCGGTGATCCACGGGCTGGCGCGGCATTCGTTCATGCCGCGATAGTAGACGAGGCGCACAGACAGACCGCCGATGCTTCCCGCCTCGCGAAACATATCGGCCTGAAGCTGGCAGGCCATGTCCCATGTCGGCTGGCGGCTCATGGTGGCATCGAGCGCGAAGATCAATCGGCCGGTGCCCGCCTTGCCGGGCGTCATCGCCCGCGCCTTGGCAACAAAGGCTGCGATATCCGCCGAGGCCGAGGTCTGCGTGTCCGGCACCGCTCGTTCGCGGCCAGACACAGGACCATGACCGGTTTCGGGTTTGATCGGATCGCGCGCCATGGCCTCTCGCAGTTGGGTGCGAGTCTTATGTGGAGCGCGAACGGCAGCCGGTCAATTCGCCGCCCGCCGGAAAATTCGCCAGATGACTGCTATTCGATCGGCACCGCGAGCCGGCCAATGAGCTGGGCCACCTCGTTCAGCCTGCGATCGTCGTGTTCTGCAACCGCGCTTGCGAGACGCGAGAGGCATTCGTCATCGCTCACCGTCGGTGGCGGCGGCCGCTTGTCTGACTGAAGTGAGTGTGAGCGGAAGAAATTGCTGATGCCCATGACTGCCACCTCGTTGGTAATGGTACGCATAACCAAGCAGAACTCATGCCACTACGAAGACAGCGTAATGCGGCAACTCAGAGTCAGCCAAGGCTCATGGGATCGTTTTCACGCGAATGTGCGAAGCGCCGGAAACGATCCGGCGCAATCCACAAGCAAGCGTCAGTTGATCGGCGGTGCGACCTGCGCGACGGAATCCGGCTTCGGCACCGCGATCTTCTTGGTCTCGACCGGTGCAAGCTTGCTTTCGGATTCCAGGAATTTATCGAGCACGCCCTGAATCGACGTCTTCACATTGTCAGGCCCGCGATCGCTCATGTCGGTGTGCTGGAAGCCCGTATCGACCACAGTGATGCCGGACTGCTCGCACGTATCGCTGTCCGGCACGACGCCGGGGTCAGCCTTGAACACAGGGTCCTTCGACCGGAACGACAGAATCTTGAACTTGCCTTCGGTGAGGAACGGCACGCGCAGATTGTCGAGCGTGACAACCTTCTTCACGTTGTCCGGGTGCATTTTGGCGAAATACATCGAGATGTCGCCGCCATTGGAATGACCGACCAGCGTCAGGCGATCATAGTCCGCGTTCGGCTGGATCTTTTCCATCTGATCGATGACGTATTCGATATTCGCCACGCCGCGCTGATAGACCGGCAGGCGCCCGACATAGAGCTCGCCCACTTTGGTCACCAGCGGCGCGTCGGTTGCAAGATCGTGCTGGATGCTGGTCACGAGATATCCGCGCGCAGCGAGCACGTTGGCGAGGAACGAGTATTCGGTGAACTTCACGGTGTTGCCGTGATTGACGACGGCGACCGGCAAAGTCAGCAAGCCTGCGTTGGCCTGCATTTCCTTGTCACGGCGCACAGCGATCGCAACGTCGATCACGCGATTGCGCGCAGCGTCGTAGAACGTCAGCGTCTCGTGACGGATCGCCCATTTGCTCGCGGTGAAGTATGCGACAACCAGAATCGCAAACAGACCAAGCAGGGTAAAAATTCCGCGCTTCATAACGTCCTCGAAATCACCAGATCCGGCTTCTGCCAGGCGGCCCGATCACAAGTGTTTTAGAATCCTTCGCCCTTGTCTAGTTAGATGATGACAGGAACGCGACAAACCAAGCTTAAATTCCCGTCATGTGTCTGACATAGACCACTTAATTGTGCGATGCATCAAACGTGCCAGAGCACCCCAAACGCATCGTTTGGTCTACGGCTGATGAAGAACCAAACCGCAATTGGCCAATAAGTTCACGTTTTTCATCAAAATTTTGCCGCCAACGGCAGGAACCGCCAGCGGTTTCGCCCGGGAACCGGGCGGCAAGCGCCCTGAATTTAGGCTGTGAGGCCGTGGGTTTCCAGCGGCCGGTCGACCTGGGCGAACCATTCTGCCCGGGTTGCGGCCCGGCGGCGGCCCCGTTCATCGATGGGGAGCTTGAGCTGGCGCAGCAGATTCGTGACCTCTTCACGGGCCGTCACATGGGCCATGTTCGGCCGGGTGCCCAGGGTGGTCTCGTCCAGATCGTCGAGCGCGGTCAGGCCGCGCGGGAAGAACTCGCGGTACACCACCCGCTCGGCAAACCCGTCAATGGGACGGAAACCGAGCCGGAACGAGAGCTGGTCGAGACCCTCGGCGATCAGTTGTTTGTTGCGCGATCCCAGCATCGACAGCCGGTTTCGCACGATGATCCAGTCCGTCGTCGCGCCGTCAAGGTCGCGGCGCTGCTTGCGCGCCACCTTGACCATGGTGGCATAGTGGCTCTCGCCGATCACCGAATAGGTCGCCGGATCGACCGATCCCAGCACGTCGAAATCAAGGAAACTGTCATTGATCGGCGTCACCAAGGTATCGGCCATCGAATGCGCCAGACGCATCAGGTAGCTGTCCGTGCCCGGTGTATCGATCACAATGAAATCGTAGGTCCGCTCGACCGCGCTGATTGCCGCCGAAAACTGCTCGAACTCCGACATCTCGTTGTCGCCGATCTGCATGCTGGAGCCGAGAGCGACACAGCAATGATGCGGCAATTCGAGCGAGAGGTTGTTGCGCTGAGCCCAGGCCCGGCGGTTCTCGATATAGCGGGTAAAACTCTTCTGACGGGAGTCGAGGTCGATGGTGGCCACCCGCTGCCCGGCTTTAAGCAGAGCAACGGCAACGTGGAGCGCGGTCGTGGACTTGCCCGACCCGCCTTTCTCGTTGCCCAGCACGACGACATGCGCCGACCCGGACTGGCCCTGACTCGTCTGCAGAAGCATCGTGAACCCCTGTGGATATCTTCCGCCAAGCCTAGAAAGAATCAAGTGAAATTCGGTTTTGACCCATCTTCATGATGAATCCGCAGCCAGAGCTGCCATGCCGCTCGCGATCGTTGGCGGGCTTCACCACCTTTGTTAAGACTCCCGCCCACCTGACCATCCCCCGTTGCAGACATCGGTACGAATGACCCGCTCCCCCATCATCGCCCGCACACTGTCGTCCCTTCACCGCGCCCGCGCCGAACTTTGCAAGCGCAATGCCACGCTCGCGCTCGTGCCGACCATGGGTGCGCTCCATGACGGCCATGTGTCGCTGGTCCGGCTCGCGAAAAAGCGCGCCAAAAAGATCGCCGTCTCGATCTTCGTGAACCCGACTCAGTTCGCGGCTCATGAGGATCTCGGCTCATATCCGCGCACCTGGAAGGAAGACATCGCGCGCCTCACCGCAGAGGGTGTCGATCTGGTCTGGAATCCGGATGTGACAACGATGTACCCGGATGGCTTCGCCACACGCATCGCGCCGGAAGGCCCTGCCCTCGCTGGCCTTGAAGACAAATTCCGTCCGCACTTCTTCGGCGGCGTCGCGACTGTTGTCGCCAAACTGTTCACGCAGGTCCGCCCTGATATGGCGCTCTTCGGCGAGAAGGATTTTCAGCAGCTCAAGGTGGTCACGCGCATGGCGCGCGATCTCGACCTCGGCGTGAAGGTGATCGGCGGCGCGATCATCCGCGAGCGCGACGGCCTCGCGATGTCATCGCGCAATGTCTATCTCTCGCCCGACGAGCGCCGCACCGCGCCGGTGCTGCATCAGACACTCAAGGCAACGTCGAAGCGCATGCGCGCGGGCGACGACTTCAAAACTGCCCTGGCGGATGGAGCGGACGTCATTCGAAACGCAGGCTTCGCGCTCGACTATCTCGAAGCCCGGCACTCCGAGAGCCTTGCGCCGATTGCGTCGTTCAGCGAAGGCCCGGTCCGGCTGCTGGTGGCCGCGAAGATCGGCACGACGCGGCTGATCGACAACATCAAGGCGTGAGTTACAGCAGTCCCAGTTCGCGCAGTTCACGCCGCATCGGCTCAGGCATCGCGGCAACGCTGTCCGCAGCCTTGCCAAGATCGGGCGGCGCGCTTTTCGGATCGAGATAACGCCAGCCCTGAAACGGCCGCATCGGCCGCGGCGAAACCGAAATCAGCTTCGGCTCCATCACAAGGCGGCAGCGCCCGATGCCGTCCTTGTCGCGAAACGGCTCGATGCCGACAATCTTCTCGCGTGCAGCGATCTCGCCCTTGATGACCCAGTAGATCGATCCGCCGTCAAGAATTTCGTCGACACGCTTGGGCGACATGCGCGTGACGTGGATATGGCGCGCGGGCTGCCCCTTCGCCTTGGCCTGCTTCACGCGTTCGGCGATCCAGTCCCTCAGGTCCTTGACCGAGGTGGCACCGACGCTGAGCTTGACGAGATGAAGCGGCATATTCGGAATCGCAAGCGCGATACCGGAGCACCACGCACTAAGGGGAAGACGAGCGATCAGTTATCATCGCTCTCTTTGGGCGGTGCAAGCTGCACCGGAGCTTGTGCACGCGATTTCTGCGGCGCTGGCGCAGCCTTCTTCGCGGCCGTCGGCGCGGGCTGCGGATTGATCACCGCTCCCGGCGCACTGCGTGGCGCAGGTTCCGCTGCGGGACGCTGTTCCGCCT
>Ga0209023_10001791_pt1 | contig 28011 bp, 26 predicted proteins | sample LakOneMetagenome_FD_187468 | JGI IMG/M metagenome (GOLD analysis project Ga0209023, IMG submission 187468) | Freshwater and sediment microbial communities from Lake Erie, Canada (SPAdes) (version 2) | ecosystem: Environmental > Aquatic > Freshwater > Lentic | place: Lake Erie, Canada...
CGCACGACCGTCTCATCGCCTTCCTGAAGGAGAAGATCCTCACGCTCGGCACGGCGGCCTGCCCGCCCTATCACCTCGCCATCGTCATCGGCGGCCTGTCGGCGGAGCTGAACCTCAAGACCGTGAAGATGGCCTCGACGCGCTATTACGACGAGCTGCCGACCACGGGCGGCGAGGACGCGCATGCCTTCCGGGACATTGCGATGGAAGAAGAGATCCACAAGCTGACGCAGGAGATGGGCGTCGGCGCGCAGTTCGGCGGCAAGTATTTCTGCCATGACGTGCGCGTGATCCGCCTGCCGCGCCACGGCGCCTCGCTGCCGATCGGCATCGGCGTGTCCTGCTCGGCCGATCGCCAGGCCAAGGGCAAGATCACCAAGAAGGGCGTGTTCGTGGAGGAGCTGGAACACGATCCCGCGCGCTTCATGCCGCATGTCGATGAAAGCGCGCTCGGCGGCGATGTCGTGAAGATCGACCTGACGAAGCCGATGTCGGAAATTCTGGCCACGCTCAGCAAATATCCGATCAAGACGCGGCTCTCGCTCACCGGTCCGATGATCGTGGCGCGCGATCTCGCGCATGCCAAGATTCGCGCGCGCCTCGAAGCCGGCGAACCGATGCCGGATTATTTCAAGAACCACCCGGTCTATTACGCGGGACCCGCGAAGACGCCGGCCGGCTACGCATCCGGCTCGTTCGGCCCGACGACGGCCGGCCGCATGGACAGCTTCGTCGACCAGTTCCAGGCGGCCGGGGGCTCGATGGTCATGCTCGCCAAGGGCAATCGCTCGGCCGAAGTGCGCAACGCCTGCGGCAAGCACGGCGGCTTCTATCTCGGCTCGATCGGCGGCCCGGCGGCGCGGCTCGCGCAGGACTGCATCAAGAAGGTGGAAGTGCTCGAATATCCCGAGCTCGGCATGGAGGCGATCTGGAAGATCGAGGTCGAGGACTTCCCCGCCTTCATCGTCGTCGACGACAAGGGCAATGACTTTTTCAAGGAGCTGAATCTCGGCTGATCGCCTTGTGCGATCTGTCGAATTCGCCGGATTGAATTGTGCGACATGTCACTGCATCGTCGCACGCTTGTCGCTAGTTTGATGTTCAGAGCTTGGGGGAGCTCTCACATGCGTACGTTGATCCTCGCGTCTACTTTGATCGCCGCCAGCCCCGCGCTGGCGGCGACCATCGCCAAGCCGGTCGATGTCAGCCAGTGTTCACGCGAACTGGCTTCGGTCGACCGCTCCTTCGCAGCCGCCATGATGGACCTGCAACGCAACGCCGATCCGGTCAACCGGTGCTCGGCGTGGAAGCGGCAGATCGACGTCATGCAGAAGGCGAGCACGGTCTTTTCCCGCTGCACGGCTGGCGATGCGCGCGAAGGCGCAGTCAGCCAGATGCAGGGCTCCGTCGCCGATTTCAAGGCGATGATCCAGCAGGCGCAGTGCCCCTGATCGCCTGATTATTTCCGCTTGAGGTCGATGGTGGCGCGCACGCGTCCGCCCTTGCGCTCGACCGTCACGCCATTGTGCCGCGCCGGGCCTGCTGCAGGGCGCCGGCGCGCGGCCTGGGCGCGTGCGCCGCGCGGAACGGGACCGAGCTTGCCGCCGCCGCGGCGCGTCGGGCCGAAGGACGCGAGGCACTTGTTGTAGGCGTCGGGCTCGGAAATCGCCTCGCAACCGGCGATGCCGCGCGGCGCGGCGAGCGCTGGCGCAAACAGCAGAACGGCGAGCGCCGCCGCCAGCGCGAGGCGCTGCACGCTCAGCCCGGCTGCGGGCCGTCGTAGCCCTCGACAATCACGATATCGCCGGTCGAGACCGGCTCGCGCAGCTTGATGGCGGCCTGATATTCTGGCGAGTGATAGCAGGCAACAGCCTTCTCGTAGGATTCGAATTCCAGCACCACATGGCGCGATCGCAGCTTGCCTTCCGGTCCCTCGGACTTGCCGCCGCGCACCAGGAATTTCGCGCCATATTTGGCGAAGGCGATGGCGTTAGCCGCCACGTAGGGCTTGTAGCCCTCGACGTCCGCGACATCGACATGTCCGATCCAGTATCCCTTGGCCATCGTTTCCGCCTTCATTGTTTTGTCACGATTGGTCACTATATCTCTCTCATCCGCTCAACGCGTAACGAGTTGAGAGCGGGTTGCGCGCCGGGCCGGATGTACGCCCGGCGTTTTGCGTTTTGGGCTCAGTTTTGCCGGTTGCGCTTGCCGCGCAGAGCCAGCCCCGACTCGATCTCCGCCACGATTGCGTCCGCCGCCGCCTTAGGGTCGGCAGCCTCGGTCACGGGCCTTCCCACCACGATATGGTCCGCGCCGCCGGCCAAGGCCAGCGTCGGGGTCATCACGCGCTTCTGGTCGCCGAGCGCCGCGCCTGCGGGGCGCACGCCCGGCGTCACCAGCAGCATGTCCGGACCCAGCAGCGCGCGCATGGCTTCCGCTTCTTCGGGCGAGAGGATCAGCCCGTCGACGCCGGCCTCGCGGGCCTGCAGGGCGCGGCGCGCGATCAGGTCGCGCACGCCGAAGGCGTAGCCGGCATTGGTGAGGTCGGCGTCGTCGTAGGAAGTCATGACCGTGACGGCGAGCAGCTTGAGCGACGAGCCCTCCGCGCCCTTGCGGGCCGCCGCCATGGTCTGCGGATAGGCGTGGACGGTGGCGAAGGTCGCGCCGAGGCCCGCAAGCTGGCGGGTGGCGCGCTCGACCGTGTTGGGGATGTCGTGCAGCTTGAGGTCGATGAAGACCTTCTTGCCTTCGGCAATCAGCGCGCGCGAAATATCGAAGCCGGCGCCGCCGTAGATCAGCTCCATGCCGATCTTGTAGAAGCTGACGCTGTCGCCCAGCCGCGCGACCATGTCGTGCGCTTCCGCCGCGCCCGGCACGTCGAGCGCGACGATCAGGCGGTCGCGGGGAGTAACGGGATCGGTCATGTGGCGGCTCCAGCTTGCGGCCGGAAATCGCAGATAGAACCTCGGATGGCAAGTTGGACCGCGAGCCTTCAGGCTCGCATTTCTACGTCAAGCGAGCCTGAAGGCTCGCGGTCCGTTCAGCGCCGCCCGTCGCGGGGGCCGTCGGCGAATTTCTTGAGGAAGGCCAGGGCTGGCTCCACCTGCTTCTGGCGGAACGCCTTGAAGGCGGGCGCGAGATCGTTGTGGCGGCGCAGATGGGTGATGACCTGCGCTTCGGTCGCGTCGGCGCGGGTGTAGCGCCAGACGCGGGCCGGCGGCAGGTTCAGCCAGACGGGCGTCGAGACCTCGCCGCGATAGTCGGCGGCGGCGCGGCGGCTGGTCTTCAGCGGCATCGGCGAGACGAGGCCGTAGGTGAATTGCACGAACGAGCCTTCGGCGCCCATCAGCGCAAAAGCCTGATCCAGCAGCTGCAGGCGCTCGCGCTCGGGCCGTGTCAGCAGCGGCAGGCTGGAGACGATGGTGGAGATGCCGACGCCTTCGAGATGCTTCAGCGTATCCTTCAGCGCATAGGCGTCGCCGCGCAGCACCTGGACGCCGGGAAAGCGGCGCTCGAGCAATTTGCAGAAGGAGGGCTCGTATTCGACCAGCACCAGCCTCTCGACAGGAACGCCACGGGCGATCAGCGCTTCCGTGACCGGCCCGGTGCCGGGTCCAAGTTCGATGATCAGGCCCTTGGCCTTCGGGTCGACGCAACGCGCCATGGCGCGGGCCAGAAATCTCCCGGACGGCGTAACGGCGCCTGTCGTGCGCGGCGAGTCGAACCACGACTTGATGAAGCGGGCCTCGTCGGCGAAGCGCTCCTCGAACTTCATGCGGTTCGGCGCGGCGCGGCGTGCGTTCGTGCGCAGGGGTTTGACGCTCAAGACTTCAACGAGCTCCTTAAGAACACTAGTTTGCGCAACCTGGGGTCCGCGTCAAGAAAGCGTCATACGACGGTCAGACTACTGCCCGCCGATATTGTCCAGAAAATCCTTCATCTTCGCGAAGAAGCCCGCCGATTCCGGCTGGGTCTTGTGAGAGGATTCCTTGTCGAACTCGGCCAGAAGTTCGCGCTGGCGGCGGGTGAGGCTCTGCGGCGTCTCGACCACGGCCTGCACATAGAGGTCGCCAAAATCCCGGGACCGCAGGACCGGCATGCCCTTGCCCCGGATCTTGAACTGCCGTCCGGTCTGCGTGCCCTCCGGCACCTTCACCTTGGATTGCGCGCCATCGAGCGTGCCGATCTCGAATTCACCGCCGAGCGTCGCCTGCACCATGGAAATGGGCACGCGGCAGTAGAGGTCCGCGCCGTCGCGGTGGAACATGCCGTGCGGCTTGATGGACAGGAAAATATAGAGGTCGCCGGAAGGACCCCCGCGCATGCCGGCCTCGCCCTCGCCGGCGAGCCGAATGCGGGTGCCATCCTCGACGCCCTGGGGAATGTTGACCGACAGCGTGCGCTCGCGCGTCACGCGGCCCGCGCCCGAACAGCTCGCGCAGGGGTCGTCAATCCGCTCGCCGCGGCCCTGGCAGGCAGGACAGGTGCGCTCTATGGCGAAGAAGCCTTGCTGGGCGCGCACGCGGCCGTGGCCGCCACAGGTGGCGCAGGCCTTGGGCTTGGAGCCGGGCTTGGCGCCGGACCCTGCACAGGCCTCGCAGGTGACCGAGGTCGGGACCTTGAGTTGCGCCGTCTTGCCGGCGAAGGCTTCTTCCAGCGTGATCTCGAGATTGTAGCGCAGGTCCGAGCCGCGCTCCCGGCCGCCCGCGCGCTGGCCGCGCCGGCCCATGACGTCGCCGAACAGATCGTCGAAAATGTCGGCCATCGAGGAGGCGAAGCCCTCGCCCATGCCGAAGCCGCCGGCGCCGCCGCCGCCCTGCTCGAAGGCGGCATGGCCGAACTTGTCGTAAGCCGCGCGCTTCTGGCCGTCGGACAGGACCTGATAGGCCTCGTTCAATTCCTTGAACTGGGCTTCCGCCGCCTTGTCTCCGGGATTTCGGTCAGGATGGCATTGCATCGCCGACTTCCGGAAGGCCGATTTCAGCTCGACTTCAGTGACGGTCCGCTGGACGCCCAGAATCTCGTAGTAGTCGCGCTTCGACATCTCACCGCGACCGATTGAGCGAGGCTAGGCTCACGACAAAAAAGGCCGGCGAGCCGAGGCCCTTGTCGGTCATCGGGAAGACCCAGAACGGGTCCGTCAGCGGCTGCACGACCAGAAAGCTCAGAGCATTGTCGCCATTCGAGGACAGTTCGAGCCGATAGAGCTTCTTGCCCTTGAGGATTTTCTCCGAGATCGGATCGACCTTGATCAGCGCCTGATATTCCGCGTCCGACATCGGCTTGTAGGCGATGGCCTTGAAGTAGGACTTCTCGCGATCGGCGCCGGTCTTGTTGTCCATCTCGGCCGCGCCGAAGGTGGCGCGGACGCCGGTGTCGGGGAAGGCCCCGAAATACTTCTCGTTGGCGTTGAATATCTGGCCGTTCTTCGTGCAGTACACCGCGGCCCAGGCGGCAAGTTCAGCCGGCAGCGTGGTCACTGCGCCCTTCGGTGCGGCCTTGCCGCAATCCAGAAGGATGTTGGCCGGCGGCTTCAGCTGCTCGGGCGTAATGGCGGCCTTGGTCTGGGCCTGCGTCAGGCCGCAGGCCCCGCAGAGCAGCGCAAGAGCCGTCGCCGCTTTCGACGCGAAATTCATGCGAACCGTTCCCTGAAATGAAAAGGGCGCCGCAAACCGCGGCGCCCGGGTTCTATCAGGACGACTTCTTCTTGTCGTCGCCGACATCCTTGAATTCGGCGTCGATGACGTCGTCCTTGGCCGCATGGGCCTCGCCCTCGGGCGCCGCGCCTTCGGCGCTGGCCTGCTGGGCCTTGTACATGGCCTCGCCGAGCTTCATCGAGGCCTGGGCGAGTTCGTTCGTCTTGGCCTTGATGTGCTCCGCATCCTCGCCGCCAAGCGCCGTCTTCAGCGATTCGACCGCCGCCGTAATGGCGCTCTTGTCGGACTCGGGCACCTTGTCGCCATACTCGGCCACCGACTTCTCGGTCGAGTGGATGAGCGCCTCGCCCTGGTTCTTGGCGTCGACCAGCTCGCGGCGCTTCTTGTCCTCGGCTGCGTGGACCTCGGCGTCCTTGACCATCTTGTCGATGTCGGAATCCGACAGACCGCCAGACGCCTGGATGCGGATCTGCTGTTCCTTGTTGGTCGCCTTGTCCTTTGCCGTCACGTTGACGATGCCGTTGGCGTCGATGTCGAAGGTGACTTCCACCTGCGGCACGCCACGCGGGGCGGACGGGAGGCCGACGAGGTCGAACTGGCCGAGCATCTTGTTGTCGGCCGCCATCTCGCGCTCGCCCTGGAAGACCCGGATGGTGACCGCCGTCTGGTTGTCTTCGGCGGTCGAGAACACCTGGCTCTTCTTGGTCGGGATCGTCGTGTTGCGATCGATGAGGCGCGTGAACACGCCGCCGAGCGTCTCGATGCCGAGCGACAGCGGGGTGACGTCGAGCAGCAGCACGTCCTTCACGTCGCCCTGCAGAACGCCCGCCTGCACGGCCGCGCCGATGGCGACGACTTCGTCAGGATTGACGCCCTTGTGCGGCTCCTTGCCGAAGAAGGACTTCACGACTTCCTGCACCTTGGGCATGCGGGTCATGCCGCCGACGAGCACGACTTCGTCGATCTCGCCAGCCGTCACGCCCGCGTCCTTCAGCGCCTTGCGGCACGGCTCCATCGTGCGCTGGATGAGGTCGTCGACCAGCGCTTCGAACTTGGCGCGGGTGAGCTTCATCGTCAGATGCTTCGGACCCGAAGCGTCGGCGGTGATGTAGGGCAGGTTGATGTCGGTCTGGGTGGCCGACGACAGTTCGATCTTGGCCTTTTCCGCGGCTTCCTTCAGGCGCTGCAGGGCGAGCTTGTCCTTGGTGAGATCAATGCCCTGTTCCTTCTTGAATTCCGCAGCAAAGTACTCGACGAGGCGCATGTCGAAGTCTTCGCCGCCCAGGAACGTATCGCCGTTGGTCGACTTCACCTCGAACACACCGTCGCCGATCTCGAGGATCGAGACGTCGAACGTGCCGCCGCCGAGATCGTAAACCGCGATCACGCCGGTCTGCTTCTTGTCGAGGCCATAGGCCAGCGCAGCCGCCGTCGGCTCGTTGATGATGCGCAGGACTTCGAGACCGGCGATCTTGCCGGCGTCCTTGGTCGCCTGGCGCTGGGCGTCGTTGAAGTAGGCGGGAACGGTGATGACGGCCTGCGTGACGGGCTGGCCGAGATAGGCCTCCGCCGTCTCCTTCATCTTCTGCAGGGTGAAGGCCGAGATCTGCGAAGGCGAGTAATCCTTGCCCGAGGCGGTGACCCAGGCGTCGCCGTTGCCAGCCTTCTTGATCTGGTAGGGGACGAGCTTCATGTCCTTCTGCGTCATCGGGTCGTCGTAGGTGCGGCCCACGAGGCGCTTGATGGCGAAAAAGGTCTTGTCGGGATTGGTGACCGCCTGACGCTTGGCCGGCTGGCCGACGAGCCGCTCGCCGTCGTCAAGGAACGCAACGATCGAGGGGGTGGTGCGCGCGCCCTCTGCGTTCTCGATGACCTTGGGGGTGGAGCCTTCCATCACCGCGACGCACGAATTGGTCGTGCCGAGGTCGATGCCGATAATTTTAGCCATGACTATTCCTTTCTGCGGCGAGACCGCCGGACCCCGAAGCGATCCGGTCTATGGACGTGCGAACCGCAGATGCGGTCCGCCCGTCCGGTCCCCGATGTGACGGCCTTCAGATTGTGTGCGGCGCGGCCCGCCGCAAGGGCTGAGCCCGCATATAGGGGGCGAGATTTTTTGACGCAAGCCGAACTGGAGGCAGTTCGGGCCTTTGGCGGGGCGGGCGATCTGATAACCTGACGCCAATCCGGCTCGGGCGTCGCCCCAGGCCGCCGCGGGAGGGGACAGGATGCATATCGAACCGGGCGTGCTCGACGCCGCCAAGATCGCCGCCGCCAATGCCGCCGCGCTCGGGACACTGGGCGCCTCGGCCATCGGCTTCGTCCGCCGCCCCGCCGATCTGGCGAAAACCCTGCTGGCGGCTCTGTTCTTCTCGATTTTCATGCAGGTCTGGCACCTGCCGGTCGGGCCGTCCGAACTGCACCTGATCGGCGCCTCGGCCATCTATTTCACCTTTGGCTTCCTGCCGACGCTGTTCGGCTTCGCGCTGGGGCTCGTCCTGCAGGGCCTGATCTTCGAGCCGCAGGATCTCGTGCACCTCGGCGTCAACTCACTGTCGCTGATGGTCCCGCTGGTCGCGGTCCATGTCGCTTTCGGCCGCCGCTTCTTCGCCCGCGACGGGATCGAGACCCGGTGGACTTCGGTCCTGAAGTTCGACGCCGCCTATTATGCCGGCGTCGTCGCCATGGTCGGCTTCTGGCTGGCCTTGGGGCAGGAGCCGACGCCGCTGCAGAGCTGGGCGACGTTTGCGGCCTCCTACCTGCCGCTGGTCGCGCTGGAGCCGCTGTTCACGCTGCTGGTCCTGAAGGGGCTGAAGCGCTTCGAGGGGACGGCGGCGGTGCGGAAGCTGACCGCCGCGCCGCAATTGCGGTTCGCCTGAGCCGCACGGCCGGACAAAAAATCACACATCACGGGAGACGATCATGGGTGAACACATCACTTTCAAGCGGCCGGACGGCAAGGACGCCGCCGGCTATCTGGCGAAAGCTGGCAAAGCTGGCGCGCCGGGGCTGGTCGTCATTCAGGAATGGTGGGGGCTGAACGAGCAGATCAAGGGCATTACCGACCGGTTCGCGGCGGCGGGTTTCAATGCGCTGGCGCCCGATCTCTACGCGGGCCGGGTCGTGCCCTACCACGATGCGCCGGCCGCCAATGCCGAGATGACCTCGCTCAACTTTCTCGACGCCACCGACCAGATTTGCCGTGGCGCAGCGCAGCGGCTGCTGAGCGAGGGCGGCGCGAAGGTCGGCGTCACCGGCTTCTGCATGGGCGGGGCGATGACCATTCTGTGCTCGGCCCGCGTCAGCGAATTCACGGCCGGCGCTCCGTTCTACGGCCTGCCGCCGGCCGCCGCCGCTGGTCCGGCGGACGTCAAAATCCCGCTGCAGGGCCATTTCGCGCTGCAGGACGACTGGTGCACGCCGCAGGCGGTGACCGATTTCGAGGCCGGGCTGAAAAAGGCCGGCAAGGCGCATGAGTTCTTTTCGTATGACGCGCACCACGGCTTCATGAACGAAGCGCGGCCCGACGTGCATCAGGCCAAGGCGGCGGAAGAGGCGTGGAAGCGGGTGGTGGCGTTTTTTCAGAAGCAGCTGGGGTAACCGGGTCTTCCACTAATCCTCGTCCTGAGGAGCGGGCGAAGCTCGCGTCTCGAAGGACGGCCGGATTTGCCATGCTTCGAGACGCCCGCTTCGCGGGCTCCTCAGCATGAAGGCGCGGGGCGGAGGGAAGGCGCTGCTACCCCGTATTCCTGATCCCCGCCGCGATCCCGTTGATCGACACCAGAATCCCACGCTGCGCCGCCTCGTCGCCACGGCCCGACCGCCAGCGGCGCAACAACTCCACCTGCAGATGGTTGAGCGGCGCGATGTAGGGGAAGCGGTGGGCGATCGAGCGGGCGAGCGCCGGATTTTCGGCGAGCCGCGTATTGGAGCCGGTAATGGCGGCCAGCGCCTTCCCCGTGCGGCGCCACTCGGCCTCGATCTCCGCGAAAATCTTCGCCGCCAATTCGCGGTCCGGGACCAGCCCGGCGTACCGGCGCGCAACGCCCATGTCGGTCTTGGCCATGACCATGTCGAGATTGGACAGGATAGCGCGGAAGAATGGCCATTCGTCGTTCATCCGCCGCAGCAGGGCGACGCGCGACGGGCGATCGTCCGCCAGAAAGGCTTCGACCGCGGCGCCAAAACCGAACCAGCCGGGTAGCGCCACGCGGCTCTGGCCCCATGAAAAGCTCCAAGGGATGGCGCGCAGATCCTCGATCTTGCGCGTCGCCTTTCGCGAAGCGGGCCGCGAGCCGATGTTGAGTTCGGCGATTTCGGCGATGGGCGTTGCTGCAAAGAAATAATCGACGAAGCCCGGCGTCTCGTAGACGAGCTTGCGATAGGCCGACATGCTGGCAGTCGAGAGCGCATCGGCTGCATCGGTAAATTCGTCCGGCGGCGGGCCGTCCGCGCCGCAGAAGGTCGCTTCCAGCGCCGCCGCCATCAGCGTTTCGAGATTGCGCCGACCGATATCGGGATTGGCGTATTTGGCGTTGATGACTTCGCCCTGTTCGGTGAGCCTGATCTGGCCGTTCACCGTGCCGGGCGGCTGCGCGAGAATCGCCTCGTAGCTGGGCCCGCCGCCGCGCCCGACTGTGCCGCCGCGACCGTGAAAGAGCCGCAGGCGAACGCCCTGCTCTTCGGCAAACATTTTCGCCAGCGCGGTCGAGGCGCGATAGAGCTCCCAATTGGACGTGAAATAACCGCCGTCCTTGTTGCTGTCGGAATAGCCGAGCATCACATCCTGCACGCCGCCCGAAGCGCGCAGCAGATCGGCGATGCCGGGCAGCGCGTAGAAGTCGCGCATGATCGTCTGCGATCCCCGCAGATCCTCGATCGTCTCGAACAGCGGCGAGATGACGAGATCGACGCGCGCAATTTCGCGATCCTCGCCCGACAGCGTGCCCGCCATCATGCCGAATTCCTTCAGCAGCAGCAGGACTTCCAGGAGATCGCTGACGCTTTCGGTGTGGCTGATGATGTAGTGGCGGATCGTGTCCGGCCCGAATTTCGCGCGCAATTCCCGGGCCTTCGCAAAGATTGCGAATTCCTTCTCCGCATCGGCGCTGTAGGCGCGTCCGTGAATGCGCAGCGGACGGGGATCGCGGAGTTGCGCCATCAGAACGTCGCGCCGCGCGCTTTCGTCGAGTTTCGAATAATCGGCTTCGATACGCGTGACCGCCAGCAGTTCGGCGACGGTCGCCTCGTGCTTGTCCGAGGACTGGCGGAGATCCGTCGTCGCCATGTGAAAGCCGAAGACCTCGACGCCGCGGATGAAGGGCGCGAGACGTCCCGGCACGAGCGCTGCGCCATGGTTCGCCTCGAGCGACGTCCGAATAATCTTAAGATCGTCGAGCAGTTCGGCGGGTGAGCGATAGGGCTCCGCCGGGGCCAGCGCGTGACGCAGCGCCTCGCCGCCGGTCAGGTCGCGTAAGGCGCCGGCGAGGCGCGCGTAGACGCCGGAGAGCGCGCGGCGGTAGGGCTCGTCGGCGCGATGCACGCTGGCGTCGCCGGAGCGATCGGCGAGCGCGAGAAGATCGGGCGTGACCTCGACCTGCTCCAGCGACATCGAGAGTTCGGCGCCGAGTTCGTGCGCCTGCACGAGATAGTGGCGCAGCACGGTGTCGGCATGTTCGCAGACCGCGAATTCGAGCGTGGCGGCATCGACAAAGGGATTGCCGTCGCGATCGCCGCCGATCCAGTTGCCCATGCGGAAAAACGACGGCACGGGGCGGCCGAGCAGACGTTCGAGTTCGACATAGAGCTTCGGGAGTTCATGCAGGAAGGTCGAGCGATAATAGGTCAGCACGTTCTCGATTTCGTCGCGCACCGTCAGCCGTCGCGTGCGCAATACCCGCGTCTGCCAGAGCTGCACGATTCTCGCGCGCAGTCTTGCTTCGTTATCGCTCTTTTCGCGCGAGGATTTCAGCGCGTCTCGCTCGGCGACCAGCGTAGCAATGGCGCGCTCCGCGTCGAGCGTGCTCTTGCGCTGCACTTCCGTGGGATGCGCCGTCAGCACCGGCGAGACATAGAAATTCTCCAGCGCGGCCGCGACCTTGTCCGGCCCAATGCGCGCTTCCGACAGGCGCATGAAGCTGCGCGCGAGCGAGCCGTTCTGCAGAGAACCTTCCGCCTGATAGGCGCCGCGGCGGCGCAGGTGGTGGCGATCTTCGGCGATGTTGGCGAGCAGCGAGAAATAGCCGAAGGCGCGGATGACAGTGAGCGCCGCGCCGGAGCCGAGGCTCGAAATCAGCGCATCGAGATCGCGGCCGGTTTCCTCGTCGCCCGAGCGTTCGAAGGCGACCGAGAAGCGGCGGATGGATTCGACTGCATCGAAAGCAGCCGCGCCTGCCTGTTCGCGCACCGTATCGCCCAGGAGTTGGCCGAGCAGGCGGATGTCGTCGATGGCGGTGGGCGAGTTGTTGCGCTGCATCATCAGACTTTGCCGCAATGTGGCCGCTTGCGCCATAGGCGCCATGCGGGCGCTGCGATTGCACGCGCCCGCTGCCTGAAGCACGATTGGCGCCGGGAGGATCAAGAATGGCGCTGTTTGCAATCGGGAATACGACGATCGACCGTGTGGAGGAGGCGCATGGGCCGGCCTTCCCGCCCGCCTTCCTGCTGCCGGACTGGGATCCGGAAATCCTGAAAGAACACAACGACTGGCTGCTGCCGCGCCATTATCACCAGCGCACCGACCGGTTCATCACCTCGCTGCATTCCTGGGTGATCCGCACCAAGCACCACACCATCCTGGTCGATACCTGCGCGGGCAATCACAAGGAGCGGCCGCATTCGCCGCTGTTCCACATGAAGGACACGCCCTATCTCGACCGCCTGAAAGCGGTAGGCGTCGACCCGGCCGAGGTCGATTTCGTGATGTGCACGCATCTGCACATCGACCATGTCGGCTGGAACACGAAGCTGGAAAACGGACGCTGGGTCCCGACTTTCCCGAACGCAAAATACGTCTTCTCGCAGATCGACCGCGATTATTGGGACCCGGCGAAGAACCCGGATCTCGACGAGGAAGCGCGGATGATCTTCGCCGATTCCGTCCATCCGGTGATCGCGTCGGGGCAGGATCATCTCGTCGCCGACGGCGACCGGCTCGGCGACAATCTCTCGATCCAGCTGACGCCTGGCCACACGCCGGGCGCGGTGGCGATCCGGCTGACCGATGGTGGACAGGAGGGTCTGTTCACCGGCGATGTCATGCATCACCCGATCCAGGTCTACCGGCCGCGCTGGTCGAGCCGGTTCTGCACCGATCCCGTGCAATCCGCCGATACGCGCGAAAAGGTGCTGGGCCAGTGCGCCGATTGCAACGCCTTGATGTTGCCCGCCCATTTCGGCGCGCCGCATGCGGGCAGGGTACGCCGCCAGGGCGACGGATTCTTCTTTGCTTTCGAGGAATAGCGCCATAGCGCCATTGCATCTCCGCAAGAAATCGCCCCGTGCGTTTGCGCGGGTGCATCCCTATCTGATGCTCACGAACCATCGGAGTATCCGACATGCTGATCATCCGCAGGGCAAACGAACGCGGCCACGCCGATTTCGGCTGGCTCGACAGCCATCACAGCTTCTCCTTCGGCGAATATTACGACCCCGCGCATATGGGCTTCGGCCCGCTGCGCGTGATCAACGACGACCGCGTGGCGGGCGGCGGCGGTTTTCCGACCCATCCGCACCGCGACATGGAAATCGTCAGCTACGTTCTGGACGGCGCGCTGGCGCACAAGGATTCGCTGGGCACGGGCTCGGTCATCAAGCCGGGCGACGTGCAGCGCATGTCGGCGGGCACGGGGATCGCGCACAGCGAGTTCAATGCGTCTGCGACCGACCCCGTCCATTTCCTGCAAATCTGGTTCCTGCCGGAGAAGCGCGGACTGGCGCCGGGCTACGAACAGAAGAATTTCGACGCCAAGGCCAAGCGCAACACGCTGCGGCTGGTCGCCTCGCCCGACGGGCGGGACGGCTCGGTGACGATCCGGACGGACGCTGCGCTCTACGTCTCGCTGCTCGGCGCAGGCGCGAAAGTGTCGCATGCGCTTGCCGCCGGTCGCGGCGCCTGGGTTCAGGTGGCGCGCGGGTCGGTTGCGGTCGGCGACATCACGCTGGCCGAAGGCGACGGATTGCAGGCGACCGACGAGCGCGCGCTGGAGATCGTCGGCAAGGCGGCGGAGTCGGAAATCCTGCTGTTTGATCTCGGAGCGTAGCGGAACGGCTTCTGTATTGGCGCCACCCCCTTCCTGGCCCTCTCCCGCAAAGCGGGGGGAGGGTTGGGGAGGAGGCCTTCCGGCTTCTCGACATCGGCTTGCGCGCGCTGCACATTGCGCGCGCAACCGGACCCCTGAAATGACCGACGAAACCGACATCCGCGCAAACATCATCACGCAATGCCGCGCCATGAACGCCAGCGGGCTGAACCAGGGGACGTCGGGCAATATTTCGGCGCGGCATGGCGACCGCATGCTGATCACGCCGTCAGCGATTCCCTACGACGTCATGACGCCGGACATGATCGCCTCCATGCCGATGGAGGGCGAGTACGGCGCCTGGGAAGGGCCGAAGAAGCCATCGAGCGAATGGCGTTTCCATCTCGACATTCTTCGCGCACGACCGGAGGTCGGGGCGATCGTGCATACGCACTCGACCTATTGCACCTCGCTGTCGATCGCGCGCATGAGCATTCCCGCGATCCACTACATGATCGCGCATTTCGGCGGGCCGGACATCCGATGCGCCGATTATGCGCTCTACGGCTCGGCAGAACTTTCCGCGCATGTGCTCAAGGCGATCGAGGGCCGCAATGGCTGCCTGCTCGCCAATCACGGCATGATCGCCGCCGGCAAGAATCTGGCGCAGGCGATGTGGCTGGCGGTGGAGCTGGAGACGCTGGCGCGGCAGTACTGGCATGTGCTGCAGATCGGCGGGCCGGTCGTGCTGAGCGATGAGGAAGTGCGCGAAGCCGCCGACAAATTCGGCGTTACCGGCTACGGGCTGGCTGGTTGATTGAGCGAGACGAAATCAAGCAATGATTGTCATCCCGGCCCGACAGAAGTCGCCTGCTAGCGACTTCGCCTGACAGCGAAGCGGAGAGCCGGGAACCAGAACTACAATCATTTTCACTGGGTCTCGGATCAGCCTGCGGCCGTCCGGGATGACAGAGCGGCCGAGCGACCAGACCGTCAATAATTCCCGGGATGGCGCATGCGCGTCGCGCTGCGAGCGCGGACCGGCACGAGGACTGGCGAGACGATGGGGACGAGGCGACCGCCACGCGGCGGCTTCTTGTCGTTGTCGTCGTCCTTCTTCTGCATCATGACGGCGGTCGCGCTGACCAGCGCGCCGAATGTCGTGCCGAAGCCGATGAACAGCATTGCGAGACCGGCGAACATCGCATCCGAGCGCATCAGCAGCGTGCGCATGCCGCCGGGATCGAGCATCAGAAGCACGGCGGCGCACAGAATGCCGAGCGCGCTGCCGAGGATCCAGTGCGTGACGATCAGGCGTGCGACCGGATTGCCCGGGGGCTCCTCAGGGGTAGGACCGTTCGGCAATCCGCCAGCTGTCAGCATGCCCGTCTCCGCGATGAGGCGCATCCTAGAGCCCAAGTTAGTTTTTTATGCGGCGCGGTCCAGTGCTTTGGCATGGCTGCGACAATCCGCGCTCGACCGTGGCTTTTGCGCCGCGCTTGGCTGTAGATTGTTCACACAAGAACAAGGGAGGAAGCCATGTCGGACGAGATCAAGGGCCCCAGCGCGCCGGAAGCAAAGGTCGTGGCGCGCAACGCCGCCGTGCTCGGCGAATTGCCTTTCGCCGACCGCCGCGATTTCGCGGACGCCGAGCGCGGCTTCATCGCGACCCTGCCCGACGCGACCATCCTGACGGCGAGCGGCCATCCAGCGTGGAGCCAGAAGCAATACGAATTCATCGACGACGGCGCGGCGCCCGACAGCGTCAACCCGAGCCTGTGGCGCATCGCCCAGCTCAACCGCCGCCATGGCTTGTTCGAGGTGCGCGAGGGCGTCTACCAGATCCGCGGGCTCGACATCGCCAACATGACGCTGGTCGAAGGCAGAACCGGCGTCATCGTCATCGACACGCTGACCTGCGTGGAGGCTTCGCGCGCAGCGATCGCCCTGTATCGCGCCCAGCGGGGCGACCGGCCGGTGAAGGCGATCATCTACACGCATACGCACGCCGACCACTTCGGCGGCGTGAAAGGGGTGGTGGACGAGGCCGACGTTGCGGCGGGCAAGATACCGGTCATCGCGCCGCATCTGTTCATGGAGCATGCGGTTTCGGAAAACGTGATCGCCGGACCCTGCATGCTGCGGCGCGCCACCTACCAGTTCGGCCCGCTGCTGCCGACCGGTCCACGCGGACAGGTGGACGCCGGCCTCGGCAAGAACACATCGCGCGGCACGCTGTCGCTGATCGCGCCGACCGATCTCATCATGCAGACCGGCGACAGGCGCACGCTCGACGGGCTCGAATTCATCTTCCAGATGGCGCCCAACAGCGAGGCGCCGGCCGAGATGCACATGTATGTGCCGGCCTTGAAGACGCTGAACATGGCGGAGAACGCCACGCATCTCTTCCATAACCTGCTGCCGTTCCGCGGCGCGGAAGTCCGCGATCCCCAGGCGTGGTCGGGCTACATCAACGAGGCGATGGAGCTGTTCGGCGAGGCGGAAGTCATGGTCGGCCAGCATCACTGGCCGGTGTGGGGCCGCGAAACGGTGCGCGACTATCTCGCCAAGCAGCGCGATCTCTACAAATACGTCCATGACCAGACGCTGCGGATGATGAACCACGGGATGACCGCGCCGGAGATCGCCGAGGAACTGAAGCTGCCGGATTCGCTGGCGCAGGTCTGGCAGAACCGCGACTATTACGGCGCGGTGAAACACAATGTGAAGGCGATCTACCAGCGGTATCTGGGCTGGTACGACGCCAACCCGGCCAATCTCGACGGCCTGCCGCCGGTGGACGCGGCAAAAAAGTATGTCGAGTACATGGGCGGCGCGGATGCGATCATCGCGCGCGCACACGCGGATTTCGCCAAGGGCGAATATCGCTGGGTCGTGGAAGTTCTGAACCGCGTCGTCTTCGCCGATCCGAAGAATGCGGAAGCGCGCGAACTCTGCGCCTGCGCCTACGACCAGCTGGGCTACATGGCCGAAGCCTCCACCTGGCGTAACGCCTATCTGTTCGGCGCGCATGAATTGCGCAACGGGCCTGCGCCGATCCGCCGGATGGCGCTGGCGCCGGATATGGTCTCCGCCCTGTCGGTTCCGTTGTTCTTCGATTCGCTCGGCGTGCGACTCAATGGACCCAAGGCCGACGGCAAGCGCATCGTCGTGAACTGGACGCTGACGGATACGGACGAGAAATACGTCCTCAATCTGGAAAATTCGGCGCTGACGTACATCGTTGGGCGCAATGCCGAGGGCGCCGATGCAGGGCTGACGCTGGAGCGTGCGACGCTGACCAAGGTGATGCAGCAGGCGACAACGTTCCCCGAGGCCATCGGCGCCGGGCTGATCAAGATGTCAGGCAATCCGGCGAAGCTACTCGAACTCTTTGCGCTGTTCGACACGTTCGATCTGCGGTTTGCGATCGTGGAGCCGTAAAAGCCGACGCTTTGGCCAACAGCGCACCTTCATGCTGAGGAGCCTGCACAGCATTGCTCCTCAGGATTAAGGCCTCGGGTAGAAAAAGACGCCGCTATATCCGCGTGTGCGCGACGCAGCCGCGCACGACCATCCCGTTCTCGAATTCCAGCGTCTCGGCGACGCGCAAAGATCCGTTGCGGATGTATGTGATCGTCACGACATTCGCGCCGGCATAGACCCGCTCGAGATCGAAATGCAGCTGCGGGCTGCGGTCGAGCGCGGCGCGCCAATAGGCGGCCAGCGCCGTCTTGCCGACGACCCGCGGCGCGCCGGTAATCTCCTGCGCCTTGGGCGAGGAGAAAATCACGTCGTCGGCGTAGTGCGCGAGGATCGCGTCGAGATCGCGGGCGTTCCAGCCGGCGATCCATTCGCGTGCAAATGATTCGGCGTCGCGCACGTTTATTTCGCGCCGCGCATACTGAGCAGGCGCATCACCAACCAGACCGGCAGGACGATGACGGCGCCGGCGATGATATATTGCGCGACGTCGTGCACCGCGTCCCAACCCATCATCCACAGACGGTTCACGAAGCGCTGGAGCGCGTTGAATATCTGGAACGGCTTGATATCGAGCCAGACCAGCAGCGCGCCGACGACCAGTGAGACAAACAACAGGCGAAGAAACACCGCGACAGGCGCCCCGCCGAGGAAACGCTGAAGTGCTGAATTGGCCATTTGCGGTTCCCTGACTGGCTCTGCGGGCCGCGGCGGCGGGGCCGGCGGCGTGACATCGATCGGCGGATTGCGGAAAGTATCCTGGCTCATGTCGCCTCCAAGGCGCGGTGATCTGAATTGGCGAGACCGGGTTTCAGGTCAAGTCTTGTCCTTCGGCGGCTCGTCCTCGCGCATGATGCGCATCATCCGGCGCATGAATTGCTCGGCATAGTCGAGCGCGCGGTCGAAATCCTGCCGGCCCGGCAGCGACGGCCCTCCGGATTGTTTCTTCAGCGCCTCGTTCTGCTTCAGGAGACGGTCGATCTCGCCTTCGAGCGCGGTCCGCTCCTCAGTCGCCGCCCGGCAGAAGGCCGCGCCGTTCTCGACCTTGCACAGGGAGACCATGCCGTTGCGCGTATCCAGCCGCAGAAATCCGCCATCGACTGGCGTCATCGAATAGCGGCCGTTCTCGGTCGCGTCTGTCGGCGCGCCGGCGGCATAAGCCGGGGCTGCGACGCTGATCGCGAGAAGGGCGGCGGCAATCGGAGCGATAGGCGAGCGCATGAGGCCTCCGGACAAGCCTGTTTCGCGCGCAAGATGGGGACGTCCCGCCGTCAGTTCAATGCGGACCGCGCTTCAGTCGGTGGCGCGCACCACGCCCGCGGGCGCGGCGAGGCCTTCCACCTTGGCCGCCGTGATGACGGCCTGCGTGCGGCTCTCGACGCCGAGTTTCGTCAGGATTGCAGAGACATGGGCCTTCACGGTGGCTTCGGAGACTTTCAGCTCGTAGGCGATCTGCTTGTTGAGCAGTCCGGCCGACACCATCATCAGCACGCGCACCTGCTGTGGCGTGAGCGAGGCCATGCGGCGCACGAGATCGACAGTCTCCTTGTCGGCGGGCGCGCTGAGGTCGACATCGGGCGGCGTCCATATGTCGCCACCGAGAACTTTGCGCACGGCTTCGCGCATGCCCTCGATCGGCGTCGTCTTCGGCACGAAGCCTGACGCCCCGAAATCGATGCAGCGGCGCATGACGCCACGATCCTCGTTGGCGGAAACGATGACGACGGGCACGTCGGGATGTTCGGCGCGCAGGTACATGAGGCCCGAAAAGCCCCGGACTCCGGGCATTGCAAGGTCGAGCAGGATGAGGTCGACGTCCGTGCCTTCGGCGAAGACGCGCGTGACGCCCTCGAGATCGCCGGCCTCCAGTATTTCCGCGCCGGGCGCGGCCCCGCCCACAGCCTGCGCGAGCGCGCCGCGCACAAGGGGATGATCGTCGGCGATCAGAATCCGGACGCCAGTAGCCGACATGCTTGTCCCCTCGCAATGCCGCTCTTGTGAATACGGCTTGCCCCATCTATCCATCGGATCGCGCGGCGCGCAAGCGCCGTTGTTGTCTGGAGAAAAGCTTTGTCCGGTCCGGCGACGGAGCAGGAAGCGCGCGAGCGCGATGCAATCGACGGTCGCGTGACCTTCGCGATCGTCGCTTTTGTCGCTGCAGGCGGCCTGATCGTGCTGCTCGATCGCGTCGGCGTTTCGGAACGCTTCATCGCGGCCATCGGGCCGACGAGCGCGCTGCTGGCGCTCGGGCTGATCGGCTTTCTTCTGCGCACGATGCGCATTTCGGGTTTCTACGCCGCGGGCCGCACGACGCCGCCGGTCTATGCGGGCTTCGCGACAGCGGCCATCGCCACGGCGCTGATCGCGCCGTTCACGCCGCCCGTCTCCGATCTCTATTCAGGCGCCGGCGTGTTCACGGGCTTTGCCTTCGGGCTCGCCGTCGCGGCCTTCGTGAGCGGTCCCTATCTGCGCAAGACCGGCGCCTTCTCGATCTCCGATCTCGTCGGCGCGCGTTTCGACAATATGGCGCTCAGGCTCGGCGCGGCGCTGCTGGTGGGCGTCAGCGCGCTGCTCGCCGGCATGGCGGGCTTCGAGACGGCGGTCTCTGCTCTGTCGACCATTGCCGGTCTCACACGCGGCGCGTCGGCCTTCGTCGTGGCGCTCGTGCTGGTAATCGCGACCGTGCCCGGCGGCCTGTCGGGCGTCGTGTGGGCTGCCGTCGCTGCGGCTGGCGTCGCCATTGCCGGATTTGCATTGCCGCTGCTGCTCGCCGCGCTCGCGGGCCAATCAATCCCGCTGCCGGTACTCGGCGATAGCGACGCCTGGCGCCGCGCGACGGCTCTCATTTCCTTCTGGCAAGGCGACAGCGGGCAGCCCGTCAGCTTTCTCCTGTCGCTCGGGATGGCGTTGGGCATGGCGGCTTCGGCGCCGCTGATCGCGCCCTTCATCACCGTGCGCAGCCCGCGCGCCGCCTTGCGCGCCGGCGTTGGCGCGAGCCTGTGGAGCGCGGCGCTCGCAGCGATCGTGGCTGCGACGGTGGCGGCCTCTGCGCTCGGCCTGATCGACCAGCTTGGCGGGCGGCGACCCGACCGCGTGCCGGACCAACTCTACGCGGCAAGCGCCGCGCGGCTGATCAAGATCTGCGACCAGAACCCGCGCAACTGGGGGCAGGCGCGCGAAGCGTGCCAGAAGCAGCCAGGCTATGGCGGCGTGCTGCGGCCGCAGGATATTTCGACGCGCGGCGCCTTCCTGCTCACCGCGCTGCCGCCGCTCGGCGGCTTCGGCGCAGCGGCGGCGGGGCTCGTGTGGGCGGCAATTGCGGCGCTCGGCGCAGCGCTGGCGGCGGCGAGCCTTCTGGCGGCGTCCATCGCGCTCGGCAATGACGCCATCCATCGCCTGCGCGACAAATCCGCATTGACCAGCCGGCGCCTTGCCATCGTGCGCGCGATCCTGCTCGGCTCGATCGCCGCCTGCGCCTTCGTCTGCAGCGCGAAGGAACTCGATCCGCGCGCGTTGATCGGCATTTCGCTCGCCTTTTCGGCGGCAGGCCTTGCGCCGCTGATGGCGCTGACGCTCTGGCCGCGCGCGCGCAGCCGCGATGCGATGTTTGCGCTGGCAGTCGGGCTCGGCTCGGCCGAAACGCTCCTGCTGAGCGGCGAAGGCACGGTGCGCGGGCTTGCGGCCGCAGCAGTGGTAGGCTGTTTCGCCGCGATCATCGCGGGCATGCTGTCGAGCCTGGTCGGCGGCGGCGATCGCTCGGCGGGCCAAAGATTCGTCGCCGCCGTCTGGCGATCCGACGGCGACGTTGTCGCGCCCGACAAGGGCGCGTGATGGGCCTGCGTCAGTAGCCGATCATGCGCAGCCACGGCAGGCCGATACCCAGCAGCGCTGCGAAATAGACCAGGCCAAACACAAGCCCCAGCGCCCAGAACGCCCCGCGCGAAATATAGCCCGCGCCGTAGAACATGGGCGCAGGCCCGGTCGCGTAGGGCGAGATCACGCCCATCAGCCCGAGCGAGAAAGCGCAGAGCATGACGAGTTCGGTCATCTGCATGCCGGTGATGCTCTTGCCGATCGCCAGCACGATCGGAAAGATCGCGGCCGTGTGCGACGTGATGCTCGAAAAGAAATAGTGCACCCAGAAAAAGATCGCGACGAGGCCGATCAATGCCAGCGTCGGGTCCTGCCCCGCCAGCGGCGCGGCGGCGAGATTGGCGAACCATTTGACGAAGCCGATCTTGTTAAGTCCGTCCGCCAAGGTCAGCAGCGTGGTGAAATAGAGCAGCACTTCCCACGCGGCCTTGTTCTCGACGATGTCGGAGAGGTCGACGATGCCCGTGAGCAGCATCAGCGCGATGATCAGCAGCACGACCATGGTCGCGTTGATGAAGTTGGATCCGAGGAACGGCACGGAAATGTTCGGATTGCTGCCGAAGATCCACAACGCCATGGCGAGCAGGACGAAGCCCAGCATCAGCCATTCGTTGCGCCCGAGCGAGCCCATCGCCTTCAACTCATCGGAGGCCCATTGCGAGATTTCCGGGCTTTCCTTGATCTCGGGCGGATAGAGGACATAGGCGAGCAAGGGCGCGAGCAGGAACAGCAACAGCCCGACCGGCAGGAAGCCCAACGCCCATTGGCCCCAGGTGACGTTGACGCCAACCGTCTTGCTCGCAATGGCAAGCGCTGCGGCATTGGGCGCGAGCGCGGTCAGGAACATGGAACTCGTGACGCCGGTGACGGCGAAGGAATTCCACATGATGTAGCCGCCGAGCTTTCGCGCGGTGGGGCCGGGCGCCGAACCGTAGACGGGTGGAATGTTGGAAATGATCGGAAAGATCGTGCCGCCGCAACGCGCGGTATTGGACGGCGTGCCAGGCGCGAGCGCGAGATCGGTGAGCGCCGCCGCATAGCCGAGGCCGAGCGTCTTGCGGCCGAGCGCGCGCACGAGCGTCAGCGCGATGCGACGGCCAAGGCCGGACTTCTTGTAGCCGGTGGAGAAGACGAAGGCGCCGAAGATCAGCCAGACCGTGCTGTCGCCAAATCCGTGCAGCGCCCATTGCAGCGACTTGCCTGTCTCCTTCTCGACAAGACCGAGAACGGCGGCGGTCGTCATCGCGACGAAGCCGACGGCGCCGGGCGCCGCGGATTCGAACACCAGTCCCGCGATGGCGCCGGCGAAGACCGCGAAATAGGTCCATTGATTGCGGTCGAGCCCGGCGGCCGGCGGGATCAGCGCGATGACCGCGAAGACGACGAAGGGCGCGATCCTGCGCGCAAGACTGCCCGCGCTGCCGCTTTCAGCCTGCGCCTGACCTGCCATTGCCGCCTCCCGATATTATCGTTGCGCACATATGAGCGCGCAGCGCGACCAAAGCCAAGCCTCAGCCGCCTGCAGGCGGCAACATGGCTTCCAGCGTCTCGATCCGGTCGGCCTCGCGCGGCGGCTTGTCCCAGCGGATGCGGGCGATGCGCGGGAAACGCATGGCGACGCCGGACTTGTGGCGGGCGGAGCGATTGAGGCCCTCGAACGCAATCTCGAAGACGAGGCCCTTTTCGGCGCCGTGTTCGACCACGCGCACAGGGCCGAATCGATCGATCGTGTTGTTGCGGACGAATTTGTCGATGCGCGCCAGTTCCTCGTCGGTGAAGCCGAAATAGGCTTTGCCGACCGGCACGAGTTCCTCGCCCTCTTCGCCCGCGCGCCAGACGCCGAACGTGTAGTCGGAATAGAAGGACGAGCGCTTGCCGTGGCCGCGCTGCGCATACATCAGCACGGCGTCGACATTGAAGGGATCGCGCTTCCATTTGAACCACGGGCCGGTCGGGCGGCCCGCGACATAGATCGAATCGCGGCGCTTCAGCATCACGCCTTCGACCGCCGCGCCGTCCTCGCCTGCGCCGCTTTGCGTCGGGTCCGCGCGCGCAGCCGCGAGCGAAGGCCAGTCGGCGAAGTCGATCAGCGGCGAAATATCGAGGCGGGGACACGCGGCCTGCGCGACGAATTGCTCGAGCCGCGCGCGGCGCTCGACAAAGGGCAGCGCGCGCAAATCCTCGCCATCGTGCGCGATGATATCGTAGGCGCGCAGATGCGCCGGAAATTCGGCAGTCAGTTTCGCCGTCACCGTCTTGCGGTTGAGACGTTGCTGCAAGGTCGCAAAGCTCTGCACGCGTTTTTCACGCAACACCAGCAATTCGCCGTCGAGCGCGAAATCGTCTGAAACGATCTTGCCGAGATGGTCGGCGAGGTCGGGGAAGGCGGCCGTCACTTCCTCGCCGGTGCGCGAATAGAGGCGCAGCAGGCGATGGCCGCTTTCGTCGCGCCCGGCCGAGACTTGCAGGCGGACGCCGTCCCATTTCCATTCCGCGCAGAATTCACGCGCGTCGAGCGTCTCGAAATTCTTCTCGTCCAGCGGCTGCGCCAGCATGGCGGGGCGAAACGGCGCAGGATCGATGGCGGTCGGGCGCTCGCCCTTGCCTTCGAGCCAGGCAAACAGCGGCAGGTAAGGCGGCGCGAGCCCGTGCCAGACTTGTTCGACCGCATCGACCTCGACGGGGCCGAGCTCGGCGACGGCGGTGCGCGCCAGACGCGCGGAAACGCCGACGCGCAGGGCGCCGGTGATCAGTTTCAGCAGCGCCCAGCGGCCGGTTTCATCCAGCGCGTCGAGCCAATTGGTCAGCAACTTGCGCAGATCGTTGCGGCCGGCGCGCGCCAGCGCCTCGACGACTTCGGACAGCAGCAGCGGGGGATGGTTCGACCCATGCGTTTCGCCTGGCTCCCACAACAGCGCGACCGTCTCGGAGAGATCGCCGACGAAATCATAGGAGAGCGCGAACAGGGCGGGATCGCAGCGCTCGGCGACGAGATCGCGGATGAGCGCGGGCTTGGCGTGGCGGAACGAGAGGCCGCCGGTCAGCGCCGCCAGCGCATAGCCGCGCTCGGGATCGGGCGTATGGCGGAAATAATCCGTCATCAACCGCAGCTTGCCGTTGCGCGCGGGCTGATAGGAGAGCCGGTCGAGCAGATGCGCGAAACGGTTCACGCGTCCGCCCTTTCGACGCTGGCCTCGGCGTCGTCTTCGTCGCCGAAACCGATCATGTGCAGAGGCCGCGCATCAAGCCCCTGTGTCTGCGCCCAATGCACCAGCGCTTCTTCCGCGCCGTGCGTCACCCATAGTTCCGAACAGCCCGTGTCCTTCACGGTGGCGCAGAGTTCGGGCCAATCGGCGTGATCGGACACGACCAGCGGCAGTTCGACGCCGCGCTGGCGCGCGCGGGCGCGCACGCGCATCCAGCCGGAGGCGAAGGCGACGAGCGGATCGGGCATCTTGCGCAGCCAGATGTCGGAGGCCGCAGACGGCGGACAGAGGACGATCTCGCCCGCAAGCTTCGGCTTGTCGGCTGCCGTGATGTGCCGCGTCTCGACCATGCGCACGCCATGCGCGCGGTAGAGCGCGACCATGCTTTCCATCGCGCCGTGCACCCAGACCGGGCGGTCCCAGCCGGCTTCGAGCAGCAGCGCAAGCAGGCGCTGCGCCTTGCCGAGCGAATAAGCGCCGACGACATGCGTGCGCTCTGGAAAGAGCTTTAGCGATGCGAGCAGTTTCGCGACCTCATCTGCGGCGACGGGGTGACGGAAGACCGGCAAGCCAAACGTCGCCTCGCTGACGAAGGCGTCGCAGCGGATCGGCTCGAACGCCGCGCAGGTCGGATCGTGCGCGCGCTTGTAGTCGCCGGAGACGACGACGCGACGGCCCTGCGCCTCGATCAGGATCTGCGCGGAGCCGAGGACATGGCCAGCGGGAAAGAAGGTCACGCGCGCGTCGCCGATCTTCAGCGGCTCGCCATAAGCGATCGGCTGGTTCGAGCCGGCGAAATTGGCGCCAATACGCGCGCGCATGATCGCGAGCGTTGCCGGCGTCGCCAGCACCTGCGCCGAGCCTGCGCGGGCATGATCGGAATGGCCGTGGGTGACGACCGCGCACGGCGCGCCGCGGGTGGGGTCGATATGAAAATCGCCGGCGGGACAATAGAGCCCGGCCGGCGTGATGGTCAGGACCGCGCTTGCCGCCGATGCTTCAGCCATTGCCTCAATCTAGCGCGTCCGGCTGCTGGGTCGAGGCTATCAGTGACCGCAGAACATGGCCGAGCGCGAGGCGCCGTCGGCGGTCGCGACCGCGAAGCAGCCTTCGTCCTGCGATCCGCGGGCAGCGCGCGTCAGGACCAGGCCCGGCGCGGCGTTCAGCGTGCGAGCGGCTTCCGGCGGCTTGATGGTCGCGCGGCCGTAGGCGGCGACGTTGGTGGGGGCAGCGGAGACGACGGCGGCGAGACCGACAGCGACCGTCGCGGCGAGAATGGCCTTGGAGAGGACGTTCAGGCGGGGCTTCTGGGCGGTGGCGGTCATTGGCTCGGTCCCTTCGGTCATCGATCCCGTTTGGTCGATGACCTCTTATGAACGGATTGCGAAGACGGCGATGTGCGTTTTCGCTCATTCCAACCAATGGCCGGGTTGATGGTTCCGCCAGGCGCGGAACCATCCATGCCAGCCTTCAGCGGCAGCGCCGACCGGCGCGATAGCCGGCGAAACGGCCCCAGTCGTCGTAGACCGGGCGCTGGACCACACGGCAGCGCGGCTCGTAGGCAGGTTCGTCCTCGTCGTAGGCCGGCTGGTAAGCCGGCGCGACATCATACGCCGGCGCCGGCGTGTAGACGGGCGCGGGCGTGTAGGCGGGCTGCGCCGGATAGTAGCCGTAATGGCCGCCGTAGGGCCCATTGGCGGCATTGGCTGCCCCCGCAACCATGGCGCCGACCGCCACACCGCCGACGATGCCCGCGATGATGGCGCCGGGATTGGCCGCGGCAGGCGTGGAAGCGGCAAGACCCGCGCCGAGCGCGGCGACGGCCAGTCCGGTGGAGAGTTTCTTGAAGGCGGTCATGTCGGTCTCCCCAAGGCAGAAAGCTGCGTTGGAGACGTTTTTTCAGGCATGGCCTGAACCGGTCATGAACGGAAACGGGAGGAAAAAAGCGAGGCCCCGCAGCCCCCACAGCGCGGGGCCTCTATGAAATTCGGGGGGCAGGTCCCGAACGTCACGTCCGATCATAGGCTCACCTTGCGGCGGGTCTCTGTGAGGCGCCTCACATATGCAACGAATGGACATTGATTTCCTTGATCATTTGATCGAGGCCGCCCAAGCGCTAGCTTCTGGGCGTGACCGCCCGAACTCCGCTTCCGCCGCGATTCGAGACCTGGTTTGCAGAGCGCGGCTGGTCCGTGCGCCCGCACCAGCGCGCATTGGTGCGCGCAGCCGAGGCCGGCCGGGATGCGCTTCTGATCGCCCCCACCGGCGCCGGCAAGACGCTGGCGGGCTTCCTGCCCTCGCTGATCGACATAGCCGAGGGCGGGCGCGCCAACCGGCCGGGCGGGCGGCTGCACACGCTCTACATCTCGCCCCTGAAGGCGCTGGCCGTCGACGTCCATCGCAATCTGGAAATCCCGGTCGCCGAAATGCGGCTGCCGGTGCGGATCGAAACGCGCACCGGCGATACGTCGGCGCAAAAGCGCCAGCGCCAGCGGCGCGACCCGCCCGACATGCTGCTGACGACGCCGGAGCAGCTCGCGCTGCTGACGGCCTCGCCCGACGCGCCGCATCTGTTCGGCGACCTGCGCCGCGTGGTGCTCGACGAATTGCATGCGCTCTCCCTGTCGAAGCGTGGCGACCTGCTGGCGCTCGGGCTGGCGCGGCTGCGCAGCCTCGCGCCCGCGCATCGCGCGACGGGCCTGTCCGCGACCGTGCGCGATCCCGATGAATTGCGCCGCTATATCATCGGGCGCGGACCGCTCGCCGATCTCGTGACGGCGCCGCCCGGCGCGCCGGCTGAATTGTCGATCCTCGACACGCAGGAGCGCCTGCCGTGGTCCGGCCATAGCGCCCGCCATGCGCTGGCGGAAATATACGACGCGATCAAACGCGCGAGGATGGCGCTCATCTTCGTCAACACGCGCGCGCAGGCGGAATTCATCTTCCAGGAATTGTGGCGCATCAACGAGGACGCGCTGCCGATTGCGCTGCATCATGGCTCGCTCGACGCCGGGCAGCGGCGCAAGGTCGAGGCCGCCATGTCGGAAGGCCGGATTCGCGCGGTCGTCTGCACGTCGACGCTCGATCTCGGCATCGACTGGGGCGATGTCGATCTCGTCATCAACGTCGGCGCGCCGAAGGGCGCGAGCCGGCTGATGCAACGCATCGGGCGCGCCAATCACCGGCTGGACGAATCCTCGCGCGCGATGCTCGTGCCGTCCAATCGGTTCGAGGTTCTGGAATGCGTCGCGGCTGTGGCCGCAGCGCGCGAAGGCGCACAAGACACGCCGGTTGCGCGCACTGGCGGCCTCGATGTGCTGGCGCAACACATTCTGGGGTCGGCCTGCATGGCGCCGTTTTCGGCCGACGCGCTCTACGAAGAGATTTCGTCAGCTGCGCCCTACGCCACTCTGACACGCGGAACATTCGATCGCGCGCTCTATTTCGTCGCGACCGGCGGCTATGCGCTGAAGAGCTACGACCGATTCGCGAAGATCAAGCAGACACAGGACGGGCTGTGGCGTGTCGCCAATGGGCGCGTCGTGCAGG
>Ga0209023_10001792_pt1 | contig 27982 bp, 32 predicted proteins | sample LakOneMetagenome_FD_187468 | JGI IMG/M metagenome (GOLD analysis project Ga0209023, IMG submission 187468) | Freshwater and sediment microbial communities from Lake Erie, Canada (SPAdes) (version 2) | ecosystem: Environmental > Aquatic > Freshwater > Lentic | place: Lake Erie, Canada...
GCTTCTTTTGTTCGGGGTCGGCGTCGGGGCAGGCATCGTCGTCGCTCCACGCCTGGATGGGGCCGGCGGCGAGACCGCCGAGGGGGCAGGGGAGCGCGAGATCCTCTACTGGTACGATCCCATGGTTCCGAACGAACGATATCCGGGGCCTGGAAAATCGTCGATGAACATGGACACCATCCCCAAGTATGCCGATGAGGGGGGAAGTAGCGCCACCCCCGGCGTCCGGATCGATCCGGCGCTGGCCCAGAATCTGGGGGTCCGATATGCCACGGCCCGCCGTGGCGACCTGGAGGGCGATCTCAGCGCCACGGCGATCATAGGTTACAACGAACGCGACATCGCTGTGGTCCAGTCGCGCGCGGACGGCTTCGTCCAGCGCGTCTACAACCGCGCGCCGGGCGACGTGGTCGCCGCGGGCGCCCCTCTGGTCGATCTGCTCATTCCGTCCTGGGGCGGAGCCCAGACCGAATATCTCGCCGTGCGACGCACCGGCAATACGCCCCTGATCCAGGCGGCGCGGCAGCGACTGGTGCTGTTGGGCATGTCCGAGGGCGTAATCGCTTCTGTGGAACGCAGCGGGCGGGCGCGGAACACGATCACGATCTCGACGCCCACTGGCGGCGTGATCAAGACGCTGAGCGTGCGCGCCGGCATGAGCGTCGCCCAGGGCATGACCCTGGCCGAGATTAACGGCCTGTCGACCGTCTGGGTCAACGCCGCCATCCCGGAGGCGCTCGCGAACCAGCTGAGAGCCGGGCAGTCCGTCGAGGTCGCCCTGGCCGCGTTCCCGGGCGAGCGGTTCACGGGTCGCCTGACCGCCCTGTTGCCGGAGCTCGTCGGCGACAGTCGCACGATCACCGCGCGGATCGAAATGGCCAATCGGGGAGGGCGTCTCAGGCCGGGCATGTTCGGCCGGATCACCTTCGGCGGCGGTTCGACTTCGGCTCTGCTCGTGCCGACCGAGGCGGTGATCCGGACCGGAGAACGTGACATCGTCATGCTCGCCCTGCCGGAGGGCCGCTATCAACCGGCCGAGGTCCGCATCGGACGGGAAGCCGGCGGACAGACCGAGATCCTCGCCGGTCTCAGGGAAGGCGAACGAATCGTCGCGTCGGGGCAGTTCCTGATCGATTCCGAAGCCAGCTTGTCAGGCGTCACGGCGCGGCCGATCGGCCAAACTTCCGGACCCGCACGCGCCCCGGCGTCGCCGACGGCCGGCCGGCCCGCCGCCGCCCAGACGGGCGCATCCATGGCCGCGCCCGCGCCGCGCGAGAGGTCGGGGCAATGATCGCCGCGATCATACGCGCCTCGGTCAAGGGACGTTTTCTCGTCCTTATGGCCGCGCTCGCTCTGCTGGCCGCCGGCCTGTTTGCGGTTCGCAGCACGCCGGTCGACGCCCTGCCGGACCTGTCGGACGTACAGGTCATCATCCGCACCAGCTATCCGGGGCAGGCCCCCCAGATCGTCGAGAACCAGGTCACCTATCCTCTGGCGACCACCATGCTGTCGGTGCCCGGCGCGCGAACGGTTCGGGGCTACTCCTTCTTCGGCGACAGCTTCGTCTATGTGCTGTTCGAGGATGGGACGGACCTCTACTGGGCCCGTTCCCGGGTCCTCGAATATCTGAGCCAGGTGCAGGCGCGACTTCCCGCGACCGCCCAACCGGCACTTGGTCCGGACGCCACCGGCGTAGGCTGGGTTTATGAGTACGCCCTGGTCGATCGGACCGGCCGCCACGATCTGGCGCAGTTGCGCAGCCTGCAGGACTGGTTTCTCCGCTACGAGCTGAAGACCGTGCCGGGCGTGGCGGAGGTCGCCAGCCTGGGCGGCATGGTGCGGCAGTATCAGGTGGTGCTCGACCCCGTCCGGCTCGCCGCGTACGGCGTGACCCATCAGGCCGCGGTGGAGGCCATCCAGCGCGCCAACGGCGAGACGGGCGGCTCGGTGCTCCAGCTCGCCGAGGCCGAATACATGGTGCGCGCCAACGGCTATCTGACCGAGCTCGACGACTTCCGGGCCGTGCCGCTCCGCACGGCGGCTGGAGGCGTGCCGATCCGCCTCGGGGACGTCGCGACCATCCAGATCGGCCCGGAGATGCGGCGCGGCATAGCGGAGCTGAATGGCGAAGGCGAGGTCGCCGGCGGCGTCGTCATCCTGCGATCCGGCGCAAACGCCCGCGCCACGATCGCGGCTGTCGCCGAGAAACTCCAGACGCTCAAAGCCGGATTGCCGCCGGGGGTCGAAGTGGTGACGACCTACGATCGCTCGCAGCTCATCGACCGGGCGATCGACAATCTGAGCGGCAAGTTGATCGAGGAGTTCATTGTCGTCGCCCTGGTCTGCGGCCTGTTCCTCTGGCACGCCCGGTCGGCGTTGGTCGCCATCCTGACCCTGCCGCTGGGCGTGCTGGCGGCCTTCCTGATCATGAATCTTCAGGGCGTGAACGCCAACATCATGTCGCTGGGCGGCATCGCCATCGCCATCGGGGCCATGGTCGACGCGGCAGTGGTCATGATCGAGAATGCCCACAAACACATCGAGCGATGGGAGCACGATCACCCCGACAAGAAGCTGGCGGGCGAGGAACGGTGGAAGGTCATCACCGAGGCGGCCGTGGAGGTCGGACCGGCGCTGTTCCTTAGTCTGCTGATCATCACCCTGTCGTTCATTCCGGTGTTCAGCCTCCAGGCCCAGGAGGGTCGGCTGTTCGCGCCGCTGGCCTTCACCAAGAGCTACGCCATGGCGGCCGCGGCGATCCTGTCGATCACCCTCGTGCCGGTTCTGATGGGCTATCTGATCCGGGGACGGATACCGGCCGAGCAGAGCAACCCGATCAACCGCTGGCTGACCCACATCTATCGGGGGCCGCTCGACTGGGTGCTGCGTCACCCAAGGAAAACTCTCTTGGTCGCCTTGCTGGTCTTCGCCACTACGGCCTGGCCTCTCAGCCGGCTCGGCGGCGAATTCATGCCGGCGATGGACGAGGGCGACCTGCTCTATATGCCTTCGGCCCAGCCGGGCCTCTCTGCGGCCAAGGCCGCGGAACTGCTGCAGCAGACGGACCGCATGATCCGCACGGTGCCGGAAGTGGCGACCGTGTTCGGCAAGGCCGGCCGGGCGGAAACCGCGACGGATCCGGCTCCGCTGGAAATGTTCGAGACCACCATCCAGTTCAAACCGCGCGATGAATGGCGCCCCGGCATGACGCCGGAGAAGCTGGTCGAGGAGCTCGACCGCGCGGTCCAGGTTCCGGGGTTGTCCAATGTCTGGGTTCCTCCCATCCGCAATCGCATCGACATGCTGGCGACGGGGATCAAGAGCCCCGTCGGCGTCAAGGTGTCCGGCGCCGACCTCGGTCAGATCGACCGCGTCGCGGCCGAGGTCGCCGAGGTCGCCCAATCCGTGCCGGGCGTGAGCTCGGCGCTGGCCGAGCGTCTGACGGGCGGCCGCTACGTCGATATCGACATCGACCGCGACGCGGCGGGGCGTTACGGTCTCAACATCGCCGATGTGCAGTCGATCGTCTCAGGCGCGATCGGCGGCGAAACCATCGGCCAGACCGTGGAGGGCGTGGCGCGCTATCCCATCAGCGTGCGCTATCCGCGCGAGTTGAGGGACAGCGTGGAGCAGCTGCGAGCCCTGCCGATCCTGACGCCTTCAGGCCAGCAGATCACCCTGGGCGCCGTCGCCGATCTGCGGATCGCCGACGGGCCGCCAATGCTGAAGTCCGAGAACGGCCGGCCGACCACCTGGGTCTATGTCGATGTGCGGGGACGCGACCTGGCCTCGGTCGTCGCTGATCTGCGTCGCGCCGTGGCCCGTGCCGTCACCCCCACGCCTGGCGTGAGCATCGCCTACTCGGGCCAGTTCGAATATCTCGAACGGGCGACCGCGCGGCTCAGGATCGTGGTCCCGGCCACGCTGGCGATCATCTTCGTCCTGCTCTACCTGACGTTCGGGCGCTTCGACGAAGCCCTGCTGATCATGGCCACCCTGCCGTTCACCCTGACCGGGGGGATCTGGCTGCTCTATCTGCTCGGCTTTCACCAGTCCGTCGCCACCGGCGTCGGCTTCATCGCCCTGGCCGGCCTCTCGGCCGAGTTCGGCGTGGTGATGCTGATCTATCTGAAGCAAGCTTTGAAAGATCGCGGAGCCGACCCCGATCGCGGACAGGTCCAAGAGGCCGTTCGCGAAGGCGCCCTGCTGCGGGTCCGGCCCAAGGCCATGACGGTCGCCGTTGTCCTGGCGGGCCTGTTTCCGATTCTGATCGGCCACGGCGCGGGCTCGGAAGTGATGAGCCGGATCGCCGCGCCGGTGATCGGAGGCATGATCACCGCACCTTTGCTCTCGATGCTCGTTATACCGGCGGGCTACCTTCTCCTCAGGCGCCGCAAGGCCCGTTCAACCCCCCCAAACCAAGGAGCGACCCCATGACCCGAACCCTTGTTTCACTCGCCGGCGCGGCCATGATGCTTTCGGCCTGCGGCCAACCCGCGGACCCGGCCGCCGAACCGGCCGCTGCCGCGCCCGTCGACACGGCTTCCGCGGCCGGCGCGGCGGACACGGCGACGTCCCCCGCTGCGGGCTCCAGATCCGGCAGCGGCGCAGGCGTGGTCACCGCCGTGGATACGGCGGCCGGCACCGTGACGATCAATCACGAGGCTATTCCGGCGGTCGGCTGGCCAGCCATGACGATGAGCTTTACGGCAGACCCCGCCGTGGCACAGCAAGCCGCTGTCGGGGATCGCGTCCAGTTCGACCTGACCGTTCAGGGCAACGCGGGTGAAGTCACCGCCATTCGCCCGGAATAGCCGGACCCGCCTTCACCGTTCGTGCGGGGCGTTGTCAGCGCACGCACGGTGAAGGCGGTGCTCCATCAACGGCTCGACGGAGTGATCGTGCCAACCGCCTCCCGGCACGCCTCTTCGCAGCGGCGGCAGGCCTCGGCGCAGATGCGGCAATGTTCATGCATGTCCGCGTGTTTGTCGCACTCCGCGGCGCAGGCCGCGCAGGTGTCGGCGCAAACCTCGAGCTGGCCCTTGATGACCGCCTCGTTGCTCCCCGTACGGCGCGCGCCGACCGCGCCGGCGGCCGCGCAGACGTCGGCGCAGTCGAGGTTGAGCCGAATGCATTGGACGAGATCGGCGACCATGGCTTCGCCGAGACAGGCGTCGGCGCAGATGCGGCAGGTCGCGGCGCACTCGTAGGCCGCCTCGACGGCGCGGATCAGTGCGTCGTTGGTCGAGCCTTTGACGTGAGGGTGGGCGCTGATCATGGACTGGATATGCATGGGATTCTCCGATGGCGGACTTGGTCAACCCGCCGGAACGGCCGCTGTTCCCCGGTGACCGCGTACGCCGTGAAACGTGAACGGTGTGCATCCCTGAGCGGGCAGCTGGGCCGGGATCAAGGTGTCCGGCCATGTTCCTAAGGGACTATCTGCGGTCGGCAAGCGCCCCATCCTCCACCCGAATACGCCACGCCAGAAGCATAGCGTTCGCGCTGCTCCACGCGACGGCGATCCAGACCTGGCCGACCGCCAGCGGCAGGACGAGGATTTCGAGGGACGCGATCACATATTTTGGGTGACGAGTGAACCGGTAGGGGCCGCGTCTTGGAACTGCAGCGCGACCACGATGGTCACGGCGAGGCCGGCGCAGAATTGGCGGAGCAGTCGCGTCAATACAGGTTTCCTGACCTTCGACCCATACTGGGTGACCCGGACTCGCGCAACGACTCGATCGTCGCACGGGTTTGAAGGCCGTCAGGCTTCCTTGAGCCGACGGGTCACGCCAGCCGCTGCGACCGCCTCCGGAGCGGGTTGTAGATCCAGCCTGTTCGTCAGATCGTTCGGTTGTGGTATCCCGTGTCAGCGAGGTATATCGGCTCGCTTCTCTCGCAAACCAAGCTTTCGGCATTGTCAATACATCTCGAAAGATGTCGTGATCACGCGCTTTTTACATCAGACTATTTCTTCATTGTTTTCAACATTCCTCGATCTATTCGGACTGCGACACGGCGCTGTTGACGCCCATTGGCATAAAGCCCATATGGATCAAATCATTACCAGCGTTCGTGTAATCGAGTGGGAGTGAGGGACGACGGGCATGCAGGGGCGGCCTCTGGTGAGGGGATTTCGTTGATGACGGAGGAACTTTAGCGGACGGGTTCGGTCGGTGCGATCCGTAGCCTTACGGTGGTAGATCTACGGGGGCGGGATGGTGTTGGCTACGGTCTCCCGGAGGTCCGCTCCTGACTCATTGCTGACCTTCTGAAGGTCAGCTTCCGGCGGAATGGAAGTTTGTGTCTAGTCGGACCACACTCTTCGTGTCCCGACCAACACTAAAAAAGAGAGGGATTGGCGGGACGTGGCGATGGCCTTCGCCTCGCAGCTAGATGGTTGCCTTGCACCAGATCGTTTCGATCGAAACTGTACCTACGAGCATCCGATGAATTGGGCACTTGTCGGCGATCTCCAGCAACCGGATTCTCTGTTCCTCCGGTAGCCCGGTCGGCAGAGTGATTGTTCGGGTGAACTGATCCGACGGCGTCGCCCCCAAGTCCCGGGTCAACAAGACCTCGACGGACATCGCGCCCAAGGTCCAGCCTTTCCGGTTAGCGTACAGGCGCAGGGTCTGGGCCGTGCAGGAGGCGAGCGCCGCCTGCACCAGCTCGTGAGGGGTCGGACCGAGATCCAGCCCGCCCAGGGCAACGGGTTCGTCGACCACGAAGCGGGCGGGGCCCGCGGTGATCGTCAGTTGTAGGCCGCCGAGACCGTTGTCGGTCGCGATCGAGGGCCGGGAAGCTGCGTCGGTCATGGGAATCCTTCGGCGAAGTTTGGAAAACAGGGACGCCGTCGCCTGCCTTGGCGACGGCGACTACATGAGCATGTTCGACGGCGTCGGATGATCAGGCGTCCGCCAGGACCGCGAGCGCGGCGTCGCGCTCCTCGATCAACTCCTGCACCGAAGCGGCCAGACCGGCGCGCGTGAAGGCGTCGAGCTCCAGACCCGTGACGGGCGCATAGACGCCGTCGCGGCAGGTCGTCGGCACACCGCAGACCAGCCCTTCGGGAATGTCGTACTGGCCGGTCGAGGCGACGCCCATCGAAACCCAACGGCCGTTCGAGCCCTGCACCCAGTCGCGCATATGGTCGATGGCGGCGTTGGCGGCCGAGGCCGCCGAGGAGGCGCCGCGGGCTTCCAGCACGGCCGTGCCGCGACGGGCCACCTCAGGGATGAGGGTGTCGCGATACCAGGTCTCGTCGTTGATGAGCCCGGCCAGAGACTGGCCCTCCACGGTCGCATGGCTCCAGTCGGCGAACATGGTCGGGGAGTGATTGCCCCAGACCGCGAGCTTCTCCACGGCATCGACGGGGACGCCCGCGCGGCGCGCGAACTGGGCGGCGGCGCGGTTGTGGTCGAGGCGGATCATCGAGGTGATGGCGCCGGGCGGCAGATCCGGCGCGGACTGGATCGCCACCCAGGCATTGGTGTTCGCCGGATTGCCAACCACCAGAACCTTGACGGAGCGTTTGGCGACCGCGTTCAGGGCCGCGCCCTGGGTCTTGAAGATGGCGGCGTTGGCCGCCAGCAGGTCGCGGCGCTCCATGCCCTTGGCGCGGGGGCGCGACCCGACCAGAAAGGCGGCGTCGATGTCGTCGAAGGCGATAATGGGGTCGTCGGTGGTCTGGATGGAGGTCAGTAGCGGAAAGGCGCAATCGTCCAGCTCCATGACCACGCCCTGGAGCGCCGCCTGAGCCTGAGGCAGGTCGAGGAGGCGAAGATCGATCGGGGTGTCGGGCCCGAACACATCGCCCTGGGCCAGGCGGAACAGCAGGGCGTAGGCGATCTGGCCGGCGGCGCCGGAGACGGCGACCTTGACGGGGGCGTTGGGCATCGGAACCTCAGGATTGCGGGGTTTGAGAAAGGGCTTGGTCGATCGAGGCGGAGACGGCTTCGAGGGTCAGGGCGGTGTCCAGACGTCGGCCCTGGACGAAGAGCGTCGGCGTTCCATTCACCCCGGCGTCGCGGGCACGGGCGACACGGCGCTCCAGGGCCGCGATGGCCTCGGGATCGGTGATGCAGGATTGAAGCCGCGCCTCGCTGATGCCGAACCGCGCCGCGATCCTCAGGAGGGCGTCGCGCGGGCTGCCGCCGTTCGCCCATTCGGACTGGCCGTGCATCAGGGCGTCGATGACCTCGAAATAGCGATCTTCGCCTGCGCACCGCGCCAGCAGAACGCCGGCGGCGGAGAGGTTGGCGGGGCCGGTGATGAATTCGCGATAGATCAGCCGGACCCGCCCGGCATCGATGTAGCGCCGCCGGAGTTCGGGCAGCACCTCGATGGCGAAGCGGGCGCAGGGGCCGCAGGTGGTCGAGGCGTATTCGATCAGGGTCACGGGCGCGTCAGCCTGGCCCAGCACCATGTCGTCGGCTTCGGCCGCGCGCGGCGCACAGGCGGTGATCAAGGCGCCGACGCCGCCCGCCATGAGGACGCGGCGTGACGGCGTGAAAAGGTCATGAGGCATTGGTGATTCCAGAAAGGACGGAGTGGAGGCGGATCAGCGTGCGCAAGGGATGTCGCGCTTGGCCGCCTCGGCGAGGCAGGGGGCGACGAACAGGTCTCCGCGCCAGGCGCCGCGCACCGTACGGGCGCCGACGATCAGCCACAGCACCAGCAGTGCGGCGACCAGGGCCATGCCGAACAGGTTGAAGGCCGGGATGGGGAGCAGGGTTCCCAGCTTCAGCGTCGCGACAGAGAAGACGCCGAGTGGGAAGGTGTAGCCCCACCAGCCCAGATTGAACGGCAGGCCCTGACGCAAGTAGCGCAGGGTGATCAGCACGGCCATCGCGGCCCACCACAGGCCGTAGGCCCACAGCAGCAGGCCGCCGATCAGGCCGATCCCGCGCGCGGCGTCGCCGTACTGGCCCAGACCGGCGGCGGTGAAGATGGCGGGCGCGGCCTGGCCGAGCACCAGCATGCCGAGCGCGCCCGTGCCGATCGGGCCCAGCGACAGCCAGCTGGAGGCCGCCATACCGGCGTGCGGCAGTTTGTGGATCGCCATGCGGAGCACGAGGATGACCAGGATGCTCATCGCCAGCGGCACGGACAGGGCCCACAGGCCATAGCTGACTACCAGCACCGACAGGGCGGCGTTCGGGTCCGCGAGGTGCGGCGCGATCAGGCCGCCGGTGACGGCCGCGACCTCGGCCGCCACGACCGGCAGCAGCCAGACGGCCGTCATCTGGTCGATGGCGTGCTCCTGGCGGGTGAACATCATGAAGGGGATGCCGATGCCGCAGGCGACGGCAAGGGCCACGTCGATCCACCACAGGGCTTCGGCGACCGGCACGACGCCTTCGCCCCAGCGCGCCAGGCCGAAGGCCATCAGGCCGTTGATGATGGTCGCCAGCCCCATCGGGATGCAGCCGAAGAACATCGACACGACCGAATGGCCGAAGATTCGTCGCGCGCCGTCGAAGAAAAAGATCCAGCGCGCCGCGTAGAGAACGGTGAACAGGGCGAACAGGCCGATGTTGAAAACCCACAGGGCTTCGGCGACGATTTTTACGCCGGGTATGGGGACCGGAAGCTGGTTCAGCGCCAGGGCGAGGATGCCGGTTCCCATGGTGGCGGCGAACCAGTTCGGCGTGAACTGCCGCACGATCTCCCTGGGCGATTGCAGACTCGCCAACGGGCGAAGGCCGAAGGCGACGTCGCGAACGTGAATGTCATGAGCCATGAGAGGTTATCCAGACGAGCGGTCAGCCCGCGGTGAAGCGATAGACGGCGCCGAGCACGACGGCGGTGACCAGAAGGCAGGCGGGCAGGGTCAGCATCTGCAACGCGGCTTCGCGGCCGCTGATCCAGCCCGTGTTGATGATCACGCGACCGGCGAGGCAATGGTTCAGGGAGCGGATGCGCTCGCCCGGCGCAGGCGTATCGGCCAGCAGGCTCATCCCGGTGAGAAGGCCGAAGAACATCAGGCCGAGAACGGTGATGAAGCCCAGGGCGAGCATCGCCTCGCCGTGACCGAACACCAGCCAGAACACGGCCACCATGGCGGCGTAGAGACCCGCGACCGCCTTGACCATTGCGGGGTGAACGCCGGTAAGGCCGACGCCAGGCTGGACCCGGTGCAAGGTCTCGCCGGATTGGGTCGCGGCGATGGGAGAAGGCGGAATGAAAGGCGTCTGCGGTTTTACATTCTCAGGACCGATGGCCTGGCGCTTGGCGACGGACCTGCGGCCTTGGCGCATGGCCGGAGCGGCGAGAAGGGTGGTCATAGCTGCTCTCCTTTCGGAGTGGAGGCCGGTCTTCGGCGCGCTCCTCGACATCCGGGATGCGCCTCTCGGATCATCAGTTCCAACGGATGTTTTGGATAGGTTCGTTCGCTTTGATCGAATGAACGCCCTAGGGCGTGATCAGCGCGGCGGCCCGCGCAAAGGCGGCCTGCAGGCGAAGACGATGCTCGGGGGCGGTGTTGATGAACGTCGGGCTCGGGTGTGGCGCGAGACACAGCTCCACTTCAGGCCGCAGGCGGCTCAGTATCGGAGCCGCCATCGCGGCCACGCGGCCGCACAATACTGCGGCCCTGAGGCGATGAAGCGGGGTGACCAGTCCCTCTAGCGTGGCCAGGCCGGAGGCGATCTCCTGTCTTGTCAGCGGTCGCGCGGACCCCGAGCGAAGCCAGGGGACCGTGTTCCACAGGACGATGCGGCGCCTGTCGAGCGCGGCCGCTTCCATCGCGCGCTTCAGGTTGCGCGCGGTGCCTGTGGGATTGTCCATGGAGACGAGGCGATCTGCTTGCGGTCCCGGGGCCGGTGTCTCCAGAAGCACAAGGATTTCCGCCTCGTCTCCACCGTCGAGGGGGTCGAACTTCGGCGTACCTTGTTGAGCGCCCACGCCCCTATCCAGAGCTCTCAGGAATCCGTTCAGTCCCTCGAGATGCGTGTGAGGCGGCGCGCGGTCATTCACCAGTGAAGGCCAGACACCGCCTTGACAAGCCGACGCGCTCAATGGCGTGACGCCGTCAGGGACGCCAGGAACACCTCGCCCGCCTTTGAACGATAGCGCTGCTTGTGCCGCAGGAGCCAGAACGGGCGGTCGGGCAAGGTCAGGGGCAGGGCGGCGAGGATGCCGGCGCGCAGGCGCGCGGCGACGACATTGCGTGACACGACCGTCGCTCCCGCACCGGCCTCGACGGCGGCGGCGACCGCCTCATTGCCGGGCAAGGTCATGTCCACGTCCAGAGCGTCGATGGCCAGCCCGCGCTGATTGAGCGCCGCCTCAAAGGCCGACCGGGTGCCGGAGCCGGGCTCGCGCAACACCCAGGTCATTTGCTTCAGGTCCGGCGGCCCGGCGCCGTCCTGGGCGGCGGGGTGGTCGGCCGCCACGACCAGCACCAGTTCGTCGTGATCCAGAACCGAACGGCTCAACGCCGGCTCGTCCAGTTCGCCCTCGACCAGACCGAGTTCGGCCCGTCCCTCAAGAACCGCATCGGCCACCTCGCGCGTGTTGCCGATCGAGACCTCGATGCGGATGCCGGGATGAGCCTGATGAAACCGGGTCAGTCGGGCGGGAAGCCACCAGCCGGCGATGGTCTGGCTGGCGTGGATCGACAGTCGTCCGCGTTTCAGGCCGCCCAGGTCGTCGAGGGCGTCCTGCGCCGCCTCGACACGGGCGAGGATCGCCTTGGCCTCGATCAAGAAGGTCGCGCCCGCCTCGTTCAGGACGATGTTGCGCCCGACCCGGTCGAATAGGGCGACGCCGTGGCGACCCTCCAGCGTCGTCACCGCCGAGCTGACGGCCGACTGGGTCAGGTTCAGGGCCTCGGCGGCGCGGGTCACGTGCTGGCGCTCGGCGACGGCGACGAAAATGCGGAGTTGATCCAGGGTCATGCGACGATCCTCACGCACGAAGCGGCGCCTTCGACAGGGATCGTTCGGCGACGGCGAACGTTCCGAACGGAACATCGCGTTGGTCGTCCGGGACGATCGCCTGCAGGATCGGACCATGACCCACGCCCCACCCTCCCGATGGATCAGAACCGGAGCCTTGGCGCTCGGCTCGGCGATGGCCGGCGCCGCGATCATGGCCTTCGCACAGACGCCCGACTCGAACTTCGACGCGGCGATGGCCGAGGCGATGGAACGGATGCACCGCGACATGACGGTCGCGTCTACCGGCGACCCGGACGTGGACTTCGCCGCCATGATGATCCCGCACCACCAGGGCGCCATCGACATGGCGCGCGCCGAGCTTCTCTACGGTCAGGACGAGACCATGAAGCGTCTGGCCCAGGGGATCATCGTCGAACAGACCCAGGAGATCGCTCTGATGCGCGACTACCTGACCCGCCATTCCGACGCGCCGACGCCGACCGGCGGCGCGAGCTCGACCCATCACGGACACGGATCATGACCCTGACAGCCCGCGCCATCGCCGCCCTTGTTCTCACCCTGTCCGCCGGACCCGCCTTGGCGGATCAGGTTCCGGGCGCGGCCTCGGCGGCGCCGATCCCCATCACCGGGCAGGATCGGTTCTATTCGGCCGACCAGTTCTCCAACACCGTCTCGGTGGTCGATCCCTCGACCAACCGACTGCTGGGCGTGATCTCGCTTGGCGATCCGACCCCGGCCAACCTCAGCCCCCTCTATCGCGGCCAGCTTCTGGTCCACGGCATCGGCGCGGCGCCGGACGGCAAGACGTTGGCGGTCGTATCGATCGGATCGAACGCCGTCAGCTTCATCGATACGGCGACCAACACGGTCAAACACACCACCTATGTCGGGCGTTCGCCGCACGAGGCCTTCTTCACCCCTGACGGTCGCGAGGTCTGGGTTACTGTGCGGGGCGAGGCCTATGTCTCGGTCCTGGACGCCACGACCTATCAGGAGACGGCGCGGGTGCAGACGCCGAACGGGCCGGGCATGACGATCTTCTCGCCGGACGGCGCCTACGCCTACATCTGCTCCAGCTTCAGCCCCGAGACGGTCGTGGTCGACACCCGGTCGCGCGAGGTCGTCGGGCGGGTGCGCCAGGACAGCCCCTTCTGCCCCGACATCGCCGCGACCCCGGACGGCGAGCAGGTCTGGCTGACGCTCAAGGATCTGGGCAAGACCATGGTGTTCCAGGCGCGTCCGCCGTTCGCCGTGCTGCAGACGCTCGACACCGGCCCCCTGACCAACCACGTCAATATTGTGCGTAACGCGGTGGGCCAGTTCGCCTATGTGACCGTCGGGACCGAGAACCGGGTCAAGGTCTATCGCACCGACACCTTCGCACCCGTGACGGAGATCGAGGTCGGGGCTCTGCCACATGGTCTTTGGCCCTCCGGCGACGGCTCGCGGATCTACGTCGGGCTGGAGAACGGTGACGGCGTCGCGGTGATCGACACCGCCAGCAACCGCGTCGTCGAGACCGTGCCGATCGGCCAGGGACCGCAGGGCGTGACCTATGTCCCGCGCGCCGTGACCTCTGGCGACGGCATGGCCAATCTGACGCCGCTGGGCGAAGCCCGCGCCTCGCATCAGCTGATGCTGACCGGCGCCGGCGGCGCCCGTTCCCAGGCGACCCTGTTTAATCAGGGACAGGTGCAGATGCTGCAGGTCGCCGCGGCCGGGCTGGAGCCGGGCAAGCCCTATATCCTGGCCTTCGCCTCCCACGCCGACGGCTCGGGCGAACTGGAGCCGCTGACGAAGTTCATGGCCAATCCGGCCGGGGCGGCGGTGGTCAACGCCGTCGGCCCGATCCGTCAGGTCGTCGCGCCCGAGGAAGAGGCGCCGCGCCGCTGGCTGGTCATCGCCGCCGGCACGCCGGAGGACCCGGGCGCCGTGGTCCAGACGCAGGCGCAGTAGGTCCCCGGCGATGCGGATCGAGAAATTCGTTCACAGCTGTCTGCGGCTGACGGTCGACGGCGAGCACCTGCTGTTCGATCCGGGCAAGTTCTCCTTCATCGACGGCCGCGTGGACCCGGCGATCTTCTCCGACGTCTCGACCGTCGTCCTGACCCACGACCACCCCGACCATATCGACAAGGACGCTTTGGGTGCGATCATCCGCGCCAGCGGCGCGACCGTCATCGGCAATGCAGGGGTCGCCAAGGCTCTGGAGGATACGGGCCTGGCCGTGAAAGTGGTCGAGACTGGCGTTCATGTCTTCGGCGCTTTCCGGATTGAAGCCCAGCCCGTGAAGCATCAGCCTATCTTGTCTGACGAAACGCCCCAGGTCACCGCCTTCCTCGTCAACGACGTCTTCCTGAATCCTGGAGACAGTTTCGACCCGCGCCTGAATCGGTTCGCGGGTGTCGAAGTCCTGGCCCTGCCGGTGATGGCGCCTTTTCTGACCGAACTCGACGTCTTCGAATTCGCCAGGCGACTATCGCCGACGCGGATCATTCCGGTGCACGACGGCTATGCCCGCGACTGGTTTCTCAAACAGAGATATGACGTTTATGCGCCGTATCTGACGGCGAGCGGCATCAAGCTGGAGCGACTCGTGAGGGTGGGGGACGCGGTGGACGTCACCGGATGATATCGATGGACGCTTCGGAGACGGCGCAGCGGTGAACGCGATCTGGAACTACGCCTGGGTCGCGCTCGGGGCCGGTCTCGGCGGCGCGCTCCGGCATGGCGCGAACAGGCTCGGCCTTCTGGCGGTCGGCCCGCACTTTCCGGCCGGCACCCTCTCCGTGAACCTGCTGGGCTGTCTGGTGATGGGCGTCCTGACCGGGTGGTTCGCACATCGGGGCGAGTTCACCACCCCTGCGGTGCGGCTGTTTCTCACGACGGGGCTGCTGGGTGGCTTCACGACCTTCTCAGCCTTTTCGCTGGATACGGCGCTGATGTGGGAAAAGGGCGCAATGGTCATGACGATCGCCTACGTCGGCCTGTCCGTTCTGGGATCTCTGGCCGCGGTCTTCATCGGCCTGGCGCTGGCGAGAGCGGTCTTCTCATAGCCGGTGTGTCGAACCGCCCGGCGGGAACACCGCCAACCTGAACGACACGAGTTGGTGGCAAGGCCGACCTTCGCGTCGAGCCCTGATCGCCCATCCGGAGCTCAGGAGACGGCGTCATCCCGTACTGGCGCGCAGGACTGATCGGCGCCAACCTGCTGCGGGGAGGATGCATGAAAAAGTCAGGATTGGTCGTCGGGGCCGATGTCCCGTGGGTGACCAGCTGGACCGAAGAGCCGGTCATAGGCGTACGCCCCTGTTCGACCGTGCAGGGGCGCCCGGCGCTCGTTCAGGTGCAGAACGCGGGCTACGGCCGACCGCAATACTCCAAAAATCACCTCGTTCGCCAAAGGCGCTCCATATTGGAGATGCTGTGTCCGATGTGCGGTGAGCCGACGACGCCCAACGATCGCTGGACGCAGGTCGCGAGGCTTGCGCCAGCAGGTCTTCTCCGGCGTGCCGGCAAGGCGTCTGGCCTGCCGCGGGAGATCGAGGACAAGCGGGTTCTGCTGGACGCCGGATCCATCGCGCCGCTCCACAAGGCGTGTGTGGACCGCTCACTGAAATACTGCCCGCATCTTAAGGCCGATCCGAACGTCAACGTGATGGCCTTCCCCGCTCGCTGGGCCGTGCTGCCGCTGCTGATCGAGGCCGCGCCGATGATTGAAACCGCCACGACGGCGGGGGTTGGCGGCGCCGTTCTGGTGATCACCTTCTTGCAGCTTGTCGGAATCACGGGGCGGACGGATCGAGACTGGCGCTTCAGAAAGACCCCTCCGCGCGTACAGGAGCGACAGTCCGGTGGCTGAAATGGCCTGACCGAGCGTCCGGTCAGGGCAGATGGAGCAAAACGCCGATCCAGCCGATGTCCTGCAAATGTTCCAGGCCTTCGAACAGCGGGAAGGCGATCAGCATCACCAGGCCGTCGCGCAGGGTCGTCAGGAAGAAGCGGGGACGCACCTCGATCGTTTCCTGATCGCGCCATTTCGAAAAGTCGGGCCAGAAGCGCGGCGTGCGCGCGACATAGGCCGCATAGGCCGGTCCGAACGCATCCGAGAGCCAGGCCTCCTCGCGCTTGACCGTGGCGGCGAAGACCAGGACCGTGATCAGGACGAAAACCGCCGCGATGATGATGCTGCCGGATTGGGCGCCCATGCCGAACGCGCCAATGAAGCTGAAGACGTAGAGAGGGTTGCGGCTGACCGAATAGGGGCCGCGGTCGACGATCTCCGCCTTCTTGCGCCCGCCGATATAGAGGGAGCACCAGGCCCGGCCGACGATGCAGACGACCATGGCCGCCATGCCGACCATTTCCAGGCCCTCATGGAAGGTCGTTTCGCCGCCGAGGGTCCGACTGACCGCGACGACGGCGATGACACTGAGTATGGCGACCAGCAGCACCGCCTTGCGGATGAGTTGAACGCGGCGGAGGTCGGGCGGGGTGGACGACATCGGGATCAGCCTAACTGTGGACCTCGGGCGCGGTCGGGGCGCGGCGAGCGGTTCGCTGCGCCGACCAGCTTGTCACGCCGATCAACACGATCAAAAGCCCCAGAAGCACCGCCGTCGATCCCACGGTTCCAAAACCGAGCCCACCCTTGTCCGGTGTCTTGGTGAGCAGATCGCCCATCGTCGCGCCGAAGGGGCGGGTCAGGACGAAGGCGATCCAGAACAGAAGGGTTCGCGAGATCGGCGTGAAGACATAGGCGAGCACCGTCAGGCCGATGCCACCGGCGATCAGAAGATTGCTCAGGGCGTAGCCGAGGCCCGAACTGTCCGCCAGGAAGTCACCCAGCGCCGTTCCCAGCGTGTTCGAAACCAGGATGGCGACCCAATAGAAGGTCTCGATCTTCGGGTTTCGGATATGATCGACGGCGATCGAGCCCTGGGTGAACCGCCAGGTCGCGAGGACGGCGAACAGCACCGTGGCGATGATGGCCGCACCGGTCGCATAGCCCAGCCCCAGGCTGCGATCCATAAAGTCGGAAATGGTCGTCCCGGCCGTGCTCGTCGAGAGAATGACGGCCCAGTAGAGGAAGGGATGGAACGTGCGGGCCCGAAGCTGAAACGCGAGCGTGACGAGGAAGAAGCCGATCAGGATAAGCGAGCTGGCGGCGTAGCCGATATTGAGGGTCATCGACAGCAGATCGCCGCCGGTCTCTCCGACCGTGGTCGCGCAGATCTTCATCACCCAGAACAGCAGGGTGACGGTCGCCACCTTGCTGGCCTCGGGCAGAGGTCCGGTCGGTCCGCCGGTTGCGACGCGGGGCGGCGTCGATGTCGGAGAGGGGCGGGGATCAGGCAGAGACGACATTGGAAACATCTCCGGGGCTAGAACCAAGCCCTCAGGCCTACCACGAAACGGATGTCGTCAGACTCTCCGCCACGGGCCCGGATATAGTCGGCGGTGTCGCCCAGCGAACGCGTCCACTCGACGCCGACGTAGGGGGCGAACTCCTTGCGGACCTCATAGCGCAGGCGCAGGCCCGCCTGGATCGACGACAGGCCTGAACCGATCTCCAGCTCGGGGATGTCGCCGGCCGAGGCCTCGATCTCGAACCGGGGCTGGAGGATCAGGCGCTGGGTGATGCGCTGATCGTACTCGGCTTCGACGCGGGCGGTCAGATCGCCTTCGGTGGACAGGAAGGCGGCCGCGTCCACCTCCCACCAGTAGGGGGCGAGGCCCTGAATCCCCAGCACGGCGTGGGTGGTGTCGGGGCCGTCGGGGCGGAAGTCCTGACGCACGCCGGCCTGAAGGTCCCAGAAGGGAGCGATGGCGCGGCTGTACAGGGCCTGGACCTCGGCGTCCTCCAGCTTGCCGTCGAGATCGCCCTTGCCCTCGGACTTCCACCAGAAGCGATTGATGTCGCCGCCTGTCCAGCCCTGGACGTCCCAGAGGTAGGTGTCGCCGCCGTCGCCAAAGCCCGCCTCGACGCGGTCGATGATGACGGCGGTCGTCCGGACGTCGCCGTTCTCGGCGATCAGGGTCCGGCGGGACGCGGCCATGGCGTCGGCGCCGAAGACGAGATCGGCGGCATGGGCGGGGCCAGTCAAGGCGGCCGGCGGGGGCGGTGTTTCGGGCGGGCGGCCCGGATTGTTTGCGCTGGTCGGGACGTCTGGCGATCCCATGCTCATGCCCGACATGTCGTGGCCGGCATGCGGATCAGCCTGCGCGCCGTTTATGTCCATGCCGCTCATGTCGTGACCGGCATGAGGATCGGTTTGGGCCGGGTCCGCCATGTTCGACATGTCGTGGCCCGCGTGCGGGTCCGCCGGCGCGGCGGCCGGCATGTTGGACATGTCATGCCCGGCGTGGGGATCGGCCTGCGCCGTCGCACCGCTCATGTCGTGGCCGGCATGGGGATCGGGCGCGGGTTGGGGCCGGGACTGGGGTTTGGCAACCGACGGCATGAGGTGACCGGCGTGCGGATTGGCGGTCTGGGCCTGGGCGGCGCCGGCGGCGCCGGCGGCGAGGACGAGAGGCGCGAGCGCGACGAGAAGACGGGTCATTGAGCGGCTCCGTCGAGGGGACGAACGGTGACGACGTTGAACATCCCGGCGTGCATGTGCATCAGCAGGTGGCAGTGGAAGGCCCAGTCGCCGGGCGCATCGGCTGTCAGGTCGAACGTGACCTTGGACCCCGGGGCGACATTGACGGTGTGCTTCAGGGGCTGGTGGCCCTCAGGACCTCCGGTGACCAGTTCGAAGAAGTGGCCGTGCAGGTGGATGGGGTGGGCCATCATCGTGTCGTTGACCAGGGTTACGCGCACCCGCTCGTTCGGCTCGAAGCGGATCGGCTCGACCAGTTCCGAGAACTTCCGTCCGTCGAACCCCCACATGAACCGTTCCATATTGCCGGTCAGGTGGATCTCCGTGGTCCGCGAGGGCGGACGCCGGTCCTTGTTCGGATCGAGGGAGACCAGGTCGGTATAGACCAGCACCCGGTGCGGGACGTGCTCCAGTCCGATCGGCCGTTCGCCCAGCCGATTGATCGGAGACATGTTGACCATGTCGACGCCGACTCCGACGGCCATGTCGGGCGGGGCGTTTTCCGGATCGCGCATATTCATCGCGCCGTGGTCCATTCCGGCCATGTCGCCGCCGGATGCGCCGTGATCCATACCCGGCATCGCGCTGTGATCCATCCCGGCCATGCTGCCGTGGTCCATGCCGCCCATGCCCCCGCCCATTCCCATGTCGCGCATAGTCAGGTTAGGCACGGGGCGCAGCGGCGGAACCTCCGCCGTCATGCCCAGGCGCGGGGCCAGGGTCGCACGCCCCATGCCGGAGCGGTCGATGGCCTCCGAGACGATGGTGTAGGCGCGGTCCTCGGTCGGGCGCACGATGACGTCATAGGTTTCGGCGACCGAAATCTGGAACTCGTCGGTCTCGACCGGGCGCACGTTCTCGCCGTCGGCGTTGACCACAGTCATAGGCAGGCCGGGAATGCGGACGTTGAAGATCGACATGGCCGAGGCGTTGATGATGCGCAGGCGAACCCGCTCGCCAGGCCGGAACAGGCCCGTCCAGTTTTCTTGCGGCCCATGCCCGTTGATCAGATAGGTGTAGGTCGTGCCGTTGACGTCGAGGATGTCGCGCGGGTCCATCCGCATCGCACCCCACATGCGGCGTTCCTCCAGGCTCATCCGGTCCGACCCGTCGATCAGGCCCGTCAGGGTGGTGCGCTGGCGGTTAAAGTAGCCGGGGCTCTTCTTGAGCTTCTCGAGGATCTCGTGCGGATGCATGAAGCTCCAGTCCGACAGGACCAGCACATGCTCGCGATCATAGGCCACCGGATCGGTGCCGGCGGGATCGATGACGATGGGGCCGTAGTGGCCCATGGCCTCCTGCAGGTTGGAGTGGCTGTGGTACCAGTAGGTGCCCGACTGGATCACTGGGAACTCGTAGACGAAGGTCTCGCGCGGCCGGATGCCCGGGAAGCTGATGCCGGGCACGCCGTCCATCTGGAACGGCAGCAGCAGGCCGTGCCAGTGGATCGAAGTGTCCTCGTCCAGGGTGTTGGTGACGCTCAGTCGCGCGTTCTGGCCTTCGCGCAGGCGGATCAGCGGTGCCGGCAGGGTCCCGTTGACGGTGATCGCGTGCCCGGTCCGGCCACCGACGGTGAACGGCGAATGGCCGACGGTCAGATCGATGTTCGGCCCGGCCAGGGTCGGCAGGTCGGCGCGCAGGCCCGGCGAGCCGTTCTGGGCCCACGCCGGCAAAAGGCCGCTGAGACCCATCAGTCCGCCGCCCGCGACGGCGCCTCTCAACAGAGTGCGACGGTCGAGGGCTGATATCGGCATGGGTGTGTGGTCCGTCGTAACTGGGCTGCTCAGAGAGATACGCAATCGGGACGGCGATCCCTCGGAGAAATCTCTGTGAGCCCATGGATCAGGCCAGGGCCTTCACGCGCTCTGACAGGGTTCTTCGGGCGCGGGCGATCCGGGTTTCGACGGCCTTCGGCGTGACCTGCAGGATGGCGGCGATCTCGGCGTGAGGACGACCCTCCAGCGTCGCCAGCAACAGCGGGGCCTTCAGCGTATCGGGCAGATCAGCGAGGGCGCGTTGCAAGACGGCGGCCTTGCGCTGGTCATCGATCCGGTTCTCACCATCCGGCGCGGCGTCGCTGACCGCCAGAGCTTCGGGCGCGTCGAGCCCCATGACGCCGCGAACGATGCGTCGGACCGTGCGCCGGCGTCCCCAGTCCCGGCATTTGTTCAGGGCGATGGAGCGCAGCCAGACGTCGAACCGTCGTGTGGGGTCGTAGCGTTTCAGGGCCAGCCAGGCGGAGGCATAGGTCTCCTGCAGCAGGTCCTGCGCCTCGTCGGCGTCGCCCACGTAGCGACGGATGAAGCGGTAGAGGTCTGGCTTGGTCTCGGTCATCAGGGCGCTGAAGGCGGCGCGGTCGCCGCCCGCCGCACGGACCTCAAGGCTCTCCTGAGGGTTCACCCGCCCTAGCCGGCGTCGCGGCTCAGGGCGTCGGCGACGGCGGCGTCGAAGACCGTGGCCTGTTCGGGCGTCAGGACGGACCGCATCTCGAAGACGTGGGCGATGGTCGCCTTCTGCAGGTCGCCCATGGCCCCGTGGAAGTGGTCAACGGCGGCCTGAACCTCGGGCGTGTCGCCGCGGTTGGCGGCGATGGCGAGGCTCAGTTCGCGGTTGGCGGCCCGCACCTCGGCCTCCAGCGCGGGCCGCTCTACGGCGAAGCGCATCTCGATGGCGTCCAGTCGGCGGTCCTGCTCGGGCGACAGGCGCAGTTGCTCATGGACGATGTCGTGCAGGCTGGGCGCCTGACGCTCGCGCATCATCCAGGCCGCACCCGCCCAGGTCGCGCCGCTGCTGAGCACGGCCGCCGCCAGCGCCGTCGCCGCCACTGTCTTCCAACCGGCCGTCATCATCCAATCCCGACATTGAGGGGCGCCAGACCCGTGGACACGCTGAACACGCTCATCTCCGACGGCGCGGGGTGAGGGGAAAGCATCAGCAGCCCGCCATTGGTCAAGCCGATCAGCAGCGAAAGGCCCAGCGCCGCGCCCTGTGTGCGGGTCAGCCTGCGTTGCGCCCGCCGCGTTTCGACACGGGTCCATACCGCGTCTTCGACGCCATCCAGACGGCTGATGTCCTGCCACCCATTGGCCCGGATCAGTCGTTCGAGTTCATCGGTCATCGCGCATCCGCCTCATCGCCCCACACCTGATACGCAGCTGTTTCGCCGATCCCCCGCAAGGGATAACGCCACGCGTGACGTAGATAGCAGAGAAGGCGAAGCTGCGGTGACGTCCGCGCGCCCTGCCGCCTCATGTCCTCATTCGTTGGAGCCCCAGATGACCTTCCGCCTCCTGTCGCTTGTCGCCGCCGCCAGTCTCGCCGGAGCGGCTCCCGTCTGGGCCCAGGATCACAGCGGACACGTCGTGGAAGGCGTGGTCGCCCCGGCCGCTGTCGACGCCGCGACCGCCGTCGACGCCTTCCACGCCGCGCTGAAGGCCGGCGACACCGCTGGGGCTCTGGCCCTGATGGATCCCGAAGTGGTGATCTTCGAGGAGGGATATGTCGAACGGTCGCGGGACGAGTACGCCTCGCACCACCTGGCGTCCGACGCGGCCTTCGCCGCGGAGACGCAGTCCGTCCATACACGACGCTCAGGCTGGGCTCTGGGCGACGCCGCCTGGATTGTCACCGAAGCGCGGACGACGGGCGCTTTCAACGGGCGAGTGACCGACCGGATCACGACAGAGACCATGGTGCTAAGCCGCACGACCGACGGATGGCGCATTCGCCATATCCATTGGTCGTCGCGTGCGTCGGACTGACTACATCGCGGCGGGCGGGGCCTGAACACCCATCACCGCGACCAGGGCCAGCAGCAGGGCTCCGGCCAGCGTCTCGAGCAGGACGCTGCGCCGGAGCCGGCCCAGCGGGGACGCCACCCCGGTGCCCTCATCGAAGGCTGCATCCAGAGCGGGCGTCAGTCGGAACCGGTTCATGGCGGCGAGCCCGCACATCAGGGCGAACAGGACTAGCTTGCCGATCAGCAACTGGCCCCACAGCGTCTGCGGAAGGGACGCGAGGCGATCCGGCCCCACCAGGAACCAGCTGTTGCCGAGGCCCGTCACGGTCAGGAGCGCCACGGCCAGAGTTCCCAGCCCCGAAAAGCCGTGCAGGACGCGGTGGGTCTGTCTCGGCTCCAGCATCGTGGGACGCGACAGCAGAAGCGTCAGGACCGCCAGGGCGCCGAGCCACAGGGCGGCGGCGATCGCATGAAGGATATCCAGCCCGAGGTGGATCGCTCGCCCCGCGCCCTCGGTCGACGCCCCGTGGCCCGTCCAGGCGAAGCTGGCCGAGACGATGAGGCCCAACAGGACCAGCAGGCTCCACAGGGCGCGTCGGGGCGGCAGCAGGCAGGCAAGGACGGTCGCGGCCATTGCGACGGCGGCCCGGACCAGCAGGGCCAGGCCCAGAGCCGTGCCGGTCACGACGAAGGCCAGCGACGCCGGCTTGAAGGCCTCGCTCCAGGACCCGGCCATCATCGCCGTCTGGGCGACCAGGGCAAGGGCGGAGGCGATGGCCACGGTCAGTGCCGCGACAAGCGTCAGGGGTTTGGCCCACGCCGTGCCCGGCGCCTCATCCCGCCGGAAACTCGTCAGCAGGAAGAGGGGGCCGCCGAGCAGGGCGACGGCGCCGGCGTACTGAAGCCAGCGAAGACCGATGATCGCCGCCTCCGTCACCGGTCAGTGGACCATGAAGGTGTAGTTTCCGGTCATCCGGTGGCCGTCACCGGACGCCAGCCGCCACTCGACCCGATAGGTCCCGGCCGCGAGCGGGCGCGCGAGCGCGCCAGACAGGGTCTTGCCGTCGTCCGAGATCGATGCGCGCATCGCAAGCTTGGTCCCGTTGGCGTCGTAGACGTCGAAACCGGAGAAGGCCGGCACGGATCGCTCGCTGAACACCAGGGTCACGGTACGCGTTGGTCCGCCCATGCTGTCGGGAGCGGGCGTGGCGCTGATCAGGCGGGCGTGGGCCGCCGCCGGTCCGGCCATGGCGACGACGGCCGCGACGGCGAGGGGAGCGAGGAGGAAGGAACGCATGGACTGAACTCCAGTAGGGAGACCGGCGCGGTCTCTGTTGGTCATACGGCGCGGACGTCGATGTCCCTCATGGCTTGGGAGTCGGAGGTTTCAGAGCCGATCGAGGATGGTCTGCATCTGGGCGATCTCGCGCTTCTGGGCTGAGACGATGTCGTCGCACAGGGCGATGAGCTCCGGATCGGTCAGCTTGGCCTTGCCGCACATCAGGATGGCGCCGGAGTGGTGGGGGATCATGCCCCGGATCAGCTCCCTGTCGCCGATCGTGGCCTGGGTCCGCATGGCGTAGAAGCTCAGAGCGAAAACGAGAACCGCCGCCCCGCCGATGATCAGGTTGAGCCGCTTGTCCTGATACATCGACCGCATCATCACGAGCATCAGGATGGCCATGGGGGCGACCATCATCAGCGTCATGTAGACGTTGTTCAGGTTGAAATAGAAATGGTTCAGCGTCGCGATCATGCTGAACATGACCAGGTACATGATCGCGAAATCGATCAGCAGTTCGATGGCGAAACTGCGATAGGGCTTGTGATGCACGACAGGTCTCCCAGGGCTGCGTCAGGGCGCACGCTCGCGCCCGAAGACATACGCATGGGAAAGCGCCGTCCCTCGTCGGGATCGGAAAACTACGCCTTGCTCACCCGTGTCCCGGCATGGCCAGCATCCAGACCGCCATGGCCACCATCATCAGGTTCTCGGTCAGGCTGACGAAGCCAAGCGGGACGTTCGATGATCCGCCGACGCAGGCGCATTTGAGCTCACGCTTGTCGATGTAGACCGCCTTGAACACCGAGATCGCGCCGACCCCGCCGATGACCAGGGCGACGGGCGCCGACAGCCAGGTCAGGACGCCTGCCAGCATCAGGACACCGGCGCCCAGTTCGGCGAAAGGATAGACGTAGCCGTAGCCCGGCCAGCGCTGGGCCAGCAGGTCGTAGTTCAGGAACATGGTCGAGAACTTCTCCACGTCCTGCAGCTTCAGCATCGCCAGCAGACACATGGCCGTGGCGATGAACATCGGCAGGATCGAAACGCTCACCACTGTTCCGAACTGGAGCCAGGCGATGGCGACGGCGATCAGCGCGGCCACGGCGAACACCGCCAGAACCGGGACATAGCTGGTTGCGCCTGGCTCCGGGACCTTCTCGCCGAAGAAGCGGCGGAGGTCGTCGTGGCCGCCGATCCGTTTGCCGTCGATGAAGGTCTGGGGTGTGGTCTTCACGTTGTGCTCGGCCTTGAAGGCGTCGGTCTCGGCACGGGTGGTCAGATGCCGGTCATCGACCCGGTAGCCCTTGCGCTTCAGCAGCCACAAGGATTTGCGACCATACGGGCAGACATGCTCGGGCATGACCATGCGATAGAGGGTGGCGGTCTTGGGGGTATCGGACATCGGGAATCTCCAGCGCCATGACAGCGGTCTGTATCCCATGTAGGTTCCGTACCATGGTACGGAGTCAAGGGTGGTTGCGATGATGATCGGTGGCTTGGCGGAGGCGGGCGGCGTGGGGGTCGAAACGATCCGCTACTATCAGCGGCGCGGCCTTCTTCGCACGCCCGCACCCGGTGGTGTGACCCGCCGCTACGACGAGAGTGATTTGCGGCGCCTCCGCTTCATCCGCCAGGCCCAGGCGGCCGGGTTCACCCTCAACCAGATCGGCGAACTGCTGACCCTGGATGCAGGGGCTGACCGCACCCGCGCCCGCGCCATGGCGCGTGACCGCATCGCCGACCTCGACCAACAAATCGCGGATCTGAAGACGGCGAGGGCCGCGCTTGAACGGCTCGCCTCCGCCTGCGCCCACGACGACGGCGGGCCGTGCCCGATAATCTCGGCTTTCGATGGCCTTGGTCCGAAGGCGGCCTGAAAGCCTGGGTCGGCCCGAGGGAAGGGAGGGTGATCAGTAAAGCCAGATCGCACGAGCGGCGACATAGGCCGCCACGACCAGGATAAGGACGGCGAACAGACGTCGGCCCAGAGCGGCGTTGTCGCCGAGCCGGCGTGAGATCGGCAGACCGGCGAGCGTCCCCAGCGCACCGCCGGCCGTCATGGCGGCGACGAGAGGCCAGGCCACTAAGCCCGACAGACTGTAGTTGATCGCCGTGGTCGCTCCAAAGGCGGTGACGCTGACGAGGGAAGAGGCCTGCGCCAGCGCCAAGGTCATCCCTGTCGCTCCCATCAAACCCGGCACGATCAGAAAGCCGCCGCCGATGCCGAAGAAGCCAGCGGCGGCGCCCACGCCCGCGCCGGAGATCGCGACACGCGGCGCCATGGCGGGATTGAGCCGTACGTCGGCTAGGCCCTGAGCGTTCGTACGCCGCAGCATGGACAGACCCACGGCAGCCATCGCCAGGGCGAAGACCAGCAGAAGCTGGTGACCATCGATCCGCTTGGCCAAGGACGAGCCGAACCAGGCGCCCGTCGCGCCGAAGGCGGCGAACATCAACGCGCACGGCCAACGGACCCGACCAGCGCGGGCTTGGGCCAGCAAGGCGGTGAGGGCGTTCAGGGAGACACCGGCGGCCGCGACGCCGACCGCGACATGGGGGTCTTTAACGCCGACGGCATAGACCAGTAGCGGCACCGCAAGCACGGAGCCACCGCCGCCGAACAGGGTCAGAAGCAGGGCGACGATGCCGCCGCTCAAGCCGGCGAGAAGGAGGGTCTGAGGCTCCATGGGTTCAAACCCGCGCGGGTCGGTTCCAGGGCGCGAGCGCCAGCAGTTTCGCCATCCCGCAGAAGCCCGTCAGCCCTGCCACGAACAGGCCTGCTCCGACGAAGGCGCTGATCGCCCAGAAGGCCGGGTGGATCAGAAGCCCTAGCACGACGCCCAGCACGACCAGACCGCCGGCGGCCATCTGCACCTGTCGCATCACCTCGATCGGCTTGGTGTGGTCGACACTCGTGGGCAGTCCGGACGCCTTCCAGGCTTCAAGGCCGCCTTCGAGCAGATAGATCGGACGACCGGCGCATTCGGCGAGACGCTGACAGTTCGTTCCGGTCCGGTTGCCGGTGCGGCACATGAAGATCACGTCCCGGTCCGACTGTGCCGTTTCGAGGCTCGCGCCGAGCGTCGAAAGTGGGGCGGAGATCGCCTGCTGGACATGTTCGCGGCCGAACTCGTCAGGCTCGCGGATGTCGATCAGGCGGGCCGTTCCGTTCTGAAGCCGGGCCGAAGTCTCCTGCGGCGACAGGGGGAGGATGGAATGCGACATGCGGAACTCCTTCAGGGCTGCGGCGGGCAATAAATCTCGGCCAGGACGGCGATGACCTTCAGCGCCGCGGGATCGGCGATGCGATAGAAGATCGCGACACCCTCGCGCCGCGTCGCGACCAGTCCGTCTTCGCGCAGGCGGGCCAGATGCTGGGAGAGGGCGGACTGCGACAAGCCCACGCGTGCCTGGATCTGGGATACCTGAAGTTCGCTGTCGCCGAGCTGGCACAGGATCATCAGGCGATGCTCGTTCGACAGGGACTTCAGAAGCGCGGCGGCTCGGCCCGCGCTCTCCTGGAATTGCTCCAGCCCGAGAAGATTGACATCGATCATGGCGGCTATATATGCGAACTATCTAAATTAGCAATATCTAATATAATCATCCTCAGGAGATTTCATGAGCGGATCAATCGGGCCCGACGTCGTCGGTGTGTTCGACCCCACGACCCACACCGTCAGCTATGTCGTTTCGGACCCTGCCAGCGGGGCGGCGCTGATCATCGACCCCGTCCTAGACTTCGATCCGGCAGCGGCGCGGGTGTCGACAACTTCGGTGGATCGCCTGCTGCGACTGATTGACGAGAGCGGTCTTCGGCTCGAATACATTCTGGAAACGCACGCCCATGCTGATCACATGACCGGCGCCGACGAGATCCGGCGACGCACCGGCGCATCCATCGGGGTCGGGAGCGAGATCACGCGGGTTCAGAAGACCTTCGCCACCCTGTTCGAAGCCGCCGACGTTCGCCCGGACGCCAGCGCCTTCGACCGCACGTTCGTGGACGGGGACCGGTTCGCCCTTGGACGCCTGGAGGTCGAGATCCTCCATGCGCCGGGACACACGCCTGCCTGCGTCAGCTACCGCATCGGTGACGCTGTGTTCGTCGGCGACACCCTGTTCATGCCGGACTTCGGCACCGCGCGATGCGACTTCCCAGGCGGTGACGCCCGCACCCTCTACCGGTCCATCCAGAGAATCCTCGCCTTGCCGGAGGAGACCCGGATGTTCGTGGGGCATGACTACTTGCCGGAAACTCGGACAGAGGTCGCCTGGGAGACGACGGTCGCAGAGCAAAAGCGCGCCAATATTCACGTCGGGAGCGGCCGATCCGAAGATGCGTTCGTAGCCTTAAGAAAAGCGCGCGATGCGTCTCTCGGAGCGCCAAGCCTGATCCTGCCGGCCTTGCAGATCAACATTCGCGCCGGCGCGATGCCGCCGGCGA
>Ga0209023_10001793_pt1 | contig 27974 bp, 20 predicted proteins | sample LakOneMetagenome_FD_187468 | JGI IMG/M metagenome (GOLD analysis project Ga0209023, IMG submission 187468) | Freshwater and sediment microbial communities from Lake Erie, Canada (SPAdes) (version 2) | ecosystem: Environmental > Aquatic > Freshwater > Lentic | place: Lake Erie, Canada...
CGAAGTCGAGGGGTCGCGTTCGCGGCGGTCCCTCGACTTCGCTCGGGACGAACGGGTTTGGGGTGCGGCTTGTATTTGCGCAGGGTCTTCCAGACGCCCATCGCGAAGCGCCCCTCCCTCCCTTTTTGCCAGTGCCTGTGCCATCCCCCAGCTTCTTTCCTTATTTCTGTACAAAGAGAAATTGTCGGGCAAAAAATATATCCCGCTCAGCCCTCTTGCTTGTCACCCTTGCCGCCAACGAACTTGAGCAGGCCGACCACCTTGGCCCCCAGCTTGATCAGCCGCATGATCTGGTGCGGCGGCACGCCCAGCATCTGGCGGTACCAGCCCTCGACTGTGTGAATGAAGCCGTGCATGTCCTCCAGCCGCCGCGCGACGGTGGGGTGGAGCGGCTGCTTGTCGGCCTGTTCCATCGCCGCATCGATCGCCGCCAGCATCGGGTCGATCTCCCGCTCCTTGCGGCCTTGGGCGACCTTGTTGGCCATCTGCCACATGTCGGTCTCAGCCTCGTAATAGTCGCGCCGGTCGCCCAGCACCGGGACCCGGCGGACCAGCTTCCAGGCCAGCAATTCCTTGACGCTGTTCGACACGTTGGAGCGCGCCATACCCAGCTTGTCGGCAATTTCCTCGGCATTGAGCGCGGTCTCGCTGAGGATCAGCAGCGCCTGGATCTGCGCCACCGAGCGGTTCACCCCCCACTGCCCACCCAGGTCCCCCCAGCGCAAGACAAATTCCTGCACGGCGGGATGGAGCTTGGACGACTCGTTGGTAATTTCTGTCATGACAGAAATATGTGATACTTATCGATTCGAGTCAAGTCGCCAGTCGCAATCTCCGTTCGTGTCGAGCGAAGTCGAGACACTACGCGCGGCATCTCGACTTCGCTCGATGCGAACGGAACTTGGGTATCGCCCTATTTACCCACTTTCCCCCGCGCCGCCGCAAATTCGCTCCCCGGCTTCCACTGCGGCCAGCGGTCTGAATTCGCCAGATCCCAGCCGAGCGCGTGGACCAGTTCGATGTCCTGCATCGCCCCGGCCAGGTTCCATTCGGGGCCCCAGGCGTCGCAGGTCTGGTGATAGCAGCGGCCGGTATAGTCATCGATCCACTTCTGCCCGCCCGCCCGGCCGCCTTCGATCAGGTCGGAGGCTCCGGCCAGGCTCATCATCAGCAGCACCGGCACCCCGCGCTTGGCCATCGGGAAGTGATCCGCGCGGAAGAACAGGCCGCGCTCGGGCAGGCTTTCGGGAGTAACGGTGCGGCCCTGCTTTGCGGCAAAGGCCGCCAGCTCGTCTTCCATGCTCGACTGGCCCTTGCCGATCAGCACCACATCGCGGGCGAGACCAGCGGTCTGCAATACGTCGATGGTCAGGTTGGCGACGGTCTTGGCCATCGGATAGACCGGATCCTGGGCATAGGCCTCGCTGCCCAGCAGCCCGCGCTCCTCGGCGGTCCAGGCGGCAAAGACCACAGCGCGCTGCGGCGGTGCCTGCAGTTTCATCGCCCGCGCAATCTCCAGCAGGGCGGCAATGCCCAGCGCGTCGTCGTTGGCTCCGGCGCGGTAGTTCCGCCCTTGCCCATCGGGTTTGCCTGCGCCGTAGGCATCCCAGTGCGCGCCGAGCATTACCACTTCGTCCGCGCGGCTTGTCCCCGGCAGACGCGCCAGCACATTGTGGCTGGTCACCACCTCGTGACTTGAGGGGATCGCCGCGCTGAGCGTCACCCCCGCCAGTGGCACGGGCTTGAATCTGGCCGAGCGCGCGACGACGCGGAGCTTGCCCAGATCGAGGCCCGCCGCAGCGAACAACTGATCGCCCATCGTGTGGCTCAGCCAGCCCTGCAGCGCCAGGCTGGTCTGGCTGCCGTCCTTGCGGACGAGCCCGTAATTCTCGCCTCCCGGGCTGACGATCACGTTCCAGCCATAGCCCACGCCTTCGGCATCGTGGACGATCAGCGCCGCCACCGCCCCGCGCCGCGCGGCTTCCTCGAACTTGTAGGTCCAGCGCCCGTAGTAGGTCATGGCCTTGCCGCCGAACTTGCCCGCGACAGGCTCTTTCGGCCCGGCCTCGAAATCGGGATCGTTGATCAGGAAGACCGCGACTTTGCCATTCAGGTCCTGCCCTTTGAAATCGTCCCATTGGCGCTCGGGCGCGTTGACGCCGTAGCCGACGAAGACCAGCGGCGCCCCCGCGACGGTCGCCACATCGTCACCGCGCAGCGTTGAAAGATAGGCGTCAGTGCCAAGCTTCAGCGGAATGGCACCCTTGGGCGTGGCCAGTTCAAGCTGCTGCGGCGCGCCCAGCCGGGTGCGCAGCAAGGGCACTTCCTGCACCCATTTTCCGCCCGGCCCGCCCGGCTCGAGCCCCAGCGCCTGGAACCGGCCGATCAGGTAGCCGACCGTGCGCAGTTCCCCCAGGGTCCCCGGCGCGCGGCCCTGGTACCAGTCATCGGTGAGGGTGCGGACCGTCGCGGTCACCCGCTCGCCGCTGAGCGGCTCCTGGGTCAGGGCGGGACTGGCGAGGGCCAACGCGGTGGCGGCCGCGATCAGGGTTTTGCGTATAATCATCGACCAAGCCTAGCTTGTCCTGGCCCATCCGCAACTGTCTTGCATTGCCCGCCCCTCTGCCTAAGTTGCTTACCGAAACGCAACAAGGCGAACAGGAGAAACCCGTGGCCGACGCAGAATACACGCCCCCCGCAGTCTGGACCTGGAACAAGGAAAACGGCGGCCAGTTCGCCGCGATCAACCGGCCCACCGCCGGAGCGCAGAAGGAAAAGGAGCTGCAGGTTGGCGAGCACCCTTTCCAGCTCTATTCGCTGGGCACCCCCAACGGGCAGAAGGTCACGATCCTGTTCGAGGAACTGCTTGAGGCTGGACACTCGGGCGCCGAATACGATGCCTGGATCGTCAACATCCGCGAGGGCGACCAGTTCGGTTCAGGCTTTGTCGCGATCAATCCCAATTCGAAGATCCCCGCGCTGCTCGACCGCTCGGGCCCCGAGCCGATCCGGCTGTTCGAAAGCGGCGCGATGATGCTGCACCTCGCCGAAAAGTTCGGTGCCTTCATCCCCACCGATGCCAAGGGCCGGGCCGAATGCCTCAGCTGGCTGATGTGGCAGATGGGCAGCGCGCCGTTCATCGGCGGCGGGTTCGGGCACTTTTATGCCTATGCGCCGATCAAGATCGAATACGCGATCGACCGCTATTCGATGGAGACCAAGCGGCTGTTCGATGTCGCCAACAACCGTCTGGGCGAAAGCCGGTTCCTGGCGGGGGACGATTACACCATCGCCGATATGGCGACCTATGCCTGGTTTGGCCTGCTCTATCGTGGCCTCGCCTACAACGATGCGGCCAATTTCCTCCAACTGCACAAATACACCAATGTCGGCCGCTGGGTGGAAGAGATCGGCGCGCGCCCGGCGGTCAAGCGTGGTCAGAAGGTCAACACGCTGACCGGCCTGCTTGAGCGCCATTCGGCCGCCGACTTTGCTGCGCTTGAGGACACTGAAAAAGCCTGAACGACACCCCTTCCCATCGGAGCGCGGCCTGATTATAGGCCGCGCTCCTGCTGGGGCGTAGCCAAGCGGTAAGGCACCGGTTTTTGGTACCGGCATGCGAAGGTTCGAATCCTTCCGCCCCAGCCACCGCACTCCGATGAAATTGAACAAGATGCCAGGCGGGTTGCTGCCAGGGCTGGCCACCCGCTTGCCCAAAAGCCGCCCGATCGATGCGCTTTCGGACAGACACATGTTTGGGCTTCCAAATTGCGCCTGCCGAAGTGATGCCTTCACAATTGTAAAGATCGGACGCGAAATAATCTGGCACCGAATCATATTGTGTGATCACAATGCGCCAAGTTCGTCTTAAATGAGAAGAGCGCAAAAGCTCTCCCCCGATCCGCTTGTTCAGATATTTTGGGAGAAATTGAAATGAAATCCGAGCTTCCTGTTCCCAAATGTTTCGACCAACCCGAAGAAGCGACCCGCCGGCTGGTCGAAATGTTCGTGGAAATGGGCCAGGCTCGGCGAACGCGCAACAATCCGGGCCCTGCTACCAGAGCCGTGTTCCGCAAGGTGCACGGGGTCGCCCACGGTTACCTTGAGCGGTCAGCAGCAATTCCAGAGACCTGGAAGGTAGGGATTTTCGGTCATGAACGGCTCGATGCCTGGATGCGCTTTTCAAGTGACGCGGCACCAACCGATGCAGATCTGGGTACGACGCTGGGAATCGGCCTCAAACTGTTTGGCGTACCGGGGCTCAACGCGCTGGGCGAGGATGGCAATACCGCCGATTTGATCATGCAGAACGCTGCGCGGTTCTTTGTCGATGACGCCAAGGAGATGGTGGACTTCACTTATGCCGGGGTCGTCCAGCAGGACTACGATGCCTATCTCGCCACGCACAAAGTGACGCGCGATGTGCTAAACGACATGACGGCCCCGCGCGGCTCGGTTCTCACCAGCACATATTGGGCGATCCTGCCTTTCCGGCTGGGGCAAGAGATCGTCAAATATCGCCTCATCCCGGAAACCCCGCCCGAAGATATCGCCGATGACGCGACCGACTATCTGGCAATCGACCTCGCGAACCGGCTCCATGACCGCGACTATCGTTTTTCGCTTCAGATAATGGTTCGCACTGATCCGGCGACGATGCCGCTGGACCAGGCGACGGTGGAATGGCCGGAGACGCCCGAAAGCTGGCAGACCGCCGCCACCCTGTTGATCCCCCGGCAAAACATCAATGAACCTGGCCAGTGCGACTATGGGCAGAACCTGTCGTTTAACATCTGGCGAACCCCGCCCGAAAATGCTCCAAGCGAGGAATCCTCGATCGCGGTGGTCAGGCGCGAAGTCTACAAGGCCGGTGCCGCATTGCGCCACCGTGCCAACGGGAACCTGGTTGAGGACCCGGCCAAGCCACGAGCGAGCGCGGGTTCGGCTCCTGAAAAGGACGATTGCATCGTTCAGGCGATCATCCATCCGGCGATCGGCGTGGCCCGGGTGGGCTCAAGCGACGAATTCTTCATCGGGCCTGAAGTGGCCGATCCAGAACCGGCAGTACCTGGTTTCTATCGTGACAAGCAGATGAAACTCAAGCGTCAGGCGGCGCGCTTCAGGATCTATGGCGCAAATGCGCGCGGAGAGATCATCCGCGAATTGACCGGCAAGGATTCCGATGCCCGGATCGAATGGAAGGTGACGCTAGCCAATACCAAGTCGGCGTGGTTCGGTTTCCAGCTGGCGCTCGACGTTCCGGAAGCCAGTTACGCGCCGCCCACAACCTTGCGGAACCCGGGAGTTGCTGATCGCACCAAGCTGGCGATCACGCCCGAGCCAGGTCAATTGTCTGGTGCCAATGCCAAGCCCCACGTGTTCGAAGGGCAATTTATGGACCTGCCGGTCTATCTTGGCGAAGCCCACACCGATGCCGACCAACGCCTGACAGTCTTGGGCGGCAAGGGCGTTTCGCGCAGCTATGACGACAGCGCGGCGATTACTTTCGCCAACAACGAAGGCTGGCACGACGATACCAGCGACGGTCCGGTCGATGCCCGGGTCTGGCTGGATGGCCAGGAAATCCAGGTGACGCCGGCCTGGATCGTGGTGGCTCCGCCCAATTATGGGCCGCAGCGCAAGTCGGTTCGGACCATGTGGGACCTGATGCGGGACGTAGCGATCACTGCGGGAATGCTGCCGCCGGTCGAAAGGCCATCTTTCAGCCAAGACATCCTGCCGATTTTCGAGCGGATGGCTGGGCTGCAATGGGTCAACGCCGGCTTTGCCGCGGGCTTTGGCTGGAATGGCGCCTTCGACCTGACCAGCCCCGATGCCGTGGCGCGGCTTGGCGATCCCAGCCCCGCCACTCGCGAACAACGCCGTGTGATCTACAACAACTTTCGCGATTTCAGCCGCGACAGCTTTTCGCCGGTGCCGTGGCCATGGCTTTATGGCGATGCAATGAATATCCCTCCTGCGCAGACCCCGCGTCAACATTCGGCCCTGGCCGATTGGCAGATGGCGGCGCTTGAACAATGGGCGCTGGGCAATTTCGACGCTGACTTGGACCAGCACGGCAAACGACCGGCGAAGATCGAGGACCTGCCGGTCGCTGAGCAAGGTGACATGTTGACCCGCGCAGCGCTGGAATTCTGCCTGGCGGATGCCTTCCACCCAGGCTGTGAAATGACCTGGCCGGTGCGCGCGGCAACGATGTACATGTCCCCGTTCCGCTTCAAGCACCTGCCCGAAGGCTGGCGCGAGCCGATGCAAAGCGAAGTGCTGACCACAGATTCGGTCACCATCCCGATGGGGCCGCTCTATGGCCAGCCCCCTGGCGGCATTACCCGCTGGATGGCAGTCCCCTGGCAAACCGACACGTCAAGCTGCCGGTCCGGTTACACGCCCAACTATGATCCCTATGCGCCCAGTTTCTGGCCGGCCCGGGTGCCGAACCAGGTTTTGAGCAAGGAAAACTACGCGATTGTCATGGATCGCAAAAAGCCCCTTTCCGAACGCAAGAAAGCCTTCGCCAATCGCGAGGCCTGGATCGAACCGCTGGGGGCGGATGGTTATACGCACCAAATCAACAACATGATCCAGCATTTCGATTTTCTGGCGGTCGTCGAAGAAGTCGATGGCCCTGGCGACGCCGACTTTCCCATGAAAATCGAAGTCGCCGACTGGTCGAAAGTCATTACGCCCGAACAAGAGCACTTCGTTGCGGCAAGTCGCAAATCGGACATGTTGGCAGCAACCAGCGCATCGGGTGCCAACCATCGTCGAACGCGCTCGGCAACCGAGGTAGATTTGAGCGGGATCGACCTGGTCAATCGCTTCCCCAACGGATTGCCGCCGCAAAGCAAATAGATGCCGGTCGAACTGGTCACCGCCTGCGATGTAGTCATAGTCGGCGCAGGTACGGCCGGCTGCGCGGCGGCCTCGATTCTGGCGCCTCATTGCCGGGTCGTGCTGGTCGACCGACAGGCTCAGCCGCGCTGGCGGATTGGCGAAACTCTGCCCGGTGCTTCGGCCCGATTGCTGCGGCAGATGAAGGCTTGGGAAGAGTTCGCCTCAGCGGGGCATCCCGCCGCAGCGGTGCGGACCAGCCGCTGGGGCAGCGACCAGCCTGAAACTCTCGACAGCTTTCGCGATCCCGACGGCACCGGATGGCGAATCGATCGCGCGCGGTTCGAAGCCAATTTGCGCGAAACGGCGTGCCGCGCAGGGGCGCAGTTGATGGTCGGATCGCCAGCCGGGCCGATCGGCCGCGAAAGCGATGGCTGGCGATGGGCCCTGCGTGATGGGCGAACGATAGTAGCGCGATTGCTGATCGATGCGTCGGGTCGCAATTCGCGGCTGGTGAGGCATCTGGGGCAGCGCCAGCTGCTGTTTGACAAGCTCGGTTGCATCTATCAGGTGGTTGCCGCGCCCGACGATGCCGACGACTGGTCAGTCTATACTCAGGCGACTGCCACGGGCTGGTGGTACACCGCACAGATCGGAACGGGGCGCAGGCTGGTGGCATTCCACTCCGACACCGACTTGCCCTACCTGAAGAGTACCCTGCAAAATGGAGTTCTGAATTCGGCCTGTTCGATTCCAGGCCTGGTTGATGTCTTGGGTGCGGCGGGGGAGAAGGCTCTTGCCAAACCAAAGGTCTGCAGCGCTGCAAGCATCGCCCGCAGCGCCGCCGGGCCGGGCTGGCTAGCCGTGGGCGATGCCGCGCTGGCCTTTGACCCGCTGTCATCCCAAGGCCTGTTCAATGCCCTTGCAACCGGGGTTGAAGCTGGCGAACTGCTGCTGTCAACAGTTCACGATGATGCGGTGCCATCCATGGAAATCTGGCGTACCCATGCAGCGCGCATCGGCCAGATCTGGAATGCCTACCTCGGTCATCTCAAGCTTGCCTATCGACTGGAGCAACGCTGGCCAGACATGCCGTTCTGGAGGCGGCGGCTGGATTAGGTCCGGCCCGCCGGTGCCGCGTGGTTGCCGAAGCCCCAAGTTGATGCGAAGCGCCTGCTCACTGGCGTCAGTCCGCGCTCGGACCATGCGACCGGACCTTGGCAGCATCCGCAGCTGGACTGCCCTCAAATGACAAGAGTGATCGGCCGACCAGGTATTCTTACCTATGCGACGCTAACCGTGTCGCAGGGCCCGACAGGCTATGCGCGACGGGTAACACCAGTCGGGGGTAGCGCGGTCAAATGCTCAAGAAAATCAGTCCTTCACAGGTCGAAATGGGCATGTTCGTGCACAAGCTGGAAGGCAGCTGGCTCAAGCATCCGTTCTGGAAGACCAAATTTGTGCTCGACGATGCCGAGACGCTCGAAGACCTGCGCGATGCCGATATCGATGCGGTGGTCATCGACGTATCCAAGGGCCGCGACGTACTGATCCGGCGGAACGATACACCGCCGCCAGCGCCCGCCGCAGCCTCCGTACTGCCGCAGCGCCGCTTCGTGCCGCCCAGCTCGCCCGCGCAGTTCGACTACCGATCGACCGGACCGCAAAGCACCGCGCGCGAATTCGGCCATGCGACCAGAGTCGCCGAACGCGGCCGCAAGGTGGTCTCGAAGGTTTTCCTCGAGATGCGGCTGGGCAAGACAATCAAGGCCGAGGCGGTCGAGCCGGTCATCGAGGACATCTTCGCCTCGGTCCAGCGCAATCCGCATGCCTTCAACGGGTTGATGCGCTGCAAGCAGGACAACGAATATCTCTATCGCCACGCGCTGGCCTGTTCGGCGCTGATGGTCTCGCTGGGCCGCGCGCTCAAGCTTTCGCCCGGTGAAATCCGCGAGGCCGGTCTGGCCGGGCTGATGTTCGATGTCGGCGTCAACCTGTTGCCGGTCGATCTGGCCGACTATGGCAACGACCACCGCCGCCTGCCGCGCGAGGTGCTGGTGCAGCACACCGAACTGGGGGCCAATTTCCTTGACGCGAGCGGCATGCCTGCGGCGATCGCTCAGGTTTCTCGTCACCATCACGAACGCAACGACGGCACCGGCTATCCCGCGCGGTTGATCGGCGGCGACATCCCCTTGCTCAGCCGCATGGCCGCAGTCTGCGATGCCTATGACGAGCTGGCGAGCTTCATGCCCGGCTCCGCCCCGGTCGATCCCGGTGCTGTGCTGCAAGCGATGTCCGAACAGCGCGGGCAGTTCGATCCGGTGGTCTTCGCGGCTTTCGTCCAGTGCATCGGCACGTTTCCGATCGGGACTTTTGTCGAGCTGAAAAGCCAGCGGCTGGCGATGGTGATTGACCAGGACCCGGCCGACTATGGCAAGCCCAAAGTCCGCACCTTTTTCTCGCTTGCCAGCGGCGAAAGCGTGCGCGGCGAGGATATCGAACTCGCCAATTGCTTCGGTGCCGACGAGATTGTCGGTCTCGCCGACCTCTCGCGCTTCGAGGCAGAGGACGTGATGGATTTGCGCGCGCGGATGATGGCCGCACTGGCGAAGGGGAAATAGCCTGAGCGGGATCTTGCGGGTCAGCGGGCCTTGATCACGGCTCCCGGCTGCAACTGCTTTTTGGCGCGCTCGATCCAGCCGGTACGCACGTAATATTGCACATCGGTATAGACCCCAGGCAGGCCGCTGGTCCCGCATGAGCGTCCTTTGCCAAACGAGACCAGCCCGATCAGCCAGGCCGTGCCCTTGGGATCAAGCCAGACCAGCGGACCGCCGCTGTCGCCCTGGCAAGCATCGGTCCGATTGGGCGAATCCGCGCAGAGCTGCCCCGGCAACCAGTGACCGATCTTCTCGAACAGCTTCGCGCCATAATTCTTGCAGGTCTGCATCGGCACATGGTTCAGCTTGGCGATCAGCAAACCTTGCGAAAAACTGTTCGGCACGCCGTTGGCATCGCGAACGTCCTTGAAATCCTGCGTCTCGCCGGTCTTGCCCCAACCGGTCAGCTGCAGCGGCTGATTGGTCAGCCTGGGATAGCTGGCGGTCGGCATTTTGAGGTCGGTTCCCGGGCCCGGGCCCGCGCCATCGGCCAGGCGGAACAGCGCGATGTCGTCGCGCAGCGTGTTCTCATCAAATCCGGCATGGACTACGACGCCGACGATCCGCCGCACCTGCCCGCCTGCACCCAATTGCAGACTGCCGGTGCGGATAACCCGGTTGGCGGTAAAATTGTCCATTGGCTTCCAGCCAAGGCAATGCGCCGCAGTCAGCACCCAATTGGCATCGATCTGCACCCCGCCGCAAACATGGTTGTGCTGCGAGCGGGACAGCAAGCGCCCGAACTGCTTGATTTCGAGCGCGGCATCGCGCGAATCGAACTTGGCGGCACTGGCCCCGCTGCGCGAAAGCTGGACTTGCCAGGGCGCGGTCGTGGCCTTGGCCCGCCCCCAGGCATGGACGGGCTTGGCGGCCGTGTTGAGGTATTGCCAGAACTCGTGGTCCTGGGTGCTGAGCGTGTCAGGCTTGTTGGTCTTCAGCGCCAACAGGGCATGCTCGGTCGATATGCCGCCAAGCCGGTCGATCAGGCCCTTGATCGAGGCCTTGCCCTTGAACTGCAGACGCACCGAGAGGGACTTGCGCCCATCGGTACCAGCACCGTCCAGAAAGGCGATCAACCGCTGCAGCGCGGCCGGATCGGTGTCCAGCACGATTTCGGCGTTGGGACCGCTATGACCGAGCCCGAACCCTTCGAACAGGTCAAGCAAGGCCGCCCGGTCCCCTGGCGAAAGGCCATCAATCAGTTGGGTAAAGGTGACCTGCTGGTCCGGAGCAAGTTCCGCCATAACCTTGGCCATCGGATTGCCGACAATGACGGGCGCAAAGGCCGGCAGGAAATCGTCATCATTCTCGGTCAGGACCGGCTTGTCTTCCTGCGCACCGACCGGTTGGACGGCAAAACCGGCGAAGAGAGCAAGGGCCAGAAAACAAAAGCGCAAGCTGGCAGGGCGACGTTCGTCGCCCTGCCCTTGCATAATTTGAAAAACGGCTGGCAGCCGGATCACATCTTGACGTCGTTACCCTTGCCGTCGCCTTCTCCGGCAGGCGCCGCAGCCTTGGCTGCTCCAGCGTCTTCCGAAGCCGTGCCCGCATCGCTGCTGGCGGCAGTGGCATCAGCGGCAGCTTCGCTGGTGGCTTCGGCCACCGGTGCGGCTTCGTCGGCCTTCTTGTTGCAGGCCGAGAGGCTGAAAGCGCCAGCGGCCAAGACGATCATCAGTGCTGTCTTCTTCATATCATCCCCCATACGTTTGCCCGGCATCAGGAAAAACCGAGACGGCCAAGGACTGCCATAAAGCGTGGGTCTTGTCTAACCGGATCAAGCATCGGGTCGCTCTGCATCAGCACCAGTCCCGAATCGCCCAGCTCAAGGGCCTTTTCAAGTGCCCCCAGTGCGTCAGGAAGTCTTTGCCATTGCGCGAAAATCTGGGCTTGCTGATAGAAGCTGTTGGTGCCGAAACGGTCCACCAGCTCGGCCCGGAACCGTTCCGCACCCGCCGCATCGCCCAGCCGCATCGCCACCGAGGCAAGCCCGCGCAATCGCGAAAGAGGGCCCGATTCCTTTTCATACCAGGCTTTAGCTTCGGCAGCCTGTCCGCGCACCAGTGCGATATCGCCCAAAGTGGCGTTGACGACACTGGCCTTGGGGTTGAGTGAAAGGGCGGTACGCAGCAACGGCACCGCCGCATCAAATTTGCGCGCGCTGAATTCCAGATAACCAGAGCTGCGGAAGACGTTGGCATTGAGCGGATCGAGCTCGCGCGCCCGGCTGCTAGCCTGGCGCCCTTCATCAAAGCGCCCGACGTTGGCCGCAAAGTCGGCAAAGCCATAGAGCATCTCGGCATTGCCAAAGCCAAGCTCAAAGCTGCGTTGATAGGGCTCCTGCGCGGCTTTCATATCCAGTTGGCCGTTCGACAGGACGAACCCCAACGCAGCGTAACCCTCGGCCATATCCGGAGCGAGCCTGACGGCAGTGCGCGCCGCCTCGATCGCGGTGGCATAGGCACCTTTCATCGCCTGGCCCGAACTGTAGGCACTGGTGATATAAGTCAACACGCGTGAGCGAAAGGCATGCGCGGCGGCAAACTTGGGATCGATCGCGATCGCATTGTCGAGACCGTCAAGCGCGCGCCGACACTCATCTTCGCCCGATGCGCTCAGATAGAGCGCCCGGCTATGAAGGAAGGCGTCGAGCGCGGCCGAATTGTTGGTCCCTCCGGCCCGCTTGCCCGGGGTCTTGCCAGCTCCGGCAATGCTGACCGCCAGGGCATCGGCGACCAGCGTGGCAATCTCGCTTTGCACCGCGATAATGTCGGCAAGCTTGCGGTCAAAGGTCTTTGACCAGGTTTCGAACCCGCTGGTGCCGTCAACCAGCTGGGCCGTGATACGCACCATATCGCCGGCCCGGCGGACGCTGCCCTGGAGCAGGTAGGAGACGCCCAGCGTCTTGGCGATCTGGCGCACCCCCGATCCGGCATCGCGGAAGCTGTTTGACGAGGTTTCGGCCGCGACTGACAGGTTAGCAATCCGGCTAAGGGTGGCGCGCAGTTCTTCGGACAAACCGTCAGAGAAATAGGCTTGCTGCGGATCGTCAAGGTTGCGAAACGGTAGCACCGCAACGCTGTTGGCCCGCGCCGAACCGCCCAGCAGCCCAGACTTCCAGACCCCGAACCCGCCCGCCAGCAGCGCCACTGCGCCCCCACCGATCATCAGCGCCCCGCGCCGATTGGTGGCACCCGGCCTGTACGGCGGCGGCGCATGAAAGGCCTCCTGATCATGCGGCCCGTTCGCGGCGGCACGGATTGCATTGACCAACCCGGCCAGCCGCGGATCGCCGCGATTGCCTTTCCAGCCGCTGAAATCGAGGTACTGGATTTGGCGAAAGCCCAGCGGCGGCTGCGTACCGTCGATCGAAACCGGCACCAAGCGCCCGCGATCACGCCCGCGGGTCGCCTCATCGCGCACCCAGTGCGACTGGATCGCTTCGGCCGACCACAAGACCACCACTGCCCCGGCGGTTTCAAGCGCCTGTTCGGTGGTCTGGGCAAAGGTATCCCCGCCGCCCAGCTTGACGTCCCACCAAACCTCCAGCCCTTCGCCGCTCAGGGCATCGTACAGCCGCTGGGCAAAGTCCGCATTGCCGCGATTGTAGGACAGGAAGACGTCCGGGCCCGCCAATTCTGATCCCCTTGCCGAATTGCTGCAAGCTGCAGTGCGACCGAAGCCGGTTTACGGCGTTTTCTCGGCTCAAGACAAGGTGATTCTGGGATCGGCCTATGGCGTGCCTGGCTGAGCCGCTTTGGCCGCCTCGCGCTGGGCCTCAAACGCCTGCAGCTCGGCTTCTGTCCTGGCCAGTTTCGCGCGTTGAGTGTCGTATTGCGACTGGAAACCGTTGGCGTTGTCGGATGCTTGCCGCAACTTTTCGGCGGCCTCCTTCGCCGCCTCCTGCTTGCTGGCATAACCAGGGGCGGCTTCCGCCTGGGCCTTGGCCTTGTCCGAACTGACCTGCGCAGCGGCCTCTTGTTGCCGCGCAAGCGCGAGCCGCTTTTCGGCATCGGCGAGGCCGGCTTTGGCCTCGGCCAAGCGGTATCCCAGCACATCGCCGGGGACGTGGCAGTACAGCACTACTGGATCGATCCAGCTGCCCGCAGCAATCAGATCCAGTGTCGATAACAACCACTTCTTCGATTTGTAGCGCAGCACGGCCCGGTAGGTTCCAACCGGTTTGCCGGCAGAATCGCGCACTTGCCAGTGCCCCAAAGCGCTAATCCCGTCGCCCGAACGGACAAAGCCCGCCGGTTCGAGCTTCATTTCATTTTCGGCTACCGCAAACGGGTCCTTGATTGCGGCCAGCCCCTTGCTGTCGAGCGCGGTTGTCCCGGAGGTCCAGCGGGTATGCTTGTCGAGGATGAAACTGCCAAGCGGTGCCTGTCCGGCCAAAGCCGTGTCCCAATAGTCCTTCATCCGCGGCGCGGCGAAGTTCGCCGCTTCCTCGGTGAAGCTGGCGGGTACCGAAGCACCGTTCCGGCAGGCGGTTTCCTGCTGCTGGCTGGCGTTTTGTCCGATGATGTTGTTGGCAATCATCGCGCTGACCCAGGCCTGCGCCTGCGCCGCTCCGGCCACACCCAATTGCATCGCAGTCACAGCGGCAATCAGCCCGAGCTGCCGCTTGCACATCATGGATTCCCCTTTCATCCCAACAGCCTGAAAGGTGACGCCAGAACTCCGCGCGGTCAATCCTTGACCACGGGCAACCACACCGCGCTCGCTTCACTCCCGCCCCAGCGTACGGTCTGGGTCGCCTTCTTGTAGGCACTTGGAGGGGCGTCGAAGATCGAGGGGACCCAGGTCTGCGGGTTGCGGTCGTAGAGCGGGTAGAGGCTCGACTGGACCTGGACCATGATCCGGTGGCCGGGCAGAAACACGTGGTTCACATTGGGCAGCGACCAGCCGAAGGTATAAGTCTGGCCCGGCTTGAGCGGCGCGGGCGTGGAGAATCCGTGGACATAGCGGCCGCGGAAGATCTCGATCCCGATCCCCAACTGGTAACCGGGCAACCCCGATGGCGCGCTTTGCTCGGAAGGATAGACGTCGATCAACTTGACCACCCAGTCGCTATCCGCCCCGGTCGTTGCGGCATGCAGTTCGACCCGGGGTGCGCCCTTGATCTGTACAGCCTTGGTCAGCACCGGTCCGGTATAGCTGAGCACATCGGGTCGGCCCGAAACAAAGCGCTGGTCCTGCACCAGCCAGGTCTTCCAGGTATCGCCATCCATGTGCACCGGGCGCGGAATGAACGGCACCGGATTGGCCGGATCGGACACATAGTCGTCGCTGCCGCCAGCTGCCGGCTTGTCGAATGACAGGCCCTGCTTGCTGGTCAGGTACAGCGGCACTTCGGTCCCGGCCGGCCAGCGGGCGTCGCTCTCCCACTTGTTGATCCCGGTCGCATAAGTGATCGCTGCGGGCATGGCCTTGCACGGCGGTGCATTGGTCTTGAGCCGGCAATCGAGGAACGGCTTGATCCAGTTCAGGCGGAACTGCAGCGCGGTATCGCCCTCGAACTTGATCGGCCCCAGGTTATAGCCTTCGTAATTGGCGCCCGAATGCCGCCAGGGCCCGATTCCCAGCGTGATCGGAGCATCGGGCTGGGCCGCCTTGATCGCCTTGAACACTGCCGGTCCGCCATAAGAGTCTTCCTGGTCCCACTGCCCCAGCATCACCAGCGTCGGCACGGTCAGCTTGCGCTTGGCCAGCAGCTTGTCGACCGCCTGTTCCTGCCAATTCTGGTCATAGGTCGGGTGCTCGATCATCTTGCGCACCGCGGGCAACTGGTCGATCCCCCAGGCCCGCGCGAACCCGGCGGACGAGACATCAGCCAGGTAGGCTTCGTATTCGTCGCCGGTTCCCTTGGGCACTTCCCCACCACCTTCCTTGACCGTCTGGCCCAACGCATAGTCGAACCCGAATGTGCGGAAGGCGCCGTTGTGGAACCAGTCATCGCCGATCCAGCCATCGACCATCGGCGATTGCGGCACTGCGGCTTTCAAAGCCGGGTGCGGATCGATCAGCGCCATCAGCGCGGTGAAGCCCAGGTAACTGGAACCGATGATCCCGACCTTTCCGTTGGCTTCGGGGACGTTTTTCACCAACCAGTCGATGGTGTCGTAGGCATCGGTCGAATGATCGATCCCGGTCTTGTTGAGCGGCCCGCGTGCCGGGCGCGCCATCACATAGTCGCCCTCGCTCTTGTGCAGCCCGCGCACATCCTGATAGACCCGGATATAGCCATCGTTGACGAATGGCTTGTCCATGATCGGCAGGATCTCTTCGATCTTCTGGCTGCGATTGCGGCTGGTCGCGCCAAAGGCATCGTAGGGAGTACGGCTAAGCAGGATCGGCGCGTCTTTGGTCCCCTTGCGAAAAACGATCACGGTGAACAGCTTGGTCCCGTCGCGCATCGGCACCATCACTTCGCGCCGGACATAGTCGGCCTGCGGGCGTACCCAATCATAGCTCGCCACCTTGTCATTGGTCATCGAATCAAGCGGCGGCGGAGCGGTCTGGGCCAGCAGCGGCGCGGCGGTGAGCGCCAGGGCAACAAGAAGCAGTTTGCGCATGTGGATTGGTTCCCCCAAGGAATTTTGCGCAGGCTAGCAGCTTTGTTGCGCTTGAGAAGGTAGGACTGCCTGCTAGGTTAACCTCATGCCCGTTCGTCCCGAGCGAAGTCGAGGGGCCGCGTGCGAAGCGATCCCTCGACTTCGCTCGGGACGAACGGTGATGGGAGGAATTCAGGATGCGCGCGACTCAAGCCTTTATCGAAACCACCGGCGGCCCTGAAGTGATCCAGTGGCGAGAGGTTGACCTGCCCGCCCCGGGCCCAGGCGAAGTACTGATTCGGCACGAGGCGATCGGGCTGAACTACATCGACACCTACTTCCGCACCGGGCTTTATCCCGCCGCCATGCCGAGCGGACTGGGCATGGAAGCAGCCGGGGTGGTCGAGGCAGTGGGCGAAGGCGTGCAGCACCTGAAGCCCGGTCAGCGCGCGGTGACTTTCGGTGCGATCGGGGCCTATTCCACGGCGCGGATTGCACCGACGATGCAGTACTTGCCGGTCCCCAACGGCGTTGACAGCCAGACCGCGGCGGCCGTGTTCCTGAAGGGTGCGACCGTAGAAGCCCTGGCTGAACGCTGCGCCCCGCTTGGCGAGGGTGAATGGGCACTGGTCCCTGCCGCAGCGGGAGGAGTGGGCCTGTTGCTGGTCCAGTGGCTCAAGGCGCGCGGAGTGCGCGTGATCGGTACCGTCGGCAGCGATGAAAAGATTGCATTGGCCACCGCTGCCGGTGCCGAAGCAGTGTTCCTGTCCAACGACCCTGAACTGGCCACCAAGGTTCGCGCGGCGACCGGGGGAGAAGGCGTTGCGGTCAGTTATGATGGTGTCGGCGCGGCGACCTGGGAGGCCTCGCTCAAATCGGTGCGGCGGCGCGGCACGATCGTCAGCTTCGGCAATGCCAGCGGTCCGGTCACAGGCGTGAACCTGAGCGTGCTGGCCGCGCACGGATCACTGTTCGTGACCCGGATGACGCTGTTCGACTATTACCGCGAACCAGCCGAAGCTATGGCCGGTGCAGCCAAATTGTGGGAAATGATCGGCAGCGGCAAATTGACGGTTACAGTCGGCCAGACCTACCCGCTGCTGGATGCCGGGCAGGCGCACCGCGACCTCGAAGCGCGCAAGACTACTGGATCGACGCTGCTGCTGCCATGAGCGAGTTGCCCGCAATCGAACTGATCGGCCTGCCCAGCGACGTCAATTCATCCTTCGAGCGCGGCCCTGCCGAGGCGCCGGCAGCCATCCGCAAGGCGCTGTGGTCGGACCGCGGCAACATGGCCTGCGAGGACGGGCAAGAGATCGGGATCCACTTCGAATTGCGAGATCGGGGAGACTTGCCGCTGACCGAAGCGGCAAGCGATGACGCTCTGATCGCGGCGGCGGTGCAGGCCAGCCTGGCCTCGGGCGCGGTGCCACTGGCACTGGGCGGAGATCATGCCATGACCCATCCGGTGGTCCGTGCCGTCCATTCCCGGCACGGACCACTGACAATCCTGCACTTCGACGCCCATCCCGACCTCTACGACAACTTCGAAGGCAATCCGCGCAGCCACGCCTCACCCTTCGCGCGGATCATGGAGGCTGGTCTCGCCACGCGGCTGGTGCAAGTCGGGATCCGTACGCTAAACGCCCACTGCCGCGCGCAGGCCGAGCGGTTCGGGGTAGTAATCGTGCCGATGGCCGAATTCACGCCGGACAAGGTGCCAGCCCTCGAAGGCCCGCTCTACATCAGCATCGACCTCGATGGGATTGACCCCTCCGAAGCCCCCGGCGTCTCACACCCCGAACCCGGCGGGCTGACGGTTCGCGAGGTCCTCGCGGTGCTGCGCCGCCAGACCGCGCCGATCGTCGGTGCCGACGTGGTAGAGCTCAACCCGCGCTTCGATTCGAATGAGCGCACCGCGATCCTTGCCGCCAAGCTGGTGCGCGAACTGGCCTCGCTGATCGTTCGAAACCGGGCCTAGACCCGCGCGAACCAGATCACGTGGCGTGGGCCCTTGCCCTTGCCGCTGGCGTCATAGCGGGCGCGGACCTCGATTTCTTCGACGTCGAAACCCACTTCGCTGAGCCGCCGGGCGAACTTGTGATCGGGGAAGGCTGACCACACCGCCAGCACCCCGCCCGGGGCCAGCGCCTTGCGCGCGTTGTGCAGGCCGGCCTTGGAATAGAGCCGGTTGTTGTCGGCACGGACCAGACCGTCGGGGCCGTTATCGACATCGAGCAGGATCGCATCGAGCGGCTCCGGGGCGAGCAGGATTGCCTGGGCGACATCGCCCATGTCGAGCCGCACCCGCGGATCGTCGAGGCAGCCCGCGGTCGCTCCGGCCATCGGCCCGCGCGCCCACTGGATGATTTCGGGCACCAGCTCGGCAACGGTCACTTGCGCCTTGGGGCCCAGCCGGGCGAGCGCGGCGCGCAGGGTGAAGCCCATCCCATAGCCGCCGATCAGCATATGCGGTGCGTCGCGGCCTTGCAGCCGGTCCAGCGTCAGGGTCGCCAGCGCCTCTTCCGAGCCGCGCATCCGCGTCGACATCAGCTCGTTGTGGCCCATCACGATCATGAAATCGCGGCCGTGGGCGTAGAGCTTCAGCTCTTCACCCCCAGGGACTTGCGCAGTGCCAAGCAGTTCGCGAGTGATCATCCGGCTCTCCTGCAGCAAAAAGAAGGGGCAGCCAAGGCCGCCCCTTCCTCACTCCCCAACGGGTAGCCTTGTCGTCACATCTTGTAGGACAAGCGGACATAGCCGAACCGGCCCGGCACGTCGTAGGTGGTCGGGTCGTAATTGTTCAGGCTGCAGCTGAAGCAGGCCGGCGGATCGACATCGAACGCGTTGTTCATGCCGACCGTGAAGGTCATCCGGCGATCCCACATGCTCGGTGTGAACTGCAGCTGGAAGTCGGTGTAGAACCGCGATGCCAGGTCCTTGGTGGTATCCTGGATTTCGGTCACCGGGCCGATGTAACGACCCGTCACCAGGGCCTTGACCGGACCCACGCTGTAATCGACCGTCCCGCTGGCCTTGAACTTGGGATAGGCCTGATCCGGGCTGCCACGCTCAAAGCCGCGATAGCTGGTGGTGGTGGTGCCGTTGGTTGCCGGAACGCCCTCGTCATACTGGAACAGGAAGTTCCCCGAGAGAGTCATCCCGAACGAGCCTGACCCCTGGCCGGTGCGCAGATTCAGCGTCGCATCCAGCCCGCGGGTGCGGATCGTGCCGGTGTTGAGCAGCACGCCGTTGATCGACGAGATGAAGCCCGAGGGCGTGCGCACGATGGCAGCGCAGCTCAGCGCGTCGCCGGTCAGGGCGCAGCGGTTAAGCAGCACATCCGCACCGATCGAAGCGATCGCGCCCTTCAACTTGATGTCGTAGTAGTCGACTGACAGACTGAGGTTGCTGAGCGCGCCGCTGCGGGCCCAGCTGGGGCTGTAGACGCCGCCGACCAGGATCGTCCGGGCGGTTTCCGGGCTTAGCGCCGGGTTGCCGCCGGTCAGGACCGGAAGCTGCCCGCCTTGCGGTTCGACATAGCTGCCGTTGGCCGGTACGCCATTGGCGATGCAGTTGGTCCGCACAGTCGCATTGGTCGGGAACAGTCCGCCCGCCGCGCTGGTGCACGGATCCGACAGCGGCTGGTCGAAGCGCGATTGCGCGCCATAGAGTTCACCGATCGAAGGAGCGCGGAAGCTTTGCGCATAGGACCCGCGCAGCAGCAGGTCCTCCGCCGGCTTCCACTGGATACCGCCGGTCAACGAGGTGTTGCCGCCGAAAGTAGAATACTTCGAATAGCGCGCCGCGCCCGACAGTTCGAGCATGTTGAAGAAAGGAGCATCCCGCAGCAACGGAACGCGGATTTCGCCGTAGAATTCATCGACCTTGAAGCTGCCACTGGCCGCCTGGGCCGGAATGTCCGAACCAAGGCCCGCCTGAATGATCGGATCGGGCGTGAACGAGCCGAATTGGTAGCGGTGTTCAAAACCGATAGCGATACCAACCGGGCCGGCGGGCATTTCGAACAGCGTACCGGTCAGGTTGACTTCGAAATCGGACAGATGCTGCGACGAGCGATCGTGCTCGTCGAACCCTACATAGGCCAGCATCTGCGGCGTGACTGAACCAACCCCGCCGAAGATGTTGAAGGGCACGCAGGCCCCGGTGCAGTTCGCAACCGGACCAAGCGCCCGCTGCAGGTTCGCGGCGTTAACGTTGCCAGTGAACAGCTGCTTGGCATCGTTGTAGCCGATCACCGCGTTGGCGTCCCAGAACCAGTCATGCCCGAACAGCTGGAAGCGGCCGTCAAGCGTGCCACTAAGGTAGAAGGTATCAACGTCCTGAGTGTAGGTCCGCTGGCCGGCTTCAACCAGGCGGCGGGCGATAAAGTTGTAATTTGCGCCCGGTCCCGCGCTCAGCGTGACACCGAACGGGTTGTAGGGGTTGGTAACGTCGATCGAGATCGTGTCCAGCAGGTTGCCGTTGCCGGCATCGGGCCCGACGAACAGTGGCAGGAACGCTGCCTGGTTCTGCGAACGGCGATGGTTGTAGACCATTTTCACCGACAGATTGAGCGCATCGCTGAATTCGATCTTGGTGTTGAGGAAACCGCCATAGCGCCGGTTGGGCGTCTGGAAGTAGTTGAACGGCGCAAAGTTGAACCGGTCAGCTGAGGTGAAGTTCTTGTAATCGCCGGTAACCAGAGCCGGATCATAAACCGGGGTGCGTCCGACAACCGGGCCGCGCAGGGTCAGGTTCTGACCCAGCACCAGGAACCGGCCAAGCGGGGTCGCGCTCGAGCACCCGCCGATCGGATCGGAGCAGGAAGTCTGGCCGGGGTTGGGGAACTGCGAAATATCGCGGTCACGCGCACTGACCGAACCCTGGCCGACATAGCTGGCACCGATCACGACGTGAACATTGTCGCTGCCCGCGCCATAGCTCAGCTGGTAAGACCCGGTCTTGCCGTCTTTCTTGCCAAGGAATTCACCGAGCTGGGCAGAGGCTCGGAAGCCCTTCTGCTTGCTGTTGGTGATGATGTTGACCACGCCGGCGATCGCGTCCGAACCATAGAGCGGCGAGGCACCCGACTGGAGCACCTCGATCCGGTCAACCATGCCGTCGGGCAGAGAGTTCAGGTCGACCGAATTGGGGATGCCGCTGGCCGAAGCGCCGCTGACGTAGCGCAGGCCATCGACCAGGACGAGCGTGCGCTTGGCGCCAAGGTAGCGTAGGTCGATCGTCGACGAGCCCGCGCCAACACCGCCGCCGTCGGGCGGATTGCCCAGGTTGCCGCTGTTGTTGAAGCGGGTGTTGAGACCGCCGGCCGAGCCGGGCAGGCGCTGGAGAACATCGGCCACCGAAGACAGTCCGGTCTGGCCGATCGATTCATTGTCAAGTCGCACGACCGGCGAAGGATCGTTAAGCGGGTCGCGGCGAATGCGCGAACCGGTGACGATGATTTCGCTGGCAGGTTGGTCGCTGCTGGCCGCAGCATCGGCGTCGGCGCTTTGCGCCTGGGCTGCCGAAGCTGACAGGATGCCGACCATTGCTATTGCCGTTCCGGCAAGAAGCTGGCGTGCGATTACTTTCATAGAACAATTCCCCTTGGACACGTAACTTGCCGGCGCCGTTGATTTGGTGCCGGCCAAGATGGCCAAGGGATATCAGTTAGCGGGTCCGCAACAAGCACGCCCAGCGCGAGCGGTGCCGATTGTTACAAAACTATGGCATAATTACCGCGACGAACGGTTTGAGAATTGCGTCAGGCTGCGCGCTGGGCGCGGTCGACGGCTTCCTGGTTGAGCATGTCAGCCAGCAGGAAGGCCAGTTCGATCGACTGCGCAGCGTTGAGCCGCGGGTCACAGTGCGTGTGATAGCGGTCGGCCAGCGCCGCATCCGAAATCGCCACCGCGCCGCCAACGCATTCGGTCACGTCCTGGCCGGTCATCTCGATGTGGATCCCGCCGGCATGGGTGCCCTCCGCGCGGTGCACCGCGAAGAACCCGCGCACTTCGTTCAGGATCCGGTCGAACGGCCGGGTCTTGTAGCCGCTTTCGGCCTTGATCACGTTGCCGTGCATCGGATCGCAGGACCAGACGACTGGATGCCCTTCGCGCTTCACCGCACGAACCAACGGGGCAAGGCCCGCTTCGACCTTGTCGTCACCGAAGCGGCTGATCAGGGTGATCCGCCCGGCTTCGCGGCCTGGGTTGAGCAGATCAAGCTGGCGTAGCAGTTCGTCGGGGGCGAGGCTCGGCCCGCACTTGAACCCGATTGGGTTGCCGACCCCGCGCAAGAATTCGACGTGCGCCGATCCTTCGAAGCGGGTGCGGTCACCGATCCACAGCATGTGGGCCGAGCAATCGTACCAATCGCCTGTCAGCGAATCCTGGCGGGTCATCGCCTGTTCGTAGGCCAGGTGCAGCGCTTCATGACTGGTGTAGAAGCTGGTGCCCTGCAACTGGGGCACGGTCTGCGGATCGATCCCGCAGGCCTGCATGAAGTCCAGCGCCTCACCGATCCGGTTCGACACTTCGGCGAACTTGTCGGCCCAGGGGCTGCGGCCCATGAAATCGAGCGTCCACTGGTGGACCTGACGCAGGTTGGCATAGCCTCCGGTCGAAAAGGCGCGCAGCAGGTTGAGCGTGGCGGCGCTTTGCGAATAGGCCTGGAGCAGCCGCTGCGGATCGGGAATGCGTGATTCCGCAGTGAAATCGATCCCGTTGATATTGTCACCAAGGTAACTGGGCAGTTCGACCCCGTCCTGGACCTCGACGGGCGAGCTGCGCGGCTTGGCGAACTGGCCGGCCATGCGGCCAACTTTCAATACTGGCTGCTTGCTGGCAAAGGTCAGCACGACCGCCATCTGCAACAGCACCCGGAAGGTGTCGCGGATGTTGTTCGGATGAAACTCGGCAAAGCTCTCCGCACAGTCCCCGCCCTGCAGCAGGAAGCCCTTGCCGCTCGCCACTTCGGCCAGATCGGCCTTGAGCGCGCGCGCCTCGCCCGCGAAGACCAGCGGGGGAAAGCTGGTGAGCGTTTCGGTTACCCGGCCAAGGGCGGCGGCGTCGGGGTACGACGGCAAGTGCCGCGCTTCCTTTGCCTGCCAGCTTTCAGGGGTCCAGTTACTCACCACTTATCTTGCTCCACTACGCGAAAGCGCGCGCCATAGCGCCAGAAAGCGGCAATTGCAAAGAGTGCAAAGCCGATCGCAGCGATCGCGAAATAATGTTACGCCGCCATCAGCGCGATGGCACCGGTCCCGGCAGACTGGACAGCGTCCGGCCTTGCGGCAAGACCGCCAGCCGCCAGCTGGTATTCCTGTTGAGGTACTTCTTCGCCAGCGCCTGCATCGCTTCGGGCGTGGTCACGGTGAAGTCACTCAACACGGAGCGAACCGAATTGAAGCGGGCCGGCTCGGTGGTCGCGCCTTCCATCAGATACATGATGAAGGCACTGCTGCTGCTCGCCCGGCTGAGCTGCTGCTTGAGCGGCTCGGTCACCAGGTTCAACTCATCGGCAGTAATCGGATTGGCGACCAGATCGGCGGCGATCTCGTCAGCCGCGGCAAAAAAGGCCGGGACCGATTCTGGTTTGAGCTGGGCGATCACCATGATCTTGCCGCCGCCATCCAGATCGATCGGCCAGTCATTGACCGCTTGCGGCGAATAGGCCTGGCCAAGCTTTTCGCGCAGTTTGTTGAGCACCCGGTTCTGGAGGATCTGCGTGAGGATCTCTAGCTGGCGGCTTTCGCGGATATTGGCTGCACCGCCTCCGGTCGGCCAGGCGATGATCGCTGCCGACTGGTCCTTGTCGCCGTTGTGATACAGCACCACCGGGCTCAGCGACGGTGCCAGCGTGCGCGCGGTTGCGGGGGCGGTGCCGGCGGGCAGGCCACCACGCGCGGGCAAGGCGCCGAAGGTCTTGGCCAGGGCCGCCACCGCTTCGTCACGCTTGAAATCGCCGAACAGGTGGATTTCGATCGGGCCCTGCTTGAGGATCGGCTCCCAGACCTGGCGGAAGCCCTCGACCGTCGTGGCATCATAGTCCTGCGGACTGGGAGTGCGGAAAGTTGCATCCTTGTTGCGTTCATAGAACCTGAGGTCGCGCTCCAGCACGCCCTGCGGGCTGGCTGCATAAGCAGCATAGTTGAGCTTGCTGGCGGCCTGTCCACGCAGCACCGGGTTGGGATCCCAGCGCGGTGTCGCGAACTTGGCGGCAAACAGATAGAGCTGGTCAGGCAGGTCGGCCGCGCGGGTATCGGCGGCGAAGACGAATTTGCCGTCCTCGATCTTGAAGTCGAAGCCCATCTTGCGACCGGTCATGATCTTGTCGATCTCTTCCTGGCCCAGCTTGCCTTCGCCCGAACTGACCAGCGCCAGATCGCCCAAGGTGGCGTAAGGTGCGGTAGCCGGACTGAACGCGCGCCAGCCGGCTCCAAAGCGGACGTTGAGCGTCACCCGCCCCGGCTCGTCTTCGGTCGGCCAGAGCAGCACCTTGACCCCATTGGCGAAATCGATCTGCTCGATATCGAGCAGACCGGTGCTCTTGGTGGCGGAAGGTTGCTGGGGGATGCCGATTGGCGGCAGGCCGGCAAAGTCGATCGGCTTGGCATCGACCCGCGAATTGCCATTGGCGGCAATCGGCGCAGCCAGCGCGAGCTTCAGCGACTGGGCGCTGGCCTCGTTCGCGGCCGGTGTCACATAGACCGAGCGGGTCACCGTGCCGCGGAAAATCGCGCGGGTGTGGGCCAGCACATTGGCCGGGGTGAACAGCGGGATCGAGCGGCGGAAGATGTCCTGCACCGTTTCGGGCGAGGCGATCGTCTCGCGGATATCGAGCGCGGTGACCATGTCGTCGGCCAGCCGCGCGCCGGGCTGCAACCGGCGCTGCTCGACCGAGCTTTCGAAAGCGACCGCGAATTCCTTGACCTCGCGGTCAATCTCCGCCTGGCTGGGTGGCCGGGCCATGGCATCGGCAATCACCGCGCGGGTGTCGCCCAGCGCGGTCTTCCAGTCGGGGCCGAGCGGGGTGATCGAGACATAAGTCGCGTCGACCGAGCGGCTGACTTTCTCCTTGTCGACTTGCGCCACTAGGAAGCTGCCCCCGGCCCGCGCCCGGCCCTCAAGCCGGCGATTGATGATCGCCTGGGCCAGCGAGTCGATCATGATCCCCTGGTTGTAGACCACCGTATCGCGCACCGGGCGCCATGGGCGCATGATGGCATAAGTGATCTGGCGCGGCAGGGTTGGCTCGACAATCACCCGGGTATCGCCGACCGGCGCCGGACCCTTGCCACCCTTGGGCAGCAGCGGATCGCCAAACGGCGGCTCCGGCGCGCGCGCACCCACGCCTTTCCAGTCGCCGAACCAGGCCTTGATGCTGGCCTCCAGCTTGGCCGGATCGATATCGCCGACTGCCACGATCACGCAGTTTTCGGGCCGGTACCAGCGCTGGTGGAAGGCCCGCACCGATGCCTCGGTGGCCCCGGTCAACGCCGCTTCGGTGCCGATCACCGGGCGCGAGCCCAGCTTCTGACCGGCAAACAGCGTTTCCTGGGTCTGGTCGAACACGCGCTCGGCCGTGCCGCCGCGTTCACGCTTTTCGGCCAGGACAATCGGCACATCGGACTTGAGGTTGGCGGCAGACAGGGTTGGAGCAATGACCATGCCTGACAACAACTTGAGCGCTTCATCGACCTTGCCATCGTTCACATCAGGCAGGTCGAGCTTGAAAGTGGTGCTGATTGGTCCGGTCAGGGCGTTGGTATCGCTGCCGAAAGTCGCACCCAGCCGCTGGAAGGTTGCGATAGCCTCGCCATCACCAAGAAACTTCGATTGGCGGAACACCATATGTTCAAGCAGGTGCGAATAGCCCATTTCGCTGGGTGCCTCGAAGAGCGAGCCAACGTCCATCCGCACCCGGATCGAAACCTGATCGGGCGGAACCCGGTTCTTGCGCACGGCATAGCGCACCCCATTGGGCAGCTCGCCAAAAATCCATTCCTTGTCCTGCGGGATATCGCTGCCACGGTAGAGCCAGGGAACCGAGGGATCAGCCCGGGGGGCGCGGGCTACTGCCGCTGCTGCCTGCTTGACCGGTGCTGTGGCGGCTTCGAGAGCCGGCGCGACCACCAGCGTGAAAACCGAAAGGACAAGGGCGGAGAGGCGCGCAGCGCGGGATCTGAACTTCATAGGGGACGGACTATAGGCAGCCGCTTTGTGACTGGCCAGTGAATAAGGCCCTGAATGCTAGTCCTTTGGACGAGGGGTGCGTCTGGCCTTGGCTTCGAATTCCTTGCGGGTCAGCACCGAGCGCAGTTCGGCCTGAAACACCAGGTCAGTGTCAGGCGGGATCGGACCGACGCCCTTGGTACCGTAGGCCTGCTTTGCGGGGATACACAGCCGGATCACGCTGCCCTCGGCAACCAGTTGCAAACCCTCGGCGACGCCCGCGATCATCCCGTCCATCGGCAGCGCCGCTTCGGTATTCTGGTCGAATACTTCACCGCTGTAAGCCGAATAGACGATGTAATCGATTGTCACGATATCGGCCAAACCGGCTGTCCGCCCCTTGCCCAAACGCAGCAGGTTGTAGCCAAGCCCCGATAGGGTCTTCTGGGTACAGCTGCGGAAGTATTCATCGACGACCGGTTGCAGCGGTACTGGCAAGACCGGGTCGCGTTGGGCAGATGCCAGCGACGGCACGCCCAAAGCGACGACCGCCAAGAAGGCACCTGCCAACCTTTGACACTGCTTCACAGCGATCAAATCCGTGACCAGACCTGCGACTTGCACAACAGCCCGCCCAGGATGCAGCCGCTGATCTTGAGGTGATTGGCGTCGATCTGCTTGATCGTCGAATAGTAGCTGGCGTTGCGATCAGGGACGAAGACCCGGCCTTGCCATTTGTTGGCGGCAGTCTGACGGTAGTCCTGCAGCAACCGGGTCCCGACCAGTGGCGGGGCTCCGGCTTCGTGCGCAATCCTCTGCACTTCGGGCGTTGCAGAGATCACTGTCCCACACAGCAGTTTGCCGCAAGCGCTGGTTACCACGGTCACGGTGCGCTTGGGATTGATCCAGGTACCGATCGCCCCGTTGGACTGCACCGGAGCGGACCCCAGCGTTTCGGTTGCGGTCATACCGGCCAGCGCCGCCAGCATCAGCGCCGCAAGACCCAAGGACCCTCGAAAATTCAACATCAAGCCGGCTCCCCCTTGCCTGACGTTGAATTGCAACGGAATTGGCTCGGACGCAAGCATCGCCGGACTTGCATGCCCCTTGCCCCGGTGCCCGGCCAACCCTACATGCCATTCCATGTACATCGAAACCGAATTGACGCCCAACCCGGCCACGCTGAAGTTCCTGCCTGGCGAGCAGGTGATGGCCGCCGGAACCCGCGATTTCCGCGACGAAGAGGATGCCGCTGCATCACCGCTGGCCGCCGCGCTGTTCGACCTGGGCGATGTCACCGGTGTTTTCTTTGGCCGCGATTTCATCTCGGTCACCGCCGGGCCGGGGGTCGACTGGTCGGCGCTCAAGCCGCAAGTCGTGGCGATCCTGCTTGATCATTTCATTACTGGCGCGCCGCTGTTCAGGGGACCCGATGCCAGCGGCATTGCCGTGCCCGCCGAGGATGCCGATTTCGGCGACGATCCGGCCCAGGCCGATGTGATCGAACAGATCAAGGAATTGATCGAAACCCGGGTGCGTCCGGCAGTGGCGGGGGACGGCGGCGATATCGTCTATCGCGGCTTCCGCGAAGGGGTAGTTTACCTGACCATGCAGGGCGCCTGCGCTGGCTGCCCCAGCTCTACCGCCACGCTCAAGAACGGGATCGAGACGTTGCTCAAGCACTACGTTCCCGAAGTGAGCGAAGTGCGCGCCGCCTGATTTTCACC
>Ga0209023_10001794_pt1 | contig 27970 bp, 33 predicted proteins | sample LakOneMetagenome_FD_187468 | JGI IMG/M metagenome (GOLD analysis project Ga0209023, IMG submission 187468) | Freshwater and sediment microbial communities from Lake Erie, Canada (SPAdes) (version 2) | ecosystem: Environmental > Aquatic > Freshwater > Lentic | place: Lake Erie, Canada...
GCGCGGGATGATGCATTCCTCCAGACACGCCGCGATCGACTTCATGCCGGGCCGGAACACGAACAGATAGCCCATGCCGGTGATGCCGCCTGCGGTCTCGACGTCGAGGATCAGAATGTCGCGGGTCGCGCCCAGCGCGTGCCCCTTGAGCCAGGGATCGTCGGCCCAAGGCATGCGCAGCATGGTCACGCGCACGTCGCGGATGGTCATGTCGGGGTTGGCGGTCATCGGCGTTTCCCTTGTTATTGATTAGGGAAATTCAAGCACAGATGACGGGCGCTAATCCAGCGTTGTCGGTTGCATGGCCTAATGCCGGCCGCTCAAGTCTCTTTGGGAATTTCGAACACCAGACAGGTCGTCGTCGCGTGCGCGAGCAAACGGCCCTTTGAATCGGTCAGGCGGGCCTCGGCGGTGGCGGCGCGGCGGCCGACGCTCAGCGTCTTGCCTTCGCTGCGCACCGGACCGGTATCCTTGGTCATGCCCTTGATGAAGGAGATCTTGAATTCCAGCGTGGTGTAACCGCTGCCGGCAGGAAGCGAGGTGTGCACCGCGAGCCCCATCACCGAATCCAGCAGCGTCGCGGCGTAGCCGCCGTGCACCGAGCCGATCGGGTTGTAGTGCCGAAAGCCCGGCACGCTGTGGAACACGACGTGACCGAATTCGGCGGTCTGATTGTAGGGTTCGATAGTCTGCATGATCGGCGGCGCCGGCAGTTTGCCGGCGAAGAAGGCACGGACGAAATCGAGACCGGTCATCGCCGCCATGACGTTCGTCGGGGTGACGCCGTATTCGACCTTTGCGGCGGCGGGTTGGTCGTCCATGGCGAGTGTCCTGCGACTTGGGTATGATGATAAGTATCATATTAAAGGTTGACGCAGCTCACAACCATCGTGTCCCGGACGCGGTGCGGCCTGGGCGATGCGAAGCATCGTCCGGCAATGCCGCTCCGCAGAGCCGGGACCCATTCTGCTGTATCTGAGGAAACATGGGCCCCGGAGCAGCAGCGCACCACTTCGCGGTGCGCAGCATCCGGGGCACGAGAGCGATTACGCGCTCTTCTTCGCGCGCATCAGGTCCGCAAAGCGCTGGAACAGATAGTGCGAATCGCGCGGGCCGGGCGAGGCCTCGGGATGGTACTGCACCGAGAACACCGGCTTGCCTTCGAGCTGGATGCCGCAGTTGGAGCCGTCGAACAGCGAGATGTGGGTCTGCGTCGCGCCCTTCGGCAGGGTCGCCTGATCGACGGCGAAGCCGTGGTTCATCGAGGTGATCTCGACCTTGCCGGTGGTCTCGTCCTTGACCGGATGATTGGCGCCGTGATGGCCCTGGTGCATCTTTTTGGTCTTGGCGCCGACCGCGAGGCCGAGCATCTGGTGACCGAGGCAAATGCCGAAGGTGGGCGTGCCCGAATTGATCACCTGCTGGATCACCGGCACCGCATACTTGCCGGTTTCGGCCGGATCGCCGGGACCGTTCGAGAGAAACACGCCGTCCGGCTTCATCGCCATGATGTCTTCGGCCGACGTCGTCGCCGGCACCACCGTGATCTTGCAGCCGACACCGGCCAGCAGTCGCAGGATGTTGCGCTTGATGCCGTAGTCGATCGCGACCACGTTGAATTCCGGCGCGGTCTGCTTGCCAAAGCCCTTGTCCCACACCCACGGCGTCTCGTCCCAGGTGTAGCGCTGCGCAGAGGTCACCATCGGCACCAGGTCCATGCCTTCGAGGCCGGGCCATTCGCGGGCTTCTTCCTTCAGGCCATGCAGATCGAACTCGCCGTTTTTGGCGTGGGCGATCACCGCATTGGGCATGCCCTTGGAACGGATTAGCGCGGTTAGCGCGCGGGTGTCGATGCCGGAGAGGCCGATGATGCCGCGCGCCTTCAGCCAGGCGTCGAGATGCTTGGTGGCGCGGTAGTTCGAGGGATCTGATATCGCCGAGCGCAGGATCACGCCGCGGGCGCCCGGCGTCGCCGCCATGTTCACCGTCTCGATGTCCTCGTCGTTGGTGCCGACGTTGCCGATATGCGGGAAGGTGAAGGTGATGAGCTGCCCGGCATACGAGGGATCGGTGAGGATTTCCTCGTATCCGGTCATCGCGGTGTTGAAGCAGACTTCGCCCACCGCATGGCCTTCCGCGCCGAGGCCGAAGCCCTCCAGCACGGTGCCGTCGGCGAGCACGAGCAGCGCGGTCGGTTTATGGTCCGGCCAGGCAGAAGCGTTTTCAGATGTGGTCATGAGCGCACTACATAGTCGCCGTATCCGGCCCCGTCAAAGCCGGAAAGGCCCTGATTCACATGCGTTTGGCGCATATTTGACAGGCAGCGGCGCGGTCTTAAGCTGAGCGTCCCGCTTTTCCGCCAAATCCGCCCGAATCCGGAGCCACGCATGGACAATTCGATGCCGATTCTGCTGGTTCCGGGCCTTGTCAGTTCGCCCCGGATCTATGCCCCTGTGCTCCCTGCGCTGTGGCGCTGCGGCCCGGTGACGGTCGCCAACCACATCCGCGACGACAATATGGGGGCGATCGCACGCCGGATCCTGGCCGAGGCGCCGCCGCGCTTCGCGCTGGCCGGGCATTCGATGGGCGGCTACATCGCCTTCGAGATCATGCGGCAGGCCCCGGAGCGCGTGGCCCGGCTGGCGCTGATCAATACCCAGGCGCGGCCGGATACGGCGGAGGCGACCGAGCGGCGGCGTGGCATGATGGCGCGCGCCAAAGCCGGCGGATATCACGAGGTGATCGACGAGCTGTTTCCGGGCTTTGTGCATCCCTCGCGGCGCGACGATGCAGCCCTGCGCCAGCTCGTCCACGACATGGCCGACGATGTCGGGGTCGATGCCTTCCTCCGGCAGCAGACCGCGGTGATCGGTCGGCCCGACTCGCGCCCGGCGCTGGCCTGGATCAAGTGCCCGACGCTGGTGCTGTCGGGCGACCAGGACAACACCATTCCGAATTCGCTCTCGATCGAAATGGCCAGCAACATCCCCGACGCCAAACTGGTGATCCTGCCCAATTGCGGGCACATGCCGCAGCCGGAACAGACGGAGGCGACCGCGGCTGCGCTGGTCGAATGGCTGCAGAGCTAGTTGTTTCGGCAGCGGTAACGGCCTAGATCAGGGCCTGAGATTTTGAGAGGAACGAACATGCTGCGCGATGACATCAACAATGCGGTCAAGGACGCGATGCGGGCCAAGGACGAGCGCAAGCTGTCTACGCTGCGCATGGTCAACTCGACCATCAAGAACGCCGACATTGCCGCGCGCGGCGAAGGCAAGCCGCCGCTTTCCGACGCCGACCTGATGGGCGTGTTCCAGAAGATGATCAAGCAGCGCCAGGAGTCGGTCGAGCTCTACGACAAGGGCGGTCGCGCCGAACTCGCCGCGCAAGAGCGCGAGGAGATCGCAATCATCTCCGCCTATCTGCCGAAGCAGATGTCGGAAGATGACGTCAAGGCCGCCATCGCCGCCGCCATCGCCGAGACCGGCGCCGCCGGGATGAAGGACATGGGCAAGGTGATTGCGGTGCTGCGCGCGAAATACGCCGGGCAAATGGATTTCGGCAAGGCCAGCGGCATGGTGAAGGGGGCGCTGTCGTCTTAAGACGCGCCTACCACTGTTTCCGTCATGCCCGGGCTTGTCCCGGGCATCCACGTCTTTAAAGTCCGGCGTCATAAGAAGACGTGGATGGCCGGAACAAGTCCGGCCATGACGCGCAATTCAGGGACGGACGACCGAAACATGCTCACCGAAGCCAAGACCTACGACGAGCTCTACCGCAATTTTCGCTGGGACGTGCCCGCGCGTTTCAACATCGCCACCGCCTGCTGTGATCGTCATGCCGACGGCTCAGGACGGCTGGCGCTGGTTTATGTCAACGATGACGGAACGACGACGCGAACTTCATTCGACGAGGTCGCCGACATGTCGCGCCGCTTCGCCAATGTGCTCGACGCCGACGGGTTGAAGCGTGGCGATCGGGTCGCGGTGTTCCTGTCGCAGTCGCTGGAATTGCCGATTGCGCATCTCGCAGCCTATCGCGCCGCGATGATCTCGATTCCATTGTTCGCGCTGTTCGGCGAGGATGCGCTGGAATTCCGGCTGTCGAATTCGGAAGCCAAGGCCATCGTCACCGACGAGGCCGGTTGGGAAAAACTGTCGAAAATCCGCGACCGGCTCCCTGAACTGAAAAACATCTATGTCATCGGCGGCAAGGCGCCTGATGGCACCAAGCCGTTCTGGCCGTCGCTGAAGGCGGCCTCGCCGGACTTTGCGACCGTCGACACTTCGGCGGACGATCCTGCGCTGATCATCTACACTTCAGGCACGACGGGAAATCCCAAAGGCGCGCTGCACGCGCATCGCGTCGTGCTCGGCCATCTCCCCAATGTCGAGATGTGTCACAATTTCCTGCCCAAGCCCGGCGACCTGATGTGGACGCCGGCCGACTGGGCCTGGATCGGCGGGCTGATCAACGGCTTGTATGCCTTCTGGTATCACGGCATCCCGCTGGTCGGGCATCGCGCGCGAAAGTTCGAGCCGCAGGCGGCGATGCAGATGATTGCCGACCTCGACATCCGCAACGTGTTCCTGCCACCGACCGCGCTGAAATTGATGCGGCAGGCCGATGTGAAGAACCCCGGTGTCAAGCTGCGCAGCATCTTCACCGGCGGTGAATCGCTCGGCGGCGAGTTGCTGGGCTGGGTGCGCGAAACCTTCGGCATCGACGCCCACGAAGTGTTCGGCCAGACCGAGTGCAACCTCGTGATCGGCAGCAACTCGAACCTGTTTCCGATCCGCCCGGGTTCGATGGGCCGGGCGACACCCGGCTTTGACGTCCGCATCGTCAACGACAAGGGCGAAGAGCTGCCGCGGGGCACGCGCGGCGTGATCGGCGTGCGCCAGCCCTGTCCGTGCACCATGATCGAATACTGGAAGAACCCGGACGCGACGGCGAAGAAATACGCCGGCGAATTCCTGCTCACCGGCGATCTCGGCATCCAGGATGAGGATGGTTACTTCTGGTACGTCAGCCGCGAGGACGACGTCATCACCACCGCCGGCTATCGCGTCGGTCCGTCCGAGATCGAGCACACGCTGATGAAGCATCCGGCGGTGGCGATGTCCGCCGTGGTCGGCATTCCCGATCCGATCCGCACCGAATCGATCAAGGCCTGGATCGTGTTGCGCCCGGGCTTCACGCCCGGCGACGCGCTGGCGCGCGAAATCCAGGAATTCGTCAAGGTGCAACTCGCCGCCCACGAATATCCGCGCTTCGTGCAGTTCGCCGAAACGCTGCCGATGACGGCGACGGGAAAGGTGCTGCGGCGGGAATTGCGGTCGCTGGGGTGACGGAGGCTTCTCAGTCGATAAGACCGCGGATAACGCCGGCCAATTGGCTTTCGTTGCCGTCAAAGCTGGCAATCATTGCCGCCAGCATTTCGCCAGGGTTCATCCCGTCAATGTTGAGCCGATGTCCAGCTACATCGGCAAGCAATGCAAAGAAAGTAAGCTGCGACCGGCCATTACCTTCGCGAAAAGCATGGATCGCGTTTAGCTCAGAGAGGAAGTGCCCGGCGCTGGTCGAGAACGCTTCCGGATCGAGACGCCGCAGATAATCGGATGTCCGCAAATTCTTGAACAATTGATTCGCTTGTCCTTCAATGTTTTCGGGGAAACAGAAGGGGTTGCCGCCTTTCGAAATTCGGACGGTGCGAATCTGTCCCGCCCACTCGTAGACATCTTGAAACAGATGATGATGGACGGCCTTGTAATGCGTGAAATCGAGCGAGCCATCCGGTAGAGGCTCTGCCGCGCGTGCGCTGGAAATTTCTGCCTCAAATGCATCAAGCGCGGCCTGGTCATGCAGGTCGAGCTTGTTCACCAATACGGTCGAGTTTTTGTAGGTATAGGGATCCTCGATCGCATCATACATGCGGCGTGGTTATCCCTTGCGATGACTGCGGATGATGGTTCGGCGGTATTCTTCCGCAGTGAGTCCCTTGGACTTGGCTTCGCTGGCGCGCTTCTTCATGGCGGCCGTCAGCCGAATGCCTTCGACTTCGCTGATTTTGGCATACCGATCGCTTCCGAGCACGAACCGCTCGGTCTTGGCATCCTTTGCAGTATTCTTCTGTTTCGTCATGATCGGCACTCTAGCACGAATCGTTGTCCGTGACACGACGGACTTGACGTAGATCAAGTCCGTCAACCGCAACAGCCCCCACCATTTCCCGGAAATCTAAGGGGAGCCACGCGATGTCCGTTTCCGGCAAGGTCGATCCGGTGGTGCGCCGTATTTCGGCGACGGATATCGCGGAAGCGCTGAGCGAGGGGTTGCGGGATTTTCAGGCGCTGCCGCTCTATGGGCTCGCCTTTGGCGCGCTTTATGCTGGCGGCGGGATCGCGATCCTGCTGTGCCTGACGGCATTCGGCATGGTCTATCTGGCCTATCCGCTGGCGGCGGGTTTCGCGATGATCGGCCCCTTCGTGGCCATCGGCCTCTACGAGCTCAGCCGTCGCCGCGAGGCGGGGCAACCGGTTTCGTTTGCCGCGATCTGGACCACGGTGCGGACGCGCAGCGAGATCGGCTGGATGGCTTTCGTCACGCTGTTCGTGTTCGTGGTGTGGATGTATCAGGTGCGGCTGTTGATCGCGCTGTTGCTGGGGCTGAACGCTTCGTTCGGCAGTTTGCACGAATTCATCACGGTGGTGCTCACCACCAATGAGGGGCTGCTGTTTCTCGCCATCGGCAACGCGGTCGGCGCCGCGCTGTCGCTGATCCTGTTTTCGCTCACCGTCGTGTCGTTTCCGCTGCTGCTCGACCGCGACGTCGATTTCGTCACCGCGATGATCACCAGCGTGCGCTCGGTGGTGACGAGCCCGCTGCCGATGATCGGCTGGGCCGCGCTGATCGTGGTGCTGCTGGCGGTGTCAGCGATGCCATATTTCCTCGGGCTATTGGTGACGCTGCCGGTGCTCGGCCACACCACCTGGCATCTCTACCGCCGCATCATCACGCCGGTGGCCGGCTGAGCTTTACGGCGTCTCGATCCCCATCGCCTTCAGCGCGGCCAGCATTCGTTGTGGCGGGGCCATCTTGATCGCCAGCGGTTTGCCGGTTTCCAGCACGCTCTTCAGGCTCGACAGGATCGCAGGCCAGCCCTGGCGACCGCCCGACAAGATGTCGTCGCTGATGTCGCGGTCGTGCGACTGCAATATCGTCAGCTTGACGGCGTCGCCGGCCTGCTCGATCTCGTAGGTGACGAGGGTAGGGCCGAGCTTCTCCACCAGCGCCGGCCAGTTCACGTTCCAGGTGATGGTCAAGCGCTTCGGCGGATCGCATTCGAACACTTCGCCGCTGATATGCACCGAGCCATCGGGCGCACGGGCGACGAAGCTGCCGCCGACCTTGAGTTCGGCCTCGATCGCAAAGCCGGAAAAATACTGCCTCGAGAATTCGGCCGTCGTCAGCGCCTGCCACACCCGTTCGGGTGTGGAGGCGATGTAGATGGTGTAGACGATGGCCGGCTTGAAGGTGTCGATCTTCATTGCGGAATTCAGCCTTCCATCTTGAGGGCTTCGAACGGGATCTCTAGCGGCTGCCCGGTTTCCAGAATGCTCTTGAGGCTGGACAGGATCGCGGGCCATCCCTTCGAAATGCCGTTGAAGAACTTGCTGCCCTCCGAAAACCCTTCATGGGTCAGCGTCAGCTTTACCAGTTTGCCATAGGGTTCGAGCACGAAGGTGGCGAGCGCCGGAAACTCGTTCTTGTAGGTGTCCGACAGGTTGATGAAGGTGTAGGCGAGCCGCCGCGGCGGGTCGCATTCGACCACCTTGCCGGCGTCGGAAACGGTGCCGTTGCTGCGGACCATCTCGAAGGATGATCCCACTTTCCAGTCCGAACGCAGGCGGGCGCCGAACCAGTAGCGTTCGGTGAAGTCGCCTGATGTCAGCGCATGCCAGAGTTTTTCCGGCGTCGTCTCGATATAGGTGGTGTAGACGAATTCGGGTTTACTCATCACGCTTCTCCAGTTGCCGTTTCAACTCGCTGAGCGCGGCAAGTTTCCCGCGCTCGAATTTCCTGATCCAGCGTTCGCCGATCTGATGGATCGGGACCGGGTTGAGGTAGTGCAGTTTCTCGCGGCCGTGCCTGTAGGTGGTGACGAGGTTGGCCGCCTCGAGAATCCCGAGGTGCTTGGTGACCGCCTGCCGCGTCATGTCGAGGCCGTCACAGAGTTCGTTCAGCGTCTGTCCATTTTTGGCGTGAAGCCGGTCCAGCAGCGAGCGTCGTGATGCATCGGCCAGCGCCTTGAAGACTTCATCCATGGCCGGGATAATAGGCAACCAAATGGTTGCATGTCAACCGCAACCTTCAAACGCTTGTGAGAGGGCGGTCATTGACGCGACGATCAAAAATGAGTCCTTGGTTCCATCGCATCGGGGAATGATCATGAAGGCTGCCTTCATCGAACGTCACGGCGGGCCGGAAGTTCTCACATTCGGCGAGATGCCGGATCCGGTGGCTGGTCCCGGCCAGGTCGTGGTCGATATCGTGGCTGCCAGCGTCAACGGTGCGGACTGGAAGGTGCGTGAGGGCAAATCCGGTCAGCTCGCGCATTTCCCCTACATTCTCGGCCGGGATTTTTCCGGCGTCGTTTCCGCCGTCGGCGAGGGTGTGACCGACCTGCGAGTCGGCGACGAGGTGTTCGGCGTCTGCGACGTCGGGCAGGAGGGCGCTTATGCCGAGAAGATTGCGATCAAGGCCGCGATTGTCGCCAAGAAGACCGATCGTCTGTCCCATGTCGATGCCGCTGCGCTGGCGCTCGCCGGCTTGACGGCGATCTGCACCGTCGAGGACACGCTGAAGCTCAAGGCCGGTGAGACCATCCTGATCCAGGGCGGCGCCGGCGGTGTCGCCGCCTTTGCTATCCAGTTGGCGAAACATCTGGGCGCCCGCGTGATTACGACCGCGAGCAAGGCCAATCACGACTATCTGCGCCAGATCGGCGCCGACGAGATCATCGATTACAACGCGGTGGATTTCACTGAGGTGGTGAAGGATTGCGATGCCGTCTTCGAGACCGTCGGCGGCGACGTCGCGCAGCGGTCGTTTTCGGTGCTGAAGCCGGGCGGTCGGGCAGCGTTCATTGCTTCGGGGCCGCAGGCGCCGAAGCCCGATCGCAGCGACGTCGTTGCGCTGCGGCCGGCCGTCGGCCGCGACCGCCCGCATCTCGAACGCATCGTGGCGCTGGTGGCGGCCGGCGCCGTCCGGCCGCCGGAAGTGACGCGCTACAAGCTCAGCGACGCCGTCGCCGCGCACGAGGTCAGCCAGTCTCGCCACTTCCGCGGCAAGCTGGTGTTCCTGGTGCGCTGAGGCGCGCGCTTCAGCGCTTCTGGTAGGGGTGGAAGATGTGATCCTTTGCCTTCACGGCCACATGGCACGAATGTCCGCAGTCTGAGGGGCTGGGGTCGGCGGTGAAGTTGTCGGAGGCGGCTTCGTAGTTGAACAGTGCGTATCCCCAACCGCCGCTCTTCGGAAATCGGGCGCTGTCCTTTTCCATGACGAACGCCTGGGTGAAGACATCGGGCACGTCGACGGCAAAGGGCGCCTCGGTGCTCTTCTTTGGCTTCCATTGCAGCTTCGCGATCTTGGCGCCCTCGGGGAACGGTTTGCCGTTGCCGGGGATGCCGGCCTTGAAGGCTTCGATCATGGCCGGGTTGGCGACGATCACCTTGAGGACTTCGTCGGTCCGTGCGGAGGAGACCACCGACCAGTCTTCATATCCCTTGAAGTCGGAGAAGGCGACGCCGTCGGGCGATTTCAGGGTGTACTTGTCCTGGGCGTAGACGGCCGCAGTGCCAAGCATGGCGAGTCCAGTTGCAGCGGTGGCAATCCTGAGCGTGTTGCTTTTCATGGTTGATCCGTTCCTGATTGTCGTTCAGCCGAACTCTCAGAGGGTGATCACCGTCAAATTGTTTTTGCCCAGCGTAGTGCAACGCTGGTGCACTCCGTTATGATATCTTCTTGAACGAGCCAACGAAGATTGGCCGGCAACCTGGGTGGAAAACATGAGCGGTCGCGTCACACTCGCAATTCTCGCCGCATTTTCAATCGCATGCGCCAGCGGCGCCGCGGCGGAACCGCAAAAGATCGGCAGCCCCCCGGAAGCATCCAACATGAAGCTGGTCGGGTACAGTGACCTGCAGGCGCGCAGCGCCTACCAGCCGACCATTCACCACCAGGGCGATCGCTGGATCGCCTATATCGGTCATCACGGCGGCACCGACGATATTCCCGCGCCGGTCAATCCGCAGACCGGTAAGGCCGAGCCGAACGGCACCTCGATCATCGACGTCACCGATCCCGCCAATCCCCGATATCTCCGTCATATTCCGGGGCAGGAAGGCAAATACGAAGCCGGCGGCGCGCAGATGGTGCGGATCTGTGACGGCAAGCAATTGCCAAAAGGCGATCGCAATGCGGTCTACATGCTGCGTACGTTCGGCGGCGAGGCGCATGAGATCTGGAACGTCGCCGATCCCGCCAATCCCGTGCTGATCACGCGGCTCGGCGGACTGAAGGACACCCACAAGAACTGGTGGGAGTGCGACACCGGCATTGCGTTTCTGGTTTCCGGCGCGCCGGATTGGCGCACCCGCCGCATGACGCAGATCTACGATCTCAGTGACCCTGCCCATCCCGTCAAAATTCGTGACTTCGGTCTGCCGGGCCAGGAGCCCGGTTCGACCGGTGCGGTGCCGACCGAATTGCATGGGCCGATTTCGGCGGGACCTTCGGGCAACCGGGTCTATTTCGGCTACGGCACCAACAAGGGCGGCTTCGTGCAGATCGTCGACCGCGAGAAACTGCTGAACGGACCGAAGGAGCCGACGCCGGACAATCTGCGCCTGCCGGAGATTTCGCGGATGCCGATGTCGGCGCTGAACGGCGCCCACACCACGTTCCCGATGCTGGGGATGCCGATTGCCGAATTCGCCAAGGACAAGGACGGCAAGAGCCGCGACATCGTCATGATCGTCGACGAGGCGATCCTCAACGAATGCAATGAGCCGCGGCAGATGGTGTGGTTCGCCGACGTCACCGTGGAAAACCGTCCGATGATGATTTCGAGCTACACCGTGCCGGAGGCGAGCGGCGACTTCTGTGCACGGGGCGGGCGGTTCGGCTCGCATTCTTCCAACGAGAGCATGGCGCCGGTGTTCTACAAGAAGATGGCCTTCATCGCCTTCTTCAATGCCGGCGTTCGCGCGCTGGATATTCGCGATCCCTATCATCCCCGGGAGGTCGGCTACTTCATCCCGTCGATTACATCCGCGACCGACAAGCGCTGCGTCACCGTCGAGGGCAAGGACCGCTGCAAGGTCGCGATCCAGACCAACAATGTCGAAACCGATGAGCGCGGTTACGTCTATATCGTCGATCGCGCCAACACCGGGCTGCACATTCTGGAACTGACCGGTCCGGCGCGCGCCGCCGCCGGCCTGCCGTAGGAGTTGCAAAGGGTGCGCCACGCCGCCGTCATTGCGATCGGGATCGTTGCACTCGGCGTTTTGTCGGGCGGCGCGGCCTATCAACGCGCCGCATCAGCGAGCGGCGATTGGCAGGAGATCGCCTGGCCGTTCCCGCGCGACGGCTGGCCGGCCGGCAAGGCGTTTCGCAGCGGCGATGTCGAGGTTTATGTCCGGCCCAAGATCGGCTTCTGCAATTGCGACACCGGCGTTGCCGATGACGACGAGGTCGACCGCGTCGCCGATCTCGACCTGATCAGCGACCGCTTCGCGCCACTGGAAGCGGGCAGGGTGATCAACCTCGCTGACATGCAAGGGCGCATCAGGCCTTACGAACTTGCGATGTCCGACGGCTCCCGCCATCGCGCCATCGGCATCGCGGTGTCGCGCCGCTGCGACCTGATGGTCGCGGTAGCCAAAGGCGAGGGCGATGCGTCTTCGGTCCAGCGCGCCGCGCTGGAGTTTCTCGGCTCCGTGAAGATGTCGAACTGGATGACCGCGGCGATGGATGGGCGCTAATACCCCAGCGCCAGCCCCGTGCCATTGCGCGGATCGTTTGCCCCGAAGTACCGGTTGCGGCCGACCGGCTTGCCGCCGAGTTTGGGTGCACCGACCAGGATCGCCGCAACGTGGTTGGCAGGCTCCGATTTCTCGAACCGGTGACCCCAGCTCTCCAGCACCTTGCCGGTATCGGGCGAAAGTGCGTAGGGCTCCATGTTCGTCGCCTCCGGCAGCCACTGGTTATGGATGCGCGGTGCGTCGACGGCCTCCTGAATGTTCATCTGGAAATCGACGACGTTGAGGATGGTCTGCAGCACCGTCGTGATGATCTTTGCGCCACCCGGCGTGCCGAGGACGAGAACAGGCTTGCCATCCCGGGTCAGGATCGTCGGTGTCATCGAACTGCGCGGCGCCTTGCCCGGCGCGATGGCGTTCGCCTGGCCTTGAACTAGTCCATAAGCACTGGCCGCGCCCGGGTTCGGCGTGAAGTCGTCCATCTCGTCGTTCATCAGAACGCCGGTGCCTGAGGCCACGACCTTGGCGCCGAACTCGTCGTTCAACGTCACGGTCATCGAAACCGCATTGCCGGCGTCGTCGATGACAGAGAGATGCGTGGTGTTGCTGCCTTCGTGCGGCACCACGCCCTGTTTGATCTCCGCCGATATGCCGGCGCGGTCCGGCTTGATGGTCTGGCGGATTTTCGCGGCATAGGTCTTGTCGATCAGCTTTTTGACCGGCACCTCGACGAAGTCGGGATCGCCGACCAGGCCGCTCCTGTCAGCGTAAGCGTGACGCATCGCCTCGATTTCGTAATGCAGCGCCTGGGCGGATCCCCAGCCCTGTTCGCGCAGCGGATAATCCTCCAGGATGTTCAGCATCTCGCAGATGGCAACACCGCCCGAACTCGGCGGCGGCGCCGAGATCACGTGATAGCCGCGGTAATCGCACTCGACCGGCGCGAGTTCGCGCGTCTTGTAGCGATCGAGATCCTCCTGCGCGATGATGCCGCCGCCCGCTTGACTGGCCTTGACGATCGCCGCCGCCGTCTTGCCCTTGTAGAAGCCGTCGGCGCCGTGTTTTCGGATCAGGCGCAATGTGTCGGCGAGGTCGGGCTGCGCCAGCTTTTGCCCGGCCACGAACGGCTTTCCCTTGTTCAGAAAAATCCCGGCGGTGGCGGCAAATTTCTGCAAGCCTTCGGCGGCCGCCGCCATCTTGTCGACGTCGCCCTGGTCGAGCACAAATCCATCCTCGGCCAGCCTGATCGCCGGATCGATCAGGGCTGTGCGCGTCATCGTTCCGTATTTCTGTCGCGCATATTCAAGGCCCGACACGGTGCCGGGGACGCCGACGGCGAGCCACCCTGTCGTCGTCAGTCCCTTGATGACGTTGCCGTCCTTGTCGAGGTACATGTCACGGCGCGCGGTGAGCGGAGCTTTCTCGCGAAAGTCGAGGAAGGTGTTTCGTCCATCGGCGAACCGGGCGGTCATGAAGCCGCCGCCGCCGAGATTGCCGGCGGCCGGGTAAACCACGGCCAGCGCATAGCCCACCGCAACCGCGGCATCGATGGCATTGCCACCGCGCTTGAGCACGTTGACGCCGATCTCGGTCGCCAGGTGCTGCGCGCTGACCACCATGCCCTTTTCCGCCGCCACCGGCGGCGCGGAGGCCGCGTGGGCGGCCGGAATGGGGGCCAGCGACCAGGCGCAGGCCGCCAAAGCGCAGGCGCCCGCCAGTGTTCCCAGCGCGATGTCGCGTCGCGCGGGCCGATTTTCCGATTCGCGGCTTGAAACTGCCAAGGACATGCAACTCCTCTCATCCTTTCGCGCCGCCGCATGCCGCGAAATGCGAGATAAGTCTAATCAATTCCGCTGTTTTGTTCGTGCTAATTCGGTATCGTGCGGTCCGGCCCGTTGGGCCGGATGCAGGTTTCCGAGTGCTTGGCAGGGTTATTCGAAATGTTTCTTGCGCGCCGCTCCGCTCCCGCCGTGACATGCCTCCTGATTGCGCATGGATTGCTGCTTCCGCTGTTGGCCGCGGGGCTATCGCCTGCGGCTGCGGCAACCGGCGATTGCGTGGCGCCGGCCGAAGTCACCGCATTGCCGACGCCGGTGGCACCCTGGAACGGCGCGCCGCTGCGGGTGATGGTCATCACCGAAAAGCCGGTCGCAGGCACGCTGTCGCTGATCGCGCCCGACGGCACCGCCGCCGTTAAATCGACCGAACGCCATGACGGGCCGCCCTATGCCTGGTTCGCCGAGATCGCAGCGCCCGCCGCGGGCACCTGGCGCGCAACGTTTTCGGGCGGCTCGGATTGCAGCCCGTTCACCCGCGAGATCGCCGTCAGCGGCAAGAAGCCGGAGCCGTTCCGAATCCCGGCGGGCAGCATCTGGCAGGTGCGCGATAGCTGGAACGCCACCAACGAAGCGCTGTTCTCGGCATGGGTCGCCAAACTGTTCGACGCGCCGCCGGACCAGAACCTGGACTGGAAGGTCTGGTATGAGGTGCTGCGCGATCAATCCCGCAATTTTCTCTACAACCATCTCGGCCGCAACGAGGACAAGACCCAGACCGGCTCACGTCCTGACTGCGCCGACTTCGTCTATTTCCTGCGCGCCTATTTCGCCTTCAAGATGGGGCTGCCGTTCGGCTATTCGAATTGCTCGCGCGGCGCCGGCGGCAGTCCGCCGAAGTGCTACCAGTGGTTCGACGTCGAACATCCCGAGGTGACGCGTCCGCCGCCACCGCCCGATCCCAACCCCGCAGCCACCGCTGCTGCCGAACCGCCGCCTGCGGAGCGGCCGAAGATCCTCGGCATCTTCGGGCGCTCGGAGCCATCGCCGGCCGATCCTGCCGCCGCTACTCCGGCGAAGCCCGCTCCGCCCAAGCCGAAGCCGCCGACTAACTTTGCCGAATATGTCCGCGACGTCGGCGACGTCGTCCATACCGGCGCGGTGCGCGCCGGCGACGAGAGCGCTGATTTCTACACCGTGCCGCTGTCGGAGAAGACGCTGCGTCCGGGTACGGTCTATGCCGATCCGTACGGCCATGTGCTGATGCTGGTGAAGCGGGTTCCCGAAGTGAACGGCATGCCGGGCGTCTTCCTCGCGGTCGATTCCGAGCCGGATGGATCGGTCACGCGCAAGCGGTTCTGGCGCGGAAACTTCCTGTTTGCGCACGAACCCTCGCTGGGAGCAGCCGGCTTCAAGCATTTCCGTCCGATCGTGAAGGAGAAGAACGGCCCCTTGAAGCGGCTGAGCAATGCCGACATCAACAAGAATCCGAACTACGGCGACTACTCGACCGAGCAGGCGCAGATGGCGATGGAGGATTTCTACGATCGCATGGACGACGTGATGTCGCCCGATCCGCTCGATCCGGTGAAGGCGATGACGGACGCCATCACCAGCCTGACCGAGCAGATCAAGACCCGCGTCACCTCGATCGAGAACGGACGGAAGTGGCAGGCGAAATCAGCCGGCGACGCCACCATGCCGGATGGCGCCGCGATCTTCGCGACCACCGGCGCCTGGGAAGATTTTTCGACGCCGGCGCGCGATTTCCGCCTGCTGATCGCCATCGACGTGGTGCGGAATTTCCCCGATCGCTTCGTGCGCCGCTCGAACCGTTTCGCGCTGCCGCCCGGCAAGAGCGTCGCCGACGTCAAGACCGAATTGCAGGGCGTGCTGGCGTCGGAGCTGGCGTCGCGCAAGATCACCTACACCCGCAGCGACGGCTCGCCGTGGACGCTGTCGGTCAAGGACGTGCTCGATCGCGCCGTCGAGTTCGAGATGGCCTACAACCCCAACGACTGCGTCGAGCTGCGCTGGGCCGCGGCCGCAGGCAGCGACGAAGCGTCTACCTGCAAGCGCCGCGCGCCGGCAGCGCAACGCGACAAGATGGCGAACTACCGTGCCTGGTTCCGCGACCGGCACTGGCCGGCCAAGGCCAGCTAGCTCAGGCGAGCCAGGGCAGGCGGTGCATTCCGTGATGTCGGGAAGCTGACGCAAAAGCGGCGGCTATCTTTGCATCAGGCGCGCGCCGTAAACCGCATGTGAACCGGCTGTAAACCCGCGCAATCTCCCGCAAACGTCTCGAACGCTTCTGCGCGTTCACGTGACCGATCGGCATGGTGTGAATGTTCACACCCCCGTCCACGGCAGCGAGCCATGGACGCTTCGTCACCTCGCATCAAGCAAAGGAGATCGTCATGTTCAGCAAATCGATCCTGTTGGCCATCGCACTCGGCGTTACCGCGATGGCGTCCGGCACCGCTCCCGCGTCGGCATCGCATTCGCAGCCCTATCCCGGCTACCGTGTTGCCCCAATGACACGCCCCCCATCGGATCGGCCGGCCAAACTTCTGACGACGGTGCAGCGGTCGGAGTATCCGATGCCGCGGCGTCCGTACCGGCAACCGTTCCAATAAGACGGGAACGCCGGTCAGCCCGGCAACGATCGGTTCGGTTCAGGCAGAGGCAGTGCTCCCCCCCGGCGCTGCCTCTGTTCTTTTGTGAATGTCTTGTTTTAGGGATTGCCTGCGTAGCCCTCGAAGTTCAGCGGCGGCGCCGTAAACGGGCTGTGAACCTGATGTAAACGACGGCAAACACATCGAAATCCGAAAAACTTGGGGCGCGGACACAGCGACTGACTTGCGGGGTGCGAATGGTCGCACCGATCAGAAAACAGGAGCCAGTCATGTCACATCGTTCCATCTTGCTTTCCACCACCTTCGCAGTCGCCCTCGTTTCGCTCGCTTCCGTTGCACCGGCTTCGGCCCACGGCTTCGGTTTTGGCGGGTTCGGCGGCGGCGGATCGTTCGCCTTCCACTCGTCAGCCTATGGCGGTTTCGCCCGCGCGCCGATGCCGATGAGCAGCATGGGCGGCAGGGGTCCGGCAGCCGCTACCGTCATCATGGGGACGCACCTCGATCCGCCCCGCAATACAGGTACAATCGCGGCGCCCGGTAACTCGAGGTACCCCGTCGGCGGGGATGCGGGTCGGGTTTCGAACGTCAACAGCGTTGAGACCGGCGCAAGGCTGCCGAAGACCGGTGGCAGCGAAGGCGTGCCGAATGTGACGGGTGCGCCGAAGATCTACGGTCAGGGCCCGACACCGGATCACGGTCCCAACGGTTCCGGCGTCAAGAACGACGGGCCGACGGTCAATCTCGCTGGATCGCAGGAAGTCGGAGCCAAGGGCCCGCGCGAAGTGCCGGGTTACGGCAGCGTCGGCAACGGCCCGCAGTTGAATCTGCCCGGCTCGGTCGATCGACATGGTCCGGACGCCGCCAATAAGGCGGTCTCCAAGATGGAAGACAACGGCAAGCAGATTCTGGATGAAGCCGGCAAGGGCGGCCCCAACTCGGTGAACCTGCCGACGTCTCCCGGCGCCGGCGTCGATGTGTCCGACGATACCAGTGGAAAGAAATCCGGCTCGGGCGGCAGCGGCAGCGGCAGCGGCTAGTCCGGCAGCTCCGGAAGCGGCGGCGGCAGCGGCAAGACCTCGGGATCCGGCTCCTCCGGTTCGGGCAGCTCCATTGTCGTCGCGCCCGGCGTCGCCGGCTCCAACGGATCGGGGCCGACCAAGGACGGCGGCACCCAGACGGTGTCGACGATGCAGATCGGAAGCACGACCTACCAGGTCGTTACCGTCAAGGATAAGGACAAGAACATCGTCAGCATGACCTACATGGAGAAGGGGAAGGACGGCAAGATCAAGGAGACCTCGACCGGGCCCGAGATTCCCGCCAAGAAGAACAACGAGACCCCGAACGACGACGACAGCGGCACCATCGGTTCGCTCAATCCGTCGAGCGGCGTCGGCAAGACCGGTCACGGCGGCGGCACCGACAACAACGGCACCGAAACCGGCACGCAGGCCACGCAGTTGAATGGTTCGGTGGTCAGCCGCACCGGTCATGGCGACGGCACCGGCAACCATGGCGACAACAACACCGTCGACAAGGGCGGTGCGCTCTCGGCCAACACGTCGCTGGCGCGCAAGGACTACGGCGATGGCGGCGGCTCGGACAACCGCGACGGCGGCACCTCGCTGGCCGCACCGCGCACCGGCGGCGGCGACCCGCATCAGCGCGCTGCCGCCGCTGCGGCCCTCGGCGACTGAACCGGATTCGGTAGCCGCGATCGCATGAAGCTTGGGGGCCTGACGATGTCAGGCCCCCTGTTCGTGTCCGGCGCGGAAACCGCGAAGTGGACCGGATCAGTCGGCTTTGAGCTTACCGAGGTAGGCGCCGAAATACGCGGCGCCAATGCACGGCAGGCTGAGAACCGCGAACAGCACCAGGCTCATGGGCCAGAGATTTGGGAAGCCGGACTTCAGCGATGTTCGCAACAGCATCCACAAACCCTGCCCCATCACGATAGCCAGTCCCCATCGCCATGGTCGGTCGGGTGCGTGGTAACCGAGCAGCGCTGCCACGGCCATCATCCCGGGATAGACGGCTTTCCAATACTCGCTCAGGTCCCAGGGCTCGCGGCCCGGATGGAGAAACTGCATGATTTCCCAGCCCGCTATCCCGCAGGCCGCCCCTACAAGGCCAGTCAACCACGCTATTCCCACTGCGGCACCTCGAATGTGGGTCCAATCTGCGCAAAAGCTGATCGAGCCTATCGTGAGTCGGGAATGTTGCATCAAAAAATCGCGACAAGGCAGCGAGTCCCAAGACGCGGTCCGATAGACCGGACTTCCGTCGTCAGAGCCCGGCCATGCGTACTTTCGATGCCGCGAGGGGACTGGTATCGTTGCCCTACGGGTGGTGCGGGGCTGCAGGATGAGACGGCGCGAATTTGTCTGGTTATTAAGTGGCACGGCCGCGGTGTGGCCGCTCGCGATCCGTGCACAGTCCCGGATTTACCGGGTCGCGCTGCTGACGCTGCAGCCCGACGAGGATTCCGCTCAACTCGTTGGGCCGTTGCGTAACCTCGGCTATGTGGCCGGCAACAACCTCGTCCTGGAACATCGCTCGGCCGGCGGCGATCCCAAGCGGCTCGGCGCCTTGGCCAGTGAACTGGTGCAGCTCAAGCCCGATGTGATGGTGGCGGGCTTTGGCACACTCGCGCCCAAAGCCTTGAAGGCCGCAACGGAGACCATCCCGATCGTGTTTTCGACCGTCGGGGATCCGATCGGGGCAGGCCTGGTGCAATCCCTCTCGCGGCCCGGTGGAAACCTGACGGGCCTCAGCGGCCAGTCCACCGAATTGAAAGGCAAGCAGCTCCAGATGTTGCTGGCCTGCGTCCCGAACCAGCGCACGATCGGCGTCCTGCTCAATCCGGACACGCCGTACACCGCCTTGGCCCTGGCGCAGTTGAAGGCGGCGGCAGAGGGACAAAGTGTCCGGCTTGAAGTTCTGGAGATAAGAAGTGCGGCTGACTTCACCGAGGCAAAAATGGATCAGCTCGTCGCATCCGGTGCGAGCAGTCTGTTTGTCATCGAGGACCCGCTCGTCGCCACCATCCGGACGACGGTCATCGACCTGGCGAACCGGCGACGGCTGCCGATCATGACCGGCCTTGCCGATTATGTTCACTCGGGTGGTCTCATGACCTATGGCTCCGCGACGAGGGATTCGTACCGCCGGGCCGCCGAATATGTCGACAAAATCCTTAAGGGTGCCGCCCCCTCTGACTTGCCGGTGGAGCAGCCGACGCGATTCCAGTTGGTCCTCAACCTCAAGACGGCGAAAGCGCTGGGCCTGACGATCCCGCCGTCACTGCTCGCCCTTGCCGACGAAGTGATCGAGTGAAGGCGAGCGGCTTCCGGCCATGTTCACGCGCGCCCTGACTTCGCTACGCGCGTGGCCTTCTTCACGGATGCCTTTTTCTTCACCCGGCTCTGGTTGTAGCCGATCGCTTCGCGGATCAGATCCTTCAAGGCCTTGGCGTTGACCTTGTCGCCTTCGAGATAGTCGATCGCGCGCCGCGCATTGCCTTCGAGGCCGGCGTTGAACAGTTTGGCGGGATCGGCAAGCCTGGCGCCGTGCATGAAAGTTAGCTTCACCTTGCCCTTGTGCGCGTTGGCGACCGCGATGATGCCGTCGCGCGACCACACCGGGCTTCCCATCCACTTCCATTCCTCGATGATCTCGCGGTCAGCCTCGAGGATGGCCTTGCGGACCGCCGCAAAGGTCTTGCCGCGCCAGTCGGTAATGCCTTCGATCAATCGGTCGATGCGCTCGGATGCAGTCATGTCGTCCTCTTCAGGCCGGTTGCTTCGAGAACAGCCGCCTGACGACGTGACCTTTCCACATCCACAGGCCGGTCAGCAACATCACCGGAAAGAACACGAACCGGGTCGGCGGCGCATAATCCGGCAGCACCTCGAACGGGCTGTAGATGTAGCCGAGGATCGGGATCGCACAGGTGATGTGGATCCAGCGGAAGATGGCGCGCAACGTGGTGTCTTTCATGAAGGCAGTTCCGTTTGTCGATGCGGGGTACGTTTCGGAAAGGCGTTAGAAGGCACGGGCTCAATCGGCCCGCGCCAGCACCTGTTCCAGGCTGTCGAAGAATTTCCCCCAGCCGAAGCGGGCGCCGTGAAACGCCTGCTTCTGATCGGTGCGGAAGCCCGACTGTTCCATGCGTAGCAGTGTGCCCGTGCCTGAGGGCGTCAGCGTCCAGGTGACGACGCTCTCCAGACCCATGGCTTCCCAGGTGTACGAAAGCGTCTTGCCGGTCTCGATCGTCAGCACCTTGCAATCGACCGAACCCCAGTCGGCGGTGAATTTGAATTGGTGATCCACTGCCGGCTGGAAGTCGCTCTTCATCAGCCACTCCTGAATCAAATGCGGCTGCGTCAGCGCGCGCCAGATCTTTTGCGGCGGGAACGGGATTTCCCGTTCGACGGTGACGGTCAACGTTTCGGTCGCGTTCACTGGTCCATCCTTTTCAGCAGGTCTTCGAGGTGGTCGAACCGGCTTTGCCAGAAGCCGGTCATCTGGCTGGTCCAGTCGACCAGCGGGCCGAGCGCGCCGATCTGCGCGCTGTAGTGGGTCTGCCGGCCTTCATGGCGGTCGCGCACGAGGCCGGCCTGCTTCAGCACGCCCAGATGTTTCGAGACCGCCGGTTGCGAGATGCCGGCCTGGATCGTCAGCGCGCCGACCGTCTGTTCGCCCTTGCGGCACAGTTGCTCGAAGATCGCCCGCCGGGTCGGGTCAGCGAGTGTTTTGAACAGGGTGTCGGAGGCGCTCGGCATGGGAATTGATAGCCTGTTAGTTATGGGTAGATACATAGCTGATGAGTTATGGATTGGTCAACGGGAATATTGCGGGCTCCGTCTTGGCCGGGCTTGTCCCGGCCATCCACGTCTTTCGGGCCACAAAGTGAAGACATGGATACCCGGCACGAGGCCGGGCATGACACCGTTAGGTGCCAGTCGAAATATCCCGCCAGTTATGGATTGTCGGCCTTTGCCAAGCGTGACCGCAACCCGGTTTCCATCGCCATCGCCCGCATGCATAATCCGGAAATCGCCTCACACCGGAATTCTCCCATGTCCCTGCAAGCCTACTTCGCGTTCGTCGCCGCCTGTATTGCGCTCGCGCTGATTCCGGGGCCGGTGGTGACGCTGGTGATCGCCAACGGCCTGCGCCATGGCACGCGCGCCGCGCTTACCAACATCGCCGGCGTTCAGGCGGGCCTCACCATCGTGATCGGCATCGTCGCGGTCGGACTGACGACGATGATGGCGACCATGGGTTACTGGTTCGACTGGGTGCGCTTTGCCGGCGCTGCCTACCTGATCTGGCTCGGCTACAAACTGGTTCGTTTTCCGGTCGAGGGCGTCAACGCCGACGAGCCGCCCCCGCCGCCGCGCGGCGGATTTTTCCTGCAGGGTTTTCTGGTCCTGCTCAGTAATCCCAAGGTGCTGATCTTCTTCGGCGCGTTCATTCCGCAGTTCATGGACATGAGCCGGGATCATTTCTCGCAGGTGCTGCTGCTCGGGTTCACCTTCATGGTGACCGGTGCGTTCACCGATTCGATCTACGCGATCCTGGCGGGACGGGCGCGAAAATTCTTCTCGGCGCGGCGGACGCGGCTGCTGTCGCGCGTCTCCGGCGGCTTCATGATCGGCGGCGGGATCTGGCTGGCGCTGACACGGGCGCGGTGAGGCGCGAGCCGTTTTGAACCCGAGTTCTTGAACCCCGCCCGGCGACGACGCGTCTAATCGCTGCGCTGTCGCTGGGGGAAGCCGGATGCCCGACCTGCCGCGGTACGTCTATGCGATGCTGCTCGCGCCGCTCGGGCTCGTGCTGTTCGCCGCCGCCTACAAGTCATTGCAGGTGCGCGCCGCCCGCGAATGGCCGTCGACGCCGGGCAAGGTGGTGATCTCGAATGCCGAAGCGCGCAAGATACGCGTGATCGACAGCGACCGTGAAGACGGCCACCGGTTCGAACTGCGCAACTTCGCCAACGTCGTCTACCAGTACTCGGTCGCGGGCAAGCAACTGCGCAACAACCGCGTCAGCATCGGCGAGGACCGCGGCAATTTCGAAGTCGCGGAGACCATCGCGAAATATCCGGTCGGCACCGCCGTCACCGTCTACTACAATCCGCTGCATCCGAACGAGGCCGTGCTGGAACGCGATTTGCCGGGGCTGTGGGGCTGTCTCGGCGTCGGTACGGTCATCGTGCTGGCGATCGTGTTCGGCTCGGCGTTCGGGCTGAACCAGATCAGCGCCTTCGTATCCGTGCGGCTGGCCGATTCGAAATTCGCGCCGCTGGTGGTGGCGTTCGGCGCCTTCGGTTTCGTGATGACGCTGTTTGCGCTGGCGATGCATCGGCAGGCCTATCTGGCGAAGCGCTGGCCGGTCGTGACCGGCACGATCGACATGTCGGATCTCGAACGCTACCGCGCGGCATCGAGCGATCGGGTGTTGCGCGGGCAGATGATGTACCAGCGCACCGTGTCCTACATCTACAGCTACAACAACGTTTCCTACACCGGCGTCCACGCCAGACTGGCGAGCAATGCCGCCTCGACGTCAGGCTGGTTGATGAACAAGTTCGCGAAGGCCTACCAACCCGGCGCGCCGGTCAAGGTCTATGTCAATCCGCAAAACCCCGCCGAAGCTACGCTCAATCCAGGCGCCGGCTTCGTCTGGATACTGTGGATCTTCGTCGCCGCGTTCTTTGACGGCGCTTACTTCGTTGCAACGCGCGGTTAGACCGCAAGTAATCCCTGCGCCTGCAGCAGCGGTTCGATCTCGCCGAAAATCCGCGCCAGCCGGTCGGCCCAGGCCTGTTCGCCGACCACATCCGAAATCAGGTCCTGGCGGATTTCGATTCCGGTGTTGATCAGGCCGCGCGCTTCGCCGTGCACGGGGATGGTGTAGTCGGTCTCGTCGCCGACCGCATACGGCTCGTTGTCGCCGACCACGAGATCGCCCTCGGCGCGGAGCAGTTTCAACAGCAGCGGCGGCAGGTTTTTGTCGCGCTGATAGAGCGTGCCGATATGCCAGGGCCGCGCGATGCCGGCATAGACCGGCGTGAAACTATGCAGCGACACCAGCACCGTCGGCATCCCCGCAGCGCGGCGCGCGTCGATGATCTCGTCGATGCGGCGGTGATAGGGATCGAAGATTTCCGCGCGGCGCTGCGCGGCAGCTTGTTTCGAAATGCCCTCGTTGCCGGCAATGGTGGTGGCTTCGCTGATGCGCGGAATTGAACTCGCGACATGAGGCGGGCGGTTGCAGTCGATCACGAGCCGGGAATAGCGCTGCACGATCAGATGCGCGTCGAGCCGCTTCGACAGGGATTTCGCGACGCCGGCAATGCCGATGTCCCAGGCGATGTGTCGCTTCAGTTCGCTCTCGGGCAGGCCGAGATCGCCGAGCGCGCGCGGAATCAACCTCCCGTAATGATCGCAGGTCAGGAAGAACGGCGAGCGCCCTGCGGCGTTATACTCAGCGACCGGCGGAACATCTCCGGTTCCCAGGAGTAGGGCTGTGTCGTCGGCAGGTTTCAACGCGGTTTCCTTGATTGTTGCCTATTGAAGCGGCATACGACCTGCAAATGAGCAAGATTAGCGCTGGATCAGACCGCCCAGAATCAATGATTGTTAGACGATGCCGCTGCTGACGATTCATCACAAGACCGTATATCGCTACGACCGCCCGGTGGCGTTCGGCGAGCATCGCATCATGCTGCGCCCGCGCGACGGCCATGACCTGCGTGTGTTGTCGTCGAGCCTCGAGATTTCGCCCGCGCCGACTTCGCTGCGCTGGATCCACGACGTGTTCGGCAACAGCGTCGCGATTGCGACCTTCGATGAACGTTCGGAGGAGCTGTCGTTCGTCTCGACCGCGACCGTCGAACACAATCCGGCGGAAGAGTTCGCGCTGACGGCCGATGATACCGCCTATTTCTATCCGTTCCTCTACGACGGCGAGGAATTCCCCGACCTCGAACAATTCATCACGCCGCAATATGGCGATCCCAATGGCGAGCTGTCGGCGTGGGCGCGGCAGTTTCTCGATGGTGACGGGCCGACGCCGACCTTCGACATTCTCTCCGGCATGACCCATGGCATCCGCAAGGCCTTCACCTATCGCAAGCGCCACGAGCACGGCACCCAGCATCCGCTCGACACGCTGCAGACCGGCTCCGGCACCTGCCGCGACTATGCGCTGTTCATGATCGAGGCGCTGCGCCGGCTCGGCATCGCCGCGCGTTTCGTCTCCGGCTATCTCTTCATTCCCGGCGACAGCGCGCATGGTTATGTCGGCGGCGGCTCGACGCATGCCTGGGTGCAGGTCTACCTGCCGAGTGCCGGCTGGATCGAGTTCGATCCGACCAACGGCATCGTCGGCACCCGCGATCTGGTCCGGGTTGCCGTCGCGCGCGATCCGCGCCAGGCGATCCCGCTGCACGGCTGCTACCTCGGTTCGGCCGACGCCTATGTCGGTATGGAAGTCGGCATCAACGTGGTGTCGGTCGGGGAGGAACCAGAAGTCGAGGCCGAGGCGCCGTCCGATGACGAGGCGGTGTCGGCTTGATCCCGGCGGCGTTGCCGGGATAACTGCGCGCATGATTTCAGATCGTCTGTTCGTCTACGGCACCCTGATGCGCGGCTTCGACCATCCGATGGCGCAGCTCTTGTCGCGCAGCGCGGATTATCTGGGCACGGCGACCTGCCGCGGCCGGCTCCATCTCATCAAGCATTATCCGGGACTGGCGCTGTCGGACGATGCATCCGACATCGTGTTCGGCGAACTCTACCGCCTGCGCGAGCGCGACGCGCTGCTCGAGGAGTTCGACATGTACGAAGCCTGCGGCGCAGGCTTTCCGGAACCGACCGAATATCTGCGAAAGATGCTGGCGGTCACGCTGGAGGACGGCGCCGTGAGTGAGGCATGGACCTACGTCTACAACTGGCCCGTCACCGGCCTGCCGCACATCGCCTCGGGCAAGTTTCTGGAAAACTAGATCGCATCCAGCCGTTCGCGCTCGACGCGGATATCCACCTCGCGCTCGACATATTGCCACTCTTCGGTCTCGCGCAGCATGCCGACCAGTTCCTCGAACAGCGACTCGTGCGCGAGGCGGTATTCGAACCAGGTCAGGAAGTCGAACGCGCCGCCGAGGTCGCGGCAGTGATAGAGCTGCCGGGCGATCGCCGGCAAAAACCGCATGCTGGAGGCGATGTGGTGCGACTTGTCTTCAAAAATCTTGCGCCGCTCTTCCTGGGTCAGCTCCCACCACGCTGCCGATTTCTTGATCGGGATCAGCGCCGCCAGTTTCGCCTCGGCCCGGCCGAGGCCTGCCTGCACGGCGACAAGCTGCTCCTTTTCGGCGCGCTCGACATAGCGGACGTGGCTTGGAACGCCGATCAGCCGCCAGCCGCTCTGCGAGGGCAGGATCGGCAGCGCGATCGAATCCGAATGGGTCACGGACAGCGACGGCGTCGGCGCCAGGCTCTCGCCCTTCACCCCCGCAAACCGCTTCACCCGCCAGGCCCCGCTCTGGCTGCCCCTGAAGATCGTGAACATGGGAGGAGAAAAGCGTGGAACCGGGCGGGGTTCAAGCCGTGCGCAGTACCACAAGAGCCGTTATGCCCGGGCAAAAGCGCGAAGCGCGTCTTCGAACCAAGGTGACCCGGGCATCCACGTCTTTTTTCGGTCGTGGGCGGCCCACCGCGCCTCAAGCCCGCTTCTTCGGCTTGGCCTTCTGCTGCATATACGACCGCAGCACCGCATTGATCCGCCGCTGATAGCCGTCGCCTTCCTTCTTGAAGAAGTCGAGCACGTCCTCGTCGACGCGGATGGAAATGGCTTTCTTCTTCGCCGGCATCACCAGCACGGCATCCGACCAGTCGATATCCTCGAACTCCGCCCAGTCGGGATCGTTGGCGATCGCCTTGGTGATGTCCTCATCCGTCAGCGCGTCGAAGCGCGCCCAGTCAGTCTTGCCCTTCCGGCGGTCGCCCCATTTGCGCGTTACGATATGCTCTTTCTTCATGTTTCCTCGCGCGGCGCGCTGAGATGATCCGGATTACGTTTGCACGCCGCGTAAAGATCACGGCAATCAATCTGTCTTCCAAGGCACCTACCGCGACCCAGCGCTCCTCATGGTTTCGATCCGACGGGTAAAGAATGACGGGCTCGTAAAAAATGTCGCTGGCATCATCGAACAGGATGCCATGCTTGATCAGGTTGGCCTCGCTCTTGAGTTCGTCCCACTCGAAACCCGCCGGCGCGAGGAGTTCGAAATCAGGCATTCTTGATCCTGAAATTTTGTATATACAAATGTATGCACTTTGTCAATCTGGCCTCGCTCTCGAGTTGTAGATTGATCTGATGTTTCGCGCTTGTGAATAGGCTGGATAAACCCGACCGGCTTCGTATTTTCCGCGTCCGTCCCTATATCCATGGTCGGTTCGGACCCTGCTCCCCAACGATTCGGGAACCCACCCACCCCATGCGCTTCACGCCCCAATTTCTCGACGAACTGCGCGCCCGGCTTCCGGTTTCGGAAGTCGTGGGGCGGCGCGTGAAGTTGAAGAAGGCGGGGCGGGAATTTAAGGGGCTGTCGCCGTTTCAGCAGGAGAAGTCGCCGTCGTTCTTCGTCAACGACCAGAAGGGATTTTACCACGACTTCTCCTCCGGCAAGCACGGCGACATCATCTCGTTCCTGATGGAGACCGAGGGCTGCGGCTTCACCGAGGCGGTCGAACGGCTCGCCGGCATGGCCGGCCTGGCGCTGCCCGCGGTGACGCCGGATGCGGCCAGGCACGAGCAGCGCCGCAAGACGCTCTATGACGTGATGGACCTCGCCGCGAAATTCTTTGCCGATACGCTGGCCTCGCGCGTTGGCGCCAAGGCCCGCGGCTATCTCGCCGACCGTGCGATTTCGCCGGCGACGCAACTGCAGTTCCGCATGGGCTATGCGCCGGGCGGCCCCGGCGAACGCTTTGCGCTGAAGGAGCATCTCGGCAGCCACGGCATTCCGACCGAAGACATGGTCGAAGCGGGATTGCTGGTCAGCGGCGACGACATTCCGGTGCCCTATGATCGGTTTCGCGATCGCGTGATGTTTCCGATCACGGATATCCGCAACCGCGTCATCGCCTTCGGCGGCCGCGCGCTGGAAAAGGACGTGCCGGCGAAATATCTCAACTCGCCGGAAACCCCGCTGTTTCACAAGGGCGACAACCTCTACAACTTCGCCTCCGCGCGGCAGGCAACGCATAACGGTGCGGCGCTGATCGTGGTCGAAGGCTATGTCGACGTTATTGCCATGGTGACTGCCGGCTTTGGCGGCGCCGTCGCGCCGCTCGGCACCGCGCTGACCGAAAATCAACTGGCGCTGATCTGGAAGATGGCGGACGAGCCGATCCTGTGTTTCGACGGCGACCGCGCCGGACAGAAGGCGGCCTATCGCGCCGCCGACCTGGCGCTGCCGCATCTCAAGCCCGAGATCGGA
>Ga0209023_10001795_pt1 | contig 27942 bp, 23 predicted proteins | sample LakOneMetagenome_FD_187468 | JGI IMG/M metagenome (GOLD analysis project Ga0209023, IMG submission 187468) | Freshwater and sediment microbial communities from Lake Erie, Canada (SPAdes) (version 2) | ecosystem: Environmental > Aquatic > Freshwater > Lentic | place: Lake Erie, Canada...
AGCTGATGGTGCTCGTCGGGCGCTCGCCGCAGCACGCGATGATGATGATGGTCCCGGCCTCCTGGGAGGACCGCGACGACGTCCCGGCCGAGCTCGAGGGCTTCTACCGCTACCACGGCCGTCTCGTCGAACCGTGGGACGGACCCGCCGGCCTGGCGTTCTGCGACGGCAACACCCTGGGTGCGATGCTCGATCGCAACGGCCTCCGCCCCGGCCGCTGGATGATCACCCGCGACGGCTGGGTCTGCATCGGCTCGGAGTCGGGGATCTTCACCACCTCGCCGAACAAGATCGCCCGCATGGGCAGGCTCCAGCCCGCACAGCTCTTCGTCGTCGATCTCGAGACCGGCCTCGTCCGCACGGATGGCGAGCCTGAGCTGGCCGTCGCCTCCGCCGCGCCGTACGGCGAGTGGTACGCGGAGGGCAAGCTCGGCGTCCGCGAGCTGCCCGACCCGATGGCGACGATCCAGCCCGTCGAGCCGCTGCTCAAGCGGCAGCTGGCATTCGGGTACTCCCAGGAGGACCTCCGGACCCTGCTCGCCCCGCTGCTCCGCGACGGCCGCGAGCCGACCGGATCGATGGGCAACGACCTCGCGCTGGCGGTCTTCTCCGATCACCGGCCGTCGCTCTTCAGCTACTTCAAGCAGCGCTTCGCCCAGGTCACGAACCCGGCCATCGACTCGGTCCGGGAGCAGTGCGTGATGAGCCTGCGCACCGACATCGGGCCACAGGGAAACCTGCTCAGCGACAAGCCGCAGGTCGTCAACCACGTCGAGCTGAAGCAGCCGATCCTCACCGACTTCGAGCTCGAGCGGCTGCGCCGCAACCCCCACAACGCGCTGCACAGCACGACCATCGACATCACCTGGTCGATCGAGAACGGCGAGGAGGGTCTCGAGGCCGCCCTCGCCCGGATCCGCGCCCAGGCGATCACCGCGCTCGAGGAGAACACGACGCTGCTCGTCCTCAGCGACCGGGCGACCAGCGCCGAGCGCGTGCCGATCCCGGCCCTGCTCGCCTGCTCGACCGTCCATCACGCTCTCACGCTGGAGGGAACCCGACTGCGCGCCGCGCTCGTGATCGAGTCCGGCGAGCCGCGCGAGGTCCACCACCTCGCCGCGCTGATCGGCTACGGCGCCACCGCGATCAACCCGTATCTGATGCTCGAGACCATGACGATGCTCGACGAGCCGACCGTCGGCCTGAGCGGCCCGCTCGCCGACGCCAACGAGATGGCGATCGCCGGCATCAGCAAGGGCCTGCTGAAGGTTCTGTCGAAGATCGGCATCGCGACCATCCGCTCCTACCGCGGCGCTCAGATCTTCGAGATCGTCGGCATCGACCAGGGCGTGGTCGACGAACATTTCACCGGCACCCCGTCGCGCCTCGGCGGGATCGGACTCGGCGAGATCGCCCGCGAGGCGCTCGACCGCCACGCGCGCGCCTACCCCGAGTCGCACGGCCTGGCACTCGGCGAGCACGTCGAGGAGGCGGGCCTGCCGGCCGCCAGCGAGAAGCTCCTACCCCAGGGCGGCGTCTATCGCTGGCGCCGCGACGGCGAGCGGCACATGTGGGACCCGGAGACGATCGCATCCCTCCAGCGCGCGACCCGGACCGACGACCCCGAGCAGGCGCTCGAGTCGTACGAGGAGTTCAGCCGGCGCGTCAACGAGGAGAACTCCCAGCACGCCCTGCTGCGCGGCCTGTTCAAGTTCAACGGCTCGAAGGCGCCGATCCCCCTCGAGGAGGTCGAGCCCGCCGCCGAGATCGTGAAGCGCTTCTCGACCGGCGCGATGAGCCTCGGCGCGCTCTCGCCCGAGGCCCACGAGACGCTCGCGATCGCGATGAACCGCCTCGGCGGCTGGTCCAACAGCGGCGAGGGCGGCGAGGACCGCCGCCGCAACACTCCCGACCCGAACGGCGACCAGCGCCGCTCGCGGATCCGCCAGGTCGCCTCCGGCCGCTTCGGCGTCGACGTCGAGTACCTGTCGCGGGCCGACCAGATCCAGATCAAGATCGCCCAGGGCGCCAAGCCCGGCGAGGGCGGGCAGCTGCCCGGGCACAAGGTCGACGAGTACATCGGCTCGCTGCGCTACGCGCTGCCGGGGACCGAGCTGATCTCCCCTCCCCCCCATCACGACATCTACTCGATCGAGGACCTCAAGCAACTGATCTACGACCTGCGCGCCGCCAACCCGACGGCGAGCGTGTCGGTCAAGCTCGCCGCCGAATCCGGGGTCGGAACCGTTGCCGTCGGCTGCGTGAAGGCAGGCGCCGACCACATCGTCATCGCCGGCCACGACGGCGGCACCGGCGCGTCGCCCCTCTCCTCCATTCAGGGCGCCGGCGTCCCCTGGGAGGTCGGCATCGCCGAGACCCAGCAGGCACTGCTCGAGAGCGGCCTGCGGACCCGCGTGGTCCTGCAGACCGACGGCCAGATGCGGACCGGCCGCGACGTCGTCATCGGGGCACTGCTCGGCGCCGACGAGATCGGCCTCTCCACCGCGCCCTTGATCGCGACCGGCTGCATCATGATGCGCGTCTGTCACCTGAACACCTGCCCGGTCGGCGTGGCAACCCAGGATCCGGAGCTTCGCGCCCGCTTCTCGGGCAAGCCCGAGCACGTCGTCAACTACATGATCATGGTCGCCGAGGAGGCCCGGAAGCTGATGGCGTCGCTCGGGATCAAGCGCTTCGGCGATCTGGTCGGCCGGACCGAGCTGCTCGAGCAGAACCGTGAGATCCACCACTGGAAGGCGGCCTCGATCGACCTGAACCCGCTGCTTGCGGTGCCCCCGAAGGCGGTCGGCGCCCCGCGCGGTCACGTCACGGGTGACGCCAAGCAGCACCCCGTGGGCGCCTCCTTCGACGAGCGCAACCTGATCGGCCCTGCCCTGCCCGCGATCGAGGACGGCAGCAAGGTCGAGTTCGAGACCACGGTCACCAACATCGACCTGGCGGTCGGCGGTCGCGTCTCGAACGCGCTCGTGGTCGCCCGCGGCGCCGAGGGACTTCCCGACGACACCATCTCCTACACGCTGAACGGCTCAGCCGGCCAGACCGCGGGCGCCTGGCTCGCTCCCGGGATCACGATCAACGTCATCGGCGACGTCAACGACTACGCCGGCAAGGGCATGTCCGGCGGCATCCTCGCCGTCCGCCCCGACGAGACGGCGAGCTTCAAGGCCGAGCGCAACGTCATCGTCGGCAACGTCGCCCTCTACGGCGCGACCGCCGGCAAGGCGTTCTTCCGCGGCCTCGCCGGGGAACGCTTCGCAGTCCGCAACTCCGGCGCCCTCGCCGTCGTCGAGGGGATCGGCGAGCACGGGTGCGAGTACATGACCGGCGGCTGCGTGGTCGTCCTCGGCCCCACGGGCCGCAACTTCGCCGCCGGCATGAGCGGCGGGATCGCCTGCATCTGGGACCCCGAGGACGAGTTCGCATCGCACTGCAACATGGGGATGGTCGAGCTCGAGCCGGTCCACCCCGACGGCAATTACTTCCTCCACAACCTCGTCGCCGAGCACGCGCGGCGGACGGGCTCGCCGGTAGCCCTCGGGTTGCTCGACCGTTGGGAGGAGGCGGCCGACGAGTTCGTCGTCGTGATCCCGCCCGGCTTCCGCGCCGCACTCGCCCACACCGCACCGCCCGCCAAGGGCCGCACGATCAACCTGGCGTAACCGACCATGGCCAACCCACGCGGATTCCTCGAAGTGCATCGCGTGCCCGCTCCCGAGCGGTCGCCGGAGGAGCGCGTGCGCGATTACGGGGAGATCTACCAGACGCTCCCCGAGGACGAGCTTCGGCACCAGGCATCCCGTTGCATGGACTGCGGTGTGCCCTTCTGCAACAACGCCTGTCCGCTCGGCAACCTGATCCCGGACTGGAACGACCTCGCGCGGGTCGGCGACTGGAAGGGCGCGATCGACCAGCTCCACGCGACCAACAACTTCCCCGAGTTCACCGGCCTGATCTGCCCCGCGCCGTGCGAGTCGGCGTGCGTCCTGGACATCGACGACGACCCGGTGATGATCAAGCAGATCGAGTACTGGACGATCGACAACGCCTTCAAGGAGGGTTGGGTCCAGCCGCAGCCGCCCGAGACCCGTACCGGCAAGAGCGTCGCGATCGTCGGCTCCGGCCCGGCCGGCCTCGCCGCCGCGGCCGAGCTCAACAAGATCGGCCACGAGGTCACCGTCTACGAGCGCGACGAGGCGCCCGGCGGGCTGCTCCGCTTCGGCGTTCCCGACGCGAAGCTCGAGAAGTGGATGATCGACCGGCGCATCGATCTGCTGGAGGCCGAGGGCGTCAAGTTCCTCTGCAACGTCGACGTCGGCGTCGACCTCAGCGTCGAGCGACTCGTCGGCGAGCACGATGCCGCGGTGATCGCGATCGGCTCCCGGGTCGAGCGCGACCTCGAGGTGCCCGGCCGTGAGCTCGACGGCGTTCACTTCGCCATGGAGTACCTCTACGGCCGCAACCGCTGGGTCGCCGAGTCGCAGGGCCGCCCGGCCAAGCACGCCGAGCGTGAGATCAGCGCGGCCGGCAAGCGGGTCGTCGTGATCGGCGGCGGCGACACCGGCATGGATTGCGTCTCCAACGCCCTTCGCGAGGGGGCCGAGGACGTCCTGCTGCTCGACGTCTACCCCGACGTGCCCGCCGACGGCCGCTACCCGAACACCCCGTGGCCGATCCAGCCCCGCCGCCTGGTCACGACCTACGCGCTCGAGGAGGGCGGCGAGCGCCGCTTCGGCCGCCAGGTCCTCGGCATGGAGGGCGAGGACGGCAAGGTGACCAGGGTCATGGCCCGCGAGGTCACCGGCGACTCCTCCCGGACCCTCGTCGGCGTCGAGGGCAGCGAATTCGCGATCGAGGCCGACCTCGTCCTGATCGCCGTCGGCTTCACCAACCCGCAGCAGGAGGGCCTACTCGAGAACCTCGGCGTCGCCCTCGACAAGCGCGGAAACGTCAAGGCCGGGACCTTCTCGACCTCGGTCGACGGCGTCTACGCAGCCGGCGATGCCCGGGTCGGAGCCTCGCTCGTCGTCACCGCGATCGCCGAGGGGCGTCGCTGCGCCCGCGTGGTCGAGCACGCCCTGCGGTAACGTCCCAGCCCGATGCGCTTTGGCAGGCGAACAGGGGCGATTGCGACAGGGTGCGCCGCGCTGCTCGCGAGCCTTGCGATCGCCAATTCGGCATCGGCGATGCCGCCGGATCTGACCGACACCTTCGACGGCGGTGACCAGGGCTGGTCGATCTACGAGGGCGGCGCGCTGAGCCCCGTCGACTGGACGGCTACCGGCGGCAACCCCGGCGGCTTCCTCAGCTTCACCGACCCCGATTCCGGCTCCTCCGATGCCGCCTTCGGCGACGCGGGGTACGTAGCTCATATCTCCCGCTACTTCGGGAACGCCCGGATCGTCGCCGACATGCGGTCGAGCGCCGCCGACGCCGCACCCCCGACGATCCGCCTAGTCGACCCCGCCTACGAGGACCTCGGATCGATCGAGTCGACCGCGGGGACGCCGCTGACCTCGAGCTGGCAGCACTACTCCTTCCCGCTCGTCGCGGCGACGGGCTGGTACGACCAGGACGGTGATCGCCTCGACAACGGTGCGCTTCGTCGCTTCCTCAACCTCGATCCGGTGATCCTCGTCAGCGCCGACAACAGCGCCCAACCGGGAGAGCGCACCGACCTGGACAACATCGGGCTTTCCAGCGAGTACCCCCGCGGGGTCAGCATCAAGGCGAAGGCCGGGGGCAAGGGCTTCAAGGGTGCGATCACGATCAAGCAGGGCCGCGATGCCCCGCAGTGCCTCGCGGGCCAGAAGATCCGCATCCTTCGCAAGACGAAGCACTCGGCCAAGGGATTCGCCAAAGCGAAGACCGACGACGCCGGCAGGTACTCGATCAGCAAGAACGTGAAGCCGGGCCGCTACTTCGCCCAGGCGCCGATGCTCGATCTCACCGACAGCGCCGACTGCGGTGCAGCGACGTCGAAGACGATCGTCGTCAAACCCTGACGTTGCGCCCGGGACGGCTAGTGTCCGCCCCATGAGCACCGCAGAGAAGCCCGACGTCGAGATCCCCGCCGGCCAGGACCCCTCCTACGTCCTCGAGATCGACGACATCGTCGTCGGCGAGGGCGACGAGGCAGCCGCCGGCCACCTGGTGGAGGTCCACTACGTGGGCGTCGCCTGGTCGGACGGCAACCAGTTCGATGCGTCCTGGGATCGCGGCGACACGTTCAAGTTCGCGCTCGGCAAGGGCCAGGTCATCCAGGGATGGGACGAAGGCGTCGTCGGCATGAAGGTCGGGGGCCGCCGCAAGATCACCATCCCGCCGATGCTCGGCTACGGCAAGCGCGGCGCGGGCGGGGTCATCGGTCCCGACGAGACTCTCGTCTTCGTCGTCGACCTCGTCTCCATCAGGTAGCTGCCGGCTACCTGAGGCCGAGGACCGCGCCGGTGGTCTCGCCATCGGCGTAGGTGACCTTCGCCTTCACCTTGCGGAGCCTCCCGCGCTTCGCCAGCTTCTCGCCGAGGCGGGTCAGGCGGACGCTCCACTTCGAAGTTTCGTTCTCGTCGAGGCGGAAGCTGCCCTTGCCGAGCGGTTTGCCCGCCTTCACACCGCGGGTCCCGGAGACCGAGCGCAGGGAGATCCTGCCCGCGCAGCTTGCATCCGTGCAACTCAGCGGCACGGCCACGGCACCCTTGCCGGCCGTCAGCTTGGCCGTGTCGCCGTCGACGGCGACCGTCCCGGATCCGGCCGGCGGCGGCGGAGGCGGTGAGGTCGCCACGGAGAGCGTCGCCGAGGCCACCCGGTCGTCGACGTCGGGGTCCGGCGTCGGCGAGCCGACGTTGGCCGAGTTGACGATCGTCCCGGTGGCGACCGGTCCCGAAGTCCGGTCGCCGACGCAGAGGAGGTCCAGTTGCGCGGTGATCGGCCCGTCCGTCGGGTTGACGATCTTGAAGACGCGCGACTTCGGCTGCGGGTCGTGGCCGGCGAGGTAGAGACTGGCGCCGAGGTCGTAGGAGGCGACGATCCCCTTCGCGTCGTCAGCGCAGATGACCGATTCCGACACGGTCTGGCCCGCCGGGACGACGACGGAGCGATCGACCTCGTTCAGGCGCAGGTCGTGGGTGTGCCCGGCTGCGGTGTCGAGACGGATCGACATGCAGCGCACCGACAGCTCGACCGTGGTCGCGTCGGTCGCGGCCTCGACGGTGAACACCCGGCCGTTGCCCGAGGGCTCCGAGCCGACCAGGCGGGCGGCTCCGCCGCTGACATCGATGCCCGGCGCGACGGCCACGGTGCCCGGCCCACAGGGGACGGTCACCTGATGGCGGCCGAGGTCGAGCGCGGCGGTCGTCGAGACCGGATCGCCGATCAGCACGCGATGGGTGTGACCCTGTTCGGTCTGGGTCATCGAGGGCATGCATGTGCCGAAGAGCTTGGCCTGGGCTCGGCCGCCGGCGTTGTTGGCGACCTGGAACTCATATGTGCCCGGCGCCGTGGAGCGGGCGCGGCGAGTCTCGACCGAGCCCAGCGTTCCGGTGCCCTGGTCGACCGCGTCGGCGCGGACCGTCCCGTCGGTCATGATCTCGCCTGGCTGGGGGCAGCTCAGGGTCAGGTTGCGGACCTGGCCGGCGTCGAGGTCGACCTGCTGTTCGACCTTCTCGATCGGCAGGAGATGCTGGTGGTCGGCCGGAAGCGCGATCGAGTCGACCGTCGCCCGCACCGTCACCGTCCGGGACTCGCCCGCCGGGATCGTGCCGAGATCGCATCCGACCGAGCCGGAGTCGTAGGTGCAGTCAGGGGCGCCCGGGGTCGAGTCGATGAACGTGACTCCGCCGGGCACGGTGTCGGATAGGACGACGTCCCTGGAGGAGATCGGCCCGGAGTTCGAGACGACGAGCGTGTAGGTGACCGTGTCGCCGGGGACGGCATCGGCCGGTGAGACCGACTTGGTCAACGAGAGGTCCGCCTGAGAGACGATGTCGACGTTGCCGCTCGCCGCGTTGTCGCCCGGATCGGGATCGGCGGTCGTGGAGCTGACCTCGGCGCGGTTGGTGACCGTGCCGATCGCCCCGGCGTCGATCCGGACGGTGACGGTCCGGCTGGCGGTCGCGCCAGAGGCGACGTTGCCGAGGTTGCAGGTGACCGCACCGGCGGCGAAGTTGCAACCCGAGGAAGCCGAGACGAACGACATGCCGTCGGGCAGGTGGTCGACGATCGTCGCGCCGACCGCAGTGCTCGGGCCGTCGTTGTGCGCGCGCAGGGTGTAGGAGACATTTTCACCGCCGGCCGCGGCGGCCTGATCGGCCGTCTTGGTCAGCGACAGATCGGCGGAGCCGCCGACGTCGGCCTCGGCGGTCGAGCTGTTATCGGTCGGATCGGGATCGACCTCCGACCCGCTCACGGAGGCGGTGTTGTCGAGGGCCCCGGCGGCGGCGTCGGAGCGCACAGTGGCCGTGATGTGGATCGTCTCGGTCGCTCCGGAGGTCAGCGACGGGAACGAGCAGCGGACCTCGCCCGAGGCGACCACGCACTCGGAGCGGTCGACGGCGACGCCGGTCAGCTTGGCCGGGATCGCGTCACGGACGTCGACCCCGGTGGCGACCGAAGGACCGTCGTTGTGAACCACGAGCGTGTAGGCGACGCCGCTGCCGGCCGAAGGGTGGGAGTCGGCGATCGTCTTGACGATCGAGAGGTCGGCGCCGGCGATGGCGACGTCGGCGGAGGCCTGGTTGTTGTCGGAGTTGGGGTCGGGCTGGTCACCGGACACCGACGCGGTGTTGCGAACCGACTTCCCGGCGCCGGCGGAGGTCGCACGGGCGACGATCGTGACCGTCGCCGAGCCGCTCCGGGGGATCGTCCCGAGCGAGCAGGAGACGGTCGCGTTGCACGTGCCCTGGCTGGGCGTCGCGCTGACCAGTTCGAGTCCGGTCGGCAGGGAGTCCAGGACCGAGGCGTTGCGGGCCGTCGAAGGACCGGCGTTGCCGACCTTGAGCGTGTAGGTCACCTGGTCGCCGACGAGCACCGACCCGGGCGTCCCGGACTTCGTGATCGAAAGGTCGGAGGACGGAGAGGTCGGAGCCGGGTCGAGCGAGCTGTCGTTGGCCGGATTGGCGTCGGAGGGGTTCGAGACCGACGCGGTGTTGTCGATCGAGGAGCCGGCGCCGGAGTCGATGGACGTCTGGATCCGGATCACCGGATAGGAGGAGCCCGCGGCGAGGTTGTCCGAGCGTGTGCACGTGACCGCCTGGCCCGAGATGGAGCAACTCCATCCGGTGCCGGAGACGCTCGTGGGGGTCGCGCCGCTGGGCAGGGTGTCTGAGACTGTGGTCGTGGTCCCCCTGATCGCCGCGTTGCCGGCGTTGGACACGTTGAGCTCGTAGGTCGCGTTCGAGCCGGGCGTCAGCGGTCCGGTGTGGGACTTCGCGATCGCGAGATCGGGCGCTGCAACCGTCGACTTCACCGTGCTGGTCGCGGTCAGCGGGTTGTTGAGGGACTCGCTGAAGAAGCTGGAGGTCGCCGAGTTGACGATGTCGGTGTCCTTGGCGAGGCGGTTGCCGACCACGACCTTGAAGCGGACGTCGTAGGTGGACCCGACCGCGACCTTGCCCCCGGCCGAGGCGTTGGCGCCCGTCCCGAGGCGCGCGACGATCCGGTTGTTCGCGGAGTCGTACTCGCCGTTGTCGTCCCCGGAGGCGTCGGTCCGCGTGCCGGTCGCCGCGCCGGCGCCGTCGGAGACCTTCAGTGAGCCGGGCACGTAGGTCGTATTTGCGGGAATCGCGTCGCGGAGGGTGAAGCCGACCGCGCTGTCCTGGCCGCTGTTGGTGCCGGTCACCTTGTACTCGAGCGTGTCCCCCTCCTCGACCTGACCGCCGTTGACGTCGCTGACGGTCTTCGTCTGGTCGATCTTGGGCGCGAAGAGCTCCGTCGCGAACGTCAGTACGCCCGGCAGATACACGTCTCCCGACGTCGTCACCTGGATGTTCGCCGAGGTCGCGTTGTTGGCGAGGATGCCGTTCGCGTTGAACAGATCGGAATCGATCCCGAGCTGGTTCGGGTAGTCGGGGTTCTTGGTCGTGATCCGCGATCCCTTGGTGGAGATCGTCGAGTTGAAGAAGTTGGTCTGCGGATTCTGCGCGTCCGTGAGCGGCGTGCCGTTCAGGCTCGCGCCGTCGCCCTCGATGCCGAGGTCGCCCTCATAGGTGATGAAGCCGAGAGTGGTCCGGACGGGGCCGGCGGGCGGCGTCTTGAAGCCGCTGACCGGGATCGTGGCTCCCCCGGTGCTGTTGATGGTGTCGAGCCCGTCGAAGACCGTCAGGTTGCGAGCGGGCTGGGTCGTGTCGCGGTAGGCGACGACGAGCGTCCAGCCGGCGTAGTGGTCGGTCCCCTTGCCGGCCTGGACATTGCCGACCGTGTAGGTGCCGTTGCCGGCGCCCGCGACGATGGAGGTGACGTCGGCAAAGGCCTGATAGCGCCCGCTGCTCCCGCTCGAGTCGTCGAGGACCGACGCGGTGACGTTCCGGTAGGCGCCGTCGCCGGGCGCCTTGAAGACGACCTTGTTGCGGTTGGAGGAGTTCGGAGCGGCGTTCGAGCCGTTGCCGCTGTAGTCGCCGCCCCAGTAGAGGCCGGCGAAGAGCACCGTGCTCCCGGCCGGCAGGTTCATGTCCGAGGTCGAGGAGTCGAACGTTGACGAGTCGGAGTCGACGTCCACGTAGTTCATCGCGTAGGCGTTGTTCTGCAGGTTGGAGATCGGCGTCGCCGTGCCGGCACGCGCCTGCGAGCAGAGCGTGGACTCGGGACAGGTCATCAGCGTGTTCGCGACGAACGTGATGTCGCCCGTGTCGTTGGCCGAGAAGCGCGTAGTGAAGCTCCGATCCGCCGATGCGGCGGCCGGAAGGAGCAAAGCGAGAACGGACGCGACGAGGATCGCGGTCCGGAACCGGGCGTGGAACATCTGGGGTCTGCTTGCTCCTGGTGGAACGTGGGGCTTCGTCCCCGAAACCCCGATGGAAAGGACGACCCACGTCGGGCAGCCCACTTCGGCCGACTGGTCCTCGGCTCAGGTGGGTGCTTCGGCGCCCGTCCCCGGACCCCTTGAAATTACTTTCGGCTGCGGACGAATCCCCTGCATTCGCGGGGGGAACAGGCCGATCAGTAGATGACGTAGACCTTCCGCAGCGTCTCGTGGATGTCCCAGGTACCGCTCCAGCCGACCGGGAAGACCGCCGAGTTGCCCGGGCCGAGCTCGAGCGGCTCGCCGCCGTCGGGGGTCACCGTCATCCGGCCGGAGGCGACGTAGATGAACTCGTTCGTCTCCAGCTTCCAGCGGGACGGTCCCGCGGTGCACTCCCAGACCCCGGAGTCGGCACCGTTGCCGTCCTCCCAGATGCTGATGCCGCGGGTGTCCATCTGCGGGCCGGTCGCCTCCTCGAGCGGGCCCCAGTCCTCGAGCTCGACGTCGGGGCTGGGCAGGAAGACGGTGGGTACTGAGGCTTCGGACATCGGGACTCCTGGATCGGGGGAACGGGTCGGACGATCCTACGGGGAGAATGCGGGGTGTGAGCCTCCCGCCCTCCCCAGCTCCGCCGGAGATCGACAGCGATCCGACGCTGCGGGTGATCGAGGAGGGACTGCCCGCGGCGGCGCCAGACCGCTCGTGGTTGCGGCGCCACTCGAAGGCCGTCAGCGCGGTGTTCGCCGTCGTCGTCTTCGCGGCGCTCGTCGTCGGCCTCTACAGCAAGCGGACGGCGTTCATCGACGCGATCGGCGCTGCCTCGTTCGGCGTCCTCGCGGGGGCGACCCTGATGCAGGTGATCTGGCTGATCGCGCGGAGTGAGGCCTGGTACGTCTGCGTGGACGCGGCCGGGGGCGACTGCGGCAGACGGCCGCTCTACCGCGCCGCGGCGGTCGGTTACCTCGGCAACCTCCTGAACCCCAGCTTCGGCCTGGCGGTCCGGATCGCCGAGCTGCGTCGCACGGTACCCGACAACGCGCCGAGCGCCGGGGTCCTCGTCGCCGCCGAGATGCCGATCGTGGTCGTCGAGATCGCCCTCGCCGGACTCTGCTCGTTCACGCTGATCGGTCCGCTCGGGATTCCGTGGTGGGTTCCGCTGATCGCCCTCGTGGTCGGGGTCGGGGTCGTCGCCGGCCTGAGCGGGGTCGCGAACCGCAAGCGCCACGGGCTCTGGCAGGGACTCGCCGTCCTGCGCGGCCTTCGCCATCGCAACACGATCATCGCGCTGACCGTCCTCGCCGTCTCGGCCCAGGTGTTCCGCAACTGGCTCGTTCTCCGCGGGATCGGCGTCGACGTATCCGTCTGGGACTCGATGGCTCTGCTGATCGCGACCGCCGCTCTCGGCCTCCTCCCCGTCGGCCCGAGCCTCGGCGTGGCGACAACCGTCCTCATCCTCGGCTCGAAGGGCGTCGCCCAGACCGCCGCCGCCGGCGCCCTGCTGACGGCGACCGGAGCGGTCGGGGCCCTTTTGTTCGCCTCGTGGGCGCTGCTCGATCGGCTGCGCACGCGCGGCCGGGACGGGCCGCCTGCACCGGACTGATTCGTCATCTGTTAACTTGTAGTCAACTGTGAGGACCAAGACCGTCACCGGACTGATCGCCTTCGCGGTCGCGCTCACCGCCTTCGCCTCCACGGCACAGGCGGAGGTCCAGGGCACGCACATGCGCGGCAAGCGCTACTGCGAGATCTTCACGGTGTTCCTTGCGCCCTCGCCGATCGCCAAGGTCAACAACACCTCCGGCCTCAACAACTGCCGGCAGGGTTGGTGGGACTCGCTCGACACGAGCGCCGTCGCCGACGAGGCGGGCGCCGATCTCGTTCTCCTGAACGGGCCGCGTTACTGGCTCATGGACAAGGTGAAGGTCACCGATCCCGGTCCGATCATCGACCTCGCCGGCAAGCAGCTCCGCGAGGTCGCGACCATCGACCTCAACAAGGTCGGGCTCGCCCCTCCCCCGGCCTACACCCCGGTCAAGATCACCCGTGGGACCAAGTACACCTTCCTCAAGGGCAAGCCGGTGTTCCAGCTCGTCGACCCCGAAGGCCGCGTCTACGTGATGCAGGCCTGGTCGCAGATCGTCGATCCGGACCTGTCCTACGAAGAGCTCCCGGGCCTGCGCTCCCGCGTCGGCCTGCCCGACGGCTGGAAATACCGGACCCGCAAGCTCGACGAGAACCTCGTCCTGAGGGCGAACGGCCAGGCCACGATCATCCAGGACGTCCTCAAGGACACCTACCAGCGGATCCCGGCTCGCTTCAGCGAGTAGCCGCACCACACGACACGGGTAATAACGTCGGGGCCACGAACCCGACGAAAGGACGCCGTGCGGAAGAGACGACTGGGATCGAGTGACCTCGAGATCACCGAGATCTCGCTGGGCTCTTGGCTGACCTATGAGGGCGGCATCGAACGCGAGGCCACCGAGGCATGCACGCGCGCCGCGTTCGAGGCGGGCATCAACTTCTTCGACACGGCGAACGCTTACGGCGACGGAGCGTCCGAGCTCGCCTGGGGCGAGATCCTCTCCGATTACCCGCGGGACGAGTACGTCCTGGCCACGAAGGTCTATTACCCGGTCCCCGGCGGCCAGGGGCTGTCGGCCGAGCAGATCCACAAGCAACTCGACCTCTCGCTGGAGCGGCTGCAGACCGACTACGTCGACCTGTACCAATGCCACCGCTTCGACGCCACGGTTCCGATCGAGGAGACGATGGAGGCGCTCGGTGAGGTCGTCGCATCCGGGAAGGTCCGCTGGATCGGATTCAGCGAATGGCTGCCCGATCAGATCGAGGCCGGAATCGAGGCGGCGACGAACGCGACTTTCGTCTCCTCCCAGCCGCAGTACTCGATGCTCTGGCAAGCGCCGGAGGAGGAGATCTTCCCGCTGTGCGCCGCCCACGACATCTCCCAGATCGTCTGGTCCCCGCTGGCCGAGGGCGTGCTGACAGGGAAGTACCGGCCCCGCGAGCAGGCGCCCGCCGGCTCGCGCGGAGCGAGCAGCCGGATGAACGAGTACATCTCCGATTGGCTCAACGACCCCGTGCTCGAGGCCGTGGATCGGCTGCGGCCGATCGCCGACGGCGCCGGCCTGACGATGGCCCAGCTCGCGCTCGCGTGGATCCTCCGACGCGACGAGGTCGCCTCCGCGATAGTCGGCGCGAGCAGGATCGAGCAGGTCGAGGCGAACATCTCCGCGTCCGGGGTCGAGCTCGGCACGGACGTCCTTACGGCCATCGACGAGGCGCTCGGGGACGTGCCGGTCGTCGGCACGACGCCCGACTCCGAGGCGGAGGAAGGCGTCCTGCACCGGTGAGCGGTTCGAACCTCGAGTTCGGTCCGGTCCTGCGGAGGATCGGAAACGGCTATCGCCGGGACTGGCCGATGCTGCTCCTGGTCGGGCTGCTCGTCTTCGTGCCACTCGGCCTGCTGACGGCTCTGGATCCGTTCGCCGGTTACGAGACCGACGACTGGGACGGCCTGTCATCCGTCCTGCAGATCGGCTTGGCGATCGCGCAGAGCATCGTCGTATTGCTGGGCACCGTCTTCTATTCCGGTGTCGTCGCGGCAGGTGAGCAGGAGCGCCACTCGGGCGAGCGCCACTCGTTCGGCCACGTAGCCCGCACGCTTCCCTACGGGACGCTGATCCTCGCCGACCTCGCCCTCATCATCGTCCTCGCGTTCGGCTTCCTTTTCCTGATCGTTCCCGGCTTCATCCTGATGACATGGCTGGCGCTGATCGCGCCGATCATCGAGATGGAGAAGCTCAACGTCCGCTCGTCCTTCCGCCGCAGCCGCGCCATGGTCAAGCCGTACTTCTGGCGGGTGGCCGGCGTGATCATCCCGGTGACCGTCCTGCAGTCCCTGCTCGAGGGAGCCGGCGACCAGCTAGGTCACTCGCTCCTGGGCGAGACCTTCTTCGGCAACTGGCTCGGCTCTATCGTCGCGAACCTACTGGGCGCCCCGCTCTATGCCCTCGCGGTCCTGGCCCTCTACTTCGAGATCGTCATCAGGGAGCGCCCGGGGTCCTGACGAAGGCGAGCGGTCGTGCTACCGCAGGGCGCGGTCTCGCGTCGCCTCGGCGCGGCGATAGAGGCCGGCCGCTTCGCCGCGGAGGGTCCGCTTCGCGCTCGTGACGTCGCTGCAGTCACTCGACACCTCGCCGGGGCCGACCGCGGCCGAGAGCGGGGTCAGCCTGTCGGGACGTGCGCGGCCGGGGAGCCTTCCCCTCAGGTCGCCTGTGAGGACGCCGGCGGAATACTCGCCGGTGCCGGTGTAGAAACCATGCGGCTCTACCGTCGCAGACAGGAAGTCGGGCGCGACGATGAACGTCCTGGCCGGCTCGAGGGTGCCCATCTCCCGGACTGTCTGGCTGTGCCGTCCATCGATCTCGTACCGGGTCGTCAGGTGTGCGGCCTGACGCGGCCGGGGCCGGTAGACGACGTAGGAGATCGCGCTCTTAGTGCCGTTGCCGCAGGCCACCAGCGAAGCGTCGACCGGCAACGCACGGGCGGGCGCGGCCTGTTTGGACGGACACCTGCCGTTCACCCTCAGCGTCCCCTTCACGGCGTTGAGCGAAGCCTTCGTGAAACCGTGATCGCCCCGGTATCTGACCTTTCCGGCGAACGTCCCCGAACAGCCAGGCCCGCCGGCCGGCTCGAAACGAACCTTGACCCTGGCGTCGCCGACCGTCGACTTCAGCAGGCCATCCTCGTAAGTGGTGCCCCGATCGGTGATGTCGGCGACCGACTCATAGGCCTTGCGCCCGTCCGTCAGCCGGCTCACCTGGACGAGGGCCGCCATGCGATCGGGCTTGCCCTTGGCGAGGAACTGGAGGCGGTACCCGTGGCTCGACTTGGCCGAGAAGCTGGCACTGACCTTCGGCTTCGCGGAAGCTGTCGCAGGCACCACCACGACGGCGACAAACGCCAAAGCCAACACCGATGTGAATGCCCTTCTCACGGGCGGCAAGCGTACTCGCGAGAACGGCGACGGGCGTCAGTCGCCGGAAAACGGGAAGCAGGCGCCGGCGCCGACGTCGTCGGCGCCCCCGAACTCGGCGTCGGCCGGTGTGAGCGGAGTCGCCGGAAGGCCCGGGAAGTCGGCGGCGAGATCGCCGGTCAGCTGTCCGTCGGCGTAGCGACCCCGTCCGGAGAAGTAGTGAGCGTCGGGCTCGACCGTTGCATGCCGTTGGTCGGCGGCGACCCGGAAGGACGCCCTCGTGCCGACCGAGAATGCGACGCGGATCGCGTGGATCCCCGCCTGCCGCGTTTCCAGAGTGGCGCCGTACTCAGCTCCATCGGGACCGCGGAATGCGCCGAACCATGTCTTGCTCTGCGTTCCGCAGGAGGTGATCGCCGGATAGCGCAGCGAGCCCGCAAGCAGGCGGCCGGGAGCATCATCCGTCAGGAGCGCCGGGCCGCCAGTCCTCGTTCGCAACTTCCCGTGCCGGCTACAGCCACGGATCCGGTAGCTCTTGACCCTGCCCGGAATCCGCGTTCGATGCACGGCGGCGAAGCCGTTCTCGCCCTCGACGTCTATCTGGCCCTCAAAGCGACCCTCGCGGGTCACGGCGACCTCAGTGCAATGCCTGCCGTGGTGGCGGACGCGACGCGTCTCCGACGTAACAGCAAACCGGGCCCGCACGGACCCGAGGGCCCTCAGGTCCAGGTTCATCCGGCGATTGACGAAGCTGCCGGCCTCTGCGACTCCATACAGCGCACCGGATTCGTCGTCGTTATCCGAGACCTCCTGCCAGAAGCTGATTCCCACAGGCTTCGGACCGGGCCCCGGACGAACCGCCAGTTCGAATTCGTAGCCGTCGGCGTGGGTCTGCATCGTCGCCTGAACCTGGCGCGGAGATGCGGAGGCGACGGTCGCGGGAACGACGCACGCGAGGGCGGCTGCGACGGCGAGCAGCCATGCGCCGCGTAGGGGCATCACGCGCCCGGAAGAGTCCCGGGTGCCGCGCACCATCACGGCTTGGGAGCGATCAGCGAGGGATCAGGTCGCGGTGGCGAGAGCCATGACCCTCTCGACGGCTCGCCACCTTCGGCGAACGCCATCCGCCCCCGCAGGCCGGAGGCGTTCGGAACACCGGGGCAAGCGGGCAGCTCCACGAGATCACCTCTGGCAAACGTCGCGTCGGCGGGAGTGAGCGGGACCCCTCCGGCCCCTGCGAACCGCGTCCTGAGATCTCCAGACAGCGACTGGTTCCGGTAGAGGGCCGATCCGTTGAAGATCGGAGGGCGCGGCCGCAACTTCGCGGATCGCAGGTCGCGCCGCAGTGTGAATGCCCTGGCTAGGCGAGGGGCAGAGGCGAATCGGACTATTCGGGCCGTCGGCGTGCGCTCGAATTTCAGGGCGGAGAAGTCTGCGAAATAACGACGCCTGACGACCGAGAACAAGGTTCCCGGATCCGGGCCGCAGGCGATCAGCACGGGCGGGTCGTATCGGTGCTCCGCTCCGGCGGCATCACCGACCACCTGAGCGCGCCCGGGCCCGCGGCAGGTTCGATGCACGACCGCAACCCGGGCCTTCGCGGTCTGCTCATCCACAGCCGCGTAGCCGCCTTCGCCCTCGAACCTGATGCGGCCCGAGAGCTCGCCGCGAAAAGCCGCGACGCTGAGACAGGGGCGTTGCACCCGCTTCACCCCCTCCGGCTCGAAATGGGCGGAGAATGCACCGAGATCACCCATCGGGACGTCGATGCGTCGGGTTGACAACCGACGCACGGTGTTCAGCATGTATTGAGTCGCCGTGCTGCCGTCGCTCGTCCTCGCGTGGATGAGTTCTCCGTTGGCATCGGTCGACCAGGAGTACCAGTTCTCTCCCTTCTCGACGGTGACGGTTCCGCGCTGGGCATTGGCCGATCCGCGGCCGTAGAACTCGAGCTTGTGCCCATGCTCACCCTCCGCCTTGAAATAGACGTAGGTGATGGTCTTCGCGCGGGCGACGGCGACGGTCGCCTCGGCCGCGAAGACCGTGAGCGCCGACGCCAGCACCAGCACCAGCGCAAGCCACCGTCCAGATATCGGTATCCCCCGAACTCCCCTCACAGCGGAAACCCTACCCGGGAAACGACGAGCCGGCGCCGGATCGCCATCCGCGGCCGTCAGTGATTGCGGCCGTAGAGATCGTGGGCGGCCACCCACTCCTCGGCGACGATCGCCGAGCCGAGCGAGATCTCGCCGCACAGGACCGTGGCCGCGACGATCTCGGCGAGCTTGCGGACCTTGCCGGCACCGTTGCAGCCGAGTAGCTCGAGGCACTCCTGCTGCGTGGCGAGGCCGGTGCCGCCGCCGTAGGTGGCGACGATCAGCGACGGGATCGTGACCGAGTAGTAGTAGTCGCCGTTCTCGCGCAGCTCGGTGTAGACGAATGCGGCCGAGGACTCGGCGACGTTGGCGACGTCCTGGCCGGTCGCGATGAACATCGCGGTGATGCCGTTGGCGGAGTGCGCGCCGTTGTTGTTGACGCCCGACATGAAGCCGCCCAGGTTGGAGACCTGCCGCGCCTTGAACATCAGCTCGGTGTCGGAACGCATGATGCGCTTGACGAGATCATTGGGGATGACCGCTTCGGCGACGACGCGCTTGCCGCGGGTCCGCAACATGTTCACCTGGGAGCTCTTCTTGTCCGTGGCGAAGTTGGACTCGAGGAAGAACTGCTCGACGTCGGGGTAGTTGGCGAGGATCCAGACGCACGCCGCGGCGGTCGCCTTGCCGGAGAGGTTCTGGCCGGCGGCATCCCCGGTCGTGTAGTTGAAGCGGGTGTAGAGGATGCGTCCCGCGGAGTACTGCTCGATGTCGCGGAGCTTGCCGGTCGAGGTCGTCGTCTCGGCGGCTGCCTTGATCTCGTCGAAGTTCTCGGTCAGCCACTCGCCGAAGGCCCGGGACTCGCGCGCGCTCTCGAAGAGAAACGACGGCGCCCGCTGCATCGCGTCGTCCATGACCGTCGTCTTCACGCCGCCCGCATCGCGAAGCAGCTTCATGCCGCGGTTGTAGCTGGCGACGAGGGTGCCCTCGGCGGTCGCGAGGGGAACGTAGAACTCGCCCTTGGCGTGCTCGCCGTCGACGAGCAGCGGACCGGCGATCCCGATCGGGACCTGGGCGACGCCGATGAAGTTCTCCACGTTGCCGGGGAGGATCGCGGGGTCGAACGAGTAGCCGCCGACGTGTTCGAGGCCGGCGCCCGTGCGTTCGGCCAGGAACTCGCGTCTGACTCTCGCCGCCTCCGGCGTGTAGTCGTCATCGGGATCCCTCGGGATCCGCTCCCCGCTGCGCTCCTCCTCGCTCACGGGCGGCATTATCGCCAAAGCGCGGCCCCGGCCGGTAGAACTGCGGGTCCGATGCACATCGAGCTCGCGCTGACAGCAATCCTCGTCGTCGTCACGGCACTGCTCGTCGCGTCGCTCTTCATCCGCGTCCCGTACCCGATCCTGCTCGTCCTCGGCGGGCTGGGACTCGGGCTGCTGCCGCCGATCCCGGACGTGACGCTGGAGCCGGAACTCGTCCTGATCGTCATCCTGCCGCCCCTCCTCTACTCGGCGGCGTACTTCACCCCGCTCCGCGAGCTGCGGGCGAACATCCAGGCGATCTCGCTGCTCGCGATCGGACTCGTCCTCGCGACCATGATCGGAGTCGCGTGGGTCGCCCACACCGCGCTCGGTTTCGACTGGGCGCCGGCCTTCGTGCTCGGCGCGGTGGTCTCCCCCACCGACCCGGTTGCCGCAACCGCGATCGCCCGGCGGCTCGGCGTTCCCAACCGGGTCGTGACGATCGTCGAGGGCGAGTCGCTGATCAACGACGGCACCGCGCTCGTGGCCTACAAGTTCGCCGTCGCGGCAGTCGTCGCCGGCACCTTCAGCCTCGCCGAGGCGGGCGGGGACTTCATCATCACCGTGATCGGCGGCGTGGGGGTCGGCATCGTCATCGGCGCGGCCATCGCATTCGTCCGGCGCCGGATCGACGCCCCTCCGGTCGAGGTCACCATCGCACTGTTCAGCGGCTACTTCGCCTACCTGCCCGCTGAGGCGATCGGAGTTTCGGGAGTCCTCGCGGCGGTCACCGTCGGCATCTACATGGGCCGGCAGACCTCGGTGTTGACGACGCCGACGACGCGCATCCAGGGCGAGGCGGTCTGGGAGATCGTCCAATTCCTGCTCAACTCGGCGCTGTTCGTCCTCGTCGGCCTCCAGCTGCCGGGGATCCTCGACGGGATCGACGACGTCGACACCTCGAAGCTCCTCCTCGACGGCGCCCTGATCGGCGCCACGGTGATGGCGATCCGGCTGCTCTGGGTCTTCCCGTTCACCTACATCCCCCGGCTGCTCCGACGACCCGCGAACCGGCCGCCGCTGCCGCCGTGGCAGAACGTGCTGATCATCGGCTGGACGGGTATGCGCGGGGCCGTCTCGCTGGCCGCCGCGCTGGCGTTGCCGCTGCTCGTCGACGGAGGCGGGTCCTTCCCCGAACGCGACCTGATCATCTTCCTGACGTTCTCGGTGATCCTCATCACCCTGCTGGCTCAGGGCCTGACCCTGCCGCCGTTGATCCAGCTGCTCGGCGTCGACGACGTCGACGAGGCGCTGGAGCGGGAGGAGCTGGAGGCCAGGCGTAAGGCAGCCGAGGCGGCGCTCGTTCGCCTCGAGGAGCTGACGGGCGAGGACTGGGTCCGCGACGACACTGCCGAGCGGGTCCGCGGCGCCTACAACTACCGGCAGCGACGTTTCTCGGCCAGAATCGAGGACGGGGACGGCAAGGGCGCCGAATACGAGGAGCGGTCGGTCTCCTATCAGCGGCTGACGCGCGAGTTGATCGAGGCGCAGCGGACGATCCTGATCACGATGCGGAACGATGGTGAGATCAACGACACGGTCCTCCGCATCCTCGAGCGCGAGCTCGACCTCGAAGACTCCCGGCTCGAGATCTGAGCGATTCGTGCGCGCCTATTTCCTCCGGCACGGCGAGTCGCTTTCGAACGCGGCGCCACACACCCTCGCCCTCCCCGAGGAGGAGGGCGACAAGCTGAGCGAGCGCGGCGAGCTGCAGGCCGAAGCTGCCGCTGAACGAATCGGCGAGCTCGACATCGAGCGCATCGTCTGCAGCCCGCTCGGGCGCGCTCGGCAGACCGCGGCGGTCGTCGCCAAGTACGCTGGCCGCCAGCCCGAGATCTGGGACTGGATCCACGAGCTGCGCGAGCCCTCCGACTACGCGACGCTGCCGAAGGGCGAGCAGGAGCTGCGGCGGTGGTCGAACCGGATGGCGAACAACCCCGACCCGGAGTTCGCCGAGGGCGATGGCGAGTCGTTCGCCGATCTGGTCCGCCGGGTCGAGCGGACCCGCGAGCAGCTGGTCGCCGACGACGTCGACCGCACGCTCCTGGTCGGGCACGGGATCTTCTGCCGGTTCATGTTCGCGCTGACCCTGTTCGGCGACGAGTTCTCGCCGCGGCACGCAGCCTGGCTCTGGAGGATCGGCTCGCTCAACTGCGGGCTGTCGACGTTCGACCACGTGGTCACGGAAGGCTCGAACGATCCTGCGGACATCAGCGGGTGGCGCTGCGTGACGTGGATGGCTCCGACGATCGGCCCGGAGCTGGCCACCGGCACCGGGGGCGTGGGGCCGGGGGCGTAGGTCGCAAGGCCCCGGAACGAGGACGGGCGACCCGGCCCTCGCCGGATCGCCCGCTCGCTCATCGGGGCTGTCGGGAGGGGTCTAGCCCTGGATGAAGCCCGTGGCCTTGACCGCCTTGAGGACCTTCTTCGCCGTGTAGGGCGTATCGAAGGGACCGTCGGGGGCGATTCCGTCGGCGCTGTTCTTCAGCAGGAGCCCGACCACACCGGAGTGACGCGCCTCGATCGTGACGATCGAGAGGGCCACCGCGAGGTAGCTCGGGTTCTTGATGTTGAACGCCTGGCCTGAGTAGGCGTGAACGCCCGTGTTCTCCAGCGCGAACGACGTCTCGAGGAACGACTGCGAATCGCTCGTCGTGTTGCCGAAGTCGAACTCCGGCTTCTTGACGGCCTTCTTGCCGAGTGCGCCCTTCAGGGCCTTGACGTGAGCCTTCTCGTCGCGGACCACCGCGTTGAGGAAGACCGTCGCCTGGTCGTCGAGGAACCCACCGCCGAGCAGGCCGCCCGTGTTGTTGGACTGAGCCTCCTTGTAGAACTCGGCCTCGAGGTACTCGAGGGTCAGCGCGAAGTTGAGCACGCCGATGTCGCCCTTGCCGAACTTCGCCGGGGGTCGCCCGCTGCCCTTGCCCTTGCCGTGACCGCGCGCGGCGGCCAGCTCCGGAACGACTGCGCCGATCAACGCGCCTCCGCCCACGACTGCGCCGCCGGCGATGCCCGCCTTCTTGAAGAACTCGAGCCGAGTGTCGCCCTCACCGCCCTCGCGAATGATCTCTTCCCTGGCATCCTCTGCCGATTCGCGGATCGCTCCGTCGACATCGACCTCGCTGAGCTTAAGTTCGCTCATCGGTGTCCCACCTTCCGGTTGGTATTCGGTCGAACCGGCCGCACCGTGAAGGCGCGATCGGTCCCTGCAAGAGGAGCTACGGTCCGGCTTCGAAGTGGATCACCTCGCTGCCGATCCTTATGAACCCTTTACCCGGTCGCTGCGAACGCCGGTCGAAGTAGGTGAACCGCCGCCCCGACGACGTCCTCGCGCGGGACCTCGGCGTGGTCGGCCCACCAGAGGACGAGGCCGGCGAGGCCGGCTCGGATCATCTCCGCCGTCGGGGTCACAAGCGCCGGATCGGGGCCCGCGTCGGCACGGCGGAGAAAACCGGCGACGACCTCCGTTGCCCGCACGCGAACCAGGCGGCGGAACTCGACGATCTCCGGATCACCGCCGGCGTCGCGGAAGAGCATCTGCCAGCCGTGCCCGTTCTCCCGCGCATAGGCGAACCAGGGATCGAGAATCGCGGACAGGTCGACCGCCCCTCCCTGATCGCGCGGGACGTGTTCGACGAACGAGGGCATGTCGTCGGCGTGGCGGATCAGCAGCGCCATGTAGAGGGCCTGCTTCGAGGCGAAGTGCCGGTAGAGGATCGGCTTGGTGACGCCCGAGGCCGTCGCGATCTCCTCCAGGGTCGTCCCGTCATAGCCGCGCTCGGCGAACAGGAGGGCGGCGGCCTCGAGGATCATCGCCCGCCGCTCGCCGGCGGGCAGTCTCGTCCTCGGTGCGGTCGGGGTCTCGGTCGCGGCGGCCATTCGCTAGGCTATGTTACCGATGAGTAACAACGGAACCACAGCGGGAGCAGATGTCATGAGCCTCACGGAACCCACGATCGACCCGGTCCACGGAGTCAGCTACGCGTTCGAGCCGCGCGACGAGAACCTCTACGTCGAGACCCGGATGAAGCCGGGCGCAAAGCTGCCCGAGCACTTCCACCCCACCCAGGTCGAACGCTGGTGGGTGATCGACGGCAACATCCGCTTTCAGCTCGGCGACGTCAAGCGCGTGATCTCGCCGGAAGACGGCGAGATGCTCGTCGAACGCGGAGTCAGGCATTCGCTTGAGAACACCGGGGCGGACGAGGTCCACCTGGGCTGCATCGTTCTCCCAGCCGGCGGCCTGCAGGACTTCCTGACCGACAGCGCCGCGGCCGCGCGCGAGGGTCTCTTCCTGAAGGGGGGCATCCCGAAGAATCTGAAGGGAGCGCGCTGGGCTGCGAACTTCCTCAAGCAGCATCGCGCCGAGACCGTGATGACCTTCCCGCCCCAGTTCGCGCAGCGGGCGATGATCTCGATCTTCGCGAGCTAGGCGACCGGCTCGAGCACGAAAACGTGGATCGGACGGTGGGCCGCCCGCTTCTCGTAGGTCGAATATCCCGGGTAGACCTTCAGAGCCTCCTGCCAGACCATGTCGCGCCGCTCCCCCTCGACCTCGACGGCCCGCACCTTCCAGGTGTGCTCGTCCATGCCGACCTCCGCCTCCGGGTTCTTGCTGAGGTTGTAGAACCACGCCGGGTGGCGTTCCCGGCCGTAGTTGGAGGCGATGATCGCGACGCCGCCCTCGACCGGCAGCCCGACGACCGGGACGGTCCTGGCCTTGCCGCTCTTCGCCCCGGTGGTCGTGAGCATCAGGATCGGCAGGCCGGCGATCAGCGAGGCCACGGTGTGCTTGCCGTCAGTCGCCTTGTAAAGAGGCTTGTCGAGCCGATGGGCGACTCGCGCGAAGACCCAGGAACCCGGCCCGCTGGAGGCGAACCGCCGGACGCCGCGCTGCGCGGCGTTGGCCCTGTCGAACGTGAGCGGTTCGGGCGCGGAAGCCATCCCGACCGATTCTGAACGATTCGGCGATGATCCGCGAACGATGAGCGACCTTCCCGAGCACGTCTCCCGCAACCGCACGTTCTGGGACGACCAGGCCGAGGGGTACAAGGCGACAGGCCTTCGCAACTGGGAGAGCGAGGAGCCATCCTGGGGCATCTGGGGCGTCCCCGAATCGGAGGTCGGGATGCTGCCCGCCGAGATCGACGGCCGCGACGCGATCGAGCTCGGCTGCGGCACCGCCTACGTCTCCGCGTGGCTCGCCCGCCGCGGCGCCCGCCCCGTCGGCATCGACAACTCCGAGGCGCAACTGGCAACCGCGCGCGAGCTTCAGGGGCGTTTCGGGCTCGACTTTCCCCTGATCCACGGAAACGCTGAAGAGGTCCCGCTGCCCGACGCGTCCTTCGACATCGCCATCTCCGAGTACGGGGCGAGCATCTGGTGCGAGGCCCACAAGTGGATCCCGGAGGCCGCCCGACTCCTGAGACCCGGGGGCGAGCTGGTCTTTCTCGTCAACTCGGTCGTCGCGATGCTCTGCTCGGGCGACCTCGGGGCGACCGGCACCGAACTCGTCCGGCCGCAGTTCGGGATGAACCGCTTCGAGTGGCCCGACGACGACTCCGTCGAGTTCCACATCTCCCACGGCGAGATGATCGCGTTGCTCAGGGACTCGGGCTTCGACGTCGAGGAGCTGATCGAAGTCCGCCCCCCGGCCGACGCGACGACCACCTACGACCTGACGGAGCTCGAGTGGGCCCGGCAGTGGCCGAGCGAGGAGATCTGGCGGGCGCGCCGGCGCTGAGCGCCCGCCCGGATCTCGTCGCGAGGTTCGCTTGGGTCGGTTCTAGACCGACTTGCTCCTGCCGGCCTTGCATCCCGAGATCTTCGGGGCGTAGGCGTAGATCCTCCCCTTGGCGTTCGAGCTGATCGACCACATGTACTTGCCGCCGTTTGCCTGGGCGACGTCGGTGCTGATGAGCTTGTCGTGGCCGGGATCGGGTGAGCCGCCCTTCTGCTTGAGGATGACGACGATGCGGCTGATCTCGCAACTCTTGTCGCCGCTCTTCACGTACCCGTAGAAACCGTCGGACTGTTCCTTGATCGTGACCTTCGTCTTTGCCTTCCCCCCGGCGAGGGCGCTGCCGGCGACCGCGAGGACCACCATCGCGGCAATCGCGACAGTCAGTGACGTTTTAGAAATCTTGCTCTTCATTTCCCGCTTTCCTTGTGTTGCTTCGCCCGAAAGTACCAGCCGGAGGAGCTCCGGGTGCCACCATTGCGTCCAGCCATGTGGTTCTCCGTCGACAACCTGGTCCTGCTCCTGATCCAGGCCGCCTGCGTCGTCCTCCCGGCCGCGGGGCTGCCGGGATGGGCCGAGCGATTCCGGGGCAAGTGGTGGGCGATCATCCCGCCCATCTCGGTGGTCGTCGTGATCGTGGCCATCTCGGTCCTCCCCTCGACGGCGGACGCCTTGACATGGATCGCGCTGATCGGCGTTCCGATCGGCTGCGCCCTGGCGCTGGGATGGGCCGCGCGTGGCGCGTGGCCGCCGCTGGCGATCCTCGCAGCGCCGTTGCTCGCCGTCGCCTGGGTCGAGCCCGACACGAGGATCGGACAGCTTGCGACCGCCCTGCTCGTCGCCGGGTCGGCGATCACTCTCGGCCGACTGCTCGCCGGTGCGGCGCCGCTCAGCTGGCTGAAGGCGGGCATCTACGCGCTCGCGATCGTCGACGCCTACCTCGTCTTCTCCGGGACCCTCCAGCACCCGAATCAGGTTCTCGTCGCGGCCGCCCCCGGCCCCGACCTGCCGCAGCTCCAATCGGCTTCCTTCGGCCACATGACGATCGGCTACGGCGACTTCTTCGCGGCCGCCGTCGTCGGCGGGATCCTGGCGGCGGAGCGGCGTCCCCAGCTCGTCGCGGGCATCGCGACCCTGGTCCTCTCGCTGGCCTGGGATCAGCTCTTCCTGATCTACGACGAGCTTCCGGCGACGATCCCGCCGGCCTTGGCGCTGCTCCTCATGGAGATCGCCTGCCGGCGGCGGGACAAAAATGGAGGCGGCCGGTACTGCCCCGGCGTCCGCGAAGGACGCCCCGATGCGTCAACGAGCGTTCCCTTGGAGTCTTTCTCGGCCTCCGGCTAGGTCAATCCGAGGGGCACGTTGCCGGCGCCAAATCCTCCTGTTGATGTTCCCGAGCGACCGAGGAAACTGCCGCTGGGTGAGCCCACTGATGATGCCGCTGACCCGGAGCGTGGGCTATCCGGAGCGACAGCTCTCTACTGCTGTTTAGGCAGCGAGAGCGAACTCGTGAGAGTCCGCACTTATGGTTTTCCCTGGGCTTTTTAACGAGGCCGGCCCAGGCACCTCGACTCGCAACACCGGGACGAGAACCGTTCACGTCGATTCTGTGTCGCCCCCTATGTATGTGTCTATGTGACCGGGAGTGTAGTCGGCCTTCCCAGCCACCTTCTGACACGATCGCTCCGGTGGGCACGACGGGCGAGACCTTCGACGACCATGAGATAACCCGCCGTCGGCTCGGTACCCAGCGGCTCGTCGGCACTCCGTTCAGCTCTCCCGCGGAGGCGGTCGAGGGGCTCCTAGCGGTCCAGTCGCAGGAGTACCTGATGGCCCGCTGGGCGCTCGGAATGAGGTGCGGGGACTGCGACGAGGCCGCCGTGGAGCAGGCGTTCGCCGCCGGGGAGATCCTCCGGACGCACGTCCTGCGGCCGACCTGGCACTTCGTCGCACCGGCCGACATCCGCTGGCTGCTCGAGCTGACCGCGCCGCGGGTGCTGCGCCTGATGACCCCCTACGAACGCGAGCTGGAGCTCGACGAGGCACTCCTCGATCGCTGCCTCGAGACGATCGCCGAAGCCCTGCGCGGCGGCCTGGCCCTCACCCGCGCCGAACTCGGAGAGGCGCTCGCGCAGGCCGGAGTCGCGGATGCCTCCGGCCGACGGCTCGGACACATCGCTATGCGTGCCGAGCTCGAGGGGCTCGTCTGCAGCGGGCCGCGGGCGGGCAAGCGGCACACCTACATGCTGCTCGACGAGCGCGCTCCCGAACCCGGTCCGGCGCCATCCGGGAGCGAGGCCCTCGCCGAGCTGGCGCTGCGCTTCTTCACTGGGCACGGGCCGGCGACCGCCCACGATCTCGCCAAGTGGTCGAGCCTCCGGGTGAGGGACGCGCGCACCGGGATCGAGCTCGCCGGCGACGGACTGCAGGGCTTCGAGCACGACGGCAAGACGTGGTGGCACGCGGGCGCGGGAACCGGGGCCGAGTCCCATGGCTGCCTCCTGCTGCCCGACTATGACGAGGCCGCCGCGAGTTACCGGGACCTGCGGCTGGTCATGGGCGCCCCGGTTCCCGGCGACGCCGCCTTCCAGAAGCCCTTGCTGCTGGACGGCGAGTGCGTCGGCACGTGGAACCGGTCGCTCGGACGCGAATCGGTCGACATCGAGGTGCGGCTCTTCAGGCAGGTCGGCCGCGCCGGCCGCGCCGAGATCGAGGCGGAGGCGGACCGGTTTGCATCATTCCTCCAACTACGTATAGGTTTTCTGCAATGGGTTGTTTCGTAGTCCTCTTCGCACTGATCTCGCCCCGCCTCGCGCTGTTCTTCATCGCGATCT
>Ga0209023_10001796_pt1 | contig 27940 bp, 28 predicted proteins | sample LakOneMetagenome_FD_187468 | JGI IMG/M metagenome (GOLD analysis project Ga0209023, IMG submission 187468) | Freshwater and sediment microbial communities from Lake Erie, Canada (SPAdes) (version 2) | ecosystem: Environmental > Aquatic > Freshwater > Lentic | place: Lake Erie, Canada...
GACCGCACGCACGGCAATGCCAACCTGCCCCAGCAAGTGGCGATGTTGTGGCGCAAGCTGCCGGTGCCGGTAATCGCCGCAGTCCACGGGGTCTGCTTTGGCGGCGGGCTGCAAGTGGCGAGCGGTGCCGACATCCGCGTGGTCGCACCCGATGCGCGGCTGGCGGTGATGGAAATGAAGTGGGGTCTGGTGCCCGACATGGCCGGCTATGCGTTGTGGCGCGGCATGGTGCGCGATGACGTTCTGCGCGAGCTGACCTATACCAACCGCGAGTTCTCCGGCACCCAGGCCCACGAGTACGGCTTCGCGACATTTATCGATGCCGATCCACTGGCCCGCGCCAACGCCATTGCCGCCGAGATCGCCGAGCGCAACCCGCATGCCGAGCGCGCTGCCAAGCGGCTGTTCAATTCCTATCTCCACGCTTCGGTCGACGAGATTCTGATGGCCGAAAGCGTCGAGCAGCAGGCGCTGATCGGCTCGAAGAACCAGATCGAGGCGGTGATGAGCCAGATGCAGAAGCGCAAGGGTCAGTTCGTCGATCCGTGACACTTGACAAATGCCACAATGATTCGATATTTCGAGAATTATCGAATCATTGGAGGGCGCCATGCAGGCCGACCAGACTATCCGTGCGCTTGGCGCCCTGGCGCAGGAGCATCGGCTTGCCGCGTTCCGCCTGCTGGTCCAGGCCGGGCCTGACGGGCTGCCGGCCGGGGCCTTGGCCGAAGCGCTGGGGGTGCCGCCCAGTTCAATGAGCTTTCATCTCGCCCAGCTCGCCAATGCCGGACTGGTCAGCCAGCACCGCCAGAGCCGCTCGATCATCTATGCCGCCGATTTTGGCGCGATGAACGCGTTACTCTCTTACCTCACGGAAAATTGCTGCGCCGGCGCCTCGTGCTCCAGTGCGCTACCATGCCAAGATGAAAGGATTGCCTCATGAAGCGGTTCCATGTCCATGTCGGGGTCGACAATCTCGATGCCTCGATCGCGTTCTACTCTGGTCTGTTCGGGCAGCAGCCCAGCGTAGCCAAGGCCGACTACGCCAAATGGATGATCGAGGATCCGCGGATCAATTTCGCGATCTCGCAGAAGTGCGGCGCGGCCAAGGGTGTTGAACACCTGGGCCTGCAGGTCGAGGACCAGTCCGAACTGGCCGAAGTCTATAACCGGCTGACTGCTGCCGGACGCCCGGTGCTGGAAGAAGGTGCAACCACCTGCTGCTATGCCAAGTCCGAAAAAAGCTGGATCGCCGATCCCGACGGTGTGGTCTGGGAAGCCTTCCTGACCACTGGCGACAGCACGACCTATGGTGCCGGACCGGACTTCGCCGCGCTGTCGTCGGACAATGCTGCCATGAATGCTTGCTGCGCGCCCGCAGTTGCCGCACCGGCCGCCGCCAAGGGCTGCTGCTGAACGATGGTCCAGGTCACTTCGGTGCTGGTGCTGTGCACCGGCAATTCCGCCCGCTCGATCCTCGGCGAAGCTTTGTTCGCTCAATTGGGGCAGGGCCGGATAGCGGCCTACAGCGCCGGCAGCACACCCAAGGGCTTGCCGCATCCAGGCGCGCTCAGGCTGCTCGCCCGCAAGGGGATCGACCCGGCGCAGTTCCGCTCGAAGAGCTGGAATGAGTTTTCCGGGCCAGACGCTCCGCCGATCGACCTGGCGATCACCGTCTGCGGCAATGCCGCGGGTGAGACCTGTCCGGTCTTCCCCGGCGCGCCGCTGCGGGCGCACTGGGGCTTGCCGGATCCTGCTTACGTCGAGGGTAGCGAGGCCGCGGTCGATGCGGCGTTTGAGGAGACCTGGCGCTTGCTCGACATGCGGGTGCGGGCCTTTCTGGCGCTGGATCTGACCGCATTGGATCGAAGCGAAGCGCAACAGGGGCTGGCTCGGATCGGCCAGATGGAGGGCGCAGCATGAAGCAGCGCCTGTGGGCCGAGGCACTCGGTACATTCTTTTTGTTCGCGACCGTGGTTGGCTCGGGGATCATGGCCGAACAGCTGGCGGGCGGAAACACTGCCGTCGCGCTGCTCGGCAATACGCTGGCCACCGCTGCGATGTTGTTCGTGCTGATCGCTATGCTGGCTCCCGTGTCGGGCGCGCATTTCAACCCGGCGGTCAGCCTGGTGATGCGGCTGCGTGGGGATTGCTGCTGGAAGGGGCTGGTGGCTACGGTCGCGGTGCAGCTTGTCGCCGGGGTGCTAGGGGTGTGGTGTGCGCACGTGATGTTTGACCTGCCGGTTTTGCAGGTATCGCAGCACCTGCGCGACGGTCCGGGGCAGTGGCTCGCCGAAGGAATTGCTACATTCGGGCTAGTGGCAATGATCCTGCTCACCGTACGGCATCGCCCCGCTGCAGTGCCGGCCAGCGTCGCGCTCTATATCGCGGCCGCATACTGGTTCACGTCCTCGACCAGTTTCGCCAATCCAGCGATCACGCTGGCGCGCAGTCTCAGCGATACCTTCGCCGGGATCGCTCCTGCCAGCGTGCCGGGCTTCATAGCTGCCCAGTTCGCCGGAGCCTTGGCTGCGCACTTTGCGGTGCGCGGACTATTCGAGGGTGAGACCAAACCCTAACCCTGATCCGTTCGCCCCGAGCGAAGTCGAGGGGGCGCGGCAGTTCCTGCGCTAGCGTGCGGGCGGTCCCTCGACTACGCTCGGGACGAACGGCTGTGGGAATGGCAGGTCCCAAACGGCGGGGCCTGATTAGCGCTAAAGCCGCGCGGCGTGCCAGCGCACATGCTCGGCCATGAAGGTCGAGATGAAGTAGTACGAATGGTCATAGCCCGGCTGCATCCGGATCGTTGCCGGGATTCCGGCCTTGCGGCAGGCCATGACCAAGAGGCCGGTCTTGAGTTGTTCGTGGAGGAAATTGTCAGCCTCACCCTGGTCGACCAGCAGGTCGGACAGGCGCGCGCCGTCCTCGATCAGCGCGCAGGCGTCATACTGCCGCCATGTCGCCCTATCGGGACCCAGATAGCCGCCCAGCGCTTTTTCGCCCCAAGGGCAATTGAGCGGGCTGACGATCGGAGCAAAGGCGCTGACCGACTTGAACCGGCCGGGATTGCGCAGCGCGATCGTCAAGGCGCCGTGTCCGCCCATCGAATGGCCGGTGATCCCCTGGCGGGTCATGTCGGCCATCGGGAACTGTTCGGCCACCAGCGCGGGCAGTTCCTGCTCGATATAGCTGCGCATGCGGAAATTCGCGGCCCAGGGCTCCTGGCTGGCGTCGACATAGAAGCCCGCGCCCTTGCCGAAATCGTAGCCCTCGTCATCGGGCACATCGTCACCGCGCGGGCTGGTATCGGGGGCGATGAAGATCACTCCGGCTTCGGCGCAAGCTGCGCGGAACTCGCCCTTCTCGGTGACATTGGCGTGAGTGCAGGTCAGCCCCGAAAGGTACCACAGCACCGGCAACTTCGCGCCCTCGGCATGATCGGGCACGAAGACCGAGAAGGTCATCGGCGTGCCGGTGGTGTCGGACTGGTGGGTGTAGACACCCTGCGTTCCGCCATGCGCGCGGTTGGTCGATACGGTTTCCATTCCGACCGCAAAGCAGCGCCGTGCGGAAATGTCCAGTGCCCTAACTCGATAGACCTATATCGCCTTCGATCACTTGCTGGACCAGCTGCGGCCGCTCGCCCGCGCGCCACAGCGGGGCCTTGTGGACCACGCGGTAACGCAAGGAGCCGCCATCGGGGCGCTCGCTGCGGGTGATCGGGCGGGGCACGCAGACGAATTCGGTGCGCATCTCGCTGCCGGTCAGGTGCACCGTGGCATAGCCATGCCCGCCGCAATCGAAGAAGGTCAGGTGCGGGGCAAGGTCAGGATTGCGCTGTGCCTTTGCCCGTTCGAGGTCGAACGAGCGGGCATATTCCAGCGATGAACGAACTCCATGCAGCAGCGTCATGTTGTAGGTCCAGTCGGGCTTCGCCGCGCCGGGACGGTTGGCGAGGTAGAGCGGGCGCAGCGGGTTGGGCTTCTTGAATCCGTGCTCCAGCGCCTCGGCCGTACCGATGCTGACCAGCGATCCGCCGACAAAGCTGAGGCCCACGGGATCGAACTTGCGCGGCGGCAGTTCGGCGGCGGCGTATCCTGCCCAGAAGCTGTGCCGGTCGCCCGAAACCACGGCAAAGCCGGTCATTCCGCACTCGCGGACCAGATCGTAGATTTCCTTGCGCTCCGCATAGGCCGCGCCGAAATCGTCGGTGCGCAGGATCGCGTAGGTGTTCTTGGGCCACTCTTTGGGAAGCAGCCCGTCAGGCAGGTTCTGCGGATCGACCCGGGCGTCCATCGCGCCCTGCGAATTGCCCCAGATCTTCCAGGTCGCGGTCGATTTGCGCAGGGTCTCCTTGAACCAGGCTTTCTGTTCCACCCCCAGGATCGTGCGTGGCGACCGGTCCTTGCGCGGATTGTCGATCGTCGCATCGCGGAAGCTGAGCGTCGCGGGCGGATTGCCGCCCCCGGCGGTGCGCCCGCCGTCGAGCGCAATCATCGCTTCTTCCGAGAACATCCCGTTGAAAGTGGGGTCGAAGATCTTGGCGACCGGTTCCTCGTCGCTCGCATCCTCGCCGCAAAAGCTGTGCTGGTCGGTGACGATCAGGTCGAGGTGGCGGCCATAGCGCAAGCTGCGGTAGGCGATCAGGCTGCGGATCGCGGCCAGATTGTTGGGTTCGGTGCCCAGGCCGTTCTCATCCCACTGTTCGATCTTGACGTTCTCGACCGGAATCTTGCCGAATTCGGCCAGCGATCGACTGGGCGGCGTCACGCGCGCCGGGATGAATTCGAACCACGCCTGGTTCGCCGCGACCTTGACCTTCTGCCCGGGTTGCGGCGGTCCGCCCGCCTGGACAATCCCCTGCCGGCCCTGCCACGAGAATTCATGATTGTCCCAGATGCACACGAACGGCCAGCGCGCGCGGGCGTCCTGCAGGTCGGGATCGGCCAGGTAGCCCTTGTAGATCGCGCGATAGCCTTCGACCGTCAGCGGTACGTGGAAGTTGGAAACCTTGAACGAATTTGGTTCGGCGGGCAGGCGCGCGACTTCGTAGATGGTGCGGTCGTAACGGGTCTTCACTTCTTCGGGGTACTGGATCACCTCGTAGATGAAGTCGCCAAGGTGGAGCACGAAGCCAAGCCGGTCGGCGGGCGCGGCGCGCTCGTCCTCGAAGATCATCCGGCGATAGGCGTTGAGCTTGCCCTCGTTGACGTCCTGGCAGCTGACGAAGGCGAACTGGACCGGGCGCTTGTCACTGGGCTTGGGAGCGGTCAGCGTGCGGCCGATCCGGCTACCGTTCCCCTCCGCATCGATGAAGCGGTAGAAGTATTCGCGTGCGGGTTTGAGGCGCGCGACCAGCACCCGGCAGGTCCAGTCCGCCTCGGCGAGCACCGGCGCCTTGGCCCTTGCGACGACCCGCTGGAACCGACTGTCCTCGGCCACTTCGATCGCCAGCTGGCGGGGTGCAGCGTCGGCGTAGGGCCGCCGGGTCCACAGGATGACGCTATCGGGTGCCGGGTCGCCCGAAGCGACGCCTTCAGGAAACAGGTCGCGGCGTTCGCGCCAGACGACCTTCGAAGCCGCCGCGCGTCCGCCCCAGGCCAGCGCCGCGCCCATTGCTGCCGCTGCCGCAACGAATTGCCGTCTGTCGAGTGTCATCCGTCGTCCCCCGCTGCCTTGCTGGCAAGCAGGCTAGGTCGCGGGATGACGGGAGACAGCGCGCTTCGATCAACCGCCGAATACGCTCGACGTGAAGCTCACTTGATCCGGTGGAACCCGCAGAGCTTGTTGCCCGACGGATCGCGCAGATAAGCCAGATACAGCACGCGGCCATCGGGCGGATGGCGTTCGCCCGGCGGGTCTTCGATTGACGTCCCGCCATTGGCCGCGCCCGCCGCATGCCAGGCATCGACCTCGGCCGGCGAAGCAGCGAGGAACGACAGCGTATGGCCGTTGCCGCCCTCGGTTGGCTGGCCGTTGAGCGGCTTGGTCACCAGCAGGCGGCCACCGGCATGCATGTAGATCAGCCTGCCGCGCACATCGATCTCACCGGGCGGCACGCCCAGCGCGCCCAGAGCGGCGTCATAGAAACGCTTGGCCGCGTCGATATCGTCGGCGCCGATGGCGACGTGGCTGAACATCAGAACACCACCACGCTGCGGATCGACTTGCCCGCATGCATCAGATCGAAAGCGGTGTTGATCTCTTCCAGGCCCATCACGTGGGTGATCATCGGGTCGATCTGGATCTTGCCTTCCATGTACATGTCGACGATCTGCGGCACGTCGGTGCGGCCCTTGGCCCCGCCGAACGCCGTGCCGCGCCAGTTGCGCCCGGTCACCAGCTGGAACGGGCGGGTGCTGATTTCCTTGCCGGCCTCGGCGACCCCGATGATAATCGAGGTGCCCCAGCCGCGGTGGCAGCATTCCAGCGCGGTGCGCATCACTTCGGTATTGCCGGTGGCATCGAACGAATAATCCGCGCCGCCATCGGTGATCTCGACGATCTTGGCGACGATCTCTTCGCGGCTCATGCCTTTGGTATTGAGGAAGTGGGTCATCCCGAACTTGCGACCCCATTCCTCGCGGTCGGGGTTGAGGTCGATCCCCAGGATCACGTTGGCACCGGCCATCTTGGCGCCCTGGATCACGTTGAGCCCGATCCCGCCGAGCCCGAAGATCACGCAGTTGTCGCCCGGCTGGACCTTGGCGGTCTTGGTCACCGCGCCGACCCCGGTGGTCACCCCGCAGCCGATGTAGCAGCTGGTCTTGAACGGCGCGTCCTCGCGGATCTTGGCGACCGCGATTTCGGGCAGAACGGTAAAATTCGAAAAGGTGCTGCAGCCCATGTAGTGGTAGATGGTCTGGCCCTTGTAACTGAAGCGCGAGGTGCCGTCGGGCATCAGCCCCTTGCCCTGGGTGGCGCGGATCGCGGTGCACAGGTTCGACTTGCCCGACAGGCAGGTTTTGCACTTGCCGCATTCGGGCGTGTAGAGCGGGATCACGTGATCACCGGGCTTGACCGAGGTGACGCCCGCGCCAACCTCGCGCACGATCCCGGCGCCTTCGTGGCCCAGTACGCTGGGGAAGATCCCTTCGCTGTCGAACCCGTCGAGCGTATAGGCATCGGTGTGGCAGATCCCCGTCGCCATGATTTCGACCAGCACTTCGCCGGCCTTGGGACCTTCCAGGTCCAGCTCGACAATCTCAAGCGGCTGCTTTGGCGCAAAGGCGACTGCGGCGCGGGTCTTCATGGGTAAGGGCTCCTCTTTTCCCGGTTTGGGCGATGTTGCTGCGGCGCTTACCGCGCGGTCATTTCGCCCGTCAATCTCAAGGGCGGTGCCATGCGCAAAAGGCATTGGCTTGGCAAGTGTCCGGCAGCAGGCTAGCCCAGCCGCATGAAAGCATTGCGCGATCCCGATTGTCTGCTCGCCGAAGGCCTCGCCGCGATCCGCGCGCAGTTCAAGGTGCCCGCCGCGCATCCGCCAGCGGTCGAGGAAGCTGCCACCAAGGCTACACAGCAGGCACTCGGCGAGCACACGGATCGCACTTCGGTGCCCTTCGTCACGCTCGACCCGGCCAGCTCCACCGATCTTGACCAGGCCTTCGCAATCGAGGCGGCGGGCAGCGACCTGCTGCTCCACTATGCCATCGCCGATGTGCCGTGGTTCGTGCGCGACGGCGATCCGGTCGATACCGAAGCCTGGGCGCGCGGCGAAACCTTCTACCTGCCCGATGGCAAGGCCGGGCTCTATCCCAGATGCCTGTCCGAAGCGGCCGCAAGCCTGCTGCCCGATGGTCCGCGCCCGGCGGTGGTCTTTACCACCCGAGTCGCTCTCGATGGCGCCGTGGCCTTGCAGGGGGTGGAACGCGCCGTGATCCGCAGCCGTGCCAAGCTGGGCTATGAGAGCGCAACCGATGAACAGTTGCCGCCCGGTTTTGCTCAATTGGCCGACCGGATCGCCCAAGCCGAAGATGCCCGCGGCGCAGCCCGGGTCGATCCACCCGAACAGGAAGTCGAAGGCGACGGCGAGGGCCACTATTCGCTGCGGCTGCGCCCGCTGGCGCTGGCCGAACGCCGCAATGCCGCACTTTCGCTCGCGACCAACCTGGCGGTGGCCGATGCGCTCTATGCCGCCAGGACCGGGCTGTTCCGCGTCATGGCCGGGCCAGATGATCGCGCGGTTGCCCGCCTGCGCCACACCGCCCGCGCTTTCGGGCTCGATTGGCCAGGGCAAGCCAGCCTGGCCCAGTTCGAAAAGACCCTCGACCCTGCAGAGCCGCGCGCCGCCGCCTTCATGCTGGCGATCCGCCGGGCCGGAAACGGGGCCAGCTATGTGCCGTACCAGGATGGCGTGAAGCCCTGGCACGCGGCGATGGCGGCCACCTATTGCCACATGACCGCGCCCTTGCGCCGCCTCGCCGACCGCTATGTGATCCGCGCCGCGCTGAGCCTGGCCAACGGCCGCGCGGTCGAGCCGGAGGTTGAAGCCGCCTTTCTAAAACTCGGCCCGGTGATGGGCAAAGCCGATGCCCGCGCCAGCCAGGTCGAACGCGCGGTGATCGACCTCGCCGAGGCAGCGATCCTGGCGGGCCGCGAAGGCCAGCATTTCGCAGCCGTGGTAACCGACCTCGATCCGGCCGGGACCAGGATCCAGCTTTGCGACCTGCCGGTGGTCGCGCGCACCACCGCGCACGGGGTGCATCCGGGCGACCGGGTCACCGTCCGGCTCGACACCGCCGACCCCGCGCGGCGGCTGGTCGGCTTCAGCCGGATCGCGTAAATCGCCTTGCGCGCCCCGTTTCGCTAAGCTAGTGGCCCGAGCCTTGCAGAGAGGCCCGATGGCGGAGTGGTTACGCACCGGACTGCAAATCCGTTTACGCCGGTTCGATTCCGGCTCGGGCCTCCACACTATCGAGTGCCGCTTTAGCTCAGTTGGTAGAGCACATCATTCGTAATGATGGGGTCACGTGTTCGAGTCACGTAAGCGGCACCATTTCTCTGTTCGCGAATATCCGTCAGAGCTTGCAAAAACCCTGAAAATCTGACAAAAATGGCGCTGGATAGACCGCCAGTGTCCGCCCCTGTTCGCCTATAGCCGGTCGAAAGTGGGGGCCTGCTTGGGGGCCTGCTTGGGGGCCTATTGGCCGAGGCGAAAATGAAAGGCCCCTAAAAGGCACTCACTGACTCCCTGATCAAGTCGCTCAAGTCTCGCGCCAAGGCATACAAGGTTGCGGACGAAAAGGGCCTCTATCTGCTAGTGACGCCAGCGGGCGGGCGGCTGTGGAAGTTGAAGTTTCGCACGGCTGGCGGGGTGGAGAAAAAGCTGTCGCTGGGCAGCTATCCCGAAGTGAGCTTGAAGACCGCCCGCGATGCTCGCGATGATGCACGCAGCACGCTGGCGCGCGGGATCGATCCAGCGGAACGCAAGCGCCATGATCGGCAAGCTGCCAAGCTCAATGCAGTCAACACCTTCAGCGCGGTTGCCAAGGCCTATATAGAGAAAAACGCACGCGACGGTCTGGCCGAAGCGACCGTGCGCAAGCGGGAATGGTTTTTGAGCCTTGTCGAACGGGCGCTGGGCAATCGCCCGGTAGCCGAAATCGCGCCCTATGAGGTGTTGGACGCGGTGCGACCCTATGAACTGGCCAAGAACGACGAGAAAGCGCACCGGACGTTGCAATTTGTCGGGCAGGTCTTTCGCTTCGCGATTGCCAATCAGCTCTTGAAGTCCGACCCGACCCGCGACCTGCGCGGTGCCTTGTCGGGTCGGAAGCCCAAGCACCATGCGGCAATTCTTGAACCCAGACGGGTTGGCGAGTTGCTTCGCGCAATCGATGGCTATCTGGGCCAGCCGATCACACTGCTGGCCATGCAGCTTTCGCCCTACGTTTTTGTGAGGCCGGGCGAACTGCGCCGTGCCGAATGGGCTGAAATCGATCTGGAGCAAGCGGTCTGGCGCATTCCTGCCAGCAAGATGAAAGGGCGGCTGGAGCATGCCGTCCCGCTTTCGCGCCAAGCCGTTGCGTTGCTAAAGCAGGCCAAGGAGATCACCGGCAAAGGCCGCTATGTCTTCCCTTCGATCCGCACGCCAGCCGACCCAATGTCGGAGAATACCGTAAACGCTGGCTTGCGACGGCTGGGCTTTGCCGGCGACGAAATGACCGCCCACGGCTTTCGCGCGATGGCCAGCACGCTCTTGAACGAGTCCGGCAAGTGGTCACCGGACGCAATCGAACGTTCGCTTGCCCACAAGGACAAGGATGCGGTGCGCGCGGCCTACCATCGCGGAGCGCACTGGAATGAGCGTGTCGAAATGGCGCAATGGTGGGCGGATTATCTTGATACGCTGCGAAAGGGGGCGGTCATCATGCCGCTTGTTCGGCCAGCCTAGCGCCGCTTAGTTCGGCTGGTTTCTGAATGTTCGACAGTTCCGAAGAACCTGAACGCCTGCTTACACCAATGTTCAGCCAGGTTGCATCAGTCAGGCCATATTGGCATGGCAACTCAGGGGGGACTGGAATGAAATCCGCACTTAGCTTGATCGCATTTTCACAGCGAACTGAACTCGAGGGCACGATCCTCTTGCTGGAGGCAGCGCTGGAGGCGCTTGATAGGCAGGGCTGCGCACTGGCTGGCGCATTCGTCGAACATGCACTTTCATCGCTGCGAAGCGAGTCGCAGGCCGAGGGGGATGGTTTCGGCAATTTGCCCATTCATGAATGACGGTTCGGATTTCGTGCTCCATCCTTGTGGATAAGCGTTGGGTCGTTTCAGCGAGCCTGCGGTCAGGCCAATTTGTTAAGATTCTGCATTGAAACAAAAAAGTTTAGCCAGTTGATGCCAGTTGTAGGTAATTTACCATACTGTAAGTGCATTATAGTAGCCAGATTGAGGTTGAACATCGGCAACCATTAGCCATGATATCCTAAGCAGACTGGTCGCGTGTTTGCTAAGGGGCAACCAATGGAAAAAACCATAGTGCTGACGCTGCCTGACGATTGTCCAGAGGCCGCAACACACCTCGAACAGTGGGCGAGAGGCGTCCTTGCTTTTCGCAAACGCCGCGCGGAACAGTTTGGATCGGACATATTTCCCGGCAACGCCTGGGATCTACTTTTGCACCTGGCAATTGCTCCACCTGGGGGGCTGACGCGGAGCGAATTGGCCATGAGGGCCAGATGTTCCGGCGAAGGCGCACGGCTATGGCTGAAAGTGCTAGTCGAAAGAGGCCTTGTTGAGGAAGGTCTTGACCTTCGCTACCGCCTGACACCTGGGGGCCATGAGGGGTTGAACGCGGCACTTTCGTGATAAAAAGTCAGTTTTCAGCTCGAGACAAAGTTGCCTTTGCCTGCCCGCAAGGCTTCGATTGCGCTGTTAACGTGAATCGCTGCGATGCCCTCTCCTAGAGCGTCCAGCTCGCTCAGGATCAAGCTTAACTTGGCTATGACTTGCGAGGATGGTGACAAAGCTTCATCATCGACCTCTAGGCCCTCAACGACTGACATGATTTTGCTTCCCGATCTTTTTTCGTGCGGGGATTTTAGCGGATTTGGCTAAGGTCGCAAGCTGAAGAAAGTCCCATATTGCGGCTATTAACCTGCTGATTTCCGGGCGCTGGATATCGACGCGCCTAGGATAGACTTTTTAGTTTCGCGCCTTCCCCAAGGCCAGACCAAGTTTCGATGCCAAGCACGGTCCATCATAATGGGCTAGGATTTGTTTTGGACATGCACTGTGTGCAAACGAGCAATTGCTCTCCCAGAATGGCCCGGCTGCAAATGGCCGCCATCTGGGTGTGCATTGAAATCAATGGGTCGAATTATCGAAATCGTTGGCGAACTAGATGGAGACACTGTCTGTGGGGGAAGTTGCCGTGCTTGAACGACCGGCTTGATCTGGTTGCTCTGGACAATTGCAGGATAATGGCGGCACCATGCGTGCATGGACGAACGCCAGAGAAAACAGGCAGAGTTGATAATTGCGCACGAACTGGACGTGGCCCTTCGCTCTTCAAATGCAGCTGCGGCACAGTGTTTTACAGGCCTCCGCAATCGGAACATCTAAGGACAATTATCAGGGTCATGGTGATGGACGTTTACGCAGCCTAGCGGATGGCAAACAACCTGCCCCAAGGTGCATTGATATTCCGGCGCAAGCCACGATATGCTGACGCAATGGATCCATCAGCAATGATAAAGGCCAGCCCCGTCGCCGCCGTGATCAGCAATCCGCGATTGCCTGACAACCCGATCATCGAATGCAACCAGGCCTTTATCGACCTAACCGGCTACCAGCGCGAGGAAATTGTCGGACGGAACTGCCGTTTCCTGGCCGGTGCGGGTACCGAACCGTGGCTGACCGAATCTTTGCGCGCCGGCATCAGGGCCGGCGAGCCAGTCATGGCGGAAATTCTGAACTACAAGAAAGACGGCAGCGCATTCCGCAACGCGCTGATGATCGCACCGATTTTTGGTTCATCGGGCGAACTTGAGTATTTCCTGGGCTCTCAAGTTGAAATTGGCGCGGATGATGCGCAGGCCAACCAGCGGCGCAAAGTGGAAGCTCTGAAGAAAGTCGATGCGCTGCCGCGGCGCCAGCGCGATGTTTTGCTGCAGATGGCGGCGGGCAAGCTCAACAAGCAGATCGCGTACGAATTGGGCCTCAACGAGCGTACGGTCAAACTGCACAGATCGGCGGTTCTGCGGTCCCTGGATGTGCGGACCAACGCCGATGCAATTCGGTTGGCCGTTGAGGCTGGTTTTTAGCCTCCTGACGCGAAAATATGCCCGATAGGGCATGTTTTCTTGGCGATGAAACGCGGTAAGACGTCAATCGCGACCGGCGAACCGCCCCCCCTCAACGCCGGTCGCCACCCTTCTCGGCGTAGGCGACGTCCTTTGACCTTGGTTCGCACAACCGGAGATGCGACAACCGCATGACTGCGACAACTTCCATTCTGTGGCTTCGGCAGGATCTTCGGCTTCACGATCACCCCGCCTTGGTTGCCGCGATCGGCGACGGCGCCGTCATTCCGGTTTACGTGCTTGATGATGCCGGACCCGCCGAGAGCCGGATCGGGGCCGCGCAGCGCTGGTGGCTGCATCACAGTCTGAAGGCGCTGGCCGAACGATACAAGGCTCTGGGAAATCGACTGATCCTGCGGCGGGGCCGCGCCGAGAATGTCCTGGCGGTGCTGGTGGCAGAGACCAGGGCGACACGCGTCCATGCCCTGCGGCACTTTGAACCCTGGTGGCAAAAAGCCGAGGCCGAGCTTGGCGGGCGGGTTGAACTTGTTCTGCATGACGGCAATCACCTGGCCAATCCGCGCAGTATCCTGAGTGGGTCCGGCGAACGATACCGGGTCTTTACGCCCTGGTTTCGCAAGCTGCTTGAGCGCATGCCGCCGGCCGCACCGCTGCCCGCGCCAGAGCAGGTCCCAGCTCCGGGCTGGTTTCCCGAAAGTGAAGAGCTCGACGACTGGGGCTTGCTTCCCACCAAGCCTGACTGGTCGCACGGATTTGGCGACTGGACACCGGGCGAGGATGGAGCGCGGGCAGCCTTTCGTGCGTTTCTGCCACGGGTCGCGACCTATCAGGAGGAACGCAACTTCCCTTCGCGGCCCGGCGTTTCCCGGCTTTCGCCGCATATTCATTTCGGCGAGATCTCACCCGCGACGCTTTGGCATGCGGCGGAACGCCGTGGCGGTGAGCAGGCCCAGACCTTTCTGAGCGAAATTGCGTGGCGCGAGCATGGCTTGAACCTCATCGACCAGTTTCCAGGCTACAAGACGACCAATGGACGCGCGCTGTTCGACCGCTTTGCGTGGCGCACGGGACCTGAAGCGGATGCTGATTTCCTGGCCTGGACAAGCGGCCGAACTGGCTATCCGGTCGTCGATGCAGGCATGCGCCAGCTGTGGCAGACGGGCTGGATGCACAACCGGGTGCGGATGATCACGGCCTCGTTCCTGGTCAAGCATTTGCTGATCGATTGGCGGCGGGGCGAGCAATGGTTCTGGGACTGTCTCCTGGACGCCGATCTGGGGGCAAATGCCATGAACTGGCAATATGTTGCCGGGTCAGGCGTCGATGCGCCGGTGTTCTCGCGGATGATGGCGCCCTTCATCCAAAGCCCCAAGTTCGAGATGGCGGAGTACATTCGGGCATTTGTTCCGGAGCTGGCGTACCTGCGCGATGACGAAATCCATTACCCGCATCAAACCGGGGTGACGCCGCCCGCCTATCCGCTGCCGCTGATTTCGCATGAAGAGGCCCGCGCCCGGGCGATGGGCGCCTGGGAAGAGGTACGCACGGAATGACGCCACGACAAAGCATGGACGAAGCGCTTGCACCGGCCAGCGCCGCAGAGCTTCGCACGCCGAATTTCCTGACACTGATGGCCATTCTGCCCCAGCTCATCTTGCTGGGCGCCGCGCTGATCGATGACCAGGCTTCCTGCAATGGCTGAAGACCCAGGCAAGCGGGCGATTGTTTTTGGCGCATCGGGCGGGATTGGTGGAGCCGTTACCGCCCAATTGCGCCAGTCCGGTGATTACGAGGTGTTGGCTGGTAGCCGCTCTGGCAGCGGCGATTTTCATTTCGACCTGACCGACGAATCCAGCATCGCGCGCTCTGCGCAGCAAGTCGGAAGCGGCAAACCGATCGATTTCGTGTTCATTGCAACCGGCCTGCTCCACCGGGACGACGGCATAAGCCCCGAAAAGAGCTGGCGCGCCTTGGACGCCACCAACATGTCTGAAGTTTTCGCGGTTAACGCGGTCGGCCCTACCCTTGTCGCCAAGCATTTCTTGCCCTTGCTCAGGAGAGACCGGCGCGCGGTGTTCGCTGCGCTTTCGGCCCGGGTCGGCTCGATCGCCGACAACCGGCTAGGCGGCTGGCACAGCTATCGGGCTTCGAAAGCGGCGCTGAACATGCTGATGAAGACCTTCGCGATCGAGCTGTCCCGCCGCAATCCGCAATCCATCGTCACCGCGCTGCACCCGGGCACCGTCGATACTGGCCTGTCCCGGCCTTTTCAGCGCAGTGTTGGGGCTGCTGGGCTGTTCGCCCCCGAAGAATGCGCTGCCGCACTGCTCAAGGTCACTGCCGGCCTGAAGCCCGAGGACAGCGGCGGCCTGTTCGGATGGGACGGTGTCCCGATCCCGTTCTGATCAGGCGGCACGAACTGGCTTTTGAACCATGCCCAAGATGCGCAAGAAGTCCGATCTGCCGACCAAGCTTTGCGCCGTCTGCGGCCTGCCCTTTTCCTGGCGAAAGAAATGGGCACGCGATTGGGCGAATGTCAGGTTTTGCTCCGACCGGTGCCGGGCCGCAAAAGGGTCCAGCTAAAGCTGCTGCGCAACCATGTCTCTCAACGGCAGCTTGGTTTTCATTCTTAGCCGCAACAGAAGACTGGCAGGCACCTTGTGATACTGGTCATCGGTCATTGAAAGAACCTTTGCAGACGCGGCCTGACTTTCAGGAAGTGCCCATAGGCCCAATTGAGCAGGCGCTCTGCACCGGGTAGCCGAGCCGCCATGCCCAGCGGCCAGAGCAAGGGAATAGCGCGCCACATCGCGGCAAAGGCCGCGCCGCCGGAGAGCAAGCGACCATCTTCGATGGCATGGAACCGGGCGAGCATTTCCGCGCGATCCAATGGACAAGTCGTGCCTGGATCAGCCGCATCGACAAACTGAATTCTTCCGCCGCGATCCAGCCGGCGCATCAGATCGATCTCGCGTCTGCATAACGGGCAGCCTTGATCATACCAGACGATCAGCTTGGTCATGCGCCGGCAAGCCCTTTCAGAAACTCAGCTGCATCGCTCTTGATCTCGGTCTGACGATCCTCGTCGAACCCATCCCACGTCCGCACCATTTGGGCCATGCGCGGGTTCGCCTTGATCCGCTCGCGGTGGCGGGAGATGAAATCCCAATAGAGATAATTGAACGGACAAGCCTTGGGTCCCGCCTTGGCTTTCACGCTATAGGCACAGTCGCCGCAATAGTCGGACACGCGATCAATATAGGCACCGCTGGCGGCATAGGGCTTTGATGCCAGCAGGCCGCCATCGGCAAACTGGCTCATCCCGATCGTATTGGGCAGTTCCACCCATTCATAGGCGTCGGCATAGACCGCCAGATACCATTCATGCAGTTCATGCGGATTGACCCCCGCGAGCTGCGCAAAGGTGCCGGTCACCATAAGCCTTTGAATATGATGGGCATAGGCTTCCTGCCGGGTTTGCGTGACGCAGGCCCGGATGCAGGCCATGTCCGTATCGGCCGTCCAATAGAAATCCGGCAAGGGCCGGGTGGCGCCCAGCACGTTCACCTGGGCATAGCCTGGCATTTTCAGCCAATAGATCCCCCGGACATATTCACGCCAGCCAATGATCTGGCGGATGAACCCTTCTGCGGCGTTCAACGGGGCGCGGCCCGCGCGATACTCGGCTTCGACTGCGCGGCAGGTCTCCAGCGGATCGAGCAGGCCGCAATTGAGGTAGAGCGAGACGACCGCGTGAAAAAGGAACTTTTCATCCTTCAGCATTGCGTCCTGATAATCGCCAAAATGCGGCAGTGCCGTTGTCAGGAAGTGGGCAAGCGCCGCTTCGGCATCCGCCCGTGTCGTGCCGAACCAGAACGGCACAAGATCGCCGAAATGATCGGCGAACCGGTTTTCGACCAAGGCGATCACATCCTGGGTCATCTGATCTGGCGCAAAGCGCAGCGGCTGGGGCATGCGCAGAGCCTGCGTTGCCGGCCTGCGGTTGTCGTGATCGAAATTCCACTGGCCACCTTCCGGCCCATCGCCGGCCATCAACAACCCGGTCTTGCGCCGCATGTCGCGATAGAAATACTCCATGCGCAGCGATTTTCGTCCCTCCGCCCAACCCTCAAACTCGGCGTGGCTGGCCAGGAAGCGATCGTCGGGAAGCATCGTCAGGTTGACAGCCATGTCGAGGCCGAGAAGTTCTTCGCGCAACCGCCATTCCCCGGGCTCGGTCACGATCACGGACTTTGCGCCGAGCTGCGCTGCTAGCCGAAGGATTTCGCCACCCAGAGAGCCGCTGTTGTCGGGGCCATCCAGCCGGGTGTAATGAACGGTCCATCCGGCCTCGCGCAGTTCGTCTGCGAAGTGCCGCATGGCGCTGAACAGGAAGGCAATCTTCTTCTTGTGGTGCTTTACGTAGGTCGCTTCGGACCGCACTTCTGCCATCAGTACGACCGAGTTCGATTGATCAGATGACTTGAGGGACGATACCTTCGGCGACAGTTGATCGCCCAGAACGATAACAATGTTGTCGATCACCCGTCACCTCTTTGCCGCTGCAATGCGCAAGTCGCCCTACACGTCGTCGAGACGCACGGTTCCGTCAGCCACGGGAAGATCAGGGTGAGTTCGGGCCATCTTTGAAGCAGAGAAAAACGTCCCGGCGGTAATGAGCGTACCAAGTGGCAGCAGAAGGTGGAAAACGACCAACTCGCCATAATTTACCCACGCGCCCGTCCCGAGACAGAAGATCGTCGTCCACATTATCCCTAAGACGCACATCATCTGGAAACGTTGCGCGGCTGGGAGATGACGCAAGGGACTTATGCGCGGGTCCATGACCAGGCGGAAAGCATGGATCGGTGCGGCGATGATATTCTTGATCATTTCATCTCTCCTCTTGCCGCTCGTTTGCACTTGCTTCGTCGGATCAACAACCTGCCCTTGAGGGCATCGCCCTTTCGCATGCCCAGGGATTGCCCCTTGGCAGCGCGGATCGCCTGGTCCCAACACTGACCTTCGATCCGTTGCGAGATTGACGAATGGAATACTCTCAACGTGCTCATCTTCAACCAGGACACACAGGATGTCAGCGAACCGGGAGACCGCCGACTTAGGGACAAATCGCATGAACCTTTAGACGCCATCGTTGCTCGAATGACCGCTAAGCCAGCGATAGCCAACCTCGCGCGAATGTCCGCAATGTCGTCGTGTCAGGACATTCTTCTTCCAAGCAAAAGCGCTGATAGTCGACGTGGCTTTGCGTTGCCCGGTTTGTCCACTCTCTCCTGTGAGCTGCCCTTTCGAAATTCCGATTTGCCCCCCATCAGAATGGATGTTCCGGTCGGACTGCGGACACGCTGGACGCGCACAAAATTGCCCCAACGCGAACTCTATGCGCCTTGGCTGCACAGAGTGGGCGTCTCGATGTTTAGGCTTAAAATCATAATGTTACCTATACTCTGGCTTGACGTCACAACCCGGAACGCGCCCTCCTAAAGTCCTTGAAATCATTCCAATTTTCGTAATGATGGGGTCACTGGTTCGAGTCACGTAAGCACCATTCACCTCCGGGCAATCGCATTTTGGCTAGTTGCAGCTTGATCGGCGATGTCGGCTGGTCAGGGGTAGTGTTATGGCTTTGCACGAAACGCTGAAGACATGGCTGGCCATTTTGGCCCTGGGAGGAGCGATGATGCTGGGATCGCAGCAGTCCGCAGCCGCCGGTCCGGATTCGCGTCCGGTGGTCAATATCCATTGCACGCTGACCGGTTCTGCCAAGAGCGCGGCCGGGCTGACCCGGGCGGCGGTCTGTGCGCGGTTTGCGCGGACGATCGAGACTGCGCTGAAGGTTCGCCTTGTCGAAACGGCCACAGCGCCGGGTCCCAAAGGCCGCTGGATCGCGATCCAGGTAAAACTGGGCGTTCCCGCCCATGCCGAAGCAGCATTTTCTTCGCGGCTTGGCCGGTCGGTCAGGAACCATCAGTCGCTAGGCATAGACGTCATGGACAAGCCGCTGGACCTGCGTGAAATCGATATGCTGGCGCGGCAAGTTGCCGAAGTGCTGCGCAAGGCAGGCTGATCGAGCCGTCAGCCCGCCAGCCGGACCAGATTGCGCTCCAGAACGTCCAGCCCTTCATTCACCAGTTCGTCGCTGGCGGTCAGCGGCACCAGAAAGCGGATCACGTTGCTGCGAATCCCGCAGCTCAGCAGGATCAGGCCTTCCTTCGCACAATCGACCACCAGCGCCTTGGTCAGATCAGCATCGGGCTGATCGGCATCGCCCTGCTTGACCAGTTCGAGCGCGATCATCGCGCCGGGGCCGCGGACATCGCCGATGCAGGTGAGCGAATTGGTGCGCTTGAGGTTCAGCAGGCGGGTCTTGATCAGCTCGCCGATTTCGGTCGCGCGTTCGCACAGCCGCTCCTCGGCGATCACGTCGAGCACTGCGAGGCCGGCCGCGCAGGCCATCGGCGGGCCGCCGTATGTGCCGCCGAGGCCGCCTGGCCCGGGGGCGTCCATGATCTCCGCCTTGCCGATCACGCCGGCAATCGCGAAACCACCGGCCATCGATTTGGCGATGGTGATGAGATCTGCCTGCACACCCGAATGCTCGATCCCGAACATCCGCCCGGTGCGGGCAAAGCCGGTCTGGATTTCATCGGCGATAAGCAGCATCCCGTGTTCGTCGCAGATTTCGCGCAGGCGCTGCAACAGCGCGGTCGGGGCCTGATAGAACCCGCCTTCGCCCTGCACCGGCTCGAGGATGATCGCGGCGACTTCGCCGGGATCGACATCGGCCTTGAACAGGCTGTCGAGCGCGGCCAGGCTCTGCGCGACAGTGACGCCGTGGTAGTCGATCGGGAAGGGCACGTGCCAGACGTCGCCAGGGAAGGGGCCGAACCCGGCCTTGTAGGGCTGGACCTTGCCGGTCAGCGCCATGCCCATCATCGTCCGGCCATGGAAGCCACCCTTGAAGGCAATCACCGCCTTGCGCTTGGTATGCGCGCGGGCGATCTTGATCGCATTCTCGACCGCTTCGGCCCCGGTGGTGACAAAGATTGTCTTCGCAGGCTGGCCGGTGGGGGCAATCGCGTTGAGCCGTTCGGCCAGCGCGATATAGGCCTCATAGGGGTTCACCTGGAACGAGGTGTGGGTGAAGCAGTCCATCTGCTGCTTCACCGCCGCGATCACCCTGGGGTGGTTGTGCCCGGTGTTGAGCACCGCGATCCCGCTGGCGAAATCGATATAGCGGTTGCCTTCGACATCCCACATCTCGGCATTGGCGGCCTTGGTGATGAAGCGCGGGTGCATGGTCGAAACGCCGCGCGGGACAGCGGCCTCGCGGCGGACCTGAAGTTCGGCGTTGGTGGCCATGCGGGGAATGCTCCTATTCGATCGTGGCGAGCACCTCGGCCAGCTTGCCGAAGATTTCGTCGATGTGGCTCTTTTCAAGGATTAGTGGGGGTGACAGTGCGATAATATCGCCGGTCACGCGGATCAGCAGGCCCTGGTCGAAGCAGCGATGGAACACTTCCATTGCGCGCTTGGTCGGGGCACCGGGACGCGGTTCCAGTTCGATTCCGCCGATCAGGCCGATATTGCGGCAATCGATCACGTGGCGTGCGGCTTTGAGTGAATGGACCGCGTCTTCCCAGTATTGTTCCAGCTCGATCGCCTTTTCGAACAGACCTTCTTCGGCATAGACGTCAAGGCTGGCGATCGCCGCGGCGGCGGCCAGCGGGTGGCCCGAATAGGTATAGCCGTGGAACAGTTCGATCCCGGGCCCGGCGCTGTTGACGACGGTATCATAGACCGCGCGCTTCACCGCGACCGCGCCCATCGGCACCGCGGCATTGGTCAGCCCCTTGGCCATGGTGATCAGGTCGGGGGTGACGCCGAAGCGTTCGCTGGCAGTGGCTTTGCCGACCCGGCCATAGGCGGTGATCACTTCGTCGAAGATCAGCAGGATGTCGTGCGCATCGCAGATTGCGCGCAGCCGCTGCAGATAGCCCTGCGGCGGGATCAGTACCCCGGTCGAACCGGCCACCGGCTCGACGATCACTGCAGCAATGGTGTCGGCGCCGTGCAGCGCGACGATCCGCTCCAGGTCGTCGGCCAGTTCGGCCCCATGCTGTGGAAGCCCGCGCGAAAAGGCATTGCGCGCCAGGTCATGCGTATGGCGCATGTGGTCGACGCCGGCCAGCAACGTCCCGAACTGGCGGCGGTTGCCGACGATCCCGCCGACCGAGATCCCGCCAAAGCCGACCCCGTGATAACCGCGTTCGCGCCCGATCAGGCGGGTGCGGCTGCCTTGCCCGCGCGCGCGCTGATAGGCGAGTGCGATCTTGAGCGCCGTGTCGACGCTTTCCGAGCCTGAATTGGTGAAGAAGATCCGGTCGAGCCCTTCGGGCATCAGCAGCGAAATGCGCGACGCGGCTTCGAACACCAGCGGGTGTGCCAGCTGGAAAGTCGGCGCGAAATCGAGCGTTCCGGCAGTCTTGCGGATCGCCTCGACAATCCGCGGGCGATTATGCCCGGCGTTGACGCACCACAGCCCGCCGGTCGCATCGAGCACCTTGTGTCCGGCTCCAGCGGTGTAATGCATGCCTTCCGAGGCCACGAACATGCGCGGATCGGCCTTGTAGCTGCGGTTGTCGGTGAACGGCATCCAAAAGGCGGATAGGTCGTTTGGCTCGGTCATGCTTGCTCCCAAAGCGGGTGTTGTTGCTGATAGGGATCAACTACCGGCGATGCCATTCGGATCGCAAGGAATGCGCCTATCGGAAAAGTCGATAGCCATAGCGCCAATAAATCCCATTGGCTTTATTGCGCCAAAAGGGTCAAGGTAATTACGAAACAGGATAGTTACCGGACCAATCCAGGCCGAACACGACCGGATTGGTGATACCCGTTAACGGTTACCGGCTAGCTGCCCTGGGAGGAGACAACCAAACAGAGGGACTATCCAATGAGACTCAAATCCATTCTGGCCGCTGCTGCGATGGCAGCTCCGCTCGCCGCATTTCCCACCATCGCCTGGGCTCAGGACGAAGCCAAGAGCGATACCAGCGAAGAAGCATCGGGACCGATCACGATCTCTGGTGAACTTGGCGTGCTGACCGACTACCGCTTCCGCGGCCTGTCGCTGTCGGGCAAAAATCCCGAACTGACCGCCTCGTTGACGATCGAGCACGAAAGCGGGCTTTATGCTTCGGCCTGGGCGTCAAACGTCGATCTGGGCTTTGGCCAGGCCGACAACATCGAAATCGACTGGACCGCGGGCTTCAGCAAGGATGTCGGAAACGTCAGCTTCGACACCGGGGTGATCTATTACTCCTACATGAAGCACAGCGATTTCAACTATTTCGAAGGCTATGCCTCGGTCGGCACCAAGGTTGGGCCAGCCGACCTCAAGGTCGGAGTCGCCTATGCGCCCAAGCAGGACAACCTCGGCGGCGATGACAATACCTATGTCTACATCTCGGGCGATTTGCCGCTGGGCGACGGGCCGTTCTCGCTCCACGGCACCTTCGGCTATGAAGATGGCGCTTTCGCGGTGCACAAGAAGGACTGGCTGCTGGGTGCCAGTGTTGACCTGGGCAACGGTGCTACGCTGTCGGCCGACTATGTCGATACGGCCCATGACGTGACCGGCCTTGGCGGGGAAACCGGCGTCGTATCGCTCAAGTGGGGCTTCTGATAGGTCAGGATTTGCCGGGGCGGATTGTCTGCCCCGGCACTCCAATCTGACTTGAGACATCACATGACCACGGATATTGCCAGTTGGATCAAGGAACGCGGCATTGCCGAGGTGGAGTGCATTGTCCCGGACATGAACGGGATCCAACGCGGCAAGGTCCTGCCTGCAAACAAATTCGTCAAATCGCTGGCCGACAAGACCCTGCGGATCCCGGGAAGCGTTTTCATTGTCACCGTAACCGGCGGCTACCCCGAAGATGTCGAGCACATCGTGCCGGACTTCGATCCGGACGTGTTCCTGGTGCCCGATGCCTCGACCCTGCGCGAGGCGCCCGGTTACAAGACCCCGACCGCCTATGTGATCTGCGATGCCTACAAGGCTGGCGGAAAGGCAGTCGACATCGCGCCGCGCGAGATCCTCAAGAAAGTCCTTGCGCTTTATCAGGCCAAGGGCTGGCAGCCGGTGATCGCGCCCGAAGCCGAATTCTATCTGGTCACCAAGAACCTCGATGCCGACTTCCCGCTGACCCCGCCGCCGGGTCGGTCGGGCCGGGCCGAGACCGCCAGCGAGGCCTTCGGGCTGGAGGCGCTCAGCGAATACGAAGAGATCATCGAGCAGATCTATGACTGGTGCGAGAAGGCCGAGCTCAACATCGACACGATGATCCACGAGGCCGGGGCCGCCCAGCTCGAGGTCAACTTCATCCACGGCGATCCGCTGGCGCTGGCCGATCAGGTGCTGCTGTTCAAGCGGATCGTGCGCCAGGTCGCGCTGGAGCACGGGGTCTATGCGACCTTCATGGCCAAGCCGATGGCCGACCAGCCCGGCAGTGCGATGCACATCCACCAATCGGTGCTGAGCGTCGAGACCGGGCGGAATGTCTTTTCGGCCCAGAACGGCAAGGAAACCGCGCTGTTCCGCAGTCACATCGCCGGCCTCGTCCGGTTGATGCCGCAGATCCTGCCGCTGGTTGCCCCCAACGTGAACTCATTCCGGCGGATGCGGCCCGATACTGCCGCGCCGATCAACGTCCACTGGGGCGCCGACAATCGCTCTTGCGGGTTCCGGGTGCCGGTATCCGAAGCCAAGGACCGCCGGGTCGAGAACCGCCTGGCGGGCGCGGACGCCAATCCTTATCTGGCGATCGCCGCTTCGCTGATCTGCGGCTACATCGGCATGGTGGAGCGGATGATCCCGCCCAAGATGCTGGAAGGCAACGCCTATAACCGCGCGCGCACCTTGCCGCGCACGCTCGAGGCCTCGCTTGACCGGTTCTACCAGTGCAAGCCGGTCAAGAACCTGCTGGGCGAGGAGTTCTTCGAGATCTTCTGGGCGATGAAAGACGCCGAGCTTTACGCCTACCAGTCGGTGATCTCCTCGTGGGAGCGCGAACACCTGTTGCTCAAGGTGTGATCGTGGAGCCCCATGCGCCGTCCTATTACGCGGCCAGTGCCAATCCATCCCCCGAACGCGCTGCACTGAGCGGCGACCTTTCGGTCGACCTGGTGGTTGTGGGCGGCGGCTTTACCGGCCTGTCGGCGGCGCTGCACGCGGCCGAAGCGGGCTATTCGGTGGTCCTGCTCGAAGCGCACCGGATCGGTTGGGGCGCATCGGGCCGCAATGGCGGGCAGATGATCCCAGGCATGCGCTGGGGCGCGGAGGATCTGGTCAAGAGCTTCGGGCGCGACCGTGCGGCGCGGTTGATCAGCCTGGCCAATTCCGCCGGGCATCTGGTCAAGAAGCGGATCGAGCGTCACGCCATCGCATGCGACCTGCGTCAGGGCCATTTCCAGGCCGCCGCCAAGCCCCGGCACCTCGAAGCCATGCGCCGCGAGCTGGAGCTGCTGCAGGACCTGCTGGCCTATGAAGGCGCCTCGATCATCGAGCCCGGCGATCTGGGCAAGGTGGTCGCCAGCCCGATTTATCACGGCGGCCTTTACGACACGAACGGCGGGCACCTGCACCCGCTCAACTATGCGCTGGGCTTGGCCCGGGCCGCCGAGGCCGCAGGCGTGCAGATCTTCGAAGGCAGCGCGGCAACCGGCGTCGTTCACGGCAGTCCGGTGCGGGTCGCCACAGCTGCGGGTTCCGTCACAGCCCGTTTTGCGGTGCTGGCTTGCGATGCATTCATGGGTACACTGGTGCCCGATCTTGCGGCGATGACCATGCCGGTCGCGAACTACAACGTTGCCACGGTGCCGCTTGGCGAGGCAGCTGCGAAAGCTCTGATCCCCTCGGGCGCGGCGGTGGCGGACAGCAAGTTCGTGCTCAACTATTACCGGCTGAGTGCCGACAACCGCCTGATCTTCGGTGGGGGCGAGAAATACAGCCCGCGCCCGCCGCGCGATGTCGCGGGCTTTGTCCGGCCCTACCTGGAGCAAGTCTTCCCGCAGCTGAAGGGCGTCCAGATCGACCATGCCTGGGGCGGGCTGGTGGGTGTCACGTTCAACCGCCTGCCGCAGTTCGGGCGGATCGGGAACAGCTTCTACGCCCACGGCTGGTCCGGCCACGGCGTGCTGCTGACCACCTTGGCCGGTGACCTGATCGCCCAGGCGATGCGCGGTCATGCCGAACGTTTCGACCTGTTCGCCAGCCTGCCGCGCAAGCCCTTCCCGGGCGGGCCATGGCTGCGCCATCCGCTCTACGTGGCGGGAATGCTCTATTACGCAATGAGGGACCGGCTGTGATTACCGATAGCGCCATCGCCGCGATGATCGCCGCCGAGCGCGAGCGGTTCGTGGCCGCCAACCCGAAATCGGCAGCGCTGGGCCAGGCCGCCGCGCGCCACTGGCACCGTGGGGTGCCGTTCCACTGGATGCTCGACTGGGGCACGCCCTTCCCGCTGTTCGCCGACCGCGCCGAAGGGGCCGCGCTGTGGGATGTTGACGGGCACCGTTATGACGACCTGTGCCTGGGCGATACCGGATCGATGTTCGGCCATTCACCCGCCCCGGTGGCGGCGGCGATTGCCCGGCAGGCCAGCCGGGGGCTGACCTATATGCTGCCCACCGAGGATGCGGTGGTGGTAGCGGACGAGCTGGCGCGGCGGTTCAAGCTGCCGTTCTGGCAAGTCACATCTTCAGCCAGCGAAGCCAACCGCGCAGTGATCCGCTGGTGCCGGGGGATTACCGGGCGCGACAAGGTGCTGGTGTTCAACGGCTGCTATCATGGCGCGGTTGATGATGTGTTTGTCGATCTGCGCGATGGCGTGCCGGAACTCAGGAAAAGCCTGGTCGGCCAGGTCTACGATGTGCGCGAACATACCGTAGTCATCGAATTCAACGATCTTGCCGCGCTCGAAGCGGCGCTCAGCAAAGGCGATGTCGCCTGCGTGCTGGCCGAACCGGCGATGACCAATGTCGGCATGGTCATGCCCGAGCCGGGTTATCTGGAGGCGCTGCGCCGCGCCTGCACCCGCCACGGCACATTGCTGGTCTGGGATGAGACTCACACCATCTCGACCGGATATGGCGGGCACACCGCCACTTGCGGCCCGCTGCCCGACCTGTTCGTGCTGGGCAAGCCGGTAGCGGGCGGGGTGCCCTGCGCGGTCTATGGCTTCAGCGCCGAAGTGGCCGAGCGGATGGAGCGCCTGCGCGACGAAGGCGAAAAGGGCCATTCCGGGATCGGCACCACGCTATCGGCCAATGCGCTGGCACTCGCTGCGATGCGTGCCTGCCTGACCGAGGTGATGACGCCCGCGGCCTATGCCCACATGCTGCCGTTGGCCGAAGAGCTGGCCGCCAAGACCAAGGATGTGATCGCGGCCCGCGGGCTCGACTGGCATGTCACCCATGTCGGCTCGCGCGGCGAATTCATTTGCGATCCCGTGCCTGCCCGCAACGGCAGCGAAGCCCGCGCCAAGATGCACGGGCCGCTGGAGCACGCGCTCCACCTCTACCTGATCAACCGCGGCGTGCTGATTGCGCCATTCCACAACATGACCCTGGTCAGCCCCGCAACCACTTCAAGCCAGGTTGACCGCCTGGCCGAAGTGCTCGACGACTGCCTCAAGACCCTGATTGGATGACTGCCATGACTATTGTGAGCTCAAACCAGCGCGCCCTCACCCAGGAAGCCGAAAACTTCTTCAAGGCCAATCCGGAAATCGATGCGATCGACATCATCTTCACCAACATGTGCGGAGTGCCGCGCGGCAAGCGGCTGCGTCAGCATGAGGTCAAGGCGGTCTATGAAAGCGGGCGGTTCCTGCCGGGATCGGTGCTGGTGGTCGATATCACCGGGCGTGACTGCGAAGAGACCGGGCTGGTCTGGGAAGATGGCGATGCCGATCGCTATGTCTATCCGGTCCCCGGCACACTGGTCCGCGCGCCCTGGCTGGGCGAGAACTATGCCCAGTTCCTGACCAGCTTCTACGAGCTCGACGGCACCCCCAACGACCTGGACCCGCGTCATGTGCTGGGCAAGGTGATCGATGGCCTGGCCGCCGAAGGGCTGACGCCGGTCACTGCGGTCGAGCTTGAATTCTATCTCTGCGATCTGGAAGACGGCAAGCCGGTCCCGGCGCGCGGAATGGTCACCGGACATCGCTCGAGCGACATCCAGGTTTACGGCCTGCGCGAAATGGAAGACCTCCAGCCGTTCTTCGACGATCTCTACACCGCCTGCGACGAGCAGGGCCTGCCGCTCGAAAGCGGGATATCGGAATATGCCCCCGGCCAGTTCGAATTCACCCTGCGCCACAAGGCCGACGCGCTGCGCGCCACCGATGACGCGATCATGTACAAGCGGCTGGTCAAGGGCGTGGCCGTGGCCCACGGGCTTGAAGCGACCTTCATGGCCAAGCCCTTTGCCGAGAGCGCCGGCAGCGGCATGCACCTCCACATCTCGATGAATGACAAGGACGGCAAGAACGCCTTCGCCAGCGAGGACCCTGAAGGCACCCCGCTGCTGCGCCATGCGATCGGCGGCATGAAGGCGCTGCTGGCCGAATCGATGGCGATCTTTGCCCCGAACGCCAACTCGTTCCGCCGTTTCAAGGCCAACAGCTACGCACCCGTGGCCGCCACTTGGGGGGTCAACAACCGCACCGTCAGCCTGCGCATTCCGGCCGGATCGCCCAATTCACGCCACGTCGAACACCGCATCTGCGGCGCGGACGCCAACCCCTACCTGGCGATGGCCGCAGTTCTCGCCGCGCAGCTCCACGGGATCAAGCACCAGATCGATCCCGGCCCGGCGGTGGTCGGCAACGGCTACGAAGCCGAAGGCGCCGACATCCGCCTGCCCAACCACTGGGCCGCCGCGATCGAGGCGTTCGAGTCTTCGGAGCTGATGAAACAGTACCTGGGCGAGCGCTTCGTGAAGCACTATTCGACCGTCAAGGGCGTCGAGATGGCGCGGTTCATGGCTGAGGTGACTGAGCTGGATTACGCCTGGTATCTGCGGAACGCCTAGTTCCTCCCCGGCACGGGGAGGGGGACCACCGAAGGTGGTGGAGGGG
>Ga0209023_10001797_pt1 | contig 27926 bp, 23 predicted proteins | sample LakOneMetagenome_FD_187468 | JGI IMG/M metagenome (GOLD analysis project Ga0209023, IMG submission 187468) | Freshwater and sediment microbial communities from Lake Erie, Canada (SPAdes) (version 2) | ecosystem: Environmental > Aquatic > Freshwater > Lentic | place: Lake Erie, Canada...
GCCGGAAAACCGGTCGATACCACCGAGGAAAACCTGCAGTCGCGCGTCCGCGGCGCCTTGCTGATGGCATTGAGCAACAAGTTCGGCGGGCTGCTGCTCACTACCGGCAACAAGAGCGAGTACGCGGTCGGCTACGCGACGATCTACGGCGACATGTGCGGTGGCTATGCGCCGATCAAGGACCTGTACAAGACCGAGGTGTTCGCGCTGGCGCGCTGGCGCAATACCGTCGGCGACATCGTGATCCCGCAGGCGGTGATCGACCGGCCGCCGTCGGCGGAACTGCGCGAGAACCAGACCGACCAGGATTCGCTGCCGCCCTACGACGTGCTCGACGCGATCCTGCTGCGCCATGTCGACCAGGAACAGTCGCGCGCGGAGATCGTAGTCGCCGGATTCGATGCCGCCGTCGTCGACAAGGTGCTCAAGCTCGTCCGCATCGGCGAATGGAAACGGCACCAGGCCGCGCCGGGGCCGAAGGTGTCGCGGCGCGCGTTCGGGCGCGAGCGGCGCTACCCGATCAGCAACGGCTACCGGGAATGAAAAAGCCGGGCATCTGGCCCGGCTTTCGTGTTCCGTTCCGCCGCGATCAGCGTTGCGACTGCATTTCCGGCGGGCGCTCGTTGTCCAGCGCCGATTTCTCGCCGGCGAACGGATTCAGGCCGCGCAGCTTCGACGGATAGTCCGGCCAGTCGCGGCCATGCAACCACGGGTGGTTGGGGTCGTTCTGCTCGAGCACGCGCTTGGCGTCGTCGGCCAGCGCCTGGTTGCCGAGCCGGGTGTAGCACTCGGCGAGCATCGCGATGGCGTCGTCCTGGTAGGCCGACTGCGGGTAGGTTTCCAGCAAGCCCTTGGCGCGGCCGATGGCGGACAGCCAGGCGCCTCGGCGCATGTAGTACAGCGCGGTATCCATCTCGTGGCGCGCGAACATATTGCGCAGCGCAACCATGCGCTGGCGCGCGTCGTCGGCGTAGCGGCTGTTGGGGAAACGCGTGGTGACGATGCTGAAGTCGTTGTAGGCCTGCTGCGGGGTGGCTAGGTCGCGGCGGCTGGCGTCGAGGCTCCACACGCGCTGCAGGAACACCGTATCGCGGTTGGAGTTGGTCAGCCCGCGCAGGTAGTACATGTAGGCGTTGTTGCGGTGGCTCGGGTAGGTGCGCAGGAAGCGGTCGATGGTGGAAACCGCATCGTCGTTGCTGCCCGACTTGAACTGGGCGTAGGCGGTTTCCATCAGTGCCTGTTCGGTGTACGGACCGTACGGGTACTGCGCGACCAGGCGCTTGTAGGTGGTGATCGCCGAAGCGTAGTTGCCGCCCCGGATCGACTTGTGGCCCTTGGCATACAACTGCTCGACCGGTACGCCCTCGTTCGCATCCTTGTCGCGGAACATGCCCTTCATCCGGCTGCAGCCGGTGCCGGCGAGGAACACGACGGCGAGCAGCAGCAGCGCGAAGCGCGAAAACCGGAACGTCTGGGTCATGGACGGGGCACGTGGGGCACGGAGCGCGGATAATAGCAGCCCGCCCGCGTCGGCCCTGCCCGCGCCCTGAACGGTCCCCGCATGAGCATTTCCGCCGCCGAAACTCCGTCGCCGCTGACCGCGACCGTCCCCGCGCAAGCCGCCGGGCGCCGCTTCGACGCGGTGCTGGCGGAACTATTCCCGCAGTACTCGCGCTCGCGGCTGGCGGAATGGATCAAGTCCGGCGACGCCCTGCTCGACGGTCAGTCCGTCCGCCCGCGCGACCCGGTGCGCGGCGGCGAAGTGGTGGCGCTGGCCGTGGTCGAGGCGGTGCAGACCCACGCCGTGGCCGAGGACATCCCGCTCGACATCCTGTACGAGGACGCATCGGTGTTCGTCATCGACAAGCCGGCCGGCCTGGTGGTGCATCCGGGCGCGGGCAATCCCGCCGGCACCCTGGTGAACGCGCTGCTGCACCGCGACCCCGCGCTGGAAAAGCTGCCGCGCGCGGGCATCGTGCACCGGCTCGACAAGGACACCAGTGGCGCGATGGTGGTCGCGCGCACGCTGGAAGCGCACACCGCGCTGGTCGCGCAGTTGTCCGCGCGCGAGGTACATCGCCAGTACCTCGCCGTCGTCGTCGGTGCACTGGTCTCGGGCGGGACCGCGAACGCGGCCATCGACCGCCATCCACGCGATCGCCTGCGCCAGGCCGTGCGCGAGGATGGCAAGGATGCGGTCACGCATTACCGGTTGCGCGAACGCTTCCGCGCGCACACCGCGCTGGAATGCCGGCTCGAGACCGGGCGCACCCACCAGATCCGCGTGCACATGGCCCACCTCAAGCACCCGATCGTCGGCGACCCGCTGTATGGCGGTTCGCTGAAATTGCCCAAGGGCGCATCCGGGGAACTGATCGCCGCGTTGCGCGGGTTCAAGCGCCAGGCGCTGCATGCCGAAGTGCTGGAATTCGCGCATCCCGCGACGGGCGAACCGCTGCGCTGCAGCGCGCCGGTGCCGGCGGACATGCAGTCGCTGATGCACGCCTTGCGCGAGGACGCGGTCGCGCATGCGAGCGCGACGCGACGGTGACGAACCGATGAAAGCGTGGATCGACGCCGACTGGCCGGCGCCGCGCGGCGTGCGCGCATCGACCACGACGCGCTTCGGAATGGGCGTATCGTTGCCGCCGTTCGATGCCTTCGACCTCGGCCTGCGCAACGGCGACGACGTCGCCGCGGTCGCGGAAAACCGCATGCAACTCGAATCCGCGCTGCAACTGCCGTCATCGCCGCGCTGGTTGCGGCAGGTGCACGGCACCACGGTCGCCAGCGAACCCGGCGAAGACGAACCCGAAGCCGATGCCGCGATCACGACCACGCCCGGCACCGTGCTCGCCATCCTCACCGCGGATTGCCTGCCGGTGGTGTTCGCGGCACATGACGGCAGCGAAATCGCAACCGCGCACGCGGGCTGGCGCGGGCTCGCCGCGGGCGTGCTGGAAACCACGGTCGCGGCGATGAAGACGCCGTTGCAGGACATCGTCGTCTGGCTCGGTCCGGCCGCCGGTCCCGAGGCCTACGAGATCGGCGAGGAGGTGTTCGACGCCTTCGTGTCGCGCGATCCGCGCGCCGCAACCGCGTTCGCGCCGACGCGTCCCGGCCACTGGAAGGTCGATTTGTACGCACTGGCGAAACAGCGGCTCGCCGATGCCGGCATCGGCGACGTGCATGGCGGTGGCCTGTGCACGATTTCCGATCCGGCGCGCTTCTACTCGCATCGTCGCAGCACATCCGATGGGAGCGGGCGCACCGGGCGCATGGCGACGCTGGCGTGGATCGCGCCATGAACCACCGGAAATGGTTCGTCCCCGCCGACCTCAACGGCTTCTTCGGCCTGGTGGTCGACAACCTGTCGATCCTCGGCTTCATCGCCGCGGTGCTGGTCGGCGGGTTCGGATTCCCGGCCGAGGTCGTGTTCGGCAAGATGTTCCCCGGCACCGCGTTCGGCGTGCTGCTTGGCAACCTTGCTTACACGTGGATGGCGCGACGGCTCGCGGCGAAGACCGGCCGCGATGACGTCACCGCGATGCCGCTCGGACTGGATGCGCCGACCAGCATCGGCATGGCGCTACTGGTACTCGGGCCATCGTTCGCCGGCTTCAGGCAGCAAGGGCTGGGCGAACACGCGGCGGCCATCGCCACCTGGCAGCTCGGCATGGCCTCGCTGGTGGTGATCGGCCTGTTCAAGCTGGTGCTGTCGTTCGCCGGGGACTGGGTCACGCGCGTGTTGCCGCGGGCGGCGCTGCTGGGCTCCATCGGCGGCGCGGCGCTGGCCTTGCTCGGCTTCCTGCCGCTGGTCGAACTGCTGCGCGAGCCGGTGGTCGGCTTCACCACGCTCGGCTTGTTGCTGTATGCGCTCGTCGCGAAGGGAAAACTGCCGGTGAAGCTGCCCGGCGTGCTGTTCGCCTTGATCGTCGGCGTCGCGCTGCATTACGCGCTCGGCCTCGCCGGGCTGGGCGCGCCCGGTTTCGAATGGCCGAAGCCGATGTCGCTGGGCTTCACCCTGCCGTTGCCGTCGCTGGGTTTCATCGAAGGCTTGCCGCATACCGTTCCCTACCTGCCGCTGCTGCTGCCGTTCGGCCTGCTGATGATCGTGGGCGGCATCAACGTCAGCGAAAGCGCGCGCGCCGCCGGCGACGACTACCGCACCCGCGACGTGCTGCTGGTCGAGGCGCTGGCCACGCTGGTCGCCGGCATCTGCGGCGGCGTCGCGCAGACCACGCCCTACATCGGCCAGCCCGCGTACAAGCACATGGGCGCGCGCAGCGGCTATACGCTGTTGGCCGGCCTGTTCATCGGCCTCGGCGGCATCTTCGGTTACGTCTCGGGGCTGGTGCAGTGGCTGCCGGTCGCGGCACTGGCGCCGATCATCGTTTACGTCGGCCTCGACATCACGGTGCAGGCCTTCCACGAAACGCCGCGCAGGCACGCGCTCGCGGTGGCGCTGGCGTTCCTGCCGGCGATCGCCTACCTGTTGAACATCAAGCTCGGCAATCCCGCGCTGGTCGCGCCCGATGCCTACGCCCGGCTGTATGCCGCCACCGATCCGCACGGCTTCTCCGACCTCGCCGCGACCGCCGCGCTGGGCAACGGTTTCATCATCACCGCGATGCTGTGGGCCGCGGCGCTGGTCGCGTTGGTCGAGCTGCGCGCGCGCAGCGCGGCAGGCATCCTGCTGCTGGCCGCGGCATTGACCCTGTTCGGTTTCATCCACTCGGTGGATCCGCGCGGCGGCATCTACCTGCCGTGGCGGCTCGAAGGCCTGCATCGCGAGCTTGCCCTGCAGTTCGCCGCGGCATATGCGGCGCTGGCCGTGGCGCTGGGCCTGTTGTCGTTGCAGCAGAGGCCGGCGCCGCCGGCGTAGCGGGTGCGTTCAGCGCGGCGTGTTCGCCAGCCGGTGCATCAGGATCGCCGCGCGCGTGGCCTGGCGCGGGATCGAATCGAGGTCGGCGCTTTCGCCGGCGGCGTGGCTGCCGTGGCCGGAAATGCCCATGCCGGCGAGGCCGTCGACGTCGGCGGCAACGAAGGAAATGTCGCCGGCGCCGCGATCGAGTGGATCGAGTTCGCCCATCTCCGGCAGGCCGGCGTCGCGGTTCACCGCGTTGAGCCGCGCGAGCAGGGCGCGGTTGCCGGCCGAAGGCGGCATCGGCGGATAGTTCTCGCCGATCTGCAGCGTCGCTTCGGTGCGTGGCAAATGCCGCGCGACGATCGCCTGCATCTTCTCCGCCACGCGCCGGGTCTGCTCCGCGCTCAGGGTGCGGAAATCGCCGCGCGCGAGCGCGATCGGCGGCACGATGTTGTCCTTGCCGGTGGCGTGCACGCGGGTCTTGCCGGCGTCGAACTCGGCGGTCTGCCCGCCACCGACCAGGCCGACGTTGAAGGTCAGGTTCGGTTCCGGCAATTCGTTGCGGAACGCGGCGATGATTCGCGCCATCTCGAACACCGCGCCGTCGCCGACTTCGTCGGAAAAAATGCTGGAGCTGTGGCTGGTTTCGCCGTGCGTGGTCAGCACCCAGGTGTTGGACGAACGCCGCGCCACCGAGCCCATCTCGCGGCCGTCGGCGTGGGCGAGGTTCTCGAAATCCAGGGCCACGTCGGCGCGCTTGCCGGCGGCGATGAGGTCGGCGCGCGCGATCGGAACCGGGCTGCCCACGTCTTCCTCGTCGCCGGTCAGCACGACTTCGATGTCGGCGTCGCGCAGCGCACCGGCGGCATGCATCGCGCGCAGCGCGGCCAGCAGCACCACGTCGCCACCCTTGTCGTCGCCAACGCCCGGGCCGATGCCGGTATCGCCTTCGCGCCTGAACCCGGCGAACGCATCGTCGGGTTCGAACACGGTGTCGAGGTGGCCGATCAGCAGCATGCGCTGGCCCTTGCCGTTGCCGCGGTGCACCGCGATCAGGTGGCCGGCGCGCCCGGTCTGCTGCATCGGTTTCCATTCCACCTCGAAGCCGAGCGCCTGGAATTCGGGAACCAGCATGTCCGCGACCGCCTTCACCCCGGTCGGGTTGAGGGTGCCGCTGTTCTGGTCCACCAGTTTCGCGAGCAGGGCGATGGCGTCTGCCTTGCCGGCTTCCGCTGCCGCGGCGATTTGTCGTTCCTGTGCCGACAGGTCGGTCGTTGCGGTTTCGGCATGCACAACGATGGGCAGCGACAGCGCGAGCAGCAGGGCGCAGGCGAGGGTGCGGAAGCGGGTCATGGCGGCTGGTGGCGTCGGAGGAATCGCGACCATAGCGCACGCGTCGTCAGCGCGGGCTACAGCAGCCCTGCCTTGCGCGCGGAATCCACCTGTGCGGCTGCTTTCGCGCGCGCCGGTGCCAAGGTTTCGCGATAACACGGGCGCGAGCGCAGGTCCGCGAGCAGGGGATCGACGTCGAGGATGGCGATGCCGCGGAAGTAGCCGCTTTCCACCGTTTCGCGCAGCGCCTTGCAGGCGTTGTCGGGTTCGCCCAGCATCGCGTAGGCGTAGGCATCGAACCATTTTCGGCCGAACTCGCCGGCCTCGTGCGGGCGTTGCGCGTTCGCCTGCAGCGCCTCCCGTAGCAGCGCGCGGCCGCGGGTGGCGTCGCCGCCGCGCAGCAGCGCGGTGCCGATGGACACCGGATCGTACATGAACGCGCTGTGCTTCGCGGACGCCTGTTGCACGAAGTACTCGGGCGCGATCTCGCGGTACACCTCCAGCGCCTCGGCGGTGCGATCGTTGTCCAGCAGCAGCTCCGCGCGCTGCCATGGGTTCGGGCGGCGGATGTCGTCGAATAGCGACAGGGCGCCGGCGAAATCACCTTCAAGCGCTTTCAGGTTCGTCGCGGCCTGCAAGGCGTGGTCGGAGCCGGGGTCGCGTGCGATCGCCTGCGACAGGCAGGCCTTGCCTTCCGCAAGCGCGCCGAAATCGATCAGGATCTGGCAACGGTCGTAGCGACGGGCAATCGCGGACGGGTCTCGCGCGTACTGCTCGTCGACGGCTCGCAACGCGCCGACGAGGTCGCCGTGGGCGGCCCGGATCCGCGACAGCGTGTCGTAGGCATGGGCGAACTCCGGATGCCTGGCGAGCAGCTGCGAATTTTCCTTCGCGCCCTGGTCGATGCGGCCCGTGGCGACCAGCGCGCTCGCATACATGTCGTGGATGATCGGCGACAGCGGATCCAGCACCAGCGCCCGCTGGAACATCGGCAGCGCCCGGTCCGGCTCGCCGAGTTCATAGAGCACGAGTTCCCCGTACCACTGGTAGGCGGTGGCATAGCCCGGGGCCAGCTCGATGCCGCGCTCGAATTCGCGCTCGGCCGCGGCCGGGTCGTTCAGTCGTTGCAACTGCGCTGCGCGCGCGACGTGGGCTTCGCCGAGGTCAGGCGCGAGTTCGAGCGCGCGGGCGAGATAAGCATCGGCATGCCCGCTTTCCGCGGCGGTGACGCCGGCATATTCGCCGAGCAGGCCGATGGTGTCGCTGGCGCCGACGTAGGCGCGCGCATAGCCGGGATCGAGTTCGATCGCGCGTTCGAAATGCCGCAAGGCCTCGCGCATGCCCGCTACCTGGCGCGCGGGCAGCAAGGCATTGCCCTTGAGGTATTCCTGGTAAGCGGCGACGTTGTCGGTGCGCTTGCGCAGCAGGTGTTCGCGCCCGGACGCCGGCAATGAGACCTGCAGCGCGCGTACCACCTCGGACGCGACCTCGTCCTGGATCTTGAACACATCGGCCAGCGGCCGGTCGTACTGCCGGGACCACAGGTGCGAGCCATCCATGGCGCGGATCAGCTGCACGGTGATCCGCACGGTGCCGCCGGCCTGTTGCACGCTGCCCTCGAGCAGATGGGCGGCCCCGAGTTCGCGGCCGATGACGCGCATGTCCTCGTTCCTGCCCTTGAACGCGAACGAGGACGTTCGCGCGATCACCTTGAGGTCCTTGACCTGGGCGAGCATGTCCAGCGTGGTTTCGGCGAGGCCGTCGGAGAAATAGTCGTTGGCCCTGTCACCGCTCATGTTGACGAACGGCAGCACTGCGATGGAGCGCTCGGGGATCGACGGCGCGATGCGTTGCAGCGCCGGCTGACCGACGAAATACCACGCGAAGGCCAGTGCGATCAGTGCCACCGCAATCGTCACCATGCGCTTGTTGCCGACCTTGCTCGTGGCCAGTTTCACGCCGTCGGGCGTGAGTTCCAGTGCCCAGGTCAGCAACAGCGCCAGCGGGAATCCCAGTGCGAACAGCAGGATCACCACGCGCAGCGTCCATGCCGGCGCGTCGAAGGCGGGCAGGGCGATGGACGCGGCCTGGATCGCCACCCAGGCCACGACCAGATAGGCCGCGGCGACGCGGACCACCTTGCGCTGCCTGAGTTCCTCGAAGAAGGACATCGGCCCCCCGGCATCGAGCGTATTCACTGAACAACGCGAAGCCGTCGCGGCAACGGCCGAAAAAACAAACCGGCCCTGCGGCCGGCTTGTCGCCCGTGATCTTCCCTCTCCCCGCGAGCGGAGAGAGGGTGCCGAAGGCGGGTGAGGGGCAGCCGTTACTGCGTCGCGGTGAACTCGATGCGGCGGTTCTGCGCGCGGCCTGCGTCGGTGGCGTTGTCGGCGACCGGCTTGGTATCGCCATAGCCCTTGCCGCTCAGCGTGCCGGCGGCGACGCCGAGTTCGACCAAGCGCGTGACCACCGCATTGGCGCGCCGCTGGCTGAGGGCCATGTTCGCCGCGGCGTTGCCGGTGTTGTCGGTGTGCCCGCCGACCTCGAGCTTGGTGCCCGCGGGCACCGACTTGATCGCGTCGGAAGCCTTCTTGAGGATCGCGTCGCTGTCCTGGTCGATGTTCGCCGAGCCGGTCGCGAAGTGGATGATCATCAGGTTCAGCGCCTTGGTCACGTCCCCGACGCTGGCGCCGGGCTGGATGCTGGACAGCGCGGCTTCGGCCGCGGCGTTCGGTGCGGCGACGCTGGCTGCGGCGGGCATCGCGGTGGATGCATCCGTGGCCGGCATCGTGGTGCTGGCGACGGCGGGCATCGTGGTCGATGCAGCCGCGGCGGGCGCGGTAGTCCCGGTCGCCGGCGTGGTGTCCGCGGCCTGGCGATGGCAGCTGCGGTAGCCGAAGAAGACTGCCGCAAGCACCAGCAGCGGGATCAGCCATTTCCAGAAACCGCCGCCGCCCGTGGTCGCCGCCGCGCTTGCCGCGCCGCGCGCTGCGCCACCGACAGCGCTCGCTGCGCCCGCCGCTGCTCCCGCGGCACCAGCGGCTGCGCCGCCGAGGCTGCCGAACAGGCCATTGAGCCAACTCGGCCGGCTGGTCGGGATCTGCCCGCCCGGGGTCAGCGCGCCGACGAGTTTCGGCAGCAGGAAGGCGCCGGCCATGTTCACCGCGCTGGCGGGGATGCCGAGCTTGCTGGCGAGGTCGCTGGCTGCGCCGCTGCCGAAGCCCGCAGCGAACTGGTCGGGCTGCAGCACGTTGTCGCCGGGCGTGGTACCGATCCAGGAACCGAACAGGTCGCCGAGGCCGGCGTCGGCGAAACGGTTGCGGAATCCGGCGAAGCCGCCGGTGTTGTCGTTGAAGATGGCATCCACCAGCGCCTTGACCAGCGCGCCGGCATTGCCGCCGAGGTGGAAGCGGTCGGCCGCTTCGCGGATCACGGATTCGAACATCACGCGTCTCCTGGAGAGTGGGATCGAACGCGTCAGGCTCCCCTGCAGGCTGCGCCGGGACACGGAACCCGATGCGCCGTGAAGTGGGGATGAAACCCGCCACGGGGCGATCACGCGGCGTTGACTTCCCACGCGTTCGTCTCCACATCCGGGGACAGTGCCGCGCTGCGGCTTCCCGGTTTCGGAGACATGCCATGCGCATGGTCGGAACCGACCCGTTCGTGCGATGCCACGGTATCGCGCGGATCGATTCCGGGCTCGCCCGCTGGATCGGGTGTCATTACTTCAAGAGGTACGTGAAAAATGCGGATGGACAAACTCACCTCGCGTTTCCAGCAGGCGCTGGCCGACGCGCAATCGCTGGCCGTGGGCCGCGACCACAATTTCATCGAGCCGGCGCACCTGCTGGTCGCGCTGCTCGACCAGTCCGGCGGCGGTGCGCGCCCGCTGCTGGCGCAGGCCGGGGTCAACGTACCGCTGTTGCGCGAACGCCTCGCCGAAAGCCTCGACAAATTGCCGAAAGTCTCCGGCCAGGCCGGCAACGTGCAGGTCGGCAACGAGCTCGCGCGCGCGCTCAACCACACCGACAAACTGGCGCAGCAGCGTGGCGATGCCTACATCGCCAGCGAACTGTTCCTGCTCGCGGCGCTGGAGGATGACGGCGACGCGGGCAAGGCGCTGAAAGCCGCCGGCGCGACGCAACAGAAACTCGAAGCGGCCATCGACAAGCTGCGCGGAGGCGAGAAGGTGCAGGACGAAAACGCGGAAGACGCGCGCCAGGCGCTGGAGAAATACACCATCGACCTCACCGCGCGCGCGGAGAGCGGCAAGCTCGATCCGGTCGTCGGTCGCGACGAGGAAATCCGCCGCTGCATCCAGGTGCTGCAACGCCGCACCAAGAACAACCCGGTGCTGATCGGCGAACCGGGCGTGGGCAAGACCGCCATTGTCGAGGGCCTCGCCCAGCGCATCGTCAACAACGAGGTGCCCGAGGGCCTGCGTGGCAAGCGCGTGCTTTCGCTGGACATGGGCGCGCTGATCGCCGGCGCCAAGTTCCGCGGCGAGTTCGAGGAACGGCTCAAGGCGGTGCTGAACGACCTGGCCAAGAACGAAGGCCAGATCATCCTGTTCATCGACGAGTTGCACACCATGGTCGGCGCCGGCAAGGCCGAGGGCGCGATGGACGCGGGCAACATGCTCAAGCCCGCGCTCGCGCGCGGTGAGCTGCATTGCATCGGCGCGACCACGCTCGACGAATACCGCAAGTACATCGAGAAGGACGCCGCGCTGGAACGCCGATTCCAGAAGGTGTTCGTCGGCGAACCCAGCGTCGAGGACACCATCGCGATCCTGCGCGGGTTGAAGGAACGCTACGCGGTGCACCACGGCGTCGAGATCACCGACCCGGCGATCGTCGCCGCGGCCACGCTTTCGCATCGCTACATCGCCGACCGCCAGTTGCCGGACAAGGCCATCGACCTGATGGACGAGGCGGCCTCGCGCATCCGCATGGAAATCGATTCCAAGCCCGAGGAAATGGACCGCAAGGAACGCCGCCTGATCCAGCTCAAGATCCAGCGCGAGGCGCTGAAGAAGGAGAAGGACAAGGAGTCGAAGCAGCGCCTCGCCGACCTCGAAACCGAAATCGACGCGCTCGAACGCGAATACGGCGACCTCGAGGAAGTGTGGAAGGCGGAGAAGGCCACGTTGCAGGGCGCGACCAGGATCAAGGAGCAGATCGAGGCCGCGCGGGTCGAGCTCGAAGCCGCGCAGCGCAAGCAGGACTTCGCGCGCATGAGCGAGATCCAGTACGGCACGCTGCCGGAACTGGAGAAGCAGCTCAAGGCCGCGCAGGAAGCCGAAAACCAGGGATTCACCCTGCTGCAGGACAAGGTCACCGCCGAGGAGATCGCCGAAGTCGTCTCGCGCTGGACCGGCATCCCGGTTAGCAAGATGCTCGAAGGCGAACGCGAAAAACTGCTGCACATGGAAGAACACCTGCACACGCGCGTGGTCGGCCAGGAGGAGGCGATCAAGGTCGTGTCCGATGCGGTGCGGCGTTCGCGCGCCGGCCTGTCCGATCCGAACCGGCCGTCGGGTTCGTTCCTGTTCCTCGGCCCGACCGGCGTGGGCAAGACCGAGCTGTGCAAGGCGCTGGCCGAATTCCTGTTCGATTCGCCCGACGCGATGGTGCGCATCGACATGAGCGAGTTCATGGAGAAGCACAGCGTGTCGCGGTTGATCGGCGCGCCGCCGGGCTATGTCGGTTACGAGGAAGGCGGCTACCTCACCGAAGCCGTGCGCCGCCGCCCGTACAGCGTGATCCTGCTCGATGAAGTCGAGAAGGCGCATCCGGACGTGTTCAACATCCTGCTGCAGGTGCTCGACGACGGTCGCCTCACCGACGGCCAGGGCCGCACCGTGGATTTCCGCAACACGGTCATCGTGATGACCTCGAACCTCGGCTCGCACCAGATCCAGGAGCTTGCCGGCGACGATTCCGCCGAGGCCTACACCCAGATGAAGGCCGCGGTGATGGGCGTGGTGCAGGCGCATTTCCGCCCGGAGTTCATCAACCGCCTCGACGACATCGTCGTGTTCCATCCGCTGGACAAGCAGCAGATCAGGCAGATCGCGCGAATCCAGCTCAAGGGACTGGAAAAGCGCCTGGGCGAACGCGGCATCGCGATCGAGCTCAGCGACAAGGCCTACGAACTGCTCGGCAACGTCGGCTTCGATCCGGTGTACGGCGCGCGCCCGCTCAAGCGCGCGATCCAGCAGCAGCTGGAGAACCCGCTGGCGCAGAAGATCCTCGCCGGAGAGTTCGGCAGCGGCGACACCGTTCGCGTCGATGCCGAAGGCGGGAAGCTGGTGTTCGCGCGGGCGTGAGGCCTAGGCGCGCGCGGGCCGGTACGGCGGGGTCGCCATCACCATCTCGGCCAGCGAGTAGGCGAGTTCGCGCTCCGCAAGTACCGCGGCATCGGCGCCGCGCTCGAGCAGGTGTTTCACCTGCGCCTCGCTGTGCGCGCGCGCGAGCACGGTGATCGCCGGGTTGGCGGCCTTGAGCCGCGCGATGGTTTCGCCCGCTTCCAGCGCCTGCGGGATCGCGAACACCGCCAGCCTGGCGCGCTGCGGCGCGGCTTCGAGCATCACCCGCTTGTTGGCGGCGTTGCCGCGGATCGCCGGCAAGCCATGCGCGCGCGCCTGTTCCACCAGGTCGGCGTCGTCCTCGATCACCACGATCGGAACGCCGCGTTCGTGCAGCAGCTGCGCGAGCTGGCTGCCGACGCGGCCGTAGCCGACCACGATCGCGTGCTCGGCGATGTCGATCGGCACCACCTCCGGCTCCGGTTCGGCATTGGCCGCGGCGCGCGCATCCTCGCGTGCCTGCCAGCGGTCCAGGCCCATGAATAGGATCGGGTTGAGCATGATCGAGATCAGCGCGCCGGCGAGGACCAGGCTGTGCCCGTCCTTGGGCAGGATCCCGAGCGACAGGCCGAGGCCGGCGATGATGAAGGCGAACTCGCCGATCTGGGCGAGGCTGGTGGAGATGGTCAGCGCGGTCGAGTTTGGATGACCGAACGCGCGCACGATCACGTACGCCGCCGCCGACTTGCCGAACACGATGATCAGCGTCGTGGCCAGCACCTGCCACGGATGCTGGACCAGGATGTGCGGGTCGAACAGCATGCCGACCGAGACGAAGAACAGCACCGCGAACGCGTCGCGCATCGGCAGCGAGTCCTGCGCGGCCTGGTGGCTGAACTCGGATTCGTTGAGCAGCATGCCGGCGAAGAACGCGCCCAGCGCGAACGACACCCCGAACAGTTCCGCCGAAGCGAACGCCACGCCCATCGCGATCGCCAGCACGCACAGCGTGAACAGTTCGCGCGAGCCGGTGCCTGCGACGCGCTCCAGCACCCACGGGATCGCCTTGCGCCCCACGATCAGCATGAAAGCGACGAAGGCGGCGACCTTGCCCAGGGTCAGCGCCAGCGCCTTGAGGATCCCGGCGCCACCGGCCTCGCCACCACCGTCCAGCGCGCCGGCCAGTGCCGGGATCAGCACCAGCGCGATCACGCAGGCCAGGTCCTCGACGATCAGCCAGCCGACCGCGATCTTGCCGCGGCGCGTATCGAGCAGGCGCCGTTCCTCCATCGCGCGCAGCAGCACCACGGTGCTCGCGGTCGCCAGCGAGAAGCCGAACACCAGGCCTTCGATGTGCCGCCAGCCCATCAGCTCAGCCAGGCCCCAGCCGAGCAAGGTGGCGACGGTGATCTGCGCGATTGCACCGGGGATGGCGATGTTGCGCACCGACATCAGGTCGCGCAGCGAAAAATGCAGGCCCACGCCGAACATCAGCAGGATCACGCCGATTTCCGCCAGCTGCGGCGCGATGGTCTGGTCGCCGACGAAGCCGGGCGTGAACGGCCCGGCCAGCACGCCCGCCAGCAGGTAGCCAACCAGCGGCGACAGCCGCAGGCGATTGGCCAGCGCGCCCAGCACGAACGCCAGCACGAAGCCGAAGACGAGGATGGCGATCAGCGAAGTGTGGTGCGGCATCCGGTGTCCATCGTCAGTGCCGGCGCAGGGCGCGGCCTTCGCTGCATGGTAATGGACGCTAGGTGATCAGGAGGCGATCCCGGGCCCGGGCTGCACCGCGTCGCCGTCAGGCTGGACGATGGCGTCGTCGCCTTCGGGCAAATCCCCGGCGGGCGATGCGCGACGCGGCAGGCGCCCGGCCTCGACCAGCGCCTGGATGCGCGCGAACACCTCGGCGCGGCCGAATGGCTTCTTCATGAAGTCGTCGGCGCCGATGCGGCGCACGTAGAACTGTTCGGTCGCCTGCGCGTTGCCGCTGATCATGATGATCGGGATGGCGTGCGTGGTTTCGTCCTTGCGTAGCGCGCGCAGCGCATCGAAGCCGCTCATCGCCGGCAGCACGATGTCGAGGAAGATCAGTTCCGGGCGTTCCGCACGCGCGAACACGATGCCGGTCTCGGCGTCGCCGGCGCCGGCGGTCTCGTAATGGCACTGGCGCAGCATGCGGCCGAGGGTGGCGACCACGGTGGCCGAGTCGTCGATGATCAGCACGCGCAGGCCCTCGCGCGCGTCCACGCGCGGCGCGCGGCGGCGTTCGATCAGCGGCGCGCTCGCAACCGCTGCCGGCGCTGGCTCGCCCGCGCTGTCCGCGGCGGGATTCGCGGCATCGGGCGCGGGCACGTTGCGCAGCAGGCGCCGGAAGAAATCGAAAGCGGCCACGGTTCCCCCTTGCCGGTGTGGCGCGGCGATTCTATCCCGGCGGCATGCGCGGCATGCGACCCGGTAAAATCCGCGGATGATTTCCTTCCGCAATTTCGCCCTGCGCCGGGGCGAACGCCTGCTCCTGTCCGACGTCGACCTGGCCCTGCATGCCGGGTATCGCGTGGGCGTGGTCGGGCGCAACGGCGCCGGCAAGTCCTCGCTGTTCGCCGCGCTGATGGGCGAGGTCGAACCCGACCGCGGCGACATCGACCTGCCGGGCAAGGCGCGCATCGCCTCGGTCGCGCAGGAAACCCCGCACCTGCCCGATCCGGCCATCGATTTCGTGCTGTCCGGCGATGCCGCGGTGCACGCCGCGGTGCAGGCCGAGGCCAATGCCTTCGCCGCCGAGGACTGGGAAGCGGTGGCCGAGGCGCACCATCGCCTCGAGGAATTGAACGGCTACGACGCCTCGGCGCGCGCAGGCCGGCTGCTGCACGGGCTCGGCTTTCCCGCCGACACGCATGCCAAGCCGGTGTCCGATTTCTCCGGCGGCTGGCGCGTGCGCCTCAACGTCGCGCGCGCGCTGATGACGCCCAGCGACCTGCTGCTGCTCGACGAACCCACCAACCACCTCGACCTCGACGCGGTGGTGTGGCTGGAGGAATGGCTGAAGCGCTATCCCGGCACCTTGCTGGTGATCTCGCATGACCGCGAATTCCTCGACAACGTCACCACGCATACGCTGCACCTGCACGAGGGCAGGGCGAAGTTGTACGTGGGCGGCTACACCGATTTCGAACGCCAGCGCGCCGAACACCTGCGCCAGCAACAGATCGCGCACGAGAAGGAGCAGGCCGAACGCGCGCACCTGCAGAAGTTCATCGACCGCTTCAAGGCCAAGGCCAGCAAGGCCAGGCAGGCGCAATCGCGGATGAAGCGGCTGGCCAAACTCGCCGGCACCGAAGCGGTGCGCGCCGAGCGCGCGCTGCACATCGATTTCCCGGAACCGCTGCGCTTGCCGACGTCCTTACTATCCCTGCACGATGTGGATGCCGGTTATCCCGCAGTTGTGGGAGGGGCTTCAGCCCCGACTGCGATTGCTCGAGGCGTCGCGGCTGAAGCTTTTAACAGCCGAACGGCTGTTCAACCCGCTCCCACAGTGATCCTGCGCGGCGTCAACTTCGGCCTCGAAGCCGGCGACCGCATCGGCCTGCTCGGCCCCAACGGCGCGGGCAAGTCGACCCTGGTCAAGACCCTGGTCGGCGAACTCGCGCCCCTGTCCGGCGAACGCAAGGCGCATCCGGACCTGCGGATCGGCTACTTCGCCCAGCATACGGTGGAATCGCTCATCGCCGGCACCACGCCGCTCGACCACCTGCGCACGCTCGCGCCGGAGGTCGCCAACCAGGAACTGCGCGATTTCCTCGGCAAATGGAATTTTCCCGGCGACCGCGCGTTCGAGGTCATCGACACCTTCAGTGGCGGCGAGAAGGCGCGGCTGGCGCTGGCGCTGATCGCCTGGCGCCGCCCGAACCTGCTGCTGCTCGACGAACCGACCAACCACCTCGACCTCGACATGCGCGAGGCGCTGGCCGAGGCGCTCAGCGATTTCGACGGCGCGATCGTGATGGTCTCGCACGACCGGCACCTGATCGGCCTGGTCAGCGACCAGTACTGGCGCGTGCACGATGGCGTGGTCGAAGCCTTCGACGGCGACCTCGACGAATATGCGGCGTGGCTGCGCTCGCGCCCGGCGACGGGTGAAGCGAAATCCGCGGCGAATAAATCCCCGGCGAAAGATCCGTCATCGAAGCGCGATCCGAAACCGTCGGAACCGCAAGCCGTGGCCGCGCCGAAAACCAAGATCAACCCGCACAAGCTGGCCAAGGCCGAAGCGCGGGTCGCGCGGCTGGAGGAAAAGCTGGCCGAATGCGAGGCGCAGATGGCGGACCCGGCGGTATACGCCGATGCCGGCCGCGTCGCCGACCTCGGCCGCACGCAGATGCAGTTGCGTGCGGAACTCGATGAAGCCGAGGGCGAACTGCTGGCGCTTTACGGCTGACCCGTGCTTTCCCTTCTCCCCTCGTGGGAGAAGGTGCTGAAGGCGGATGAGGGGCGATTCGTGTTCGACATCCCCTCTCCCGGCGCTACGCGCCACCACGCCCCGGCCTGTCGGCCTGCATGCCGACAGGCGTTCGCGGGCTCGCAGCTTCGCTGCGCGAAATCCCAGCTCACCCCACAAGGGGAGAGGGGTTTAGTCTTTCAGGAAATACTCCACCGTCGTCACCACCCGCACGTTCTTGATGAACGGGCTGGTCTGGTCGCGATCCTCGATGCTGATCGCGCCCTGGTTGGCGGTGCGGATGCCGGCCACGGTGGAACCGGAATCCTTGGCGAACTGTTCGGCGGCCTTGCGCGCGTTGGCGGTGGCCTCGGCGATCAGCGCCGGCTTGATCGACTGCAGCGCCTGGAAGTCGTACTGCGGGTCGCTGCCTTCGGTGATCAGCACGCCGGCGTTGAGCAGTTCGCCGCTGCGCGAGATCACCGGCAAGGCCTGCTTCACCTTTTCGGTGCGCAAAGTCACGCTGGATGTCGCGCGGTAGCGCTCCGGCGGGCGGTCGCTGCCGTAGCTGTAGGCCCAGCGATCCTCGACCTTGGTCGGCGAGGTGGTGATTTCGTTCGCGTTGAAGCCGGCCTTGGTCAGGAAGTCGCGCACCGTCGTCGCGTTGCGGACGATGCCGGCCTGCACCGTGGACAGGTCGTTGCCGTTGACGGTGAAGGTGATCGGCCACACCGCGAGGTCGGCGTCGACCAGCTTCTCCGCCGAACCTTTCACGGTCACGTAGCGGTCGGCGGTGCGCAGCTTGGCCATGCCCTGCGATGCGAACCAGCCGGCGCCGGCGAGGCCGAGCGCGATCAGCAGGGCGGCAAGGACGGAACGGGGATTGGCGGACATGGCGGGCTCGCAGGCATGGATGGTTGGCCGAACATAACGCGTCCGGCTTGAATGCGCGGCCACCGGCCCCAGAATGACGGGGTTTCCGCCTTCCTCACGCCGATGCCGATCTACGCCTTCGCCTGCAACAACTGCGGCCACCTGTTCGACAAGCTGCAGAGGCTGTCCGATGCCGATCCGCAGACCTGCCCGGCCTGCGGAGCGCAGGGCACGGTGCACCGGCGCCTGACCGCGCCGCAGTTCCGCCTCGCCGGCGGCGGCTGGTACGAGACCGATTTCAAGAAGGACGGCAAGCGCAACCTCGCCGGCGACAATGGGGATTCGAAGCCCGCGGAATCCAAGCCGGACGCTGCACCGGCGGCCAAGCCCGCGACCGAGAGCAAGCCCGCGCCCGCCGCGACGCCGAAATCCGGGTCGGACTGAGTCGCAGCGGCTAAAATGCGCGGCTCGCCCGCCGCGCTGCCGGTCGGCGCCGCCTTCCCCGGAGTGTCCATGCGTACCCAGTTCTGCGGCCTCGTCGACGAGGCCCTGGTCGGCCAGACCGTCACCCTGTGCGGTTGGGCCGATGTCGCCCGCAACATGGGCCACCTCGTCTTCATCGACCTGCGCGACCACGAAGGCATCGTCCAGGTGGTGGCCGAACCGACGGACACCGATGGCAACCGCGATATGGTCGAAGCCGCCGCGAAAGTCGGCTACGAGGACTGCCTGCGCATCACCGGCACGGTGCGCCGACGCCAGAACGGCAATCCGAAGATCAAGACCGGCCAGGTCGAAGTCGTGGCGGAGAAGATCGAAGTCCTCAACAAGGCCGAGCCGCTGCCCTTCCACGCGCACGAGAATCCGGGCGAGGACATCCGCCTCAAGTACCGCTACCTCGACCTGCGCACGCCGGACATGCAGCGCAAGATGCGCACGCGCACCAGGCTGGTCAGCGCATTGCGCGCATGGCTGGACGCGCGCGGCTTCCAGGACATCGAGACGCCGATCCTGACCAAGGCCACGCCCGAAGGCGCGCGCGACTTCCTCGTCCCCGCGCGCATGCACCCGGGCGAGTTCTACGCGCTGCCGCAGAGCCCGCAGCTGTTCAAGCAGATCCTGATGATGGCGGGCTTCGACCGCTATTACCAGATCGCGCGCTGCTTCCGCGACGAAGCGCTGCGCGCCGATCGCCAGCTCGAGTTCACCCAGCTCGACATGGAATTCGCCTGGGTGGACGAGAAGATCGTGCAGGATACGGTCGAAGCGATGATCCGCGACGTGTTCCGCGAAGTGATGAACGTGGAACTCGATGCGCAATTCCCGCGGATGAGCTACGCGGAAGCGATGCGCCGCTACGGATCGGACAAGCCGGACCTGCGTATCGCGCTCGAGTTCGTCGATGTCGCCGAACTGGCGAAGAACAGCGAATTCAAGGTGTTCAGCGATGCCGCCAACGATGCCGACGGCCGCGTCGCCGCGCTGCGCATCCCCGGCGGCGCGTCGCTCAGCCGCAAGCAGATCGACGAATACGCCGCGCACGCCGCCAAGTTCGGCGCCAAGGGGCTGGCCTACGTGAAGCTGGACGAAAACGGCGCGGTGAATTCGCCGATCGCCAAGTTCTTCGCCGAGGACGCATTCAAGGCATTGATCGACGTGATCGGGCTTGCGAATGGCGACATCGCCTTCTTCGGCGCCGGCGCGTACAAGACCGTCAGCGATTTCATGGGCGCGCTGCGGCTCAAGGCCGGCAAGGACTTCGGTCTCGTTGTCGAAGGCTGGAAGCCGCTGTGGGTCACCGACTTCCCGATGTTCGAATGGGACGACGAGGAAAACCGCTACGTCGCCCTGCACCATCCCTTCACCGCGCCGGCGGTGGATTCCATCGACGACCTGCGCGCGAACGCCAAGACGGCGGTGTCGCGCGGCTATGACATGGTGCTCAACGGCAACGAGATCGGCGGCGGCTCGATCCGCATCCACAACTCGGCGATGCAGAGTGCGGTGTTCGAGTTGCTCGGCATCGGCGCGGAGGAAGCGGAAGGCAAGTTCGGCTTCCTGCTCGACGCGCTCAAGTACGGCGCGCCCCCGCACGGCGGCATCGCCTTCGGCATCGACCGCATCGCCGCGCTGATGGCCGGCAGCGAATCGATCCGCGACGTCATCGCCTTCCCCAAGACCACCACCGCGCAATGCCTGATGACCGGCGCGCCCTCGCCGGTGCCGGACAAGCAGCTCGCAGAGGTGCATGTGCAGGTGCGCGAGAAGGACGCGGGCAAGGCGTGACCGCCACCATCCGCCGCGCAACTCCCGACGACGCATCGGTGCTCGTCGAACTCGGCACATCGACCTTCGTCGAAACCTTCGGCCACCTGTACAAGCCGCAGGACCTGCAGGCCTTCCTCGACGAAAGCCACACGCTCGCGGCCTACGCGAAGACCCTGGCGAACCCGGATTACGCGCTGTGGATCGCCGAACGCGATGGCCATGCGATCGGCTACGCGCAGGCCGGGCCGTGCGGCCTGCCGCACGCCGACGTGCGCCCCGGCGACGGCGAACTCAAGCGCCTGTACCTGCGCCAGTCGGAACACAACGGCGGCGTCGGTCGCGCGTTGATGGACGCGGCGATGGCGTGGCTGGAACGCGATGGCCCGCGCGCGCTGTGGATCAGCGTGTGGTCGGAAAACACCGGTGCGCAGCGCTTCTATGCGCGTTACGGCTTCGCGTTCGCCGGCGAATACGAATTCCCTGTGGGCGAACAGCGCGACCGCGAGTTCATGTTCCGCCGCCTGCCGCGCGACGCATGAGCGAACCAACCATGGAAAGTCCGGTGCTGCTGGTGCATGGGCTGTGGATGCGCAGCCTGAGCATGCGCTGGCTGGCCACGCGCCTGCGCAGCCGCGGATTCGAACCGCGCATGTTCGGTTACTACAGCCTGCTGCAGGACACCGACGCGGTCATCGCGCGCCTCGCCGTTGCCCTGCGCGAACAGCCGCGCATGCATGTGCTCGCGCACAGCCTCGGTGGCCTGCTCGCCTTGCGCGCGGCCGAACGGGTCGGGGCAGCGGACATGGGCCGCATCGTCTGCCTCGGCTCGCCGCTGGCCGGCAGCCGCGCCGCCGCGACCATCGCGGCCAGGCTCCCGGCCGGCGCGCAACTGGTCGGCCACAACCGGGCGCTACTGGAAGCGGGCGTGGACCACGTTCCCGACGGCATCGAGGTCGGCGCGATCGCCGGCTGCGTGCCGCACGGGCTCGGCGGCTTCGTCGCGCATTTCGATGGCGAACACGACGGCAGCGTGGCGGTGGCGGAAACGCGGCTGCCGGGCCTCGCCGACCACGTGCTGGTGCGCGCCAGCCACAGCGGCCTGCTGTTTTCCGACGCGGCCGTGCGCCAGGCGGCGGCGTTCCTGCGCGAAGGGAAGTTCGAGCGGGATTCCGAGTCCGGGGCCGAATCGCGGGCCGTATGACAAGCCTATAATTGGCGGCTTCCGGGGATATCGACGAAAAACGCATGGGACGCGGTCCTTCCATCGAAGCGCGCAAGAACGCGGTCGACGCACAGCGCGGCAAGATCTTCACCAAGGTGATCCGCGAGATCTCGGTCGCGGCGCGTGCCGGCGGCGGCGATCCGGCGACGAATCCGCGCCTGCGCAGCGCCATCGACAAGGGCCTCGCGGTGAACATGTCCAAGGACGTGATCGAGCGCGCGATCAAGAAGGCCACCGGTGAGCTCGAGGGCGTCACCTACGAGGAAATCCGCTACGAGGGCTACGCGCCCGGCGGCGTCGCGGTGATCGTCGATTGCCTCACCGACAACAAGGTCCGCACCGTCGCCGACGTGCGCCACGCGTTCACCAAGTTCGGCGGCAACATGGGCACCGAGGGCTCGGTCGCGTTCATGTTCCGCAAGCTCGGCGTGCTCAGCTACGACTCCGGCGCGAACGAGGACGCGATCACCGAAGCCGCGATCGAAGCCGGCGCCGACGACGTCGCGGTGTACGACGACGGCGCGATCGACGTGGTCACCGCGCCGGATGCTTTCGCCGACGTGAAGGCGGCGATGGAAGCCGCGGGCCTCGCGCCCGGTTTCGCCGAAGTGACCTATCGCGCCGACAACGACATCGCGGTCGAGGGCGACACCGCGGAGCAGGTGAAAAAGCTGCTCGCCTGGCTCGAAGACATGGACGACGTGCAGAACGTGTATTCCAACGCCGAACCCGGGGACGGCGCCGGCGCGTAAGCGCGCAGGCCGCCCATCGTGACCAGGATTTTGGGCATCGATCCCGGCTCGCAACGCACCGGCGTCGGCATCATCGATGTCGCGCCGGACGGTTCGATGCGTCATGTCCACCACCAGCCGCTGGTGCTGCTGGGCGCGGAATCCTTCCCGTTGCGCCTGCGCAAGTTGCTCGACGGCCTGTGGGCGCTGGTCGAGGAATACCGGCCGGATGAAGTCGCGATCGAGGAAGTGTTCCTGTCGAACAACGCCATGAGCGCGCTCAAGCTCGGCCAGGCGCGTGGTGCGGCGATCGGCGCCTGCGTGGCGCGCGACCTGCCGGTGAGCGAATACGCCGCGCGCCAGGTCAAGCTCGCGGTGGTCGGCACCGGCGGCGCGGACAAGGCGCAGGTACAGCACATGGTCGGGATGCTGCTGGGCCTGCAGGGCAAGTTGCAGGCCGACGCCGCCGATGCGCTCGCGGTCGCGATCACCCACGCGCACGTGCGCGCCAGCGCGAACCGGCTCGGCGTGGACGCGCGCGCGGCGTGGGGGCGGAGATGATTGGTCGGCTGAAAGGAACACTCATCCACAAGGCGTCGCCATGGGCGAAGCAACGCGCTTGCGAGGCATTGCCTCGCGCGTTGCCGAGCGCCCGGCCACGGAAGGCCGGGCCGGTGTTTCCCGAAACGATGCTGTTCCGCCATGGATGGCAACTGGAGGCGGCGCCATGATCGGCAGACTCAAAGGCGTGCTGATTCATAAGGCGCCGCCATGGTTGGTAATCGACGTGCACGGCGTCGGCTACGAGCTGGAAGCGCCGATGAGCACCTTCTACGACCTGCCGGACGCGGGCCGCGAGGTGTTCCTGTTCACCCATTACGCGCAGAAGGAAGACAGCGTGTCGTTGTACGGCTTCCTGACCGAAGCCGAGCGCCGGTTGTTCCGCGACGTGCAGAAGGTCAGCGGCATTGGCGCGAAGATCGCGCTCGCGGTGCTGTCGGGCGTCAGCGTCGGCGAATTCGCGCGGCTGGTGCAGACCGGCGACGTGGCCGCGCTCACGCGCATCCCCGGCATCGGCAAGAAGACCGCCGAGCGCATGGTGGTGGAACTGCGCGACCGTGCCGCCGACTTCGCGCAGGGACCGGCGACCGGCGCGGCCGGATTGCCCGGCGATCCGCTTTCGGAGGCGATGACGGCGCTGCAGGCGCTGGGTTACAAGCCGGCCGAGGCCGAGCGCATGGCCCGCGCCGCCCGTGTCGAGGGCGACGCTGCCGAAACCATCATCCGCAAGGCGCTACAGTCCGCGCTTCGCTGAACGACCGGTCCCGATGAACATCGCTTCCGCCACCACCGAGCGCGGCAACAACGCCAGCCACGGCGACCACCACGGCCACGGCCAGGTCGGGCTGTTCGGCCTGGTCGTCGGCGCGATCGGCGTGGTGTTCGGCGACATCGGCACCAGCCCGCTGTACACGCTCAAGGAAGCGTTCCTGCCGCATTACGGGCTGGATCCGTCCAGCCACGCCGATGTGCTCGGCCTGCTGTCGCTGATCTTCTGGGCGCTGATGATCATGGTGACGCTGAAGTACGTCGTCATCATCATGCGCGCCGACAACGAGGGCGAGGGCGGCATCATGGCGTTGATGACCCTGGCCCAGCGCACCCTGCCCAAGGGCGGGCGCGGCGCCTATGCGGTCGGCATCCTCGGCATCTTCGGCGCATCGCTGTTCTTCGGCGACGGCGTGATCACCCCGGCGGTGTCGGTGCTGGGCGCGGTCGAGGGCATCGAGGTCGCCGCGCCGCACCTGGAGCGCTTCATCGTGCCGCTGTCGGTGGCGATCCTGGTCGTGCTGTTCGTTTCGCAGCGCTTCGGCACGGAGAAGGTCGGGCGCGTGTTCGGGCCGCTGACGGTGCTGTGGTTCGCCTCCATCGCCACGATCGGCGTGCTCAACATCGGCCATTACCCGGAAGTGGTGCATGCGCTGAACCCGTGGTGGGGCGCGAAATTCTTCCTCGCCCACGGCTGGCACGGCATCTTCATCCTCGGCGCGGTGGTGCTCGCCATCACCGGCGGCGAGGCGCTGTACGCGGACATGGGCCATTTCGGCAAGCTGCCGATCCGCTATGCCTGGTACACCGTGGTGCTGCCGGCGCTGATGCTGAACTACATGGGCCAGGGCGCGCTGGTGCTGGAAGACCCGAAGGCGGTCGCGAACCCGTTCTTCATCGGCGTTCCCGACTGGGCGCTGTGGCCGATGACGGTGCTCGCCACGCTGGCCGCGGTGATCGCCTCGCAGGCGGTGATCACCGGCGCGTTCTCGGTGGCGCGGCAGGCGATGCAGCTCGGCTACATCCCGCGCATGCAGATCCGCCACACCTCGCGCGACACCATCGGCCAGATCTACATCCCGGGCATCAACTGGCTGCTGATGGTGCTGGTGATCGTGCTGGTGCTGACCTTCCGCAGTTCCACCAACCTGGCCTCGGCCTACGGCGTGTCGGTGTCCGGCACGATGCTGATCGACACCCTGCTGCTGGCGCTGCTCGCGCGCGCCACCTGGACGCGCGCGCGGCTGTGGGTGTTGCCGGTGTGCGCGGTGGTCGTGGTCATCGACGTCTGCTTCCTCATCGCCAACGGCGCCAAGTTCTTCGACGGCGCGTGGGTTCCGGTGGTGCTGGGCCTGGTGGTGTTCACCGTGCTGCGCACCTGGCGCCGCGGGCGCGAGCTGCTGCACGAGGAAGTGCGCAAGGAAGGCATCCAGCTCGATGCCTTCCTGCCCGGCCTGATGCTCGCGCCGCCGGTGCGCGTGCCCGGCACCGCGGTGTTCCTGACCGCGGACAAGGGCGTGGTGCCGCAGGCGCTGCTGCACAACCTCAAGCACAACAAGGTGCTGCACGAACACAACGTGGTCCTGACCGTGGAAACGCTGAACGTACCGTACGCGCCGGCGGAAAAGCGGATGAGCGTCACCACGATCAGCAGCGAGGATTTCCATCGCGTGGTGCTGCGCTTCGGCTTCATGGAGACACCCGACGTCCCGCTGGCGCTGATGCGCACCTGCGACCAGTGCGAACTCGTCTTCAACCCGATGGACACGACCTATTTCGCCAGCCGCGAGACCATCGTCGCCAGCCGCCGCCACAGCGGCATGGCCGCGTGGCGCGACAAGCTGTTCGCGGTCATGCACCGCAACGCGGCACCGGCCACCGGCTTCTTCCGCATCCCCGGCAACCGGCTGGTGGAACTCGGGGCGCAGGTGGCGATTTGACGTCATCCTGAGGCGAAGCCGAAGGACCTGCTTTCCAGCGGAATGGCGAAGAAGGAAAAACAGGTCCTTCGCTGCGCTCAGGATGACAGTCCCGGGCGATAATGCCGGCATGGACGAAACCCGCATCGTCGGCGCCGACGCCACCCGCGAGGACGAAGTCGCCGAAGCCAGCATCCGGCCGAAACGGCTGGACGACTACCTCGGCCAGCGGCCGGTGCGCGAGCAGCTCGGCGTCTACATCGAGGCCGCGCGCGGCCGCAGCGAAGCCCTCGACCACGTGCTGATCTTCGGCCCGCCGGGGCTGGGCAAGACCACGCTCGCGCACGTCATCGCCAACGAACTCGGGGTCAACCTGCGCCAGACTTCCGGCCCGGTGATCGAAAAGGCCGGCGACCTCGCCGCGCTGCTCACCAACCTGCAGCCGCACGACGTGCTGTTCGTCGACGAGATCCACCGCCTCTCGCCGGTGGTCGAGGAAATCCTGTATCCGGCGATGGAGGATTTCCAGATCGACATCATGATCGGCGAGGGCCCGGCCGCGCGCTCGATCAAGCTCGACCTGCCGCCGTTCACCCTGGTCGGTGCGACCACGCGCGCGGGCCTGCTGACCGCGCCGTTGCGCGACCGCTTCGGCATCGTGCAGCGGCTGGAGTTCTACGATGCCGGCGAGCTGTCGCAGATCGTGCGGCGCTCGGCGCGGATCCTCGGCATCGATTGCGAACCCGAAGGCGCGGACGAGATCGCGCGGCGTTCGCGCGGCACCCCGCGCATCGCCAACCGCCTGCTGCGGCGCGCGCGCGATTTCGCCCAGGTGCGCGCCGGCGGGCGCATCGACCGCGCCGTCGCCGATGCGGCGATGGCCATGCTCAAGGTCGATGCGGAAGGCTTCGACGAACTCGACCGGCGCCTGCTGCGGCTCGTCGTCGAGCAGTTCGACGGCGGCCCGGTCGGCGTGGATTCTCTGGCCGCGGCGTTGGGCGAGGAACGCGGCACGCTCGAGGACGTGGTCGAACCCTACCTGATCCAGCAGGGCTTCCTCGCGCGCACCGCGCGCGGGCGCATCGCCACGCGCAAGGCCTGGCATTTGCTCGGGCTGAAGCCGGCGCGGACCGAGGGACTGTTCGTCGACGGCGCGAATGGCTGAACGCATGTTCAGTCATCCGGTTCGCGTTTACTGGGAAGATACCGACGCCGGCGGCGTGGTCTACCACGCGCAGTACCTGGCCTTCCTCGAGCGCGCGCGCAGTGAATGGATGCGCGCGCTCGGGCACGGACAGGAACTCCTGCGCGATGCCCACGGTCTGGTGTTCGCGGTGCGGGCGATGCGGATCGATTTCCGTGCGCCCGCGCGGCTGGACGACCTGCTGGATGTAACCGTCGAATTGCGCGAATGCCGGCGCGCGAGCCTGGTGCTGGCGCAGTCGATCAGGCGCGACGGTGACTTGCTGCTCGACGCCGAGGTGCGGGTCGCGGCGCTGGATGCGCCGACGTTCCGCCCGCGCGCGATCCCCGCGCCGCTGCTGGCGACGCTCGAACCCCTTGCCATTCCCTGCGGAGCTACGCCATGACCCCCGTTTCCGTCGCATTGCAGGCCAATCCCGAGCCCTTGCCCGACACCGTGGCCGCGAATGCAGATGCATTGGGCGATGCCGCCAGCCATGCCGCGACCGCCGCGGGCAACGGCCACATCGACATCCTGCAATTGGTGCTGCACGCCAGCCTGCCGGTACAGCTGGTGATGCTGTTGTTGCTGTTCGCGTCCATCGCGTCGTGGCTGATCATCTTCCGCAAGCAGCGCGTGCTCGGCCGCGCCGAACGCGAGGCGGAGCAGTTCGAGGAACGCTTCTGGTCGGGCGCGGAACTGTCCAAGCTCTATGCCGGCGCCACCGAACGCAACCGCGACGTGGGCGGGCTGGAAGCGATCTTCGAAGCCGGCTTCCGCGAATTCAACCGCGTGCGCCAGCGCCGCGGCGTCGATTCGCGCGCGCAGCTCGAAGGTGCGCAGCGCGCGATGCGCGCCAGTTCCTCGCGCGAGCTCGACGGGCTGGAACACAACCTCGAATTCCTCGCCAACGTCGGTTCGATCAGCCCCTACGTCGGCCTGTTCGGCACGGTGTGGGGCATCATGATTTCGTTCCAGGGCCTGGCGAACATGAAGGAAGCGACCATCGCCACGGTCGCGCCGGGCATTTCCGAGGCGCTGGTCGCGACCGCAATGGGCCTGTTCGCGGCGATCCCGGCGGTGTGGGCCTACAACCGCTTCGCCACCCGGGTCGACCGCATCTCCACCCGCTACGACGCGTTCTCCGAGGAGTTCTCCTCGATCCTGCAACGCCAGGCGCACGTCGAGGAGTAAGCGGCCATGGCCACCACCGCTTCCTCGCGCCGCGGGCGCAAGCGCCGGCTCAAGGCCGACATCAACGTCGTGCCCTACATCGACGTGATGCTGGTGCTGCTGATCATCTTCATGGTCACCGCGCCGCTGCTCAACCTCGGCGTCGATGTCTCGCTGCCGCAGTCGAACGCGAAATCGATCCAGGACCGCAAGGATCCGCTGATCGTGCGCGTGGACCGCGACGGCCATTACGCGCTGATCGTGCAGGGCGGCCGGCC
>Ga0209023_10001798_pt1 | contig 27925 bp, 22 predicted proteins | sample LakOneMetagenome_FD_187468 | JGI IMG/M metagenome (GOLD analysis project Ga0209023, IMG submission 187468) | Freshwater and sediment microbial communities from Lake Erie, Canada (SPAdes) (version 2) | ecosystem: Environmental > Aquatic > Freshwater > Lentic | place: Lake Erie, Canada...
GCGAAAAGCGGCGGGGTCGACTGGGTGGTCGTGGTCAAGCGCACCGGCGCGGCCATCGACATGAACCCGACCCGCGACCTCTGGTACCACGACGCGGCGGCGATGGTGACGACGGACTGCCCGTGCGAGCCGATGCACGCGGAAGATCCGCTGTTCATCCTCTATACGTCGGGCTCGACCGGCACTCCCAAAGGGGTGCTGCACACCTCGGGCGGCTATCTCGTGTTCGCGTCGATGACGCATCAATACGTCTTCGACTACCATGAAGGCGACATCTACTGGTGCACCGCCGACGTCGGCTGGGTCACCGGCCACAGCTACATTCTCTATGGGCCGCTCTGCAACGGCGCCACCACGCTGATGTTCGAGGGCGTGCCGAACTATCCCGATAATTCGCGGTTCTGGAACGTCATCGACAAGCACAAGGTCAACATCTTCTACACCGCTCCGACCGCGATCCGCGCGCTGATGCAGGGCGGCGACGAGCCGGTGAAGAAGACCTCGCGCGCCAGCCTGCGTCTGCTGGGTTCGGTCGGCGAGCCGATCAATCCGGAAGCCTGGGAGTGGTACTACCGCGTGGTCGGCGACAGCCGCTGCCCGATCGTCGACACCTGGTGGCAGACCGAGACCGGCGGCATTCTGATCACGCCGCTGCCGGGCGCGACCAAGCTCAAGCCGGGTTCGGCGACGCGTCCGTTCTTCGGCGTGGTGCCCGAGATCGTCGACGCCGACGGCAAGATTCTGGATGGCGAAACCTCAGGTAATCTCTGCATCGCCAAATCCTGGCCGGGCCAGATGCGCACGGTCTATGGCGACCACGCCCGGTTCGAGCAGACTTATTTCTCGACCTACAAGAACAAGTACTTCACCGGCGACGGCTGCCGCCGCGACGCCGACGGCTATTACTGGATCACCGGTCGCGTCGACGACGTCATCAACGTCTCCGGCCACCGCATGGGCACCGCCGAAGTCGAGAGTTCGCTGGTGGCCAATCCCGCGGTGTCGGAAGCCGCTGTCGTCGGCTATCCCCACGACATCAAGGGTCAGGGCATCTACGCTTATGTGACCTTGATGGCAGGAATCGAGCCGTCCGACGCGCTGCGCAAGGAACTGGTGGCGTGGGTGCGCAAGGACATCGGCCCGATCGCCTCGCCCGACCAGATCCAGTTCGCGCCGGGCCTGCCGAAAACCCGTTCCGGCAAGATCATGCGCCGCATCCTGCGCAAGATCGCCGAGGACGAACCGGGCAGCCTGGGCGATACCTCGACCCTGGCCGATCCCGCCGTCGTCGACGATCTCGTCGAAAACCGCCAGAACAAGAAGGGCGCATCGGCCTGAGCCCGTCGGTTCATCAATTCCGCCCCGCGCCCAACGATTGGGCGCGGGGCGCGAGATCCCCCTTGGAACCGGTAAATCCGTAGTCCGGACGGCTGCCCTGCCCCGGTCACGCGTTTGTCAGGGACGTGGCGGCCCTGTGGCGCATTTCGCCGCCAAGTGTTGTTTTCAAGTCATTTACTTTAATTCGAACATTTCATTAGTTCCCCTCAGTGAAACTCGTCCCCGGCCAAGTGTGGAAACCAGGCGGTTAACACACGCGGTTAAAAATGCGTGGGCGAGACGGCAGACCGGCCGAGCACCGGACTGGCCGGGAATTTTGAGGGCCCCGGAACGGGCGCTGCGGATAGTGGAGCTGATAATGTCGATGAAGATTGCCATGGCGCTGGCCGCCACCATCGGTGCAGGCGTTTTGATGTCGCAGACGGCCGAAGCCCGGCCGGAGATGGTCGGCATTCGCGGCGACTACACGCCGGGCACGATCGTGGTGAAGACCAACGAGCGCCGGCTTTATCTGATCCTCGATTCCGGCCACGCCATGCGTTACCCGGTCGGCGTCGGCAAGTCCGGCAAGCAGTGGGCCGGCACCACCCGCATCGACGGCAAGTACCGCAACCCGGCCTGGGCGCCGCCGAAGGAAGTGAAGCGCGACAAGCCGAGCATTCCGGACCTCATCCCCGGCGGTTCGCCGCGCAACCCGATGGGCGTTGCGGCGATGACCCTGGCCGGCGGCGAATACGCCATCCACGGCACCAACATGCCGGGCTCGGTCGGCGGCTTCGTCTCCTACGGCTGCATCCGCATGCTCAACGCCGATATCACCGACCTCTATCAACGCGTGTCGGTCGGAACCAGCGTGACCGTCACTCGCTGATCTCCCTGCCATTCGAGATACAAAAGCCGCGCAACCGCGCGGCTTTTTCATTTCGGAACCGATGGACCGGCGTTCGCACACCAGCCGCTGCGGTGACCGCCATTGTAGCTGCGCGCATGGCCGCTCGCGAGCATCGCCGCCGATACGTTAGGCGTCTTGCGGGTCGCGACGTCGGCATCGATCCGTCCGTTATATTTGTCCGGACCGATATTGAAAATCGTGACGCCGCCTTCGCCGAGCAACGCGCGCAAGGCGACGGTGGCGGCTTGCGCCATCTGCAATTCCTCGGGGCACTGCGCTTTCAGTTCCGGCGCGTCGATGCCGCGCAGCCGAACCCGCGTCATCGCCTCGACACCGGGCTCCAGATGCACGCGCGCCTCGAACGTATCGCCGTCGATGGTCCAGAGCACGTCGACGGCGTGGTGAAGGTCGGGACTTCCGGCGCGCCTGACGATCATCTCGGCGTCGCGCGCCGCCGGACTGTCGGCGGTATCGCCCCGCTGTTGAAATGGCGCACGCACCCAATGCCGGATCGGCGACATCGTCGCCGCCACGACGGCGGCCACGAACAGCCAGGGCAGCACGGCCGAAACGGCGCGGCGCCAGCGGCTCCGGTCAGGCAAGCGATTTGCGCCGGTGGTCCTGTCGAATGGGGACATATTTTCAAGCTGGGCCTGAGTCGGGACCCGTCGGCAAGGCCCAGCCTGCCGGCAAGGCGAGAGGCCTCAGAAATCCGAAGCGATGCCCTTGCGCTCCCAGTCACCATAACGCGTCGGTTCCGGGCCTTTCGGGCCCTGGAATTCCTTCGGATGCGAGGTAGCGGCCGCCTCGGCGGCTTTGCGGCGGGCTTCGGCTTCGGCAAGCGCCCGTTCGGCGGCCGGCGGCAGCACTTTGCGTCCCGGCTCCGGGGATGTGGGATCGTCGGCCATCTCAGAACTCCGCGGGTGGGTCCGGCACCCGAGATAGGGATGCGGCAACGGCATCACAATCGTGAAATCGTCGGGGGCGATTCTTACATTTGGCATATTCGCATGCCAAAGCAGTTTTTCTTTCAAAGGCATACGCCGAAACCTTTCCGCCTCCCGAGACGTTCCTGATTCATGCCCGCTTCAAGATTCGCAGCACCTTCCGAAGTCCCCGGTCTCGCGGCGCGGCGAATCGCGGCGGATATTCTCGACGGCGTCCTGCACAAGCACCGCACGCTCGATGACCAGCTCGACGGCGCCGGCGCCCATCCCGGGCTGAAGGCGCTGGCCGATCGCGACCGCGCGCTGATGCGCCGCCTGGTGGCGACGATCCTGCGCCGGCTCGGCACCCTCGGCCATCTGCTGTCGCGCCTGCTCGACCGCGGCATTCCGACCGATGCGCCGCGCGCGCAGAGCGCGCTCCTGATCGGGGCCGCGCAGATTCTGTGGATGGACGTTCCCGATCATGCCGCCGTCGATCTCTCGGTGCGGCTGGTGCAGTCGGACCGGCGCGCCGCGAAGTATGCCGGGCTGGTCAACGCCGTGCTGCGACGCTGCGCCCGTGAAGGCCACCCGCTGATCGAAGAGGTCAAGGCGCAGACGCTGGATATTCCGCCGTGGATGCTGGCACGCTGGATCGCCGCTTATGGTGAAACGACGGCGCGCGAGATGGCGCTGGCGATCGGCCATGAGCCTTCGCTCGACATCACGGTGAAATCAGACGCGGCGCAATGGGCGACCCGGCTGCATGGCGAAACCCTGCCCACCGGAACCGTGCGCACGCTGCTGCAAGGTTCCGTGACGATGCTGCCCGGTTTCACCGAAGGCCAATGGTGGGTACAGGATGCGGCCGCAGCACTCCCGGCACGACTGTTCGGCGACGTCAGCGGCAAGCGCATCGTCGATCTCTGCGCCGCGCCCGGCGGCAAGACCGCGCAACTGGCGCATGCCGGCGCGCACGTCACCGCAGTCGATCGATCGCCGGCGCGGATGTCGCGGCTGCGCGACAATCTCGCGCGGCTGTCGTTGCAGGCTGAAGACGTGGTCGCTGATGCCGCCGAATGGGCCGGAGGCGACGGCAGTTTCGATGGCGTCCTGGTCGACGCGCCCTGCACCTCGACCGGCACCATCCGCCGTCACCCCGACGTGGCTTGGCTGCGGCAGGAGGGCGATATCGCAGCACTCTCGGGACTGCAGGCGAGGTTGCTGAAGAAGGCGGTCGCGCTGCTCAAGCCGGGCGGCACGCTGGTCTATTGCACCTGTTCGCTGGAGCCCGAGGAAGGCGAGCAGGCGGTCGCAGCGCTGCTGGCTGCCGAACCCGGCGTGCGGCGTGCGCCAGTCGGGGCCAGTGAGGTCGCGGGTCTCAGCGAAATCATCAATGCCGACGGCGATTTGCGCACCCTGCCCTGCCATTTGCCCCATGAGGACCCCCGGCTCGGCGGGTTGGACGGATTTTACGCCGCGCGACTGGTTAAATCCTGATTTTAAACCGGAATTCCATATTCTTCCGGTGATTCGCGCGTTTTCAAGGTGGTGTCATGCCGGCGTTTCCGGATTAAAAGGATTCGCCACAATTCCCTCCCTCCTGTCCAAGGCACGGCGTGTCGGTCGCTCAACGCAGACGCATCTCGACGCTTATCATGGGCCGCTTCGCGCGGAACATGGCGGCGCGCGCCAGCGGCGGGACGGTGGCGCTGTCGCGGCTGTGGCCGGGCCGCGCCGACCGCCTGATCATCGCGCCGCATGATCTGCGCACGGCGGACGCCACCCGCGCCGCCGAGATCTATGCCGGCCGCTTCGTCTTCGCCGGCAAGATCGTGACCTGCCACGGCCGCTCGATCTTCGATCTCGAGCCGCCGTCGGAAGACTGGGAAGTCGCGCTGCTCGGCTTCGGCTGGTTGCGGCATCTGCGCGCAGCCGATACCGCACTGACCCGCGCCAATGCGCGCTCGCTGGTCGATGACTGGATTTCGAATCCGGGGCGGAGGCGGCCGCTGGAGCGCCGCGCCGACGTGCTGGCGCGCCGGGTGATCTCGCTGTTGTCGCAGGCGCCCTTGGTGCTCGGAGAAACCGACAACAAGTTCTACCGCAAATATCTGCGAGGACTGACCCGCGAGATCCGCTACCTGCGCTACACCATGATCGACATCGCCGACGGCGTGCCGCGGCTGCAGGTGTTGATCGCGCTGTGCTACGCCTCGCTGTGCCTCGCCAACCAGGCCAAGCACATCCGCTCCGCGACGAAGCGGCTGTCCGACGAGTTGCAGCGGCAGATCCTGCCCGACGGCGGGCACATTTCGCGCAATCCCGGCGCGCTGGTCGAACTGCTCAGCGACATGCTGCCGCTGCGCCAGACTTTTGCTGCGCGCAACATCGCGCCGCCGCCGGCGCTGTTGAACGCGATCGATCGCATGATGCCGATGCTGCGTTTCTTCCGCCACGGCGACGGCAGCTTTGCGCTGTTCAACGGCATGAGCAGCGCGCCTTCCGATCTGGTCGCAACCCTGCTCGCCTATGACGACACCCACGGCGTGCCGATGTCGAGCATGCCGCATACCGGATTCCAGCGCCTCGACGCCGGCGCCACCACCGTCATCATCGACACCGGTCCGCCGCCGCCGCCGAATATCAGCCAGGATGCGCATGCCGGCTGCCTGTCGTTCGAACTGTCGTCCGGACCGAGCCGGATCGTCGTCAATTGCGGCATGCCCTCGACCGGCCGCGACAACTGGCGCGCCTTCGCGCGCTCGACCGCGGCGCATTCGACCATGACTTATCACGAGACGTCGTCGTGCCAGTTCGTCGAACTGTCGGCGATGAAGAAGCTGCTGCAGGGCTCGCCGATCACAAGCGGCCCCTCCAACGTGGAGAGTTATCGCGAGGCGGTGGCGAACGGAGACCTGCTGCACACCTCGCATGACGGCTATCTGGCGCGGTTCGGCATCGTGCATCGCCGCGTGCTGATGATGGCCCAGGACGGCGCGCGGCTCGACGGCGAGGACACGCTTTCGCCGGCGCCGGGCGCCAAGGTCAAGGGCAACGAGACCGACTTCGCGCTGCGCTTCCACCTGCATCCCGCGGTCAAGGCGAGCCGCCTCAGCGATGCCCGCGGCGTCATGCTGGTGTTGCCGAACCGCGACGTCTGGACCTTCGAGGCGCTGGACGACAAGGTCGACCTCGAGGACAGCGTGTTCCTGGCCGGTAATGACGGCCCCCGCCGCACCGCCCAGATCGTGATCCGGCAGGACTCGCGCAACGCGCCTTCGGTCCGCTGGAGTTTCGTCCGCTCGACCACCTCGCCCGCGGCCACCAATGCTCGGCGAAATGCCCGCCGCGAGCCGGAATTGCCGTTGTAGAAAATGTCGTGCAGCCTGCCGGTACGAGCCGGATCTGACCGTTGTTAACGCCGTCCAAAACTGCTAACCAGCCGCCGTTCGCGCGACTGGCGACTTTGGATGGAGCACCATCGGGAAGCGCGAATATATCCGCCGCGCGCCTGGGCACAAGAATCCCCTAACAAAGGAACTTGCCCATGACCGACCATCCGCGACGCGTAACCCGCGCTCTGTTGTCCGTTTCCGACAAGACCGGCCTGATCGAATTCGCCAAGGCGCTGGCCGCCCACGGCATCGACCTCGTCTCGACCGGCGGCACCGCCAAGGCGATCGCGGCGGCGGGGTTGAAAGTGTCAGACGTGTCCGACCTCACGGGCTTCCCCGAAATGATGGACGGCCGGGTCAAGACCCTGCACCCGAAAGTGCATGGCGGCCTGCTCGCGATCCGCGACAACAAGGAACATGCGGACGCGATGAAGACGCACGGCATCGCGCCGATCGATCTGCTGGTGGTGAACCTCTATCCGTTTGAGGCCACCGTCGACAAAGGCGCCGGTTACGAGGACTGCATCGAGAACATCGACATCGGCGGTCCGGCGATGATCCGCGCCGCGGCGAAGAACCATGATGACGTCGCCGTCGTGGTCGAAGCTTCCGACTACCAGGCCGTGCTCGACGAACTCGCCGCCCACAAGGGTGCGACCACGTTGGGACTCCGGCGCCGTCTCGCCGCCAAGGCCTATGCGCGCACAGCGGCCTATGACGCCGCGATCTCGAACTGGTTCGCCGAGCAGCTCAAGACCGATGCACCGGATTTCCGTGCCTTCGGCGGCCGGTTGATCCAGTCGCTGCGCTACGGCGAGAACCCGCACCAGACCGCAGCCTTTTATGCCACGCCGAACAGGCGTCCCGGCGTTGCCACCGCGCGGCAGTTGCAGGGCAAGGAACTGTCCTACAACAACATCAACGACACCGATGCGGCCTATGAAGCCGTCGGCGAATTCGACGCCAAACGCACCGCGGCCTGCGTCATCGTCAAGCATGCCAACCCCTGCGGCGTCGCCGAGGGCAAGGATCTGGTCGAGGCCTATCAGAAGGCGCTGGCCTGCGATTCGACCTCGGCCTATGGCGGCATCATCGCGCTCAATCGCACGCTCGATGCCGAGACCGCGCGCGCCATCATCGGCATCTTCACCGAAGTGATCATCGCGCCCGAAGCGACCGAAGAGGCGATCGCGATCATCGGCGGCCGCAAGAATCTGCGCCTGCTGCTGGCGGGCAGCCTGCCCGATCCGCGCACGGTCGGCCTGACCGCCAAGACCGTTGCCGGCGGCCTGCTGGTGCAGAGCCGCGACAATGCGGTAGTCGATGACATGGCGCTGAGGGTCGCGACCAGGCGCGCGCCGACCGATGCGGAGATGCGCGATCTCAAGTTCGCCTTCCGCGTCGCCAAGCACGTCAAGTCGAACACCATCATCTACGCCAAGGACCTCGCCACCGTCGGTATCGGCGCCGGCCAGATGAGCCGGGTCGATTCCGCGCGCATCGCCGCCCGCAAGGCGCTCGACGCCGCCGCCGAACTGAAACTGCCAGAGCCTTTGACCAAGGGCTCAGTGGTCGCCTCCGATGCGTTCTTCCCGTTCGCCGACGGCATGCTGGCCTGCATCGAAGCCGGCGCCACCGCCGTGATCCAGCCCGGCGGCTCGCTGCGCGACGAGGAAGTGATCAAGGCCGCCGATGAGCACGGCATCGCGATGGTGTTCACCGGCACGCGGCATTTTCGGCATTGATGGCTGTCGTCGCGCTCACTACGTCGTCCCGGCGAAAGCCGGGACCCATAAAGTTTATACGCGGGGCTGCCAACCCTCCAAACGACTGATGGTTATGGGTCCCGGGTCAAGCCCGGGACGACGGGTGAGAGGGTTGCTCCAGCTCCCGCTACTCCCTCACCCGCGCCAGCAGCACCAGCCCCGCGACGAAGAACACCACCAGCGTTGCCATGCCGGCCTTCTGGCTCGCGGTCGTCGCCGTGATCGCACCGATCAGCAGCGGGCCGATGAACGACGTCACTTTTCCGGTCAACGCGAACAATCCGAAATACTGCGCGATGCGATCCTTTGGCGCGAGGCGGATGAGCAGCGAGCGCGACGCCGCCTGCAATGGACCGCCGGCTGCGCCGATCAAACATCCGAGCAGGAGATAGGCGCGTTCGGCCGCACCGGAAAACAACGGCGCGCCCGGTTGGGGCGTGGCGACCTTCACGAAGAAGATTGAATCCTTGTCGACCAGTAGAATCGCTGAAATCGCGAACAGCAGCACCAGCATGCTGCCCATGATCACCTGCTTCGGTCCGAGGCGATCGTCGAGCTTGCCGCCGAGCCAGGCGCCGAAGGTGCCGGCGATGGCGAGCAGGATGCCGAAGGTGCCGATCTGGATGGTGTGCCAGCCGAACGTGCCGGCGGCGTAGATGCCGCCGAAGGCGAACAGCGAGACGAGACCATCGGTGTAGATCATGTTGGCGAGCAGGAGCGTCGCCATCGCCCGCTGCCTCGGCAGTTCACCGAGCGTCCGTCTCAAGCCGGCCAGGCCTTCGCGCACCGCGGCGCGTAACGGCCGCCGTGCCGGATAATCCGGCGTGAACACAAACATCGGCAGCACGAAGATCACGAACCAGAGGCCGGTCAAGGGACCGGTGATGCGGTCGCCTTCATGCGCGACCGGATCGAGACCGAACAGCGGCGAAAGGCCAAACAGCGTGCGGCCGGTGTCGGGACTGGCGGCGAGAAAGCCAAGCACCAGAACGAGACTGAGGATGCCGCCGATATAACCGGTGGCCCAGCCGGTGCCGGACAAACGTCCGATCCGCTCCGGCGGCACCAGCGTCGGCATCATCGCATTGTTGAACACGGTGGCGAATTCGGCGCCGATGCTGGCGATCGCATAGGCCAGCAACAACGGCGGGATCACGCTGGGGTCGCCGGGCCTGCCGATCCACATGCAAGCCGAACCGATCACCAGCAGCGCGCCAAAGCCGGCGATCCACGGCTTGCGCCGGCCGCTGGCGTCGGCAACCGCGCCCAGCACCGGCGACATCAGCGCGATCATCAGCCCCGCGGCGGCGGTGGCAAAGCCCCACAGCGCCTGCCCGCTGGCCGGATCGGGCGCTACGAAGCTGGCGAAATAGGGCGCAAACACGAAGGTCGTGATCAGCGTGAAATAAGGCTGCGCCGCCCAGTCGAAGAATATCCAGCTCAGAACAGCGGAACGGGGCGGATAGGCTTGCGGAATTTCGCCGCCAAGGGTCTCGGAAGCGATCACCGCCATATTATTTCCTTCAACAATCACGAAGTGGCGTTTTGCCGATCGCGCGCGAACCCATATAGCATGGGGTCACAGGCTCCAACTGCGGCGGATTTTTGATGGTTGTGTTTTCACCACTGTGGCGCGTCAGAATTTCCGCCCTTGTGCTGCTGGCCGGCAGCAGCGTTGCCATTGCCGAAGAGCGGCAGATCTATTCGCCGCCGGATCTCGCGACCGTTCATGCCGTTCCCGCCGAACACGGCATGGTGGTCGCGCAGGAGAAACTGGCCGCTAATGTCGGCGCCGACTTCCTGCGGCAAGGCGGCAACGCCGTCGACGCCGCGGTCGCGACCGGGTTTGCGCTCGCCGTCACCTATCCGCGCGCCGGCAATATCGGCGGCGGCGGTTTCATGGTGATCCATTCGGCCGAGCGCCATGAGGACATCGCGATCGACTATCGCGAGACCGCGCCTGCGGCAACCACGCCCACGATCTATCTGGGCGCGGACGGCAAACCCGACGCCGACAAGTCGCGCAACTCCGCGCTCGGCATCGGCGTCCCCGGCACGGTGGCAGGTTTGGCGCTGGCGCTGGAAAAATACGGTTCCGGCCATTTCACGCTGGCGCAGATTCTCGCGCCCGCGATCGCGCTGGCCCGCGACGGTTTCGTGGTCGCCGACGACATGGCCGACACTCTGCCGGACATGTACCGCCGCATGGCGCGATGGCCGAACTCGGCACGAGTGTTTTCGCATGTCGACGGCTCGCCGCTGCATGATGGCGACCGGTTGATCCAGCCCGACCTGGCGGCGACGCTGTCGACAATTGCCGACAACGGACCGCGCGCTTTTTACGAGGGGCCGATCGCCGAGCGGCTTGCAAAGTCGGTCCGCGATGCCGGCGGCATCATGACCGCCGAAGACCTCAAGTCATACGAAGCGGTGATGCGCGCACCCGTGCGCGGCAACTATCGCGGCTACGACATCGTGTCGATGCCGCTGCCGTCGTCCGGTGGCACCGTGTTGCTGGAGACGCTGAACATCCTCGAAGGATTTCCCCTCGCGGACATGAAGCAGGGCTCGGCGCCCTCGCTGCACCTGCTCATCGAAGCGATGAAACGCGCCTACGCCGACCGCGCGCGCTATCTTGGCGATCCCGCTTTCGTCAATGCGCCGACCAACACGCTGCTTTCGAAAGACTACGCCGCCAGGCAGCGCGACAGCATCGACCTCGCACGCGCGACGCCGGCCGACGCGCTGGCCGTGAGGCCGCCGCGCGAAGGCAGCAACACCACGCATTATTCGGTGGTCGATTCCAGCGGCAACGCGGTCAGCAACACCTACACGCTGAATTTTCCCTATGGCGTCGGCCTGGTCGCCGACGGCATCGGCGTGCTGCTCAACAACGAACTCGACGATTTCACCGCGGCACCCGGTGCGTCGAATGCCTTCGGTCTGGTTGGTTACGAGGCCAACCTGCCCGGCCCCGGCAAACGGCCGCTGTCGTCGATGTCGCCGACCATCGTGCTGAAGGACGGCAAGCCGGTGCTGGTGACGGGAACACCGGGCGGCAGCCGCATCATTTCGGCGGTGATCCAGATCGTGGTCGATGTGCTCGACTACAACATGGATGTCGCCGCCGCGGTGGCGGCGCCGCGCGTGCACCACCAATGGATGCCGGACCGGCTGCTGGTCGAGCGCGGATTTCCGACTGAGGTGCTGGAGGAGTTGAAGGCCAGGGGGCATGAGACGATCGAGCCGCTCGGCCAGACCTCGGCCAACTCGATCGCGGTCACGCCCAACGGCCTGCTCGGCGCGCCCGACCCGCGCACCCGCGGCACGACGGCGGCGGGACAATAGCGCGGCTGGTTTGGCCGGTTCGGGATTTGCCGGGCGGCGGCATCGGCGTAAGGTGTCGTGCTCCGCGTCAGCCGGCCGGCGTGGGGGTGGATAAAGGCCGGCCAACAACTTCCGGGGGGAACCATCATGAGCACGGCCGAACCATCGGGCGCGATCGAGACCGTATCGATCGAGGACACCAGTCTTCTCGCCTTCTATCGCGACATGAATCAGCCGGAGCGGCGGACGTTCTGGGCCTGCGCGGCGGGCTGGGCGCTCGACGGCATGGACTTCATGATCTATCCGCTGGTCATCGGCACCATCATCGCGATGTGGAAGGTCGATCCGGGTAGCGCGGGGCTCGCCGGCACGGTGACGCTGCTGGCCTCCGCCGTCGGTGGCTGGCTCGGCGGCTATCTCGCCGATCGCATCGGCCGGGTCCGCACGCTGCAACTTACCATCCTGTGGTTCTCGTTCTTCTCGCTGGTCTGCGCCTTCGTGCAGAACTTCGATCAGTTGATCGTGGCGCGCGCGCTGCTGGGCCTTGGCTTCGGCGGCGAATGGGCCGCGGGCGCGGTGCTGATGGGCGAAGCGATCCGCGCGCAGTATCGCGGCCGTGCCGTCGGCTCGGTGCAATCGGGCTGGGCGGTCGGCTGGGGCCTTGCGGTGTTGTCGCAGGCGATCCTGTTCTCGTACCTGCCGCCCGAACTCGCCTGGCGCTGGATGTTTGCGATCGGTGCGCTGCCGGCGCTGCTGGTATTCTATCTGCGTCGTTACGTCACCGAACCCGAGATCGCGGCGGAAACGCGGGTGAAGCAGGCGGCGTCGGGCGACCGGCCGTCGCTGCTGGAGATTTTCTCCGGCCCGATCCTGAAGACCACCATCCTGGCGTCGCTGATGGTGACGGGCTGTCAGGGCGGCTATTACGCCATCACCTTCTGGGTGCCGCGTTTTCTCACCGTCGAGCGCAAGCTCTCGGTGGTCTCTTCGACCGGCTACCTCTCGGCGCTGATCATCGGTTCGTTCGCCGGCTATCTGGTCGGCGCCTGGCTCGCCGATCGCATTGGACGGCGCAACCTGTTCCTGACCTTCTCGCTCGGCGCCATCGCCATTGTCATCCTCTATACGCAGTTGCAATTGACCAACGAGATGCTGTGGCTGCTGGGCTTCCCGCTCGGCTTCTTCGCGTCCGGTTACTTCTCCGGTGTCGGCGCGTTCCTCACCGAACTGTTTCCGACGAGACTGCGCGGCTCCGGCCAGGGCTTTTGCTACAATTTCGGCCGCGGCATCGGCGCGCTGTTTCCGTTCCTGGTCGGATGGCTCTCGACCTCGACGACACTGGCGAATGCGATCGCGATCTTTGCGGTGGCGGCCTATGGCGTGTTCTTCATCGCCGCCTTTGCGCTGCCGGAAACCCGCGGCCGGGTACTGCATGCGGATGCGTGATTGAGAAAAGCGCGCGGTTGCGGTTCGCGCCGCAGCCGCGATGCCATGTGGATATGTCGGCGGGAGTGGTGTGTGCGCTGGGTGAAGTGGATCGCCGCCGGTCTGGTGCTGGCCGTTCTGGTGGCGGCCGGCGCGATCTTCCGTCCCGATCTCGCCATTCGGGTCGCCACCGGCTATGTCGCCCACAACATCTGCGTCAAGACGTTCGTCTCGGGTTTCGATCCGCAGGCGACTTTCGCGGAAGTTTCCGAACGTTCCGGCATTCGCCTGCTGCGCCATGGGCTCGGCTTCCGGCTCGACCGCAGCGCGCGAACAGTCGATGCTTCGGTGCTCGGCCTGTTCGATAGCCGCGCCACGTTTCACGATGGACTGGGGTGCGTCGAGCAGCACGGATCGAAAACGCCGTATATCCTAAGAAGCGACCTCGAAGCGCTGAGGTCTCCGAAGACGCCGCCGCTGTTGCCGGAGATCGCCGGACCCGCGGTGGTCGAACCGGCGGATCAGGCCCTGAAGGCCGCGCTCGATCATGCCTTCGAGGAGCCGGCCGAACCGCCGTTCCGGCGAACCAAGGCCGTCGTCATCGTGCACAACGGCCAGGTCATCGCCGAGCGTTACGCCGCCGGCATCGGCATCGAGACGCCGCTGCTCGGTTTCTCCATGACCAAGTCGGTGATCAATGCGCTGATCGGCGTGCTGACGCAGCAGGGCCTGGTGACGCCGTCAATGCCGGCGCCGATCCCGGAATGGCGCGGGGCCAACGATCCGCGGCGCGAGATCGAGGTCGAGCATCTCATGCGGATGACGTCGGGGCTCGATCTCGACGAGACCAATTCCGGTTTCGATCCGGCAAGCCGGATGTTCCTCGAGGACGACTCTGCCGCCTACGCCGGCAACGCCAGGATGATCGCAGCGCCGGGCACGCGATGGCAGTATTCGAGCCCGACCACGCAAATCCTGGCGCGCATCGTCAGGGATGCCGCCGGTGGACCGGAGCAGACACTGGCGCTGGCATGGCGCGAATTGTTCAATCCGCTCGGCATGCGCAATGTCACGCTGGAGTTCGACGGCGCCGGCACCCTGCAAGGCTCGACGTACATGCTGGCCAGCGCACGGGACTGGGCCAGATTCGGCTTGCTCTATCTCAACGACGGCCTGGTCGGGGGAAAGCGTATCCTGCACGAGGACTGGGTCGATTTCTGCGCCGCCGCCACGCTCGATACCGATTATGCCGCCGGCTTCTGGACCAACCGCAGCGAACATCCGCGCGCGAGAGGCCGCGTGAACCTCGGCATGCCCCGCGATTCGTTCTTTGCCTCCGGCGATCTCGGCCAACGCATCGTGATCATGCCGTCGCAGCACATGGTGATCGTGCGTCTCGGCGACAGCGTCGACCCGACCGGAGATATCAGGGGACTGGCTCGGCTGGTGAAGGAAACGATCGCGGCGGTGGGGCCTTGAGCTGCTGTCATTCCGGGGCGATGCAAAGCATCGAACCCGGAAGTTGGAGATCACAAGCTCGACCTTCCCCGATGCGCAATTGCGCACCTGAGGTTCGCGCTACGCGCGCCCCGGAATGACGGAGAACTACCTTCCAATCTCGTACGGGCCGCCCTTTTCCAGCGCACGGGCATAGGCCGGGCGGGCGTGAATGCGTTCGAGGAACGCCATCGCCTTCGGATGGCCCTGCTCCAGTCCGCCGCGCGCGGCGGCGGCTTCGAGCGGAAAGCTCATCTGGATATCGGCGCCGGAGAATTGATCGCCGGCGAACCATTCGCTCTTGGCCAGTTCGCCTTCCCAATAGTCCATGTGCTGCTTGAGCTGCGGATTGACCAGCGTCGTCAGCGCCTGGTTCGACACCTTGCGCACCAACGGCCGCAGCAGCGCCGGCGCGCGCTTCGGCATCAGCGTGAACAGCAGCTTCAGCAGCAGCGGCGACATCGCGGAACCTTCCGCGTAGTGCAGCCAGTAGGTATAGCGCAGCCGCTCCGGCGTATTCGGCGGCGGGATCAGGCGGCCGTTGCCATAGGTGGCGATGATGTATTCGCAGATCGCGCCGGACTCGGCGACGGTGTTGCCGTTGTCGGTGATGACGGGCGACTTGCCGAGCGGGTGAATGGCGCGCAGTTCCTTCGGCGCGCGCATGTCCGGCTGGCGCTGATAGCGCACGATCTCGTAGGGAACGCCAAGTTCTTCGAGCAGCCACAGCACGCGCTGCGAGCGGGAATTGTTGAGATGGTGCACCGTCAGCATGGCTGTCCCCCGGATTGATGGCGCGTTGGTGCCAGCCGGGCGCGCGAAAGTCGAGACACCCGTTCGGGTCATGATCGGCGGGTCAAGGCCGGGCTCTTTGACAGAGCTAATTTACCCGGGTAATATCTGGTAAACTAGAGGAATTGCATGATGTCCGCCCCTGATACCGCCTACGTTGCCTTCGCCGGAGACCGCCGCATTGGAGCGGGCAGTCTCCGCGACGTGGCGCACGCCGCGCGCAACGCGCTCGACCGGCGGCAGGACGCCGCGATCCTGGTGTTCGAGGCCGGATCCAGCACGCTGGTCGATCTCGACCTGCGCGGGACGGTCAATGACGTGCTGGCGCGAATTCCGCAGGCCGCAGCGCCGGCGGCGGAAGACGATATCGCGGTTGCCGCGCCGCGCGGCCCCGGCCGGCCGAAGCTCGGCGTGGTCGCGCGCGAAATCACGCTGCTGCCGCGGCATTGGGACTGGCTGGCCCGGCAAAAAGGCGGCGCCTCGGTCGCGATCCGCAGGCTGGTCGACGAGGCCCGCCGCGTCAACGAGGATGCCGATCGCATCCGTTTCGCCCAGGAAGCGGCCTATCGCTTCATGTCCGCGATGGCGGGCAACCGGCCGCATTTCGAGGAGGCGACCCGCGCGCTGTTCGCGCCAGACCCGCGCCGCTTCGAAAAATTGATCGCCGAATGGCCCGCCGATATCCGCGACCATGCCTCGAGCCTGGCGGAACGGGCGTTCCCGCGCGCGGACTGAAGCACCTGCGGTTGATCCGATCGATCCGAGCCGCTAGGTTGGAATGATATCGATCATATAAGAACCGCAAACTTAGAGAGCCGCAGCTTTGGGGGAGACCGTCGTGACTACCAATCCAGAATTCCTGTTCGATTTCGGCAGCCCCAATGCCTTTCTCAGCCATGAGGCGATCCCGGCGATCGAGAAGCGCACCGGCGTCAAGTTCAAATATGTTCCGGTGCTGCTCGGCGGCATCTTCAAGGCCACCAACAACAAGTCACCGGCCGAGACGCTCGCCGGCATCAAGAACAAGCGCGAATTTCACGCGCTGGAGACCGAACGCTTCATCGAGCGCTTCGGCGTCAAGCCCTACGTCATGAACCCGTTCTTCCCGGTCAACACGCTGAACCTGATGCGCGCCGCGGTGGCCGCCCAGCTCGACGGCGTGTTCGAGAAATATGTCGACGCCGCCTATCACCACATGTGGGTCGAGCCGAAGAAAATGGACGATCCCGAAGTCGCCGCCAAGGCGCTGGCCTCGTCCGGCCTCGACGTCGCCAAACTGTTCGCCCGCTCGCAGGAGCCGGAAGTGAAGGCGAAGCTGATCGAGAACACGCAAGCCGCGGTCGATCGCGGCGCGTTCGGCTCGCCGACGTTCTTCGTCGGCAAGGAGATGTTCTTCGGCAAGGAACAGTTGCGCGAAGTCGAGGAAATGATTTCGGGGAAGTGACTTACCGTCATTCCGGGGCGGTCCGAAGGACCGAACCCGGAAGTTGGAGGTCACAAGCTCGACCTTCCCCGGGGTGCAATTGCACCCCTGAGGTTCGATGCTTCGCATCGCCCCGGAATGACGAAGAACTAGCGGAGCACCACATGCAAAAGCGCAACGCCACCGTGGCCGTGATCGGCGCCGGCGATTATATCGGCGGCGAGATCGCCAGGAAATTCGCGGCCGAAGGCTTCACCGTGTTCGCCGGCAGGCGCGACGGCGCCAAGCTGGAGCCGCTGGTCAAGGAGATCGAGGCGGCGGGCGGATCGATCGTGGCGCGCACGCTCGATGCGAGGAAGGAAGACGAGGTCGCTACCTTTCTCAACGACGCCGACGCCCACGCGCCGCTCGAGGTCTGCATCTTCAATGTCGGCGCCAACGTCAATTTTCCGATCCTGGAAACCACCGACCGCGTGTTCCGCAAGGTCTGGGAGATGGCCTGCTGGGCCGGCTTCCTGGCGGGACGAGAATCGGCGCGGCTGATGCTGCCGCGCGGCAAGGGCAACATCTTCTTCACCGGTGCGACCGCGAGTTTGCGCGGCGGCTCTGGCTTTGCCGCCTTTGCCAGCGCCAAGTTCGGGCTGCGCGCCGTGGCGCAGTCGATGGCGCGTGAGCTGGGGCCGAAGAACATCCACGTCGCGCATCTGATCATCGATTCCGGCGTCGATACCGCCTGGGTGCGCCAGCGCCGCGAGCAGCTCTGGGGCAAGGAAGCGCTCGACAATCCGGACCTGCTGATGCCGCCGGCTTCGGTCGCCGCGTCGTACTGGCAGCTTTACCAGCAGCCGCGCAGCGCCTGGACCTTCGAGATGGAAATTCGCCCGTTCGGCGAGAAGTGGTGACGCCAATGTTATTCGTCGTGGCCGGGCTTGCCGTCTTCGCCAAGGGGCTTCGCTGGCCCAACACGGGGAGTGTCCGGCGAAGCTTGTTGCGAAGCCGGGACCCGGCCATCCACGTCCTTACCTGCCATCTGCTGACAGTTCGATCCCGATCGAATTGGAGGTCTCGACCGTTCTGCTAATTGTTGTCGGCATGGCCGGGCTTGTCCCGGCCCATGCCGGAGCATAACCAACAAGAACAAGAAGGAATTTGACATGCGCGTTCTCGTGGTTGGCGCCGGCGCTATCGGCGGATACTTTGGCGGCAGGCTGTTGCAGGCCGGCAATGACGTTACTTTTCTCGTCAGGCCGAAGCGCGCGGCGGAACTCGCCAGCGCCGGTCTCGTCATCAGGAGCCCGAACGGCGACGTCACGCTGAAGTCCCCGCCGACCGTGCAGGCCGATACGATCAAGGGGCATTTCGACGTCATCCTGCTGAGCTGCAAGGCGTTCGACCTCGACGACGCCATCAAGTCGTTCGCGCCGGCGGTCGGGCCGCAGACCTCGATCATCCCGATGCTCAACGGCATGCTGCATCTGGATATTCTCGACGCCAAATTCGGCCGCGAGCGCGTGCTCGGCGGGCTCTGCGCGATCGCCGCGACCTTGAACGAGAAGCGCGAGGTGGTGCAGCTCCAGCCGATGCAGTCGCTCAATTTCGGCGAACGCGACGGCACGATGTCGGATCGCGTCACTGCCATCGCAAGGATCATGACCAACGGCATCACCGGCGCGGTCGCGAGCCAGAACATCGTGCAGGAGATGTGGGAGAAGTGGGTGTTCCTCTCGACCCTCGCCGCCGCGACCTGCCTGATGCGGACCTCGGTCGGCAATATCCTGGCCTCACCGGGTGGTCGCGATTTCATGCTCGGCATGCTCGATGAGACCAGCGCGATCGCCAAGGCCGCCGGCTACGCTCCGGCCGGACCGTTCTTCGAGCGCACCCGCGGTCTGCTGACGGCGGAAGGCTCGCCGATGACGGCCTCGATGTTCCGCGACATCAAGGCCGGCGCACCGGTCGAAGCCGATCACGTGATCGGCGATCTCGTCGCCCGCGGCGACGCCGCAAAGGTGCCGCTGGCGCGGTTGCGTACGGCGTATACGCATTTGAAGGCGTATGAGAAGCAGCGAGGGTGATGTCGTCCCGGCCTTCGCCGGAACGACGGTTAGAGATACGCCAGATAATGCGCCAGCGCTTCGATCTCTTCTTCGCTCAGCGGATACGCCACATCGGCCATCGCGGCCATGCCGCCGCCTGCACGCACGCCGGACTTGTAGTCGCGCAGCGCCTTGACGAGATATTCCTCGCGCTGGCCGGCGATGCGGGCCACCGCCTTGGTGCCGGCGAAGCTATCCGTGTGGCATGAGGCGCAGCGGCGGCCGGCGGCGGCCTGCGCGCCCTTCTTCGACAGATCCGGATTGTCGTCGGGCTTCGTTGCTTTCGGCGGCGTCAACGACGCAAAGTAGGCGCCGAGGTTGCGGATGTCGTCGTTGTTGAGTTGTTCGATGATCGGCTGCATCTGCTCATTCTTGCGGGTGCCGGCGCGGAAGAACACCAACTGCCACTGGATGAACTGATCGAGCTGGCCGGCCAGCGAGGGAATGTTCTCGGTCTGCGAAATGCCGTTGTCGCCGTGACAGCCGGCGCAAAGTTCGGCCTTCGCCTTGCCGGCCGCGATATCGGCGGCGTGGGCGAGCGAGCCAAACACGATCATCGCTGCAATGGCTGCTCCTGCAAGTCTTTTGCGCATTGCACCTTCTCCGGGTGTCATTGCCGGGCATGACGACTGAGTTAGATCGCCAGCATCTCAAATGAAAAAGGCTGCGGCGAGTTCCATCGCTGGAGACGCCACAGCCTTCTTCGTTCGAAGCCCTTACTTCTTGCTGTAGCTGATGCGGTAGATCGCACCGGCCCAGTCGTCGGCGACGAGGATCGAGCCATCCTTGGCCAGGATGATATCGGCAGGACGGCCGAGATAGCCCTGATCGCCTTCGAGGAAGCCGGACGCAAACACTTCCTGCTTGGCGTTCTTGCCATCCGGACCGACGATGACGCGGGTGATGTTCGCGCCCTGGTACTTATGCCGGTTCCACGAGCCGTGTTCGGCGATCAGGATGTTGTTCTTGTACTCGGCGGGGAATTGATCGCCGGTATAGAACTTCATGCCGAGCGGGGCGACATGCGCACCGAGCTTCAGCACCGGCGGCGTGAACTCCGAGCACTTGTGACCCATCGCGAACTTCGGATCCGGCAGGTCGCCCTGGTGGCAATAAGGATAGCCGAAATGCTCGCCGATCTTGTTGATCATGTTAAGCTTGTCGCTCGGCAGATCGTCGCTGACCCAGTCGCGGGCATTTTCAGTGAACCAGTATTTGCCGGTGCGGGGATCGACGTCGCCGCCGACGCTGTTGCGGACGCCGAGCGCATAGATCTCGGCATTGCCGGTCTTGGGATCGACCCGGCGGATCTGCGACACGCTGGTCGGGGGGATGCCGATGTTGAAGGGAGGTCCGAACGGAATGTAGAACCAGCCTTCCTTGTCGACCGCGATGTATTTCCAGCCATGCGCGGCGTAGGACGGCATGTCGTCATACACCACCTTGCCGTCGCCGAGCTTGTCGAGATTGGCTTCGGCGTTCTCGTACTTGATCAGCTTGTCGACCGCGATGACGTAGAGCGAACCGTCGCGAAACGCCAGACCCGTGGGCATATTGAGGCCCTTGAGGATGGTCTTGACCTCTTTCTTGCCGCCCTTCTCGGTGATCGCATAGACGTTGCCGAGGCCGAAGGAGCCGACGAACAGCGTGCCCTTGTCGCCCCAGGCCATCTGCCGCGCCGCCAGCACGTTCGAGGCATAGACCTCGATCTTGAAGCCCGCGGGCAGCTTGATCTTCTTCATCAAGGTCGCGAGTTCCGCATCCGACGAACCGGTCGGCGGACCCGACGGCGGCGCCAGGCCCTTCTGGGCTTCGGTCTCGTCGCCGAGGAACCAGTCGTCCGGCGGATGAGTCCAGAACTCCTTGGTGCCGGATTCGTATTTCTTCAGCGGCTTCTGCTGCGCGTTGGCCTGACTGGCCCCCGCGACAAGCAGAACCGCTGTGAGCGCAAGAATAGATCGATTGAATGCCGATTTCATCGCGTCACTCCCCTAAGCAGCCGGGCGGCTGCATCTGTTATTGGTTTTGAACGTTCGAGAGATGAACTTGGTCTGGTGAGGTGGAACAGACGTCAAAATGGTAGCACATCCACTGCGGGTGGAAAGCATGCGATGCGCCGTTCGGTCAGACCGAAACAAATTGAAAGAAATTTTTCTCGCGCACGATTTGCTTTGAGACTTTTTTGCGGCCTCGCGCGTGCAACGCAATATTCGCATGAAGAGAACGCTCGCTGGTGGCAGCACCAGCGACGCATTCATGGCGGAGGTCGTTCCGGTCCGATCGCGCTTACCTGACCTTGAGCCGTTCGACGGTGAGGCGCGCCGTGCCGGTGTTGTGGCGGTAGAAGGTGCGGTACAGGCCGGGAATTCCAATCACGGCGTCGTTGACGAAAATGAACAATTCGCCATCGCGGGTCGGCGTGAACGGAAACTCGATGACGGGATCGGTAGGATCCGGATCATAGAACGTTTCCTCGCCGCCGACCTCGCCAAACCGCAACACGATCCGGAACCAGTCGTGGTTGAACTCGCGCCGGAACGGCAGGAACAGCGAGTAATAAAGTCGGATGTACCAGGGCGGCTGGGCTATCGTGGGATAGCCGCCGATCGGAAAGTTGTAATGCGTGATGCCGTTGCTCCATGCCTGAACCGGTTCGACCGGTACGATCGTCGCCCGGTAGTGCGCCCCGCGCGTCAGCATGATGCGTGTCGCCACACAAAGGTCCGACGGTCCGAAGTCCACCGTGTCGCTCTTCGTCGTCTCGGTTCTGCGCTCGGGCTCCTTCAGCCCGACCGCGGGAGGATTGCTGCTGCTTTCGCAGGTTGCCCCGGCCACATCGAGGATATCGAAAAAGAAATGGCTGACGACACCGGCGGCGAGGTAGACGAACATCACCGCGAAGAAGAACGGTGCTATCCTTTTCTTCAGCACCTCGTGGAAGCCGATGTACAGCCGGTTGCTGCGCAGGTGATAGACGAAATTGTCCGGCAGGCCGTTCGGCGCGTGGCAGGTTTTTCCCCAGATCGAAGCCATCACGCTCGACGTGCGCGAGGCGACCTTCGACGAGAAATACAGCAGGCCCGCGACGAGAATGGCGAGGCCGGCGAACCATAGCGGCGCGCGCGCATAGCCCTCCACCCAGGTGGTGGCAAAGTTCGGCAGGAACGAGCCGCCGAACCGGACGAAGTCGGAGATCATGCGGAACGGACTGGTGAGTTCATCGACCTTCTGCGCGCTGCTCAGCACCGGGAACATCAACAGCCAGAGCGTCGCGCCGACCGTGGCAAAGTACAGGATCCGGCGCGCCCAGACCCAGTTCCACACATGCTCCTGCGCCAGCGCGCGTTGCGCCGCGGCCTTTCGGGTTTCGAACGGCTCGCGGCCGGGTGCGATACGGAAGTCGTCGGGCGAAACGATCTCGCCGCTTTCCTTGACCACGTCGTAATAGGGCGGAAGCCCGACCGGCGCATAGGCCTGGGCGTGGTTGTCGATGCGACGGAAAACGCTCTCGTGGATCTTGGCCCGCAGGACCTCGATCTCGTCGTCTTCCTCCTTCTTCGTTTCCGGATAGAAATGCGGCACCAGCTTGCGCGGCCCGTAGCGATAGTAGCCGCCGAGGCCCTTGCGCGGATCGTAGAGCCGGCCGTCCTTGTCGCGCTTCGAAACCGCGTTCTTGAACGTGTCCGGATCGGACCGCATCACGTCGGCATCGGCAGGCAGGCTTGCATAGTCCGACTTGAACTTGAGCCCGCATCGCTGTGCTTCGGTGATCATCCAGACAAAGGGAATGTAGGCGAGCGAATCGTCGGGATAGCCGCCGCCGACATTGGTGTGCACGCCCGCGAACCAGACCTGGCTGACGCGCTCATCCTTGATGAAGCGCCGCCCTTGCGGGTCGGCGGTTTTTCCGGCGTCGCCCGGCTCGTCGCTCTCGTCCCAGAGCTGGGGGTGAAACGTGGTTCGCTCTTCGTCCAGCGCCAGCGCCTGGCAGGCGCGCATGATATCCGGATGCGGCTTGTGATCGTCCGGCAATTCGATCGGCCAGAGATACCTGTGAATGCCGGCGGTCATTTCACTGATCGGCATGCCGTAGGCGGCGACCGTGTCCCAGACCCCGACGAACCGGATCTTGACGTGGTTACGCACCTCCTTGGGCGGATACTTCGGAGGGAACAGGTTACGGATCACCTGGTAGGGCCGCTCCAGTTTCAGGTGCTTGTAACGGGCCCTGCGATAGGCGCGATAGGCGGCCTTTGCCAGGCTGTCGAGTTCGGCCTCACTGTCGGCCTTGACGAGCCCCTGACTGACGATCATCCCGATGACGATCCGTATCGTGAAGGCGCCGCGGCTGAAGCCGAAACCGAACAGCTCGTCATCCGGGCTGTGGTAGTTGCGGCAGGCGAATTTGTAGAGCGCAATGACATTGCGCCGCAGCCCGAGGCCGAACGCGCCGCCGAGAAGCGCCATCGGCTTGAACGAGGAGGTGCCGACCCCGTCGTCATAGAACGCGACCTGGTCGTCGCCGGAAAGATCCAGCGCCTCGAAGGTGCGCCAGACGTTGGTGCGCCAGACCTTTGCGGAAGAGTTGCCGGTCCCGTCCGAGAGCAGGATGATTTTTCGGCCCATGGAAACGCCCGCCGCGAAGCAAATGGATTTGCAACCTGAGGTATTACAGCATCGCACATCCCCAGCCGATTAAAAGCGAGCTGGATCACACGGACCGATCAAAAACAACAAGGCCGCCAAAAGGCGGCCTGTCGCTGCTTTGGTTATTTGCCAATGAAGAAAAACTGGAGCGGGCGAAGGGGCTCGAACCCTCGACCCCGACCTTGGCAAGGTCGTGCTCTACCACTGAGCTACACCCGCATCCGTTTATGGCGGCGATCGCTCGCCGTCAGGCGCAGACCTATGCCAAATGCCGACCGCGATTGCAACAGTGCCAACGCGATTCCGTGACATTCGGTAGTCCGCTTTCTTAACAAATGGGCACGAATCGAGGCCAAACCAGCCCGAAACCGGGCTGATCCGGCGGCTTTGGCCGATCCGGGGAACCTGGGCCCGGATCATGAGACGAATCGAGGGGATCATGGGCGGGACGGGGTGCACCGAGGCTGCTTCCGGGCAGCGCCCGACGCGGATTGAATTTTGCGGCCAAACCGCCATTTAGCTGACAAGAACTTGGCTTTCGGCCGTGCTAGAAGCGGCCGGCCAGACCCATTCAGCAGCTTCTCAAGACATCAGGCGAGGATACCGTGACCATAGTTGAGCAGGGCGGCGGCCCGGCAGTACCCGATCTGATCAAGGAGACCACCACCCAGACGTTCGTCAAGGACGTCATCGAGGAATCGAAGCGCCAGCCGGTGCTGATCGACTTCTGGGCGGAGTGGTGCGGTCCGTGCCGTCAGCTCACGCCGATCATCGAGAAGGCGGTCCGCGCGGCCAAGGGCAAGGTCAAGCTGGTCAAGATGAACATCGACCAGCATCCGCAGATTCCGGGCCAGATGGGGATCCAGTCGATCCCGGCCGTGATCGCCTTCGTCAACGGCCAGCCCGCCGACGGTTTCATGGGCGCGCAGCCGGAAAGCCAGGTCAACGCCTTCATCGAGAAGCTGACCAAGGGCATGTCGGCGCCGGGCGAGCCGAACATCGCCGAAATCCTGCAGGAGGCCGAGGCCGTGCTGGCGGAGGGCGATGCCGCCGCCGCGGCGCAGATCTATGCCGAGGTGCTCGGCTTCGACGCCACCAACATCGCGGCGATGGCGGGGCTCGCCAAATGCTACGTCACATCAGGCGCGATCGAACAGGCCAAGCAGACCATCGGCATGGTGCCGGAGTCCAAGCGCAACGACGCCGCAGTGAAAGCTGTGCAGGCTGCGATCGATCTGGCCGAACAGGCCGAGGCGGTCGGCCCCGTGACCGAGCTGGAACAGAAAGTCGCCGCAAACCCGCTCGATCATCAGGCGCGATTCGACCTGGCGACCGCGCTCAATGCACAAGGCAACCGCAGCGAGGCGACCAACCAGTTGCTGGAAATCGTCCGGCGCGATCGCAAGTGGAACGAGGACGGCGCGCGCAAGCAGCTCGTGCAGTTCTTCGAAGCCTGGGGCGGCGCCGATGAAGCCACCGTCGACGGACGCAAGCGGCTGTCGACGATCCTGTTTTCGTAAGTTCGCGCGCGTATTCCACAAAAGTGGGTACCGGTTTTGTGATTAGAATACGCGCAGACATATAATACGCTAACACCGGGGCCGCAGATGCCGATCAATGCCGAATACCGCGGACCCGGCGAGCTCCCCGAAATCATTCCGGTGTTTCCGCTGCCTGGCGCGCTGCTGCTGCCGCGCGGCCAGATGCCGCTCAACATCTTCGAGCCGCGCTATCTGGCGATGGTCGACGACAGTCTGCGCGACGGCCATCGGCTGATCGGGATGATCCAGCCGGATATTTCGCACACCCGCGACGAGACCCATCCGGTGCTGTTTCGGGTCGGCTGCGTCGGCCGCATCACCCAGCTCGCCGAATCCGGCGACGGCCGCTACATCCTCGAACTGACCGGCATTGCGCGCTTCAAGGTGGTCGAGGAACTCAAGGTGCTGACCGCTTACCGGCAGTGCAAGGTGGACTTCTTTTCCTTTGTCGACGATTTTGTCGCGCGCAAGGGCGAAGACGCCGTCGATCGCGCCGCGCTGCTGGAAGTGCTGACCGATTTTCTGAAAGCCAATAACCTCAAGGTCGATTGGGAAGGCATCGAAAGCGCGCCGAACGAAGCGCTGGTCAACGCGCTGGCGATGATGTCGCCGTATGGGCCTGCGGAAAAGCAGGCGATGCTGGAAGCCGCCGACCTGAAGACCCGCGCCGAAATCCTGATCGCGGTGACCGAGATGGACCTCGCCAAGAAGCGCACCAGCGGGGATACGGGGTTGCAGTAATTTTCCAATGTCATTCCGGGGTGGTCCGAAGGACCAAACCCGGAAGTTTCGAGATTGGCTCGCTCGTCAGTTCGACCTTCCGGGTTCGATGCTTCGCATCGCCCCGGAATGACTTTTCCGATCACGATTGCGTCGAATCCGGAACGAACGAATCACCAGATTGATTTCCCGTCTAGATTGTCGATCGAGACGACAGCGTCGAACGAGGGATCATGCGATCGAAACATCGGTGGATTATTGCAACCGCAGTTCTGTTTTCCTCGTGCAGCTACGCCTCCGCGCAAACCCAGCCGCTGGTGGGTGAGGCTGCGTTCGGCGACTGGCGTTCCGACAAACCCGGCGTCGTGAGGTTGATTCGTCCCGCCGACTTGCCGAAACCGGGCGCGACCGCGTCGGCGTCGAACAGTTCGCGCGTTGTGCCACGGCCTTCGTCCGCAACGCTGCAGGTTCCGCCCGGCTTCAGAATCGAATTGTTCGCGGACGGGCTGAGCGGACCGCGCCAGATGCGGATTGCGCCCAACGGCGACATCTTCGTCGCGGAGACCAATGCGGGGCGCATTCGCCTGCTCCGGCCGGGCAAGGACGGCGCAAAACCCGCGGTCAGCGAGATCTTCGCCGGCAAGCTCGATGCCCCGTTCGGGATCGCGTTCTATCCGAGCGGCGACAATCCGAAGTGGCTTTATGTAGCGAACACCAACAGCGTCGTTCGCTTTCCCTACACACCCGGCGACACCAGGGCCGCGGGCAAGCCGGAAACCGTTATCGCGTCGCTGCCGGAAGGCGGGCACTCGACGCGCGACGTCGTGTTCAGCAAGGACGACAGGCAGATGCTGGTTTCGGTCGGCTCGCTCAGCAATGTCGGCCAGGGAATGAGCGGCCCGCCGGGCGGCCTGCCGGCGTGGATCGCGCAACGCCCGCTCGGCGCCAGTTGGGGCGACGAGGCCAGCCGCGCCGGCGTTCTCGCCTTCGATCCCGACGGCAAGGCCATGAACGTCTTCGCCACCGGCATTCGCAACTGCGTCGGCCTCGCCGTGCATCCCGCCACCGGTGATCTCTATTGCTCCACCAACGAACGCGACGGGCTCGGCGACAACCTGGTGCCGGATTACGTCACGCGGGTCCGCCAGGGCGCATTCTATGGCTGGCCGTGGTTCTACATCGGCGACAACCAGGACCCGCGGCACACCGGCGCGCGCGCCGACCTCAAGGGCAAGATCACGATTCCCGACGTGCTGATCCAGCCGCACTCCGCGTCGCTCGGGCTGACGTTCTACAACGGCAACGCCTTCCCCACCGCGTATCGCGGCGACGGTTTTGCCGCCGAACATGGCTCGTGGAACCGGTCGAAGCGCACCGGCTATAAAGTTATCCGCATTCGCCTGAAGGATGGCACGCCGACCGGCGAATACGAGGATTTCGTTACCGGCTTCGTCGTCAACGATTCCGACGTCTGGGGCCGACCGGTCGGTGTCGCCGTCGCCAAAGACGGCGCACTGCTGGTCTCGGAGGACGGCAACGGCACCATCTGGCGCGTGACGCATCCGTAAGTTTTTCTAATATCCTGCCACCGCCAGCACGACGACAACGCCGAGCGCTTTCCAGCCGAACCCCCGGCCACGCGACCACCAGCAATTGGCGGCGACGGCAAATGCGTAGACGGCAACGGTGGTGACGACGATCCAGTGCCGCGCACTTTCCGAGCCGAGCGTCGGCGCCGCCAAAAGCAGCACACCACCGCCGATCCAGGCGACCGTGCCGGCCTGCCACACCAGACGGATCAACGTGCGCAGATTCTCCGGCTGGATGGTGGCGTGGGCGAACACCTTGGTTTCGCCGAGCACGCCGTGAATGATGGCGACCAGAATTCCGGCGAAGCCGGCGCATTGCAGGATGATATCGCGCATCTGGCTCTTCTCCGCTCCGCTGTCCATACAGTACTGTATGGTATATGCATCGGCGATTGCCCCCTGTCAATACAGTCATGTATGGTGGGGCATGGCAGGAACGCGCAACACCGATCAGCTCTCGGCACAGGACTGGCTCAATCAAGGCCTCAAGACCCTGATGGACGACGGCTTCACCGCCCTCAAGGCCGAGCCGCTGGCGAAGGTGATGG
>Ga0209023_10001799_pt1 | contig 27924 bp, 23 predicted proteins | sample LakOneMetagenome_FD_187468 | JGI IMG/M metagenome (GOLD analysis project Ga0209023, IMG submission 187468) | Freshwater and sediment microbial communities from Lake Erie, Canada (SPAdes) (version 2) | ecosystem: Environmental > Aquatic > Freshwater > Lentic | place: Lake Erie, Canada...
ATCGAGGTGATGCGGACGGCGCAGTTCGCCCGAGTCCTTGTCCTCGACATAAGTCGGCTTCTTGATCGCGTCCGCCGAGCGGCGCATGCCGCGGCGAGACGGCGAGGTTTTCCTGCGTGGAACGGCCATGGGATCGTCGTCCTGTAAAAGGCTCACCCGCCGGGCGGGGGCTCTCCATAAATTCGGATTGAGGCCGCGCTTATAGAGGAAGGTTGCCGTGAAAGCTAGTGTCCCGGCTCTGACATTCGTATCATATCGCATTGGGTTCTTTTACGAATGTCAGAGCCAAAGGGACACTAGTAACTCTATGATTCTTGTGTGGTTTTGACTCTGACGCTCCTTCGAAGGACTCGCGGCAAGACTGAAAGGAGCGTCAGAGTCACCACACGAGACCGGAAGCGGCTCCAGAATGGGTTAAAATGGCCCGAAATCAGCGATTTCGCTCCCAGCAGTCGGAGATTTCGGCGGATCGGGCCCAAACCACATAGGTCCCCGCCATTCGCCGCACCCCCGGCCCCGGATTCCGGGCGCTGCGGGTGACCGGATTGGGCAGGATGGAGGCCAGGAGCGCCGCCTCGCGGGGCGACAAAGCCGAGGCCGGGCGGCCAAAAGCGTAGTTGGCCCCCGCCTCCGCTCCGAACTGGCCGCTGGGGCCAAGCTCGGCGACATTCAGATAAAGCTCCAGAATGCGCTTTTTCGACAGCACAAGGTCAATCCACATCGCCAGCGGAAACTCCAGCGCCTTGCGGACCACGCTGCGGCCCGGCCAGAGGAACAGGTTCTTGGCCACCTGCTGGGTGATGGTCGAACCGCCGCGCGCAACCTCGCCATCCTGCGCATCCTCAATGATGTCGCGGACCGAGTTCCAGTCGATGCCATGATGGAAGCAGAACTTCGCGTCCTCGGCGGCCACCACCGAGCGCGGCAGGGCCTCGGACATCTCGTCCAGTTCGACCCATGTACGGGTGACAGGCTCGCCCGTCAGATAACGCCCGATCATCAATGTCGAGACGGGGTGGCCGGTGCTGTAAAGCGGCGTCAGCAGGTAGGGCAGCAACACCAGCCCCAACACCACCAGCACCGCCGCACGGATCAATCGTCGCATGACGCCTCATGTCCCGGAAAGGCTTGTTGTTCGAGCGGCCCCATCCAGCAGAAACCATGCCTGTCCGTTTTTTCCAATCCCCGGAAAAGACGGGCTTTGCGGAATTGACGCGAGCGATGCCATGACCGATTGTCCGCCGAAATTTGCGTTGTTTTGGAGCTTTTGATGACCACCGGCACGTCCCCACAGGATTTCATGAAACGGCTCGACGCCACGGCGGCGGACACCGAGGCGCTGCTGACGCGGCTTCTGTCGGATGCCCCGCTGTCCGGCGAGATCCTGCGGCCGCACCGCCTGATGGAAGCGATGCGCTATTCAAGCCTCAACGGCGGCAAGCGGCTGCGTCCGTTTCTCGCGGTGGAAAGCGCCGCCGTTTTCGACGTGCCGCGCGACAGCGCGCTTATGGTCGGCGCGGCGCTCGAATGTATTCACTGCTATTCGCTGATCCATGACGACCTGCCTTCGATGGACAACAGCGACCTGCGCCGCGGACGGCCAACGTCGCACAAGAAATTCGACGATGCGACCGCGATCCTCGCGGGCGATGGCCTTCTCACCATCGCCTTCGACATTGTCACCCGCGATGAAGTTCACAAAGACCCGACGGTGCGCCTGCTGCTGACGCGCGCACTGGCGCGCGCTGCTGGCGTCGGCGGCATGGTTGGCGGACAGATCATGGATCTCGCAGGCGAAGGCCGCTTCGGCGATCCCGAGCCGCCGGATGTCGCCAAGCTGCAGCAGATGAAGACCGGCGCGCTGCTGAAATACGGCTGTATCGCTGGTGCGCTGCTCGGCCAAGCCTCGAAGGAACAGTACAACGCCCTCGACACTTATGGTCATGCGCTGGGTGAAGCCTTCCAGATCGCCGACGATCTTCTGGACGTCGAAGGCGACGCTGCGGCGCTCGGCAAGCCGGCCGGACAGGACGCAGCCGCAGGCAAGACCACATTCGTCACCCTGCTTGGCATTGACGGCGCCAAGGCGCGCGTGCGCGATCTGCTCAAGCAGGCCGATGCCGCGCTCGCGCCGTTCGGTGCAAAGGGCGATATCCTCCGTGCGACCTCCCGGTTTGTCGCCGAACGGCAGAACTAAGAGGCTTCCGAAACATCGGAGAACCAATGGCCGGCAAGGGCGACATCGATCTTTATCTGCATCGCTTCAGAGCGAAGCCGAAGCTGGTTCGAATCGTTCTTGCCCGTCCGCGGCTATTCATCTCGCTGGCCATCGGCCTGTTATCTTTTCTGGTCTTGCCGGTGTCGCACAGCCTGACGACGCGGCTGCTCATCGCATGGAACATCTCCATTGCACTCTACATCAGCCTCGCCTTCATCCTGTTTGCATCGTGCACCAACGACAGCAACCGCATCCGCAGGCTGGCGGAACTGCAGGATGACGGACGTTTTCTGATTTTGATCCTGACAGCGGGAGCGGCATTCGCGAGCATCGCCGCGATTGTCATGGAGCTTGGGATCAAGCCACAGCGCACGCCGCAACTCATACTCGCGGTGACGACCATCGTGCTGTCATGGTGCGCCATTCACACCACCTTCACGCTTCACTACGCGCACGAATACTATCGCGGCGGCAAGGTCGGCGGCCTCGCCTTTCCCGGCGGAGAGCAGGACCCGGATTACTGGGATTTCGTCTACTTCTCGTTCGTGATCGGCATGACCGCGCAGGTCTCGGATGTCGGGATCACCGACCGGATCATCCGCCGGACCGCCGTGGCTCATGGCGCCGCGTCGTTTATCTTCAATACCGCGCTGCTGGCCCTGATGGTCAATATCGCAGCCAGCGCGATATAGTCCTGGTGATCCGATTCTGACATTCGCATCCCGTTTCATCGGCATCTCTTGCGAATGTCAGAATCAAAGGATCACCAGAATTATAACTACTAGTGTCCTTTCGTATCCAACGTATCTTCGGATCGTGCTGCGAGACACAGGATACGTCGGATACGGGACACTAGCATGGTCGCGACATTTCTCACCTTCCTTCTTGTGCTCACCGCGCTGGGCGTGTGCGCGGTTCTTGCCAGACGGCTTTCGATTGCACCCGCCATCGTGTTTCTGATCGCAGGAATCGTGCTGGCCTTCCTGCCGGGATTTCCGCGCATCGAGATGAAGCCCGAAGGCGTGTTGCTACTGGTGTTGCCGCCGCTGATCTATTCGTCCGGCGTGGCCATGAGCTGGCGCGAGTTCAAGGCCAACCTGCGGCCCATCGGCCTGCTCGCCATCGGCTGCGTGATCTTTACGACGGTCCTTGTTGCCGCCGCCGCGCACTACGCGCTCGGATTTCCCTGGAGCGTCGGATTTGTGCTCGGCGCAATCGTATCGCCGCCGGACGTTGTCGCACCGCTTGCGATCGCCAAACGGTTGAAGCTGCCGCATCGCATCCTCGTCATTCTTGAAGGCGAAGGCCTCGCCAACGATGCAACTGCGCTGATCCTCTACCGGTTCGCGGTGCTCGCGGTATCGACCGGCGCCTTCTCATTTGCGCCCGCCGCGGAAACCTTCGTCGCCATCATCGCGGGCGAAATCGTGTTCGGCGTTCTGGTGGGCTGGCTCAGCCTGCGGCTACGGCAATGGGCGCACGATCCGCGCGTCGAGATTTCACTCTCGCTGCTGACGCCTTATCTCGCCTTCTGGGTGCCGGAACATTTCCATGGCTCGGGCGTGATCGCCACCGTCGTCACCGGCCTCTATGTAAGCTGGAACGGGCCGCTGCTGATTTCATCCAAGACGCGACTGCAAGGCATCTTCTTCTGGGATTTCGTGATCTGGCTGATCGAGGGCGTGCTGTTCCTGATGATCGGTTTCCAGTTACGGCTGCTGATGGAAAAATCCAAGGCGCTTCCGGTCCCTGAAATCCTGACCGCCATCGCGATCATCTCCGCCATCGTCGTCATTGCGCGCTTCCTGTGGGTTTTCCCCGGCACGTATATGACGCGCATTTTCAGCAAGAGACTCGCGACGAAAGACCCAAATCCGTCCTGGCGATACATTACGGTGATCGGCTTCACCGGCATTCGCGGCGTTGTCTCACTCGCCGTTGCATTAGCGCTGCCGCTGACGCTGCCGAACGGACAGGACTTCCCACATCGCGACCTGATCTTGCTCATCACCTTCGGCGTCATTGCCTTCACGCTGGTTGGCATCGGGCTGACGCTTCCCATTCTGGTGAAGGCTCTTGGCCTGTCGGAACATGGACAGATCGAAGCGATCCACGAGCGGGAAGCGGAGATCGCGGCGCGGCGGGAAATCCTGGAATCGGCGCGCGGCTCGCTCGACAAGATTATCAAGGACCGCAACCTGCCCGAAGCGCTTGCCCGGTTTCTCGAGGCGCGTCACGAGACGCGCATGCGCGCACTGCCCGAGCCGCCGAGGGAAGAAGGCCAGTACACACCGGCAACACAGGGCGCGTCGCTGGTTCGCGAGATCATCACCATCGAGCGGCTGTGTCTTCACAGGCTGCTGCGCGAAGGAAAGATCACCGACGAAACCCGCCGCCGCATCGAGCGCGATCTCGATCTGGAAGAAGCCGTCGTCGATAACCGGGAAAAATACGGCCCGGTGTAACAGCGGGCCGCGATGCTTTCGCTGATGTACGCGGGCGATTATTCCGCTGCGGTCACTGCGGGCGCTTTCGCGCCGGTGCCGCCATAACGCTGCTCGATATAATCGATCACCAGCGCCTTGAAGTCGGCGGCAATGGTCGCGCCGCGCAGGGTGCGGAATTTCTCGCCATCGACAAACACCGGTGCAGCCGGCGTCTCGCCGGTGCCCGGCAACGAGATGCCGATATCGGCATGCTTGGATTCACCGGGGCCGTTGACGATGCAGCCCATCACCGCGACGTTGAGTTGCTCGACACCAGGATAACGCGTCTTCCAACTCGGCATTTCTTCATTGATGAACGACTGGATGTCGCGCGCCAGCTCCTGGAACACGGTCGAGGTGGTGCGGCCGCAACCGGGGCATGCCGCCACCAGCGGAATGAAGGTGCGGAAACCCATGGTCTGCAGGATTTCCTGACCGACCTTCACTTCCAGCGTGCGGTCGCCGCCCGGCTCGGGCGTCAGCGAGACGCGGATGGTGTCGCCGATGCCGTCCTGCAGCAGGATGCCAAGCGCCGCGGACGACGCGACAATGCCCTTCGACCCCATACCCGCTTCGGTGAGGCCAAGATGAATCGCGTAATCGGAGCGCGAGGCCAGTTCGCGATAGACCGCGATCAGATCCTGCACATTCGACACCTTGGCCGACAGGATCATCTTGTTCTTGGGCAGGCCGATTTCCTCGGCGCGCTTTGCGGAGAGCAGCGCCGACTGCACCATTGCTTCTCTGGTGACCGCGCGCGCGTCGATGGGGTTCGGCGACTTGGCATTCTCTTCCATCAGCTTCGTTAGAAGCTCCTGATCGAGCGAGCCCCAGTTGGCGCCGATACGGATCGCCTTGTTGTTCTTGATCGCGATTTCGACAATGTCGGTGAACTGGCTGTCGCGCTTGTTCTTGAAGCCGACATTGCCGGGATTGATGCGATACTTCGCCAGCGCTGCCGCGCAGTCCGGATATTCGGCGAGCAGCTTGTGGCCGATGTAGTGGAAGTCGCCGATCAGCGGCACGTCCACGCCCATCTTGTCGAGCTTCTCGCGGATGTGCGGAACGGCGGCCGCGGCTTCCTCGCGGTCCACCGTGATGCGGACCATTTCGGATCCCTGACGCGCCAGCGCAGCGACCTGCTTGACGGTGCCCTCGATGTCCGCGGTGTCGGTGTTGGTCATCGACTGCACCACGATCGGTGCGCCGCCGCCGACCTTGACGTTGCCGACTGTCACCTGAACCGTCCGGTGGCGCCCCCGGGGGCCAGCCTGGATTTCCTTGGTCCGCTCTTTCAGATCGCTCACGTCAAAATCTCTTTGGGCTCAGGTGTCGTTTTCGGTGGCTGGAAGCAAAGGGTTCCCCGCCGGTTCGCCGGGGCGGTTTACCAGATATAGGCCCGCCATGACCAGAAGGGCAGCCCCCGCAAAGGCCAATGTCAGGGTGTCATGCATGACGAAATAGCCGCCAATGACGCCAAACAGGGGCGTCATAAAGGTAAATGACGACAATTTGCTCGCTGAATAGCTTTTCACGAGGAAGACCCAGATCAGGAATGTAGTCCCAACGATCCAGACCGTCTGATAGGCCATCAGCCCCCAGGCCAGCGGCCCCGGCATGTGGGTGATGCTCTCCCCGGAGACAGCCGCGCCCAGCGCCAGAATCGGGATCGACACCGCCACCTGATAGGCCAGCGTCTTCTCGGCGGGCGCATGGAGCAGCGGCGTCGCTTTCACAACCAGCGTGGTCACGGCCCACAGAATGCCGCCGCCCATCACCAGCAGATCGCCGAGAATGACCTTGGCATCCACCGACGGCTGCGGCACGCCGATGGCCAGCGCGACACCCGCGAAGGACAGCGCAAGACCGCCCCATTGCAACTTGTTCAACGCCTCGCCGAGGAAGCGCTTCGAGCCGAGCGCTACGACGAACGGGGCGATGTAGAGAAACACCACCGCGCGCGATGCGGTGGTGTAGACCAGCCCGCGATAGATCAGAATGAATTCGACGCCGAAGAAAATTCCGGCGAGCAGGCCCGCCTTGAGTGTGCCGTCGCGGCGGAACAGCGGCACGCCGCGAAACCACGCCACCGCGAGGATGATGAGCAATCCGCCAGCCGAGCGAATGGTCGCCTGCAGCAGCGGCGGAATATCCGGAAGCGCGAGCTTCACCGTGATCTGATTGAAACCCCAGCTCAGGCACAGCATCACCATTAGCGCGACAGCCGTCGCGTCCAGAGGGCGCCCTGCAATCTTCGAATTGTCTGTTGGCATTATTCTCCAGGTCCGGCTTTCCACCGTGTTCTGTTGGACCTTGTGGTCCGATTCTCACATTCACTAGGCCGCCTGCTGGCAATGCGCGCAGGTGCCTGTGATTTCCACCACCGAAAGCTTCGGCGCGAATCCCGTTCCGCGCGCAGCTTCGTTGAAACTCTGCGCCAGCGGTGCTGCCGGAATTTCTCCGACCGATCCGCAGGTCTCGCAAATCAGAAACGCCACGACCGATGTCTCGTCATGGTTATGCGCGCAGGCAAGGAACGCGTTGCGGCTTTCGATACGATGGACCAGTCCGTTGTCCATCAGAAAATCCAGCGCACGATAAACCGTGATCGGCGCCGGACGCGGCATGGTCTTGGCGAGTTCGTCGATCACTTCATACGCGCCGAGCGGCCGATGACTCGACAGCAGCGCGCCCAGAACCTGACGCCGGATCGGCGTGAACTTCTGGCCACGGCCGACACACACTTTCTCGGCATGCGAAAAAGCGTCCTCGGCACAGCGCCCGTGGTCATGATCTGGATCCGGAAATGCCGGCTTCGCGGGTGTCATCGGCTCAATATGTAGTGCGATTGCCGCGATTCCGCTCATAATTTCGTCGGAATGGGTTGCCTGAATATTTTGCATTGCAGCAATTTCTATTGCGTCGCATCATAAAAGCCCCAAATGACGCGTCTACAACCGTCTGATGGACACTAAAGCAACCAGCCGCACTCGTTCGCAGAGAAAGAAGCCTATGGCGACCGCTCTCAAAACCTATCTCGACAACCTCGCGCCGTGGAACTTTGGCGGCCTGCGCAAGCCGAGCGGGGCCAAGAAAATCAATCTCGCGCTTCAGGGCGGCGGATCGCATGGCGCATTCACCTGGGGCGTGCTGGATCATTTCCTGACAGACGGACGGCTTGAGATCACCGGCATTTCCGGCGCGTCGGCGGGCGCCATGAACGCGGTGATGCTCGCCGACGGACTGACGCGCGGCGGACCTGAGGAAGCGCGCAAGCGGCTTGCGGAATTCTGGCGTGCGACCAGCACCGGCGGCGACCTGCCGCCCATTCCGCGCGCAATGACCGACCGGATGATTTCGCTGATGCCGTTTGCGGCCACGCCGATGCAGAACTGGTTCGAGGCGATGTCGCGTTACTTCTCGCCCTATGAACTCAACCCGCTCAATATCAATCCGCTGAGCCAGCTTGTCGAACGCCTTGTCGATTTCGATGCGTTGCGCGCGAATACCGATCTCGCGCTCTATATTTCAGCAACCAACGTCCATACCGGGCGCTTGCGCATTTTCGCGAATGAGAAGATCACCGCCGATGTGGTGATGGCGTCCGCCGCGCTGCCCTTCATGTTTCGTGCGGTTGAAATCGACGGCGTGCCCTATTGGGACGGCGGCTACATGGGCAATCCCGCGATCTTTCCGTTCCTGCATGCGACCGAAGCGGAAGATGTTGTCGTGGTGCAGATCAATCCGGTATCGCGCGACACCACGCCGAAGACTTCCGGCGAGATTATCAACCGGCTGAACGAAATCACGTTCAACTCGGCGCTGATTTCCGAATTGCGCACCATGGATTTCGTCAATCAGCTTATCGACGATGGCCGACTGCCGCGCGGCACCGGCAAGGATCAATATCGCAGGCTGAACATTCACCGCATCGATCTCGGCGTCCTCGGCAACCGTCTCGCCGCTTCCAGCAAGATGAAAACCGACTACGAATTTTTCGAACTGTTGCACCGGGCCGGCATGCGCGCGGCCAAGAAGTTTCTGGACGCGCATTTCAACGATATCGGCCGCCGGAGCACGATCGATCTGGCCGCCGAATCCGGGGTGGAGTGGGCCTGATCTCCTAATTATTTGATTGAACTATTGATTTTCGGACCCATGCAAGCCTGCATGGGTCACATCCAAACCTGCGGCTTTCTGAATTAATAAGCAAGCTTATTATAGCTCAGCTTATGGATGGAACCGCCAATGCCCCGGACCAATGCCGATTTTCTGTTCGCACTGTTCGAGACCCAGCGCATGCTGCGGCTTTATGCGGACAAGCTGGCGGTGCGTTACGGCATTACCCGGGCGCAATGGGCGGTGCTTGCCAAACTCGAGCGCACCGAGGGCCTGAAGCAGTCCGAACTCGCCGACATGATGGAAATGCAGCCGATCACGCTGACGCGGCTGATTGACCGGCTCTGCAGCAATGACCTGATCGAGCGCCGCGAAGATCCGAAGGATCGCCGCGCCAATCGGCTGTACCTGCGGCCCGCCGCACGCCCGATGCTGACTCAACTCACCAAGCTGCGCGCCGAAATCACCCAAACCGCATTGAGCCATCTCACCACCGCCGAAGCGAACGCGCTCACCGGCCAGCTCGAATTCATCAAGAACAATGTCCGCGACGCGCTTCAGACCGTCAGCGACGCAAAACTCAAGGAACAGCATTATGGCTGACCAGGTCGTCAAGTTTCCCGCCGAGCAGAAGCTCGCGGACACCACAGCTTCGGTGACGGCAACACCACGCAAAAGCTGGCAACAGGTCATGCGCGAAAAGCGGCGCACGCTATTGCTTGTTGTTGTGCCGCTCATCGCATTGGTGGCCGGCGTTGCGTTCTATCTGTCGGGTGGGCGCTATGCATCCACCGATGACGCCTATGTTGGCGCGCAGAAGGTGCTGATCACGCCGGACATCTCGGGCAAGATTCAGAAAGTCCTCATCAGGGAAGGACAGAAGGTCAAGGCCGGCGACGAACTGTTCGAGATCGATCCTGTGCCGTTCCGCTTTGCGCTTCAGCAGGCGAAGGCCACGCTTGAAACCGCGAAGACAAATTACAACAACCTGCGCGACAATGTGAAAATCTACGCGCAGATGCTCGACCTCGCCAAACAGGGCGTCGACCTGAAACAGCGCGATGTCGAGCGCAAGGCTTCGCTGGTCAAGTCGCAGTCCGGCTCTCAGCTCGATCTCGATACCTCGACCACCAATCTCGTGCTCGCGCGGGCGCAGCTTGAACTGCTGCAACAGCAGCTCGCCACCGCAAACAATCAACTGCTCGGCAACCCGGACCTGCCGCTGGAAGAATTCCCGCCCTACTTCCAGGCAAAAGCGGCCTTCGATCAGGCACAACGCAATCTGGATCACACTGTGCTGCGCGCGCCGATCGACGGCACCGCCACCCAAGTCGACAGCATCCAGCTCGGGCGCTTTGTAGCCGCGGGTTCTCCTGTGTTCAGTGTGATCGACGACGCCCATCCGTGGGTCGATGCCAACCTGAAAGAATCCGATCTCACCTACGTCGCCAACGGACAGCCGGTGACCATGTCGATCGACGCATTTCCGGATCACACCTTCAAGGGCACCGTCGGCTCGCTCAGCCCCGGCACCGGCGCGCAGTTCGCGATCCTGCCGCCGCAGAACTCCACGGGTAATTTTGTGAAGGTCGTTCAGCGCGTGCCGGTGCGGATCTATTTCGATGCCCATGATGCAGCCGTCCAGAAGCTCAAGGCCGGCATGAGCACGTTTGTCTGGGTCGATACCGGACACAAGCGAACCCTCGCTGGCCTCCTCGGATTCTCCTCAGCTACGGCGCAGGAGAAGGCCCGGTGACCGCCGCCTCCACGGCGGCGGTCCCGGGATTTCGCCGCAACATGGTCACCATCTGCGCGATGACCGCGACCATCATGCAGGCGCTCGACACCACGATTGCCAATGTCGCGCTGCCTTACATGCAGGGCACGCTCTCGGCGTCACAGGATCAGATCAACTGGGTTCTGACGTCCTACATTGTCGCTGCAGCCATCATGACCGCGCCGGTCGGCTGGATCGCTAACCGTTTTGGACGGAAGAAAGTCTTCATCGTCTGCTCCGCAGGCTTCACAGCGGCGTCAGTCATGTGCGGCCTCGCGCAGGACATCACGCAGATGGTGCTGTTCCGCCTGCTCCAAGGCGTATTCGGCGCGGCATTGGTGCCGTTGTCGCAGGCCGTGATGCTCGACTCCTATGCGCTGCATGAGCGCGCCAAGGCAATGTCGATCTGGGGCATGGGCGTGATGCTCGGCCCTATCATGGGCCCGTCGCTCGGCGCGTGGCTGACCGAAACCTATTCCTGGCACTGGGTGTTTTTTGTCAACCTGCCGTTCGGCATCTTCACCGTTCTCGGCCTCATAGCCTTCATGGACGAGACGAAACAAAATCACGACCTGCGTTTCGACTGGTTTGGTTTCACCGCACTTGCCATTGGCATCGGCTCAATGCAGCTGGCGCTCGATCGCGGCGAACAGCTCGGCTGGCTGGAATCGCCGGAGATCGTGGCGGAAGCCATTATCTCGGTGATCGGCTTCTATTACTTCTTCGCACACTCCTTCACTACGAAACGGCCCTTCATTCAGTTCGCTATCTTCAAGGATCGCAACTTCATCAGTGGCTGCATCTTCATGGCAATCATGGGCCTCGTGCTTTACAGCACCATGGCATTGGCCTCCCCTTACCTGCAGAACGTGATCGGCTATCCGATCATGACGGCGGGCCTGCTGCTCGCAACGCGTGGCGCGGGCACTTTCGTCGCCATGATGCTGGTCGGACGCATGATGAAATACGTTGAGGCCCGCACCTTGATCGCAAGCGGCATGCTGCTGATGTCGATTTCGCTGTATTTCATGACCCAGTGGACCGATCAGACCGGCGTCTCGACTATCGTCGTGATCAGCGTCGCGCAGGGCTTCGGCCTGGGATTGGTGTTCGTGCCGCTCAGCACGGTCGCGTTTCTGACGCTGCCCAACGAACTGCGCACCGACGGCACGGCGATGCTGACGCTGATGCGCAATGTCGCCAGCTCCATCGGCATCTCCGTGGTGATCGCCAAGCTGACCTCCGGCGGACGCGAAAGCTATGCCATCCTCAATGAGCATGTCACGCCGTTCAATCAGGCGATGCAGATGCCCGACGTTGTCGGCATCCTCAACATGAACACGGATTCCGGCCGGGCCATTATGGATCTTCTGATTCAGGCGCAGGCGCAGATCATCGCATTCTCGCGCGACTATCAAATGGTGATGGTGGTGACGCTGTGCGCCATTCCGCTGGCGATGATGATCGGTTCAACCAAGGCTGCATTGCGTCAGCAATCGCAGAGTTCGGATCATGCCGCCGTGATGGACTGAATGGCCTCAACGAATCACAAATAAAAACGGGGAGCCAATGGCTCCCCGTTTTCGTCTGACCTCCAAGAAAATCAGTTCAGCTTTTCAATCGCCGCCGCAGCGCCCTGACCGACGCCGACGCACATGGTCGCCAGTGCATACTTGCCGCCACGCTTTTCAAGACCGTGCACCGCCGTCAGCACCAGCCGCGCGCCGCTCATGCCAAGCGGATGGCCAAGCGCAATCGCACCGCCATGCGGATTGACGAAGTCGGCGTCCTCCTTGACGCCGAGCTGGCGCAGCACCGCAATGCCCTGCGAGGCGAAGGCTTCGTTGAGTTCGATCAGATCGATGTCACCGATCTTGAGGCCGAGGCGTTCCAGCAGCTTGCGCACTGCTGGCACCGGGCCGATGCCCATGACGCGCGGGGCAACACCTGCCGACGAGTGACCCAGCAGCTTTGCACGCGGTGTCAGGCCGTGCTTCTTCACGGCTTCTTCCGACGCAAGGATGATCGCCGCCGCGCCGTCATTGACGCCCGAGGCATTGCCTGCAGTCACCGTGCCGTCCGGGCGCACGATCGGCTTCAGCTTGGCGAGTCCTTCGAGGGTCGTTTCGGGGCGCGGATGTTCGTCCTTGTCCACCGTGATCGGCCCGGCCTTGCCGCCGGGAATCGTGATGGGTGTGATTTCTTCCGCGAAGTAACCGGCGGCAATCGCCTTGCCCGCGCGCTGCTGCGAGCGGATCGCGAAGGCGTCCTGATCGGCACGCGAGATCTGATAGTCGGTGGCGACGTTTTCGCCGGTCTCTGGCATGGACTCGACGCCGTACTGCTTCTTCATCAGCGGATTGATAAAACGCCAGCCGATGGTGGTGTCGAAGCTTTCCATGCTGCGCTGGAATGGCTCGGACGCCTTGCCGGTGACGAACGGCGCGCGGGTCATGGACTCCACGCCGCCCGCAATGGCGAAATCGATTTCACCGGCGCGGATCGCCCGCGCGATGCCGCCAACCGCATCGAGGCCCGACGCACAAAGCCGGTTGACCGTCATGCCGGGCACTGTTTCGGGCAGGCCCGCCAGCAGCAGCGCCATGCGCGCGACGTTGCGGTTGTCTTCACCGGCCTGGTTGGCGCAGCCGTAGGACACTTCGTCCAGCGCACCCCAGTCTGCCTTGGGATTACGGTCCATCAGCGTCTTGATGGGGGCTGCGGCGAGATCGTCCGCGCGCACCTTGGCCAGCGATCCGCCGAACCGTCCGATAGGCGTACGCACCGCATCACAGATGTAAACATCACGCATGGTCACTCTCCCTGAAAATCCTGCGGGCGTTACGCGTCCGCTTCCGGCTAGTGTCCCGGCTCTGACATTCGTATCATATCGTATCGGGTACTTTTACGAATGTCAGAGCCAAAAGGACACTAGCAACTCCATGATTCCAGTGTGGCTTTGACTCTGACGCTCCTTCGAAGGACTCGCGGCAAAACTGAAAGGAGCGTCAGAGTCGCCACACTGGCCAGAGTTTTAGGAAGCAGTCCCCACCGCGTCAAATGATCGATGGCCGGAACAGCGCAGCGACGGGGCAGAGCCGCCATGCAGAACCCGCTTCAAGGCGTGGAAAACGCCGCCTGCAATTCCACCATGCGAAAGAACTTTGCTATTGTTCGCCCTATGACCATCCATTCCACACCCCCCGCCTCGCCGACCCCTGAAGCCGCCGCACCGGAGGCAGCCGGTCGTGTCACGCCGATGATGGAACAGTATCTTGAAATCAAGGCGGCCAATCCGGGGCTGCTGCTGTTCTACCGGATGGGCGATTTCTACGAGCTGTTCTTCGAAGACGCGGAAATCGCCTCGCGTGCGCTCGGCATCACGCTGACCAAGCGCGGCAAGCACATGGGCGAAGACATCCCGATGTGCGGCGTGCCGGTGGAACGCTCGGACGATTACCTGCACCGGCTGATCGCGCTGGGCCATCGCGTCGCGGTCTGCGAGCAAACCGAAAATCCCGCCGAGGCGAAGAAGCGCGGCAACAAGAGCGTGGTCCGGCGCGATGTAGTGCGGCTGGTGACGCCGGGCACGCTCACCGAAGACACACTCCTCGATGCCAGGGCGAATAACTATCTGCTCGCGATTGCGCGGGCGCGCGGATCATCGTCCGCGAGCGACCGCATCGGTCTCGCCTGGATCGATATTTCCACGTCGGAGTTCAGCGTCACCGAATGCAGCGCCAATGAGCTGGGCGCGACGCTGGCGCGGATCAACCCGAATGAAGTGATCGTCACCGACGCGCTGTATTCCGACCCTGAACTGTCCACGCTGTTCCGCTCGCTTGCTGCCCTCACGCCGGTGACACGCGACATTTTCGACGCCGCCACCGCCGAGCGGCGGCTGTGCGACTACTTCGCCGTCGCGACCATGGACGGTTTCGGCGCGATGTCGCGGCTGGAAGCCACCGCAGCGGCAGCCGCCGTGACGTATGTGGATCGCACGCAAGTCGGCCAGCACTTGCCGCTGTCGCCACCGACGCGCGAAGCCGCCGGCACCACCATGGCCATCGATCCCGCCACCCGCGCCAATCTTGAACTGACCCGCACGCTGGCAGGCGAACGGCGCGGCTCGCTGCTCGACGCCATCGACTGCACGGTAACCGCCGCCGGATCGCGGCTATTGGCGCAGCGCCTCGCAGCCCCTTTGACCGACAGCGCGGCCATCTCGCACCGGCTCGATGCGACGGCGATGTTCGCAGACGACAGCGCGGTGCGTGACGATCTGCGCGGCATCCTGCGCGCGGCGCCGGATATTTCACGCGCGCTGGCGCGGCTCTCCGTCGGGCGCGGCGGTCCGCGCGATCTCGCGGCGCTCCGCGACGGTATTCTCGCCGCCGACAAGATTCTTGAGCGCCTCTCACGTATCGAGAATCTACCGCGCGATATTTCGCTTTCGACTGAGGCTTTGCGCCGCCCGTCACGCGATCTCGCGCAGGAATTTGCGCGCGGTCTTGCGGATGAACTGCCGCTGTTCAAGCGCGATGGCGGTTTTGTCCGCTCGGGTTACGAAGCCGCGCTCGACGAAACGCGTAACCTGCGTGACGCCTCGCGCCTTGTGGTGGCCGCGATGCAGGCGCGCTATGCCGACGACACCGGGATCAAAGGCCTCAAGATCCGGCACAACAACGTGCTCGGCTATTTCGTCGAGGTCACCGCGCAGCATGGCGACAAGCTCATGGCTGCGCCGCTGAATGCGACCTTCATCCATCGTCAGACACTGGCGGGGCAAGTGCGCTTCACCACGACCGAACTCGGCGAAATCGAAGCCAAGATCGCCAATGCCGGAGATCGCGCGCTCGGTCTTGAACTCGAAATCTTCGATCGGCTCTGCGCGCAGGCCGTGGCGGCGGGAGACGACCTGCGCGCCGCTGCGCATGCTTTCGCACTGCTCGATGTCACCTCGGCGCTGGCGAAGCTCGCCGTCGATGAGAACTATACGCGGCCTGTGGTCGACAACTCGCTAAAATTCTCCATCGAGGGTGGCCGTCATCCGGTGGTCGAGCAATCGCTGAAACGCGACGGCCAGCCGTTCATTGCCAACGCCTGCGATCTTTCTCCGGGGCCGACGCAATCCTCGGGGCAAATCTGGCTGATCACCGGTCCGAACATGGCCGGTAAATCGACATTCCTGCGGCAGAACGCGCTGATCGCCCTGATGGCGCAGATCGGCAGCTTCGTGCCGGCGAAGCTCGCGCATATCGGGATTGTCGACCGCCTGTTTTCGCGCGTCGGCGCGGCCGATGATCTCGCGCGCGGTCGCTCGACCTTCATGGTCGAGATGGTGGAAACTGCTGCGATTCTCAATCAGGCCGGCGAACGCGCACTGGTGATCCTGGACGAGATCGGGCGCGGCACCTCGACCTTCGACGGACTGTCGATCGCATGGGCCTCCATCGAGCATCTGCATGAAAGCAACCGCTGCCGCGCGCTGTTCGCCACGCACTATCACGAGTTGACCGCGCTTTCGGCGAACTTGCCGCGCCTGTTCAACGCGACCGTGCGCGTGAAAGAATGGCAGGGCGACGTCGTGTTCCTGCACGAGGTATTGCCGGGTTCGGCGGACCGCTCCTACGGCATTCAGGTCGCGAAGCTTGCGGGACTTCCGGCGGCCGTCGTCGCACGTGCAAAATCGGTGCTGGCAAAACTCGAGGCGCAGGATCGCAACACCACCACCCGCGCGCTTATCGATGACTTGCCGCTCTTTGCTGTCCCCTCACGCGCAGCGCCAGAACCGCAGCCACCGAGTGAGGCCGACCAGCTTCTCGAAGCACTCAACGCGCTGCATCCCGACGAGATGTCGCCGCGCGAGGCGCTCGATGCGTTGTATGCCTTGAAGGCGAAATTGCCGAAGTAGAAAAACTTCGCCGAGACGACCACTAACGTTCGCGTCACACCCGGTTCAGCGACACCACCGTCTTCGGGCCGTTCTTGATGGTCTGATAGACCACGCAATAACGCTCGGTGAGCTTCAGAAGCTGATCCAGCTTCTCCTGCGGCGCATCGGTGTCCACATCGAAGCGTAGACGGATTTCGGCGAAGCCCACCGGCGCTTCCTTGTCCACCCCGAGGGTGCCGCGAAAATCGAGATCGCCTTCGGCGACGACATTGCCGGATTTGAGCGGCGCATCGATAGCGGTCGCCACCGATTTCAGCGTCACACCCGCGCAGGCCACCAGCGCTTCGAGCAGCATGTCGCCCGAACACAGTTCAAGGCCCGAGCCGCCGGTGGCCGGATGCAGGCCCGCGATGGCCGCAGCCGCCTTGCCGGTTTCGACCTTGCAGGATAGGCCTTCGCTATCGAGCGAACCCTTCGCTTTCAAAGTGATGAAGGCCGCCTTCGGGTCTGCCTTGTAGCGGTCCTTGATCGGCGCCTGCATGGCGCGCAGTTCGGTCGAATCCATGATCCTGTCTCCGTTTCCCACGGCATCAACAATGCCGCGCGCGGCTTATTCCGCCTTATATCCCCTCGCCGATGGTCAGCAAATCGTCCGCCGGACGCATGGCACGGTTGAGCGAACGATCCAGCGATGCCAGCACCTGATGCTTGACCTGCTCGAAAGCTGTCGAGGCCCGATCGCGCGGACGTGTCAGGTCAACCTTGATCTCTTCGAACAGCCGCCCCGGCCGTGGCCGCATCACCATCACGCGATCCGCCAGCACCACGGCCTCATCCACATCGTGAGTTACAAGGATCAGTGTCGGCCTGGTGTCGGCCCACAGGTCGAGCAGATGATCCTGCAAGTCAGTGCGGGTGAAGGCATCGAGGGCGGAGAACGGCTCGTCCAGCAGCAGCACCTCCGGCGATGGCACCAGCGCACGCGCAATCGCCACGCGTTGCGCCTGGCCGCCGGAGAGTTCGCGCGGCCAGGCATCGGCCTTGTCGGAAAGGCCGACCCGCGCCAGTGCGCGTGTCACGCGCTGTTGCCGCTCAACAGCCGGAAGATGACTCAACCCAAATCCAATGTTGTCGGCGACACTGAGCCACGGCAACAGACGCGGCTCCTGAAAGATGATGCCGACCTTTTCATGCGGCGCGGTGATGGAGATGGTATCGAGCGTCACACTGCCCGCCGTCGCGCGATCAAGCCCGCAGATCGTGCGCAGCAGCGTGGACTTGCCGCAGCCTGAGCCGCCGATGATCGCAACAATTTCACCGGGCTGGATGCGCGCAGAGAAATTCTCCAGCGCATGAACGCCGTTCGGATAGGTCTTTCCCACGCGGTCGAGGATCAGCATCAGGCCGCTCCTGCATGTGCGCTGAAAGAGTCCTGCCAGCGCAGGAACGGCGCGGCGATCGACTGGATCAGCCAGTCGGTGAGCTTGCCGAGGATGGCGAACACAATGATCGCGGCGACGATCTGCGCGGGCTTACCGAGTTGCTGGCCGTCGGTCAGGAGATAGCCGAGGCCTTCGGACGCGCCCATGAATTCGGCGGCGACGACAAACATCCAGCCAAGCCCAAGACCGGAACGCAGCGCGATCACATAAGCCGGCAGCACGGCGGGAAGCAGGATGCGCCGGATCATAGCAAAGCCGCTAAGGCGAAAGATGCGGCCGACTTCCACGATCTTGCGGTCCACGCTGAGGATGGCGCCGGCAACGCCGAGATAGATCGGGAAAAACACGCCGATCGCGATCAGCGCGACTTTGGATGTTTCGAAAATTCCGAGCCACAGGATGAACAGCGGCACCCAGGCGATCGACGGAATCGCACGCAGCGCCTGCAATGTCGGATCGAGCAAGCGCCGCGCGATAGACCAGTATCCGCAGATTGCGCCAAGAATGGTCCCCGCCAGCACGCCGAGACCGAAGCCCGCACCGACACGGCTCAATGTCGCGATCATGTGGCGGCTCAGTTCGCCGCTTGCGGAGAGTTCAACCAAGGTCTGCCAGATGCGGCTGGGCGGCGGCACCAGCCGCCCGTTGGAGTAGCCGAAACGCACGGCCAGTTCCCACACAATCGCAAGCCCGATCGGCAGCAGCAGGCCAATTGCAGGGCGCACAACACGGCGCAAGCGCCCGGCAGGACGACGCGACGCCGCGTCCTCCTCAATTGCTTCAGGCGCTGGCGTATCGAGTGTCATGGCCATAGCAAAAACCGCTTATCGCAAAGGATTGCAAGGGTCGTCAGCGCGAAGGCCCGCAAGCTTACGCATGCGGGCCCCGGGACACCTCATGCGGCACATCTCAATTCGTCGGCAGCGGGACCTGATCGTCGATCAGTGCGTCCACCGTGGCCTTCACGTCGACGCCGGGCTGGATGACGCCGGCCTGCTGAAGCGCGAGGCCTGCGGCGAGGATCGATTCACGCTGCGGCGCGCCGATCCGGTTATGGGTCAGCTCCGTACGTTCCTTGAGCTGCTTGTCGACCACGCTCTCCGGCAGCTTGGTCACGCCGATAAAGCCCTTCTTCAATTCATCGTAGTTGGCGAGCGAGTACTTGCGCGCCTCCTCGTAAACCGCGAGCACGCGCTGCACGATCTTCGGATTGTCCTTCAGGAACTGCTCGCGGACATTGAGAATGCCCCAGGTGTTAGCTTCCGGCTTGCGGAAGAACAGCTTCGCGCCTTCCTCGACTTCGGCCTGTGCCATCATCGGATCGAGCCCCGCCCATGCATCGACGTCGCCGCGGATCAGCGCGGCCTTGCCGTCGGCATGCTGCAACAGAACCGGCGTGATGTCCTTGTCGGTGAGGCCTGCATCCAGCAGCGCGCGAACGAGGAAGATGTGCGGATCGGTGCCACGCGTCACGGCGACGCGCTTGCCCTTCAGATCGGCGACCTTGGCGATCTTGGAATCCTTAGCCGTCACCAGCGCGGTCCATTCAGGACGCGAGTAGACATAGATCGACTTGATCGGATTGCCGTTGATCTTCGCGACCAGGGCTGCCGAGCCTGCGGTCGATCCGAAATCGATCGAACCGGCATTGAGAAATTCAAGCGCCTTGTTGGAGCCGGCGGACTGGACCCAGACGATCTTGATTCCGTCCTTCTCGAATTCCTTTTCGAGCAGGCCCTTCTCCTTCAGGATGATGGACACCGGATTGTAGGTCGCCCAGTCGATGGCGATCTGCTTCGGCGCATCGGCGGCAAATGCACCGGGCGCCAGCACCGTGCCCAGAACAAGGGCAGCAAAGGCACGTCGCGAGAGTTTGAACATCGTCGTCTCCATCTGGAATTGGAATTCGAACAGGCTGATCGCCGCAAGGCAGCCATGAGCGGAAACAGCATGCTTGAAACGAAAAAATCTCTATGTTTTTCAATTACTTATTTGACATCGTCAACGAGAAAAAAACTGCACGAACATCGCTCATGAGAGAACCGGCTTTCACGAACACCGAGAAAAACAGAAGGGACCGCTCTTTCCGCCGCAATCGGCTGATGACACCGCTGTTGCCGTCCGTTATCCGAAGAGGATGGACAGCGTGACGGCCCCTCTCCCGACCGATTCCGAAGTGCAGTTCGATACCGCGCGTATTGCCGGCGAGGTCGATGCGCTGGCGGATAAACATGCCGGCAAGGACGATCAGTTTCGCTCTGCCGTCGCACAACTGCTCAAGGGCGAACTGGCGCGCGCACGCGAAGCGGCGCAGGCGCAACTCCTGAAGGATCGCCACGGCCGCCGCTGCGCCGAGCGGCTCTGTGACGTTCAGGACGAGATCATCCGCATCCTGTTCAATGCCGCGACCCGGCATCTCTATCACTCGCCGACGCCATCGGACTCCGAACGCATGGCCGTGATCGCCACCGGCGGCTACGGACGCGGCCTGATGGCGCCGGAGTCGGACATCGATCTGCTGTTCATCCTGCCCTACAAGCAGACCGCGTGGGGCGAACAGGTCGCCGAAGCCATTCTCTATTGCCTCTGGGACATGGGCCTGAAGGTGGGCCACGCCACGCGCTCGATCGATGAATCGATCCGTCAGGCGCGCGCCGACATGACCATCCGCACCTCGGTGCTGGAAACGCGTTTCCTCACCGGCGATCAGGCGCTCTACGATGAACTCGTGATGCGCTTCGACAAGGACGTCGTCCAGGGGACCGCCGCCGAATTCGTCGCCGCGAAGCTGGCGGAGCGCGAGGAACGTCACCGCCGCGCGGGCCAGTCACGATATCTGGTCGAACCCAACGTCAAGGACGGCAAGGGCGGGCTGCGCGACCTGCACACCCTGTTCTGGATCGCGAAATACGTCTATCGCGTCCATGACGCTGCGGACCTCGTCCAGCAAGGCGTGTTCGACCCGCAGGAATACCGCACGTTCCGCCGCTGCGAAGACTTCCTGTGGTCAGTCCGCTGCAACATGCATTTCTACACCGGCCGCCCCGAAGAGCGGCTGTCGTTCGAAATGCAGCGCGAGATCGCGCAACGCCTCGGCTATACGTCGCATCCCGGCATGCAGGATGTCGAACGTTTCATGAAACACTACTTCCTGATCGCGAAGGAAGTCGGCGATCTGACCGCTATCCTCTGCGCCAAGCTGGAAGACCAGGAAACCAAGCCCGCCCCCGTGCTCAGCCGCATGATGGCGCGGCTGCGGCCCGGCCGCAAACGCGGACGCGTTCCCGGCGGCGAAGACTTCGTCATCGACAACAACCGCATCAATCTTGCCGCGCCCGACGTGTTCAAGACCGATCCGGTCAACCTGATCCGCATCTTCCGCCTCGCCCAGAAAAACAATCTGGCGTTCCATCCCGACGCCATGCGCATGGCAACGCGTTCGCTCGGGCTGATCACGCCGAAGCTTCGCGAGGACCCGGAAGCCAACAAGCTGTTCATGGAAATCCTGACGTCGAACGACGCGGAGACCGTGCTGCGGCGGATGAATGAAGCGGGCGTGCTCGGCCGCTTCATTCGTGCATTCGGGCGGATCGTGTCGATGATGCAGTTCAACATGTATCATCACTACACGGTGGACGAGCATCTCCTGCGCTGCATCGGCATCCTTCAGGATATCGAGCGCGGCGGGAACGAGGAATTCGCCGTCGCCAGCGACCTGATGCGAAAGATCCAGCCTGAGCATCGCGCCGTGATCTACATGGCGGTGTTCCTGCACGATATCGCCAAGGGCCGCCCCGAGGATCACTCCATCGCGGGTGCAAAGGTCGCGCGGCGGCTGTGCCCGCGCTTCGGCTTCAATGCCGCCGACACCGAACTGATCGCCTGGCTGATCGAGGAACATCTGACCATGTCCACGGTCGCGCAGTCCCGCGACCTGTCGGACCGCAAGACCATCGAGAATTTCGCCGCCGTCGTGCAATCGGTCGAGCAGATGAAACTGCTGACCATTCTGACCACCGCCGACATTCGCGGCGTTGGCCCGGGTGTATGGAACGGCTGGAAGGCGCAGCTCATCCGCACGCTGTATTACGAAACCGAGCCGGTGCTGACCGGCGGCTTCTCCGAGGTCAACCGCGCCCAGCGCATCGAAGTCGCGCAGGCCGAATTCCGCGCCAACTTCAAAGAATGGCCGGAAGCCGAGCTTGAAGCCTATATCTCGCGGCACTATCCGGCCTACTGGCTCAAGGTCGAACTGGCACGGAAGATTCGTCACGCCCGCTTTGTGAAGGCGAGCGAGGCCGGCGGGCACAAGCTGGCCGTCAATGTCGGCTTCGATGAAGGACGCGGCGTCACTGAACTCACGATCATGGCGCCGGATCATCCCTGGCTGCTGTCGATCATCGCGGGCGCCTGCGCCTCCGCCGGAGCCAACATTGTCGACGCGCAGATCTACACCACCACCGACGGCATCGCGCTCGACACCATCGCCATCACCCGCGAGTACGAGCGCGACGATGACGAAGGCCGCCGCGCCACCCGCATCGGCGATACCGTCGAGCAGGTGCTGGAAGGCAAGCTGCGGCTGCCGGATGTCATGGCCCGCCGCACGGCTTCCAAGACGCGGCTGAAACCGTTCAGCGTCGAACCGGAAGTCACCATCAACAACCAGTGGTCGGATCGCTACACCGTGATCGAAGTCTCCGGCCTCGATCGTCCGGGTCTGCTGTTTCAGCTCACCACCGCGATCTCGAAGCTCAATCTCAACATCGCCTCCGCGCATGTTGCGACCTTCGGTGAACGCGCCCGCGACGTGTTCTATGTGACCGACCTGCTCGGCGCGCAGATCACCGCACCGACCCGGCAGGCTGCCATCAAGCGCGCGCTGATCCATCTGCTCGCCAATGGCGGCGCATCGGAAAAGCCGGCCGCCTGACTTATCTTTCCTGAGCCGGCTTCGGGCTGCACTTTGGATCACGGCCATTTGCCGCAGGCGCAATCGCGCCTGTGCCATGCGTGTTTGCACAGCGCTGCGATTATCAACGCGACAATTTGCATGCTATAGACTCCGGACTGGACATACCGGAGGTCCGCGATGTTCGAGGGTTTCGACGCCATCACGCTGGCTCGCTGGCAGTTTTCATTCACGATGAGCTTTCACATCGTGTTTCCGGCCTTCTCCATCGGCCTTGCCAGCTATCTCGCCGTCCTCGAAGCGCTGTGGCTATGGACCGGCCGCGAAGTCTTCATCAACCTGTTCAATTACTGGCTGAAGATTTTTGCCGTCGCCTTCGGCATGGGCGTCGTCTCCGGCATTGTGATGTCCTACCAGTTCGGCACCAACTGGGCCGTGTTCTCCGACAAGACCGGCCCGATCATCGGCCCGCTGATGGCCTATGAAGTGCTGACGGCATTTTTCCTTGAGGCCGGGTTCCTTGGCGTGATGCTGTTCGGGCTGAAGCGTGTCGGCCACAGGCTGCACTTCTTCGCGACAATGATGGTCGCCATCGGCACGCTAATCTCGGCATTCTGGATTCTCTCGGCGAATTCCTGGATGCAGACCCCGACCGGCTTTGCCATGAACTCGCAGGGACAGTTCGTCGCCGCCGACTGGTGGAAGGTGATTTTCAACCCGTCCTTCCCTTATCGCCTCGTGCATATGGTACTGGCAGCCTATCTCACCACAGCCTTCGTGGTCGGCGCGGTCGGCGCCTATCACCTCCTGAAGAACACGCGGCTGGAAGGCGCGCGCGTGATGTTCTCCATGGCGATGTGGATGGCCGCGCTGGTCGCGCCGATCCAGATCTTCGCTGGCGATCAACATGGTCTCAACACGCTGGAACATCAGCCCGTGAAGGTGATGGCCATGGAAGGTCACTTCCAGAGCCATCCGAACGGCGCACCGCTGATCCTGTTTGGCATCCCCGATCAGGATGAAGCGAAGGTGAAGTATTCGATTGAGATTCCAAAGGCCTCGTCACTCATCCTCAAGCACTCGCTCGATGCGCCGCTGAAAGGTCTCGACACCGTGCCTCGCGAAAACTGGCCCAAGGTCGGGCTGGTGTTCTGGTCATTCCGCATCATGGTCGGCATTGGCTTCTTGATGCTTGGCCTCGGCCTGCTCAGCCTGTTCATGCGCTGGCGCGGCCAGCTCTATGAGTCCAGGCTCATGCACCGTTGCGCCCTTGCGATGGGACCGGCGGGCTTCATCGCCGTCCTCGCAGGATGGGTGACCACGGAAGCCGGACGCCAGCCGTTCACTGTCTATGGCCTGCTGCGCACGGTGGATTCCGCGTCGCCGCTCGATGCGCCTGCGGTCGCGACATCGCTGCTCGCCTTCATCGTTGTCTACTTCATCGTATTCGGCATGGGCGTGTTTTACATCCTGCGCCTGATGCACCAGCCGCCGCATCATGGGGAGGAAGGCCCTAGCCGGGATGCACCGGCCCGCGCTGCCGGCATCACGCCTGCACAAGGCCTTCCCGCGACGCAGGGACAGGGGTGATCGCCATGGCCGAATTCACCTTCGACATCGCAACGCTCTGGGCTTTCATCATCGCGTTCGCGGTCTTCATGTACATCGTGATGGACGGCTTCGATCTCGGACTCGGAATGTTGTTTCCGATGTTTCCGAAGAAGGAAGACCGCGACGTGATGATGAACACCGTCGCGCCGGTGTGGGACGGCAACGAAACCTGGCTGGTGCTCGGCGGCGGCGGCCTGATGGCGGCATTCCCACTGGCCTATGCGATCCTGATGCCCGCGCTCTATACGCCGATCATCGCCATGCTGATCGGCCTAGTCTTCCGAGGCGTCGCGTTCGAATTCCGCTGGCGCACCAAGAGCGAACGCAATCGCTGGGATCTCGCTTTCGCAGGCGGCTCACTGATTGCAGCCATGGCGCAGGGCATCGCGCTCGGCGCCATCCTGCAGGGCGTCCATGTGGAAGGACGTCACTATGCGGGCGGCTGGTGGGACTGGCTGACGCCGTTCAGCATCCTGACCGGCTGCGCGGTGGTCGCAGGCTATGGTCTGCTCGGCGCAACCTGGCTGGTCATGAAAACCACGGGCGAGCTTCGCGAACATGCCTATCGCCTGAGCTGGTGGCTCTTGATCGCGACCCTGATCGCCATCGTCGCCGTCAGTCTCGCCACGCCGTTCCTGCAGGCCGATTACTGGCGGCGCTGGTTTGAGTGGCCGAACATTCTCTTCACCGCGCCGATTCCCATCGCGGTGGCGGCAATCACACTGCTACTGCTGAAGAGCCTCACTGAAAAGCGGGACTATCGTCCCTTTGTTCTTTCACTGACCCTGTTTGCGATTACGTATGCAGGCCTCGGCGTCAGCATGTATCCGTACATCGTGCCACAGAGCGTCACCATCTGGCAGGCGGCTGCGCCCGCCAACAGCCTCCATTTCATGATCTTCGGCGTGGCGGTGCTTGTGCCGATCATCCTCATCTATACGGGATGGGCCTACTGGGTGTTTCGCGGCAAGGTCGATGCATCGAGCGGATATCACTGATGGTCACGCCACACGAAACGGATCGCCCATTGGGACAGCGACTCTTGTGGTTCGCGGCGCTCTGGCTGCTGGGGACCGGCACCGTCGCGGCCTTCGCCTGGCTCCTGCGCCTCTGGATCGCGCCGCACTGATCGTACAAGCGCGTTGCGCAAGGACTTTGCTATCGCCGCATTATCGCAAGGCATAAAGCCATCGCCCGCGCGCGATCAACGCAAAATAAATACAGACGCTCTGCGCTATAGCTGCTCCCGATCAACCGCCACACGGCGGATACATTTTCGGGGGCGATCTTGGACAATCCGACGCGACGCGATTTTCTGAAAACAACAGCGCTTGCCGGCGCAGCCGCGATTGGCAGTGGCGGCAACGTCTTCGCTCAACAGGCCGCGCCGTTCGATCTGGTGATCCGCGGCGGTGAAGTCATCGATCCCAGCCAGAAGCTGCGCGGCGTGCGCGATGTCGGCATCCGGCTCGGGCAAATCGCGGCGGTCGAACCATCCATTGCACCCGAACGAGCGAAACAAAGCATCGACGCCAAAGGCAAGCTGGTCACGCCCGGCCTCGTCGATCTGCACACCCATGTCTATCCCTATGGTTCGGCCATCGGCATTCCGCCCGATGAACTCGTGCCTTACTCCGCGACCACGACCTATGTGAGCGCCGGTGACGCGGGTGCAAACAACTTCGCGGGCTTCAAGCGCCTGGTGGCCGCGCAATCGCGCAGCCGGCTGTTTGCATTCGTCCATATTTCAAGCATTGGCCTCGCCGGATTCCCGGTCGGCGAACTGCTCAATATCGACTATGCCAATGTCGATGCGGCGGCGCGCACCATCGCGGAAAATCCCGACATCGTGCTCGGCGCCAAGGTGCGTGAAACACTGGCCTTTGTCGGCGACAACGGCATCGAGCCACTCAAGCGCGCCATTCTCGCAGTGGAACGCTCCGGCACCAAGGGCCGTGTCATGTGCCACATCGGCAACGCGCCGGGTGATCTCTCGGTTCTTGTCGACACACTGCGCCCCGGTGACATTCTCACCCATCCCTACAGCAGCCTCGGCAACAACACGGTGCAGAATGGCAAGGTTCTGCCTGCGCTTTTGGAAGCCAGGAAGCGCGGCGTCATCATCGATGTCGGTCACGGCGCAGGCAGCTTCAACTACGACATTGCCGAGGCTGCGATCCAGCAGGGCCTGCTGCCGGACACGATTTCAAGCGACGTGCATGTCGCCGCCGCCAATACGCCGAGCAAACCCTACCTGCCCTGGGTGCTCAGCAAATTCCTCGCACTTGGTTTCTCCCTCGAGGACGTTATCGCCGCTGCGACGGTGAAACCGGCTACTGTCATTGACCGCATCCCGAAGCTCGGCACCCTTCAGGTTGGCGCGCCTGCCGATGTCGCGATTCTCGAACTGGTGGAAGGCCCGGTCGAACTGCTCGACACATCGAACAAGCCGAGGACCGGAAAAGCCTACCTCAAGGCCGTACAAACCGTCCGTGGCGGTGTTCCGTTCGGGCGGCCCTACACCCTGCCATTCTCCGCCAACTGACCATCAAGGATACCGCATGGCCCCGATCCTGACCGATCGGAATCGGGGCCGCTCCGGATTGACGGCCCTATCCCGCGCTTTCCCGGCCAAACCTTTAGATTCGAAAGAATTTTAAAGGATTCATGTCACATGAGGGCCATTCAGCACATCCATGACGCCTTGCCAGCAGGACACGGCTCAGGTTTGATGCTCACGGGGCACGACATAACGCGGGATTCTCGACATGAACCTCCTCCGCTCGCTCGCTTTTGCGGCAGTTGCAGCCGGCACGCTCTTCGCGGCGCCACATGCGTTCGCGCAGGGCCGCGAAATGAATATCGGCGATCAGCCCGGTTACGTTCCCGACAGCGAAGAAATCGACCCTGAATACAGGCGCACGGCTGTGCTCTACCGGACCACCGAAGCGCCCGGCACGATCATTATCAACACATCCGAACGCTTCCTGTATCTGATCCAGGGCAATGGCCGTGCGCTTCGCTACGGCATCGGCGTCGGCCGCGAAGGATTCCAGTGGCAGGGCCTGCAGAAGATTTCGCGCAAGCAGGAATGGCCGGACTGGACTCCCCCGCCGGAAATGATCGCGCGCCAGCCCTATCTTCCGCGCTTCATGGCGGGCGGCCCCGGCAATCCGATGGGCGCACGCGCGCTCTATCTCGGCGCGACGGTGTATCGCATTCACGGCACCAACCAGCCGCAAACCATCGGCAGCGCCATCTCCTCGGGCTGCTTCCGCCTGGTCAACGCCGACGTGAGCGATCTCTACGAGCGCGTTCCGGTGGGCACCAAGGTCATTATCCGCCAGCGTCCCGAAATCTAGTTTTCCGGCAAACCTGTTTCCTTTGCACGCATCCTTCAGAAGCGAGATTACTTCATGGCCATTTTTTCGCGCACTTTCGGGACCGGTCTGACGATCGGCGC